>Ga0316191_10001609_pt1 | contig 16018 bp, 12 predicted proteins | sample Eddworburr2cm_MG_FD_204928 | JGI IMG/M metagenome (GOLD analysis project Ga0316191, IMG submission 204928) | Coastal sediment microbial communities from Maine, United States - Eddy worm burrow 2 cm | ecosystem: Environmental > Aquatic > Marine > Coastal > Sediment | place: USA: Maine...
AGGATCACGGTCGCGCCTTCACGCGCCAGACTTTCCGCGTCAGCGAGCCCCAGGCCGGAAGCTGCGCCGGTGACGATGGCGACTGTGTTTCCTGCGCGACTCATCGCAACGACTCCCTCGGGTTCGGCCGTGCCCGGCCCGGCAAAAGCGTGCCGGAAATTATCAGTCAACGTGTCCGGTTTCAATCATCTTTGACTTTTTTTGCTGTTGCCACCATCCTTTTGCCAGCAAGTCCGGTCCAGGCGGGCCGGAATGACAGAGTAAACAATCCGGGAAGGCTGATGACTCGACGGGCAGATCGCAAGCGTGCACATGCGGGTGTTGAACCGTCCGGATGGCAGGCGCAGAAGAGCGCCGCAACCCGCAATCTGATCATTGAGGCGGCGATACGCTGCTTCATCGAACTTGGCTATGCGAGCACCACGACGACGCGTATCGCGCAGATGGCGGGCCTGTCGCGCGGCGCGATGTTGCATCACTTTCCATCCAAGATCGACATCGTGCGCGCCGCCGTCGATCATTTGCATGCCAAGCGGCTGGAGGCCTTTCGCAATTCAATCGCGTCGATTCCGGGCGACGCCGATCGGGTTCGGCTGGGGCTTGGAGCATACTGGAAGCATGTGAATCATCCCATGTTCGTGGCTTTCTTCGAGTTGTCGGTAGCCGCCCGAACCGACCCCGAGCTCGAAGCCATACTTGGCCCTGCGCAGACCGCGTTCGAGGCGGCGTGGCACCAGACAGCGCTCGAGCTGTTTCCGGAATGGCGGTCGGATCGCAAGGCTTTCGACGTAGCGCTTGAGTTAACGCGCTATGTAATGGAAGGGATGGCGGTGAATTTCCTGACTCAGGAGAGAACCAGGCGCGATGAGCAGGTACTCGACTATCTCGAGGAGCAGCTGCGTTCGCTGCGTCCGCCGGCGGCGCCGAACGAAAAATAAAACACCGGGGATCGAGCGACATGACCTACCAGACGTTGAGCTTCGAGAAACACGGGACTGTTGCGGTCATTACACTGGATCGGGCGGATGCCGGGAATTCGCTGAATATGGCGATGGCCGAAGACCTGTTTCGGGCGGGCCTCGAGTGCGAGGCCGACATCGGCGTAAGGTGTGTGATCCTGACCGGGGCGGGCCGGGTTTTCTGCTTCGGCGGTGATCTGAAAGCGATTTCCGATCAGGAAAATCCCGCGGGTTTCCTGAACGAGCTGACCGCGAAACTGCATGCGGCGATTTCGGTCTTCAACCGGATGCGGGCTCCGGTCATCGCTGCCGTCAATGGAGCCGCGGCCGGAGCCGGCGTGGGGTTGCTGGCGATGGCCGATCTGGCGCTGGCCGCAGAGGACGCGAAAATCTCATTGGCCTACACCGGTGTTGCATTGACGCCGGATGGCAGTACGACCTATTTCCTGCCGCGCCTCATCGGCCGCCGTCGCACGCTCGAATTGATGTTGACCAATCGCCCGCTGCGCGCCGAGGAAGCCTGCACATGGGGGTTGCTGAACAGGGTTGTCCCTGGCGATCAACTGATGGATGAAGCGATGGCGCTGGCGCAGAAGCTCGGCGCCGGCCCGGTCGGTGCTTTCGCTGCGACAAAACGGCTGTTGCTGTCGTCCGACGACAATTCTCTCGAAGCGCAAATGGCCCTTGAAGGGCGGACGATAGCGGCGCAGGGCCACTCCGCGGAAGGGCGCGAGGGAGTTGCCGCGTTTTTGCAAAAACGCGAACCCGACTTCAGCTGAGCGGCGCGGCAACGGATTGCTTCAGCCGGCAGTTTCTCTGACCGGGCTTATGCCATTCCCCGTACAGTTGATATACTGGGGCGTTCGGGGAGTGAGATGCCCGGGTCGATAGCCCAAAACTGCCGGCCAGCCCCATTTCCAGCGAAAGTGGCGGAATTGGTAGACGCGCAGGATTTAGGTTCCTGTGGGCATAGCCCGTGAGAGTTCGAGTCTCTCCTTTCGCACCAACAGTTGACTGTCACAGTGCGCTGCAAGAGCAGCGCACTTCGGTTTTTGAACGAGGAAAAATCATGCAGGTGTCCGTGGAGGCCGGTGGCGGCCTGGAGCGTCGGGTTCGTATTCAGGTGGACTCGGCAGAAATCGAGTCCGAGATCGAGAAGCGACTGCTTAGCGTTGGGCAGAAGGCGCGGATCAAGGGTTTCCGGCCCGGCAAGGCACCGCTCAAGGTCCTGCGACAGCAATATGGCCCCCAGGTGCGGCAAGAGGTTTTGTCCGAGGTGATGCAGACCTCGTATAACCAGGCCATCAGCCAGGAGCAGCTGCGCCCCGCCGGCAACGCACGTATCGAGCCGCACAGCACGGAGCAGGGTCAGGATCTCGATTTCACCGCGGTGATCGAGGTTTACCCTGAATTTGAAGTCGCCGACGCGGCAAAGCTCAAAGTCGAGCGCCCCGTGGCGGAAATAACCGACCCGGATCTCGATGCGATGATCGAAAACCTGCGCAAGCAACGCGCGGAATGGCGCGAGGCCGATCGTACCGGCGACGATGGGGATCGTCTGGTCGTTACGTTTCGCGGAACGATCGACGGCGAGGTTTTTGATGGCGGCGTTGGCGAAGACGTTCCGGTCGTGCTCGGTGCGGGAGAGACGATTCCCGATTTCGAACAAGGACTTAAGGGGCTCAAAGCGGGCGCCGAGAAAGTTATCGATGTGCGCTTCCCCGACGACTATCCGGTCGCCAAGGTTGCCGCGAAGGACGCGAAATTCGAGGTCAGCGTCGCACGTGTCGAAGAGCAGTTCCTGCCCGAACTCGATGACGACTTCTTCAAGGCGTTCGGCGTCGAGGAAGGCGGAATCGAGGCGTTCAGGACGGAGGTCCGCGCCAACATGCAGCGCGAGCTCGAGCGTACCGTGCGCATGCAACTGAAACAGAATGTGATGGAAGGTCTGCGTGCGGCCAACGAAGTCGAGTTGCCGCAGGCACTGGTGGATCAGGAGATCCACAGCATGCAGCATGATGCAGCCCGGCGCATGGGTATCAGCGATCATTCGAAGCTGCCGCCGCGAGAGCCGTTCGAGGACCAGGCGCGGATGCGCGTGGCGCTGGGTTTGATTATCAACCAGCTGATACAGCAGGAGAAAATCGAGCCTGATCAGGAGCGGGTCGAAGCCCGCATCGACGAGATGAGCGCGGAGCACGAGGAGAGGGAAAAGGTCGCCCAGTACTACCGCACGAACCCGCAGCTCAAATCACAGATTGAAATGATGGTGCTCGAAGACCAGGTCGTCGACTGGTTGCTGGATCGGGCCAAGGTCAAGGACAGGAAAGCCAGCTTCGCCGAATTGATGAATTTCGGCGCGGGCCAGGCCTGAGCCCGACGCATTTTGCGGCGGGATAACGAAAGCGAATACCGGGAGACGAATGACCCTATGGATACCAAGGCCCTGAATCTGGTTCCGATGGTAGTGGAGCAAACCGCGCGCGGAGAGCGTGCCTACGATATTTATTCTCGGCTCCTGAAAGAGCGGGTGATTTTCATGGTCGGTCCGGTTGACGATCACGTCTGTAACCTCGTGGTGGCCCAGCTGTTGTTTCTGGAGTCGGAGAATCCGGAAAAAGACATTCACCTCTACATCAACTCGCCGGGCGGGGTAGTCAGCGCGGGCTTGTCCGTGTACGACACGATGCAGTTCATCAGGTCAGACGTAAGTACCATTTGTGTCGGTCAGGCAGCGAGCATGGGCGCAGTCCTGCTGGCGGGCGGAGCCAAGGGCAAGCGTTTTGCTCTGCCTCACTCGCGGGTGATGATTCACCAGCCGATTGCCGGCTTCCAGGGGCAGGCCTCCGACATTGATATCCATGCCCGTGAGGTCTTGAAAACCCGCGATCAGCTGAATGTAATCCTGGCTGAGCACAGCGGACAGGATATCGACAAGATCAGACACGATACCGATCGCGATTATTTCATGAGCGGCGAGGAGGCGATCGATTACGGGCTTATCGACGTCGTTCTTGACAAACGTTCCGGCCCCCTTGTCGATTCTGGAGATAAAGCTGATTAGATACAGGACGTTACAGGCATTTTTTTAATTTATTTCGACTTGCCTCCACTTTGCCTTGTGGTGGTGGTGCGTGCTATAAACCTGTGTTCATAATGTGGGGCGCTGGCCCGGGGTACAGATGACAGACGAGACGCGCGGCAAGAGTGACGACGGCAAGCTTTTGTACTGCTCCTTTTGTGGCAAGAGCCAGCATGAGGTGCGCAAGCTTATCGCCGGCCCGTCAGTGTTCATCTGCGACGAATGCGTCGAGCTTTGTAATGACATAATTCGCGAGGAACTCGAGGATCATTCCGAGCAGACCCGCGACAAGCTGCCGAAACCCCATGAGATAAAAAACGTCCTGGATGAGTACGTGATTGGCCAGGAACGCGCCAAGAAAGTGCTCTCTGTCGCGGTCTACAACCACTACAAGCGGCTGCAGAATCGAACTGCTGAAGGCGGCAAGGGCGGCGACATCGAGCTGGCGAAGAGCAACATTCTTCTGATTGGCCCGACCGGGTGCGGCAAGACCTTACTCGCCGAAACGCTCGCTCGGATGCTGAACGTTCCGTTTACCATCGCCGATGCGACGACCCTTACCGAAGCCGGGTATGTCGGTGAGGACGTCGAGAACATCATCCAGAAACTGCTGCAGAAATGCGACTATGATGTAGACAAGGCGCAAACGGGCATTGTCTACATCGATGAGATCGACAAGATCTCACGCAAGTCCGACAACCCGTCGATTACCCGCGATGTCTCCGGCGAAGGCGTGCAACAGGCTCTGCTGAAGTTGATCGAAGGCACGGTCGCGTCGGTGCCTCCGCAGGGCGGGCGCAAGCACCCGCAGCAGGAATTTCTGCAGGTCGATACCGGCAACATCCTGTTCGTTTGTGGTGGTGCGTTTGCCGGGCTTGAGAAAATCATTCAGAACCGGTCGGCGAAAAGCGGTATTGGTTTTGTCGCTGAAGTGCAGAGTAGCGAACAGGGTCGCAGCGTCGGCGAGGTATTGTACGATGTCGAGCCCGAAGACCTCATTATGTACGGGCTGATTCCCGAGTTCGTTGGGCGGTTGCCGGTCGTGGCGACGCTGGAAGAGCTCGATGAGGACGCGCTGGTCAGTATCCTGGTCGAGCCGAAGAATGCGTTGACGAAGCAGTATCGTCGGCTGTTCGAGATGGAAGGCGTTGATCTCGATTTTCGCGAGGATGCGCTGCGCGCCGTGTCGCGCAAGGCGATGGAGCGCAAGACCGGCGCACGCGGACTTCGCACGATCCTCGAGAATGTGCTGCTCGACACCATGTATGACCTGCCGGCCATGACCAACGCGACCAAGGTGGTGGTTGACGAGGCGGTCGTTACTGGTGAAACCAAGCCCTACGTGATCTACGAATCCGAAGATACACAGCTGACCGCAGTGGAAGAGCGGCGCCGGCCGGCCGGCTCGGGAAGTTGACCCGATGGCGGCCCGCTTTATGCGTGGCCCGGTTGAGAAGTCGGCGCTTGACCCCATAATCTCCCCTAAGCAGCGGCCCGCGGGGCCGAGCAAGCGGCGGTAACGCCAGACCGGCCAGCATGGCCGATTGCCAGATTTATCGAGGTGAGACCTAGTGTCCGAAGAATCCAGCATTACCCTCAACGTCAATGACCTCGCGCAGACAACGCCGGTTCTGCCGTTGCGTGATGTCGTCGTTTATCCGCACATGGTCATCCCGCTGTTTGTGGGGCGCGAGCGTTCGATCAGTGCCTTGGATCAGGCGATGCAGGCCGGCAAGCAGATACTGCTGGTTGCACAGAGGGAGGCAGATGTCGATGAGCCGGGGGCAGACGATATCTACCGCCTCGGTACGCTCGCTACGATTCTGCAACTCCTCAAGCTGCCTGATGGCACGGTGAAGGTGCTGGTCGAGGGCGGCGAGCGTGCGCGTATCGATTCTCTGCATTTGGATCAACATTTTTCTGCGCGGACAACCCTGCTTCCCGAAACGGACGACTATGACGATCGCGAGGTCGACGTTCTGACCCGCTCGGTGATTTCGCAGTTTGAGCAATACGTCAAACTCAACAAGAAAGTGCCGCCCGAGATCCTGACTTCGCTTGCCGGGATCGATCAGCCCGGGCGTCTGGCCGATACGGTCGCCGCCCATATGTCGCTGAAACTCGACCAGAAACAGCGGATCCTGGAGATCCAGGATGTACGTGATCGCCTCGAACATGTGTTGACACTGATTGAGGGCGAAATCGACGTTCTGCAGATCGAGAAGCGGATTCGCGGCCGGGTCAAACAGCAGATGGAAAAGAGCCAGCGCGAGTACTACCTGAATGAGCAGATGAAGGCGATTCAGAAAGAACTCGGCGAAATGGAAGACGCACCAAACGAAATCCAGGAACTCGAGCAGAAAATCGCAAAAGCCGGTATGCCGAAGGAAGCGCGGGAAAAGGCGACATCGGAGCTCAACAAGCTGATGCTGATGTCACCGATGTCTGCCGAAGCCACTGTGGTAAGAAACTACATTGACTGGTTGTTGAAGGCGCCGTGGAAGAAGCGGACCAAGATTCTTAATAATCTGGTGGATGCCGAAAAAATTCTCGACGAAGATCATTTTGGACTTGAAAAGGTCAAGGAACGCATCGTCGAGTACCTGGCTGTCCAGCAGCGCGTGAAAAAACTCAAGGGCCCGATCCTCTGCCTGGTTGGCCCTCCGGGCGTAGGCAAGACTTCGCTCGGACAGAGTATCGCGCGGGCGACCAATCGCAAATTTGTGCGGATGTCGCTGGGCGGCGTTCGCGACGAGGCCGAAATCCGCGGTCATCGCAGGACCTACATCGGCTCCATGCCCGGCAAAATCCTGCAAAACCTCGGCAAGGTCGGTGTGCGTAACCCGCTGTTCCTGCTTGATGAAATCGACAAGATGTCGATGGATTTTCGCGGCGATCCGTCCTCGGCGCTACTCGAAGTTCTGGATCCGGAGCAAAACGCGACGTTTAACGATCACTATCTGGAGGTCGATTTCGACTTGTCCGAGGTGATGTTCGTGTGCACGGCCAACAGTCTCAATATCCCGGCGCCATTGCTGGATCGCATGGAGGTGATTCGTCTGCCCGGCTATACGGAAGACGAGAAAATGAACATTGCGCGTCGTTATCTCGTGCCCAAGCAAATGGAAGCGAACGGGCTGGAGAAAAATGAACTCGTCGTCAGTGATTCGACCTTGCTGGACATCGTACGTCATTACACGCGTGAGGCGGGAGTGCGAAATCTCGAGCGCGAAATCGCCAAGATTTGCCGCAAAGTCGTTAAGGATCTGCTGCTCAAGCCGGCGCGCAAGAAAGTCAGGGTCATTCCGAAGAGCCTCGACCGTTATCTGGGTGTCCGCCGGTTCCGGTTCGGACTCGCCGAGGAACGCGATCAGGTGGGTCAGGTGACCGGGCTGGCCTGGACCGAGGTGGGCGGCGAACTGCTGACGATCGAAGCGGCGATCGTACCGGGCAAAGGCAAGCTGATTCATACCGGCCAGCTCGGCGACGTCATGCAGGAGTCGATTCAGGCGGCGATGACCGTCGTGCGCAGCCGGGCGAAAGTACTCGGTATCGACACCGAGTTCCATCAGAAATATGACCTCCATGTCCATGTGCCCGAGGGCGCGACGCCGAAGGATGGTCCCAGCGCGGGAATCGGCATGTGCACTGCGCTGGTATCGGCACTGACCAAGATCCCGGTGCGATCGGATGTTGCAATGACCGGTGAGATCACGCTGCGTGGCGAGGTGCTGCCCATAGGCGGCCTCAAGGAGAAGCTTCTTGCGGCTCACCGCGGTGGTATTGCCACGGTGTTGATTCCGCATGAAAACGAGAAGGATCTCGTGGAAATACCGAAGAACATCAAGGACAAACTGAACATTCATTGTGTGAAATGGGTGGACGAGGTCCTCGAGCATGCACTGGTGAGCATGCCGGTGCCGGCGGGAGAGGAGGCGGCTCCGGAGGAAGACGCCGGCAGCAAATCTTCGGACCAGGGCAAAGCAGAAACGGTGCATGCCCACTGAGGTATGCACCGGGGGTGCATCGCGCGGTTTGTTGACAGTTCTTTTTTGCCCTTGCTATAAAGCGGGCAATTCCCACGTCTTAAGCTTGGTGGCGCGGCTTGCCTGCAGGGGGCCGCGTTTTTGTAAACAGGGTTCAAAGCGCCAGGGCGAGAGTGTTTCGCCGGGAAGCCACAAGTCCGGTCGTTGTGATCTCCGGCCGGTTTTCAATCACATTCCAGATCATTTGGGGAGTACTACATGAACAAGGGTGAGCTCATCGACGCCGTCGCCACTGCCGCGAATTTGTCCAAGGCAGATGCATCGCGGGCTGTTGAGGCAGTACTGGATAGCATTACCGGCGCACTGAAAAGCGGCGACCAGGTTTCGCTGATCGGATTCGGGACCTTCGGCGTCAAACGCCGTGAAGCCCGCACCGGACGCAACCCGCAGACCGGCGCGCCGATCCAGATTGCGGCCAGCAATGTACCGGGTTTCAAGGCTGGCAAAGGCCTGAAGGATGCCGTAAACTAGCGCGCCTCCCAGTAGCAGGGTGCTTAGCTCAGCTGGGAGAGCGTCGCCCTTACAAGGCGAAGGTCGGGGGTTCGATCCCCTCAGCACCCACCAGGATACGGAGCGGTAGTTCAGCTGGTTAGAATACCGGCCTGTCACGCCGGGGGTCGCGGGTTCGAGTCCCGTCCGCTCCGCCAAATCGAGAGGGCGCCCAGATCGGGCGCCCTTTTTTGCTACTAGAGACTTGCCGGTTTGCGAGGTCGTGCTGCTGGGGCGGACGATATGCCGAATGGCGCTTGCCAGATTGGCTGCGAGCGCTGCCATGTGGCCGCTTTTCAGTTAAGCTTCGCTGCTTCCGTTAAATTTCCGCCCCCCGGGGCGATTTAATCAGACAAAATCATGCTGCAAAACATTCGTGAAAAACTGTCCGGACCGGTCGCTATCACAGTGCTCGGACTGATCGCCATAGCATTCGTTTTCTGGGGAATTGATTTCGGTTTTTTCAACCGCGATTTCGTGGCCAAGGTAAATGGCGAGGAAATACCGAATTCCAGGTTCAGTGCTGCTTACCAGAACCAGCTGAGCGAGCTGCAACGATACTACCGCGACGAACTCACTCCCGAGTTGCGACGCGAAGTCAGGCAGAACACGTTGGACGGGTTTATCCGCAGCACGGTGCTTGAGCAACGTTCGCGAGATGATGGTTATCGGGTCAGCGATACGGCTTTGACCGAGTACATTCGCAGTCTTCCGGCATTCCAGGTCGGTGGCCAGTTTTCGATGGATGCCTATAAGGCAACGCTGGCGTCGAACAACTACTCGCCGACCCGCTTCGAGCAGGAACAACGCCGGGCGCTTGCACAAGAGCAGTTGCGCGAGGGCATCGTTTCATCCGGTTTTGCAACGACGGCAGAAACCCGGCGGTTTGTCGAGTTGCTCGAGGAGCAGCGGGATGTCGCGTACGCGATTGTCGCGGCCGATGGGTTCCTTGATCAGCTCGAAGTGTCCGAAGATGAGATTGCTGCGTTTTACCAAGAGAACCGGGATCGCTACATGACAGCCGAATCCGTCACCCTTCATTATGTCGAGGTCAATGCAGACGAAGTAGCGGCCGGCGTGGAGGTATCCGAGGACGATCTCCTTGCTTACTACGAAACGGTCAAACTCCGTTATACGACGCCGGAACGGCGCCGGCCCCGGCACATTCTGATCGAGTTCGGTGACGACGAGGCCGCGGCCGAGAAACGGGCGAATGAGCTTTTCGGACGGGCGCAGGGCGGCGAGGATTTTGCCGAGCTTGCGCAGGAGTATTCGGAAGACCTGGCCACGTCGGCGCTGGGCGGTGATCTGGACTGGATCGAACGGGGTGTTTTCGAAGGCCCATTAGAGGATGCGATCTTCGCGATGCAGGAGGGCGAGATCCGCGGACCCGTGCGTTCCGACTTCGGCTTCCATGTGCTGCGCCTCGACCAGATTGAAGCGAGCACCGGGCGATCATTCGCTGATGTTCGCGACGAGATCGAATCCGAGTATCGCGAGTTGCAATCGGAAACGGCCTACTATGAGCGCGCTGAAACGCTTGCCGAGAAGTCCTTTGAAAGTCCGGACGAACTGGAAACCGTTGCGGCTGCCCTGGGCGTGGCGGTAAAGCAGATCGAAGGCTTCACCCGGGCGGGCGGCGGAGAACTGGCCGCGTTCCCGGCGGTGGCGGAAGCGGCATTCAGCAGACCTGTGCTCGAGGATAACGAGAACAGTCCACTGATTGAATTGTCCGAGCGCCGGGCCGTGGTGTTGCGGGTTGCCGACCACAAGCTGCCGGAGCAGCGCTCGGTCGAAGAGGTGCGCAGCGAGATCGAGTCGACCCTGGCGCTGACACTTGCCCGCGAACGAGCGCGTGAAGCCGGCCAGGCTCTGTTGGAGAAAATGCGCGACGGCGCCGTACTGGCAGATCTGGCGGCCGCTGCCGGAGCCGATTACCAGGCATCGCGTGCGGTCGGGCGGCGTGACAGCGCGCTGCCCGGGGAACTTCTGGCCGAGATATTCCGCGCTGCCAAGCCCGGCACATCGCCGACCGTGTCAGGTCTTGAGCTTGCCAACGGTGACTACGCAATTTTTGCAATTACCGCTGTCCACCCGGGTAATCCAGACGGCGGGCCAAGAGAGCAGCGACTGCAGGAGCGCGATGCGCTGGCGCAAATGAGCGGTGACGGAGCATTTGCCGCCTACGTAACCGAGTTACGCAGAAAGGCGAGCGTCCAGGTATTCGAAATAGAAGACGAGCAGCTTTAGGACGGCGCGGCCGCGATCATGCTCAGACTCAAATTACACTGGCAGATCCTGATCGCGATTATTCTTGCCGCGATCGTTGGCCACCTGGTCGGCGAGGAGAGTGGCTTTCTCGGCGTCGCCTTCTACGACGTATTCGACTTTGTCGGCACACTGTTTATCAACGCGCTAAAAATGCTGATCGTGCCGTTGATCGCTTCGTCGATCATTGTCGGCGTGGCGGGAATCGGGACTTCCGGTGACCTCGGTCGGCTCGGCGGCAAGACGCTTCTTTTCTACGCGATTACAACGTTGTCGGCGATTCTGGTGGGCCTCGTTCTGGTCAACACGGTGCAGCCAGGCCTGGTCAACGGTGAGCCCGCCCAGGAGTTGCTGGCGCTGTCGGCGGACGCCGGTGTCGTTGCAGCGAAGGTCGGAGAAAAAGGCGCTGGCGATGTCGTCGAAATCTTCCTGCGCATGGTGCCACCCAACATCATCGAGGCCGCTGCGAACGGGGAAATGCTGGGGCTGATATTTTTCAGCATATTGTTTGGTTTCTTCATGACCCGCCTCGGTCACGAGACGGCGGATCCGCTTTTCCGGTTCTGGGATGCGGTGTTCCACGTAATGATGCGCATGACGGAGTGGGTGATGTTGTTTGCCCCTATCGGCGTGTTCGGGCTGGTCGCGCGCACAGTCGCGAAAACCGGCTTCGATGCGGCCGCGCCGCTGATCGTGTTTGCCTTGACTGTCCTCGCGGCATTGTTTTTCCATGCCGTCGTTACATTGCCGACGTTGCTGCGCATAGTAGGCCGGGTCAGTCCGCTTGCGCTGTACCGGGCGGTTGCCCCGGCGCTTCTGACCGCGTTCTCCACGGCGTCGTCTTCGGCAACATTGCCGATCACTATGGACTGTGTCGAGAAAAAGGCCGGCGTCTCGAATCGTATCTCCAGTTTCGTTCTGCCACTTGGCGCCACGGTCAATATGAACGGTACAGCGCTTTATGAGTGCGTTGCGGCGATGTTTATTGCCCAGGCGTACGGATTGACACTGAGCTTCGGTGTGCAGTTTTCGATTGTTGTTATCGCGCTTGTTACCTCCGTTGGCGTTGCCGGAATCCCGTCCGCATCTCTCGTTGCCATCGCGATAATACTGAGCGCCGTCGGTCTGCCGGTGGAGGCGATCGGCGTGCTCTTCGTTTTCGACCGGATTCTCGATATGGCGCGTACCAGTATCAATATTCTTGGCGATGCATGTTGCGCGGTAATCGTTGCCCGGCTGGAAGGAGAGGAAGGCGTTCTCGCCGGCGAACCGATGGAGGAGACAGTCCGATCCTGATCCGGATCCCGACTTCGATTGACACGCTGCCCGATCGGGGGCCGAGTGCCGGGTGCGCGTTCGTTGGCGTCGTCGGCCGGCCGCGCTCGGGCCTCGCCCGCAGATGAAATTGCTTCGCCTCAAGCTCCACACGCAGATTTTTCTGGCCCTGGTTCTGGCAGTAGTGGCGGGACTGCTTACCGATCCTGATACGCGCCTGCTTGGCGTCAGTCTTTTCGCCGCTTATGACTTTATCGGCAGCATGTTTCTCAACGCGCTGCGGATGTTGATTGTCCCGATTATTACTTCTTCAATCATCACCGGCATCGCCGGGATCGGATCGTCCGAGGCGCTTGGCCGGCTCGGGGGCAAGACGTTTGCGTACTACATGATGACCAGCTTCCTGGCGATCGTCGTTGGCATCCTTGCGGTAAATATGATCCAGCCCGGTATTGTCGATGGGGAACCGGCGCGTGAAATTCTGGGGCTGTCGGCCGAGCATGCCGCGGATGTGGCGGAAAAGGTCGGTAATCACGATGCGTCATCGCTAACCAACGTCTTTCTCAGCATGATCCCGCCCAATATCGTGGCCGCTGCGGCAGACGGGCAATTGCTGGGACTGATATTCTTCAGCCTGTTGTATGGCTTCTATATGACCCGGATTGGCGACGAGTACGCCCAGATCCAGTACAAATTCTGGTGCGGGGTCTACGAGATCGTGATGCGGCTCACCGAGCTGGTCATGAAATTCGCGCCTATCGGTGTCTTCGCGCTGGTTGCGAAGGTAGTGGCGGGGATCGGTCAGGAGGATCTCGGCAGTCTTGTCCAGTCGCTCGGCCTGTTTTTCATAACAGTGGTGCTGAGCCTGTCATTTCATGCCTTCGTGACGTTGCCGCTGCTGCTCGCAACGCTGGGCCGGGTCAATCCGCTACGCCATTACAAGGCAATGGTCACCGCGTTGTTGACCGCGTTCTCGACCGCGTCATCATCGGCGACGCTGCCTTTGACGATCGAGTGCGTGCGCGACAATGCCGGGGTATCCAATCGCGTATCGAGTTTCGTCCTGCCACTGGGCGCTACCATCAACATGGACGGTACGGCGCTTTACGAATGCGTCGCTGCGATCTTTATTGCACAGGCTTTCGGACTGGAACTGACGTTCGTCACCCAGTTTACGATTCTGCTGATTGCGCTGCTGACGTCCATCGGGGTTGCAGGTATACCCGCTGCGAGCCTCGTTGCGATCACCATCATTCTTTCCGCGATCGGGCTGCCGCTTGAAGCCGTTGGGGTCATTCTCGCCGTCGACCGGGTTCTTGATATGTTCCGGACATCGGTCAATGTGTTCAGTGATTCCTGCGGTGCGGTAATCATCGCCCGCAGCGAAGGGGAAACGGGAATACTGACCGAGACGGGCGATGCGCCGCGCGTCTGACCCGTGCTGGTTGGTACCGCCAGCGACTAATCGTGTAACGACATTCCGACGATGTTGAATCCTGCGTCGACGTAGAGAATTTCCCCGGTTATGCCGGCGGCGAGATCCGAACAGAGGAAAGCCGCTGCATTGCCAACGTCTTCGATGCTGACGTTGCGCCGCAATGGCGAGACTTTTTCGAACTCGTTCAACATGCCCCTGAGTCCGGCAACGCCTGACGCTGCCAGTGTCTTGATGGGTCCGGCGGATATGCCGTTGACCCTGATACCGTCCGGGCCCATGTCATAGGCGAGAAACCGTACCGCCGATTCGAGACTCGCTTTGGCCAGACCCATGACGTTGTAGCTGGGGATGGCACGAACGGCGCCGAGATAGGACAAGGTCAGCAGCGCACCGTTACGTTCGCGCAGCAACGGTTTCGCCGCCTTGGCCAGGGCGACGAAACTGTAGGCGCTGATATCGTGAGCAATCCTGAAACCGTCGCGGGTCGTACTGTCAACGAAACCGCCCGCCAGTTCCTCGCGTGGAGCGTATCCAACCGAGTGGACGACGATATCCAGGCCGTCCCATGCCTTGCTGATGTTTGCAAACGCCGCGTCGATTTGCTCGTCATATGCGACGTCCATCGGGAAAACGAGGCTGGATCCGAGTTCGGCCGCCATTTTCTCGACCCTGGGTTTCAGCTTGTCTGTCTGATAGGTGAACGCGAGTTCCGCACCCTCGCGAGCCATTGCCTGGGAAATTCCCCAGGCGATGGAGCGCTTGCTTGCAAGCCCGACGATTAACGCGCGTTTGCCGGCCATGAAACCCATTTCCGTGTCCCCTTTGTTTTTCGGCCGTGGCATTATCGCACCGCAGATGCGTAATGATACAGAGCGGGCTTCGACGCGGCCGCAGTTGAGTTGCGACGACAACGCGCATCGGTCAGGGGTGTGATCCGGGGATGGCAAAAGACAACGGGCGGAACGTGGTTTTCCAGTTGCGATCATTGGACGGCGGTGTCGGCATTGTCGTCGCCCGTCTGGCGAGGGGGTTTGAGCGTCTCGGTGTCGAGGTCGCTGTCGTATGTGAGCAGCCGCTGCACCGCGCGGCGACGTCGCTTCCGGACACCGTAACGGTATTCAGCACCGGCAGTGTCATGAAGATCCCCGGCTTCATGCGCTTGCTGGCTTTTCTCGTCCGGCGCCGTCCGGACCATATCCTGACCAACGACCGCCGCTCGAACGTGGCAGCGATGACCGCAAAACGCTTACTGCGGTTGCGCTGCGCCATCAGCAGCATCGTTCACGACACCTATTCCGTTGCACTGCAGTTCAAGAACGAGGACGACCGGCGCGCCCAGATTCGCCACTACCGCGAGGTCTACCCGCGGAACCACCGTATTTTTGCCGTATCACACGGCGCAGCGAAGGCATTCGCCGAGCTTGCCGGCTTGCCGGTGCAGCGGATCGACGTCACCTACAATCCGTTGCCTTCACAGTCGCAACTGAGAGAACAAGCCGCGGCACCGCTCCATCGCTGGCTGGAACCCCCGCGGGTCGTGCCGGTTATCGTTAGCGCGGGGCGGCTGCAGCGCGATCAGAAAAACTGCGCAATGCTGGTGCGGGCGTTTCACCAGCTGCGGCAGCAGCGGGCGGCGCGGCTGATCATTATCGGCGATGGCAAAGATCGGGCCGGGCTCGAGCAACTCGTTGCAGAGCTCGGCATTGCCGGCGATGTGGATTTTCCCGGCTGGCAACGCAATCCGTATCCGTTTTATCGTAGTTGTGACGTGTTTGCGCACTGTTCCGTACATGAGGGATTCGGCCTTGCCATTGCGGAGGCGCTTGCACTGGGGTCACGCGTAGTGGCTGTGGATTGTCCGCATGGTCCGCGTGAGATTCTGCAGGATGGCCGGCTCGGCTTGCTGGTGCCGCATGGGGATGTCGCGGCGCTGGCCGCGGCTCTCGGGCGGTCGCTGGAAATGCAGGCGCCGGAAGCGGCGCTGCTGGCGGAACACGTCGGCCGTTTCGACGCCGAGACTGTCGCGCGGCGCTACCTCGGATTACTCGGGATCAAGCCGTGACTGTCGGCCCCGGCTCCAGGTCAATCCTGTCATGGCCGGGCAATCCGCGCAGCGCAGCGGTACACAACTGCGCGAACGCCAGCGCCGATGGCTGATTTCGCATCTACACGCCTGATTGGCGTGTGACGTCTACGTACATGACGATGCGCTGGCCCGGTTGCAGGTACTTCTTGCCAGCGAGCGATTGATTCCAGTTTTTCAGATCCCCGATCGTCACCCGAAACTTGCCGGCGATCCGCGCAAGCGAGTCGCCCTTGCGAACCGTGTAGTGAACCTTGCGAACCTTGCCGCTGGTGCTTTTGTTAGCGCCACTCTGGCCGCTCCAGACAACCAGTTCGCGGCCGACCGACAGGGTATCTCCCGGGGCCATGCCATTCCACTTCGCCAGCGATCGTGTAC
>Ga0316191_10001610_pt1 | contig 16016 bp, 18 predicted proteins | sample Eddworburr2cm_MG_FD_204928 | JGI IMG/M metagenome (GOLD analysis project Ga0316191, IMG submission 204928) | Coastal sediment microbial communities from Maine, United States - Eddy worm burrow 2 cm | ecosystem: Environmental > Aquatic > Marine > Coastal > Sediment | place: USA: Maine...
AAAGCGACCGGCACGACGGCATGCCGCTGTATGAATGGCTCGTACGCGAAGCGCGGCAGCAGGGCCTTGCCGGTGCCACGGTGCTACGAGGCCTGGAGGGCTTCGGCGCACACAGCCGCCTGCACACGGCGAAGATCCTGCGCCTGTCAGCGGATCTGCCGATCGTGGTCGAAATCGTCGACGCCGAGGACAAGATCGACGCATTCCTGCGCAGCACGGACCACGCCATCGGCGAAGGCCTCGCCACGCTCGAGAAGGTCGAGGTGCATTTCTACCGATCGGGCAGTTAGCGAAGCAGTCGGGCGCGCGCGGCGCGGTATTCGGCCTCGATGCGCAAAACGAGCTCGTGCGTCGGCAGAATATCGTCGATATTGCCGACGCCCTGGCCCGCTCCCCAGATATCGCGCCAGGCTTTTGCGTCCGATTTGGCCGAACTGGCGAAGTCCATCGCGGAGGGGTCGGGGTCGGGCAGGTTGTCCGGGTCGAGGCCCGCATTCTCGATGCTGCCCCTGAGGTAACTGCCGTGAACGCCGGTGAACACCGGCGTATAGACGATGTCCGCCGCCGTGCTCGATACGATCATCTGCTTGTACGCGTCGGCGGCATTCGCCTCCTGCGTGGCGATGAAGCGCGTCCCGATGTACGCCAGGTCTGCCCCCATCGCCTGCGCCGCGAGAACGTCGTCGCCGCTCGACATGGCGCCCGACAGGATGATGACGCCGTCGAACTCGCGCCGGATTTCCTTCACCAGCGCGAACGGACTGAGCGGTCCTGCGTGACCGCCGGCGCCGGCACATACCGCGATGATGCCGTCGACGCCCTGCTCCATCGCCTTGTGCGCGTGCCGCTGGCTGATCACGTCATGAAAGACGAGACCGCCGTAACTGTGCACCGCCTCGACAACGTCGCCCGGCGGTCGAAGGCTTGTGATGATGATCGGAACCTCGTGACGCACGCAGGTTTCCATGTCGGCCATCAGCCGCGTATTACTGCGGTGAACGATCTGGTTGACGGCGAAAGGTGCGACGGGTGCGCCAGGGTTGGCCTCGGCGTAGGCCGCGAGCCGCGCCTTTATGTCCTTGATCCACTCCTCGAGGCGCTCCTGCGGGCGTGCGTTGAGCGCCGGAAAGGAGCCGACGATCCCCGCGGTGCACTGCGCAACGACGAGATCGGGCACGGACACGATGAACATCGGCGCCCCGATCAGCGGAATGCGCAGGTTCCGGGCGAGAGTCTCCGGTAACGCCACGGTCAGCGCGTTATTCGACGCGCGTGTCGATTGACAGGACTATCGAGCCGTTTTCGGCCGGCTTCACGATGACGCTGCCGAACCAGTCGCCGGGCTGGCTGACGGGCTGACCGGACAGCGACACTCGGGCGACGAGTTCGAACTGATCGAAGCCTGAAAGCTCGCGCCCGGGCACCATCGACTCCCTGTCCCCAAGCTGCACGACCGCGGGCAGCTCGGCGAGCGAGCGCCGCGTAACGGCAATCGGCGGCGACGGCTGCGACGGGTCGCGCGCAATCACGAACACGGTGGCATCCGACGGCAATGCGCTCTGCGCTGCCTCGGACAGGGCGATATTGGCGCTCACGATTGCGCCGGGTTCGAGGGGCGCGGGTGTCGGCGCGGGCGTCGGCTTGGCCTCGGCGACTTCCGGTGCCGGCGTCGTGTCCACAGCTGCTGCCGGCGTGCCGCCGCGCCACTCGGCCACGCGCTGCTCGATCACGTTGCGGATATCGTCCGGCGGGTTCGTGCCCAGCAGCCGTTCCCAGCGCTCGGCCGCAGTATCGGTATCACCACGGTTGACCGCGGCCAGCCCGCCCCAGAACAGTGCCGCCTGGTTGTTGGGCTCGACGGCCAATGCGTTCTCGAACAGCGACATCGCCTGGGGAGACATGGCCTGCCCGCCGTCGGCAGCGAGCACGGCTTCGCCGAGTTCGACCAACCCCTGCGCGCTCCGGCCGTCCTGGAGTTCGACGACACGCTCGAACGCCTCGATGGCCTTCGGATGATTGTTGAGCGACATATACGAGCGGCCGAGCATCTGCCAGCCGCCTACGTCGTCAGGATTGTCCTCGAGCCGCTCTGCGAGCGCCTCCACCACCTCGACCATGTCGCCGCCCGGGCCGCCGCCGTGAGCCAGCCTTTCGTTCTCGAGACCCGGACTGCCAAGGCCGGCATACAGGCCCGCCGATGAAGCGACTACAAAGAGCACGGCGACCGCCACGATGCCGAAATTGCGCGAATTCTCACGCAGGAACGGCCACACGGTGAACAACACGCCCGCAAAACTCATAACACCAAGCGTCAACCACAGCATGGCTTGTCTACTCCTCGGCTGCCGCGTCGCCGTCGATGGGCATGGCCATCCGACGCCGCAGGATATTCACGAGCACGAATCCACCGGCGAGCAGCAATAAGATCGGTGCAATCCACAGGACCAGTGTCTTGCCGGACATGCGGGGACGGTAGAGGGCGAACTCGCCGTAGCGAGCCACCAGGAAATCGTAGATCTCGTCGTCCGTCTTACCCTCGGCCAGCATGCGGCGAATTTCGCGCCGCAGGTCTCCGGCGAGGAATGCATTCGAGTCCTTGATGCTCTGGTTCTGGCACTTCAGACAGCGAACTTCCTCGATGATGTGTTCATAACGGGCCTGCAGCTGGGGGTCGTCGAACGCCTTGTCGGTGTCGATTGCCAGTGCGGGTGAGGCCAGCGTTACAAGCAGCACGCAAGCAACGAGCTTTCTCATGACGACGGCGCTCCTGCTTCGATGAGCGGAATAAAGTCTTCCTGCCAGGTCGCCGCATCCAGCGGCCCGAGATGCTTGTGCAAAACGATTCCCTCGGGGCTGATGAGGAATGTCTCCGGCGCGCCGTAGACACCCCAGTCGATGCCAACCCGCCCGTCCGCGTCGAACGCGGAGAACTCGTACGGGTCGCCGAGTTGTTTGAGCCAGCGCAGCGCTTCCTCGCGATTGTCGCGCCAGTTGATGCCATAGATCTGGATCGCGCCGGAACGTGCGAGCTGCAGCAGGAAGGGGTGCTCCTGCCGGCAGCCACCGCACCAGGTGGCCCAGACGTTGACGAGCGCCATCTTGCCCGTGTAGTCCGCCGAGCCGACCATGCGCCCGGGTTCTGTCAGGGACTCGACTTCGAACGCCGGCGCCTGTTCGCCGAGAAATGGCGACGGCAATTCGCGCGGATCGTTGAACAGGCCGAACGAGAAGACGACGACCAGCAACAGGAATACGACAATCGGAATCGCGAATCTCATTACGCCGTCTCCGCCGCCACCTTGCCAGCGGCCGGGCTCTCCGCCGCCACCGTGCGGTAGCGCCGGTCGCTCGCGGCAATCAGGCCGCCGAGCGCCATGACGAGGCAACCCAGCCAGATGAAGCGGATCATCGGCTTGTACTGGACGCGCACGCTCCATGTGTCCTGACCAATCTGGTCGCCCATCGCGACGAACAGGTCGCGGGTCAGGCCGGCATCAATCCCGGCTTCCGTCATCGGACTCTTCTGCACGAGGTACTGGCGCTTCTGCGGGCGGACCTCGGAGACGAATTCTCCGTTGCGCCGGATTTCGATGACCGCCTCGCGCGCCGTGTAATTCGGCCCCTGAACGTCCCTGAGCTCGCGCATTTCGTACTGGTACTTGCCGATCTCGATCGATTCACCTGGCCGCATCGCGCGGTCCGTCTCGATGCCGAAGGTATTGACCATGGTCACACCGAGGACAAACAGGCCGACGCCGATATGGGCGACGGACATACCGAGCACGGCGGGCGTGAGCTTTACGCGGCTGCGCCACGCTCGCAGCGGCTGCAGGAGCGACACCACGATGATCCAGATGCCGGCAACAGCGCCGACGACGGCAAGGGCGCCGAACGCGCCGCCGTACAGCACGGGGATACCAATGCCCAAAACGAGCGCGATGATCGCCGGGATGCGCAATCTGCGCAGCCAGGGCTGCGCCGGCTGTGAGCGCCACGCTGCATGCATGCCCATTCCCATGAGCAGCACCAGCGGGATCATCGGGATGGCAAACGCGATGTTGAACCACGGCGCGCCCACCGAGATCTTGCCGGCATTCAGAACTTCGACGACCAGCGGCGCAAGCGTGCCGATGAAGACCAGCAATGCGGCGATGACGAGCAGTACATTGTTCAGCAGCAGGAAGGTCTCCCGCGACAGCGGCGCGAATCCGGCTGCGGAGTCGAGCCCCGGCGCGCGCCATGCATACAAAATCAGCGCGCTGAGAATGACGATGCCGAGGAACCCGAGGATGAAGAAGCCGCGCGCCGGGTCGGTCGCAAACGCGTGCACCGACACGAGAATGCCCGAACGCACCAGGAACGTGCCCAGCAGGCTGAGCGAAAACGCCGCGATCGCCAGCAACAGCGTCCAGCTTTTGAACAGGCCGCGCTTCTCCGTGACCGCCAGCGAATGAATCAGCGCCGTGCCGACCAGCCAGGGCATGAAGGACGCGTTCTCGACCGGATCCCAGAACCACCAGCCGCCCCAGCCGAGCTCGTAATAGGCCCACCAGCTGCCGAGCGCGATACCGATCGTCAGGAACAGCCAGGCGACCGTGGTCCAGGGCCGTGTCCATTTCGCCCACGTCCGGTCCAGGTTGCCGCTCAGCATCGCGGCAATCGCGAACGCAAATGCGACCGAGAAGCCTACGTAACCCGCGTACAGGATCGGCGGATGTATGGCGAGGCCCGGGTCCTGCAGCAGCGGATTCAGGTCGCCCCCGTCAGCCGGCGCCGGCGTGAGGCGTTCAAAGGGATTCGACGTCAGCAGCGTAAACAGCAGGAAACCCGTCGACAGGAGGCCGAGCACGGCGATCACGCGCGCCGAGAATATCTGCGGCAGGTTGTTACTGAAGTAGCTAACCGCGACCGTCCACATGGCGAGAATCAGTATCCACATCAGGAGGGAGCCCTCGTGGGCGCCCCACACGGCGGATATCTTGTACATCGTCGGCAGCGATAACTGTGAATGGTTGGCCACGTACAGGACCGAGAAATCGCTCTGCACGAAGGCCCAGACCAGGCAACCGAATGCAAACGCAACGAAGAACAACTGGCCGTTCGCCGCGGTACGCCCGGCAGACATCATGGCTGCATCGTTACGATGCGCGCCAAGCAGCGGGATGATGCCCTGGCAGACGGCGAGCGACAGCGCCAGAATCAGGGCGAAATGACCGATTTCAGGAATCATTGGAAGTGCAATCCGTAGACAGGTGCCGCACGGACGCCGTTTCGTCCTGCACGTGTTTGGCGATCGAGTCCGCGACTTCCGGCGCCATGTATTCCTCGTCGTGCTTCGCCATGATCTTGTCGGCGACGAAGGCGCCGCTACCGCCCATGCGCCCGTGTGCGACCACGCCCTGGCCCTCGCGGAACAGGTCGGGGACCACGCCGCTGTAGGTTACCGGCAGTGCGCAGCGCGTATCGGTGACCATGAACGACATGTCCATGGAGCCTTCTTCGCGTTCGATCGTGCCGGCGACCACGAGCCCGCCGATCCGGAAATTTCGTTCCTTGGGATAATCCCCCGCCATGACATCTGAGATTTCGACGAAGAACATCATGTTGTCTTCGAATGCCCGCAACGTGAACGTCGCCGCGATCGCGAGTCCGACCGCAACGAGGCCAACGGCCAGCATTCGCTGCTGCCTCGGTTTCATGCACTTTCCTCCAGCGCCTTGATGCGCACTTCGATTTCCTTGTACACGGCCGCCTGGCGGGCACGCACCCGCCATTCGTTGATGATCAGCACCGCCGCCGCCAGCCCGAAACAGGTCCAGACGTACGCGCCGTAGCCGCCCATCGCCAGACTTTCCGTCATCTTTGACCCTCCGGAGCCAAAATCATTTCCTTTACCCACCGGGTCCGCCGCTCGCGGAACAGCACCTCGGTGCGGGTACGCCGCAGGAGCAGCGACCCGAACAGGAGCGTGAACCCGAAAATATTGGCCAGCAGCGGATACAGCATCGCCGGATCCATCGCCGGCCCGTCCTTCGCCATGATCGTCTGGCCCTGGTGCAGCGAACTCCACCACTCCACCGAGTAATGCACGATGATGACGTTCACCACACCGACGAGCGACAGCACCGCGGCCGCCTTGTCGGCCTTGGCGGTGTCGTCGATCGCGGCCCTGAGCGCCATGTAGCCGAAATAGAAGAACAGCAGGATCAGCTCCGACATCATCCTTGGATCCGCCCATTCCCACCAGGTTCCCCACATCGGCCGACCCCAGATCGAGCCGGTGGCCAGCGCGAGGAACGTGAACCATGCGCCAAGCGGCGCTGCGGACGCGGCAACGGCGTGCGCGAGCTTCATCCGCCAGATGAGACCGATGCCGCCCGCTACTGCCATGATCATGTACGCCATCATCGACAGGTACGCCGAAGGTACATGGATGTAAATGATCCGAAACGCATCGCCCTGCTGGTAATCCATGGGCGCGAGAAAAAGGCCCGCGTAGACACCGTAGGCAATGAGGGCAAGGCCCGGCAGCAGCAGCAAAGTACTGAATATCGGGACAATCCTATAGAAGTGTGGCGGCGACGCCAGCTGGTGAAACCATTTCCACATGGGGGGATTCTACTCGTTACTAATACGTAATGCGGCGGCCGTTGCATAAGGCGCCAGGCTCAGCGTACCGACCGCATACGCGGACAGTGCCCAGATTCCGGCTGAATAGGTCTCGTTCCCGGCCGCGAGCGACACGGTGTTGGCGCCGATGATGAGCACCGGCATCGACAACGGCAGGATCAGCAAGCTCAGCAACGCGGTGCCGCGGTGCAGGCCGACCGTCAGTGCCGCCCCTATAGACCCCAACAAACTCAGGCTAATGGTGCCGAGCGTCAGCGTCAGCATCAACACTAGGACAACGTCGCCCTGCATTCGATAAGTGATAGCCACGATGGGAGAAACCAGTACGAGCGGCAAACCGCTCGTCAGCCAGTGCGAGATTGTCTTACCAAGGCCCACCAGAGGCAAGGGCTGCGGGCTTACGAGCAGCTGCTCGAGGCTGCCGTCGTCGAAGTCCGAAATGAACAGGCTGTTCAGCGAAATCAGCATGGCCAGCAATGCGGCAACCCACAATACGCCGGGCCCGCTAAATGTGAGCTGCTCGGCGCTGGGGCCGACGGCCAGCGGGAACAGCGTGCAGACCATCGCGAAGAAAAATAACGGGTTGAGCACGTCCCCGGGCCGTTTCCACGCCAGCAACAGGTCGCGCCGCGCCACCGCAAGCAGTCCGTCCAGCATGCCGGGCATGCGCCGCACCGGGGCCGTCATTGCAGCACCACCTTCGTGACCGGCGCATCGATTTCGACGTCCTGGTGCGCCGCCATGACGCACATTCCGCCCGTGTCGAGGTGCTCCTTGACGAGCTGCATCACGAGGCTGCGGCCTTCGCGGTCCAGGTTCGTGAACGGCTCGTCCATAAGCCACAGCGGCACGTCCGCCAGCAGCATCCGGGCGAGCGCGACGCGGCGCTGCTGACCCGCCGACAGCGACCTGAGCGGCAGCGGTTTCAGGCGTGTTATTCCAAGGCGTTCGAGGACCTTCTCGAGGCCGTCGCTGCCCTGCGGGCGCAGTGCCGCCTCGAAACGCAGGTTCTCGACCAGCGTGAGGTCCGCTTTCAGGCCGACGCGGTGAGCCGTCCACACGAGCGCACCGTGGAAGACCTGGCGCTGTTCGGCCACCGGCTTGCCGTTCCAGAGCACGGTACCGCTTTCGAGGTCCAGCATGCCGACAATGGCCTTCATCAGGCTGGTTTTGCCGCTGCCGTTCGAGCCCTCGAGGATCAGCAATTCGCCGGAATTGACCGCAAAACTCACGTCGCGGAACAGGCAGCGATCGCCGCGGAAGAGCGTCAGGCTCTCCGCCGATAATTGCTCAGTCAACGGCTAAAGTCCTTTTTATTCATAATCTTAATCGTCTTTCCTAAACCAATTTGGAGATCACGCCTGCGTCTTTCTGCTGCGTCGAGATTTCACCAATTGTCGTTTGCACGGCTTGCCGTGCGGCCGTAGACTGAAGGGCCGGGCCCGAGTTGTACATAAATTATGGGCGGCGGGCAACGATAACAGCGTACTACGCACCCACAACCGGAGCGAATTCGAGCGTATGGATTTAGCGGCGGCAGGCCTCACGGAACAACCGTTCCGCACGCAGGGCAAGCCGGAATCAATTGTATCTTATGCCTCGCACCTGGAGGGACTCGAGGCGATTCGCGCCGCCTGCGAAACGCCGAACGGCCTCGCGTTGCTGCAGGGGCCGCCTTTATCCGGCAAATCCACACTGATCCAACACTTCATCGATTCGCGCGACGACGACCAGGAATGCGCCGTCGTCGATGGTACCGGGCTCAATGCCACTACCCTGCTCGAAGCGACGCTGCGTGAATTCGGATACGAAGCCGACTTTCACACTGACAACGAACTCCTGTCGATGCTGCGCGTCTTCGCGCTGCACCAGGCCGCCAGCTATCAACCGCCGTTACTCGTCATCGAGAATACCCATCGGCTCAATCCGAGCGCCCTGCGCACCCTGTGCAGCCTTGCGGAGCTCAAGTGCCTGCGCGACAACCGGCTCGTCAGCGCACTGAAGATCGTGCTCGTCAGCGACCGATCGCTGGAGTCGATCATCGAGGCGCCTGCAATGGCACCCATCGCCGGGCGCGTGGCCGTCAATTTCCAGATGCGGCCGATGTCCTGTGACGACGCCAAGGAGTACCTGCGCGAGAAACTCCGCAACGCCGGCAGCCGGGTACCGGAATACGTATTCCCCAACTCGGTCTGCGTCGAATTATGGGACGCGTCCGGGGGCTGGCCGGGCGTACTGGACCGGATCGCACTACTGGCGCTGTCGCGCGCGGACTCGCTGCCGGTCTCGATCTCGGCAATCGAACGTCCGGCGCTGCCGTACTCGGACTGGGACGAGCAATCGATCACCGAGCTCGAAAACGCGGTGGGCGTGGCCCCCGAGCCGCCCAAACTGTTCCTCACGAAAGAAGGTGACACCATCAAGGAGCTCACTTTCGACCAGCCGCGATTGCTGATCGGCCGCTCGGAGCACAACGACATCGCGATCCCGAGCCGCTTTGTCAGTCGCCATCACCTGCTGCTGGTCCGCCACGGCAACACCACGTTCATGATGGACCTGAACAGCAGCAACGGGACTTTCGTCAACTCGAGGCGCGTGTCGAACCACGTCCTGATCGACAACGACATCATTACCGTGGGCAATCACCGCATCAAATTCTGCGATCCGCACGCGACGAACCGCGGTTTGATAACCGGCAACGAGTTCACCGACACGGCAATCATGAAGACGCTCGACGACATGCGCGACCTGCTCGCGCATGAGAATACCGCGATGCTGCCGATCCCCTCGGAAAACCTGCCGACGTACGGCAACAAGTAGCGCGAATCAGCCGTAGAACTTTTTCTTGAAGTGCTTGCGGCACATGGATACGTAACGGTCGTTGCCGCCGATCTCGACCTGTGAGCCTTCGCGCACGGCGTTGCCCTCTTCGTCCATGCGCAGCACCATCGTGGCCTTCGTGCCGCAGTGGCAGATGGCTTTCAGTTCCTTGAGATTGTCGGACCAGGCGAGCAGGTACTTGCTGCCCTCGAAGGGCTCGCCCTGGAAGTCCGTGCGCAGCCCATAGGCGAGCACCGGGATGTTCAGGATGTCGGAGACCTCGCTGAGCTGGAATACCTGCTCCTTGGTGAGGAACTGCGCCTCGTCGATGAGCACGCAGTGCAGCGGCGCATCGGTCACCATGGACTCGACGAGATCGAAGAGGTCGTCTTCCGGGCTGAACGTCGTCGCTTCCGACTCGAGGCCGATACGCGATGCGACCTTGCCGACGCCGTAGCGGTCGTCGAGCGCGGGCGCCAGCACGAGGGTGCTCATGCCGCGTTCGCGGTAGTTGTAACTGGACTGGAGGAGTGACGTCGATTTACCGGCGTTCATCGACGAGTAGTAGAAATACAGTTTTGCCATCGGGGACTCGTTGTGCGCTGAGTCCCGGTATTGTGGCACCGGATGCAGGGGCTTGCATCCGGTGCAGGGTCAGGGCCTCAGCTTGAGAACCTTCGCGAGCGTGCAGCGATGGCCGTGCCGGCCGTTGCCCAAGCCGACGCCGGCGTCTTCGCGGCACTTGTCGCAGACGTTGCGCGGGCGATGGTGCGACGAGAACACCTGCGGCACCGGCGTGACGCGCCCCTGCCGCAGGCAACGGCTGCAGATCACCAGCTTGTTGAGCCGGTTCAGCAGCCGGTAGTCGACATTGTCGTTGCTGTTCGTGTCCATGGCCACGTTTTGACAGCCGCAACGGCGGAAAACCAGCGATGCGCAGAGAAAATGCCGGAATTGTTAACTGGTCGAGGTTTCGAATGTGACGCGCTCCGCATCCGCCATGACCCTATAATGTGTCTCTCGCAGCCAACCCGGATATCAACGCATGCTGAGAAAGCGCCTACTGTGGACCGCCGTCATTGCGCTCGCCGTCGCCGGAGCCCTGACGGGTCATATCGACCAGGCCTCCGAAGAACAGGCGGAAGATGCGTTGAAGAACGCGCTGGTGACCTTTGCCGTCGCGCGCACGCTGAACGGCGTGATCTCCGCCGCGCAGGGCACCGAGGTCGCGCTCGAGCCCGGCGGCGTCGGCGTGGTGCTGTCGGTCGGCGAGATCCTCGACCCGATCAACGACCTGATCGAACGGTTCTCGGCCGTGATGTTGATCGCGGCGAGTTCGCTCGGGTTGCAGATGCTGCTTCTGAACATCACGAGCTGGTGGGGCGTGAGCGGGTTTCTCTTTGCGGCGGCGGCGGGCTTCCTCGTGGTGATCTGGGCGCCCCGCACGACCGCAGCGCAATATGCGGGGCCGGCATTGCGCATCCTGCTGTTCCTGCTGTTCGTGCGGTTCGCGGTGCCGGTGCTCATCGTCGGGACGACGCTCATTTCAGACACGTTCCTCGCGCCGAAGCAGGCGGAAGCAACGGCGATACTGAGAGACACGACCGAGAACATCGAGCGCATCAACGAGGAAGCGCAGCCTGTTACGCCCGGCGAGCAGTCGTTCATGGATCGCCTCGGTGAAATGATCGACGAGTCACTGCAGTCGATGCGCGTCGGGGAGCGCATGAAAGAGCTGAAAGACAGCGCCTCCAATGCCGCCGAGCACATCGTGAACCTGATCGCAATCTTCGTGCTGCAGACGATCCTCTTGCCGCTTCTCTTCCTCTGGCTATTCATGGCGGGCCTGAAGGGCATCGCCAGCCGCTCGGCGAAACTGTTCGAAGGCGGCAGCGGTGGCCGCGTCCGCTAGCATTGTAGGAGCGGGCCCCGGCCCGCGATCGATATTCGGGAACCGCGTCTACAGCAGGTAGTCGGCCACGACTTCCATGAGTTGATCCGACCAGCGCACCGGGAACGGTTCGGTGAGTTCGGGAGACATCGCGAAATCCGGCACAAAGACCTGCTCCAGCAACGCATCGACGTACGGTGGATGTGACGTCGCGATGTTGAGTTCCTTGTTGGTTCTGAAACTGAGTTTATCCCAGTTCGCCGAACCCATGCAGGCCCAGCCGTCGTACACGGCTGCCTTCATGTGCGACATGCCGGGGTAGACGAACACCCGGATGCCGTGTTCGAGCATCGCGTTAGCGGCAAGCACGTTGCTCTGGTTGATTGGCCCGTGATTCCCGACCAGCGGCAGGATGACGCGGACATCCACGCCCCTGCGCCGCGCCTTCGCCAGTTCGTAGAGCATCGCGTCGTCGGTGAAATACGCGTTCTGGATGTAGATGTATTTTTTCGCATTGCGAATTGCCGCACGTTGCGCCCGGAAGATCTCCGCATCGCCCGGACGCGTGTGCAGCACCCGCATTGGAAAGCCGACGTCTTCGCTGTTGCGCTCCCGGGGCTTCAACGTCGAAAACACGAGACCGGCATCGCCGAACGGACCGGCGTGCGCCCACGCGTACTCGAACTCTTCGCGCAGTACGTCGACCACCGGGCCATGCAGTTCCATCATCAGGTCGTGCCAGCCGTAGCGGTACTCGCGACCGATGTTCATGCCGCCGGCAAAGGCAATGCGGTTGTCCACGATGGTCGTCTTGACGTGGTCGCCAGCGACGAGCCAGGGATTTTTCGACTGCCGCACGCGGATATCCGACCCGGACTCGAGGGATTCACGCACCGATTGCGGCGCCTCGTAATCGGCGGGCATCGACTCGTCGTCCGCGCCAGTCGCGACGATGGTCCCAAGCCCGTCCAGGAGTATGCGTATCTCGAGTCCCTCGTCGGCGCGGCGCCGCAGGAGGTGCCTTATCTTCGCCGCGAAGTCATCGTTGTCGAAGATGTACGTGCGTATGTCCACGGACCGGGTCGCCGTCGAGATGGCGTCGATGTAGCGCACGAAGAAGGCTTCCCCGTCGACCAGGTAGTCGATGTTGCCGCGAGTCGCCTCGTGGCCGGTAATGCGGGTCAACTCCACTTCCCAGGCATCGAGATCCATACCCGGGCCGTCCCTGACCGGCGGGATCGGTTCCGCGTCGAGGGTGACCATCCAGCTCGGCGTCACCGTCTCGACTGCCACATCCTTCGCGACGAACAACAAGCGATAAACGGATGAGACCGGTCTCGTCAGGAGCCCCCCGAGATGGCTTTGTGCCACGTGCCCGGTCGACTGGGCGAAGTGCGCGGCTTTGCTGGCCGCCGGGCCCTCCACCGGCGCCGGCGCGTAACGCACGAATATGCCGATCGGAATGTCGCGGTCGATGAAGATGAACGGCAGCGAGTATGTACCGGTGTCGCCCGTGCTGAATACGATACGGCGGTCCTCGATACCCTCCTCTTCCAGGAACCGGTCGAGCACGGGCTGCGTACGTTCGATGAAGTCCATGAAATCGATGGTCTCGGCCACGACATAGTTGTCGGGCTTGTCGATAATCAGCCGGGACTCGAAGTTGTTGATGTCGTTGTTGAAGAGAAAATAATCCTCTTCGCCGAAGTGCATGACGATACCGGTCATTTCCGCTTTCGGCAGCACGGTCGCGAACACCTCGTCGATGAAGCGATTCCAGTACTTGCTGCTCAGCAGGCGCGGGACGATCGGGTTTTCCGGCAGTTTTTCCCAGCGTTGCGCACGGAAGTATTCGAGCGGCAGGATGAAGGGTCCCGCGTAGTCGCCGTCGGGCCCCTGCCTCAGGGCGGTGAGGTCGACACGGTTCGACCAGTTTCCGCCCGAGTAGACCAGGCCGTCTTCGTCCTCGTAGGCAACGAAGAACTCCTGGCTGCCGATATAGGCCTCGACAGCCACGAGCGGCTTCATGACCGGCTCGTCGGCAAAGCGCCCGGGCAGCACGCGCAGCTCGTCGAACGCCGGGTCCTGTTCCGGCTGCGGCGAAGCGCAACCTGCAACCGCAAAGACGAACAACAGCAGGACAAGTGGTGTCCGGAATACCATCGCACCCCCCATATTCGGACAACAGTCGCCTGATTCTCCTCAGAATATTGGCGACTTACAAGCGAGTGGGTCTCGTGTACTACTGCCAGACCGCGATATTTACGTATATACCGCGGTGCGTGCGCTGTAGTTGAATTTCATCTGGATGAACGGTGGATCCTCAAGGGGGGTATGTCCAGCAATGAGCCCGTTGAACGATCGCCTCGGCCGGGAACGGCGCACGATGGCGAAAATGGTCGAAATCTACTGTAACGCTCGCCACGAGCATCCTGACTCCGCCTTGTGCGCAGACTGCCAGGAGTTCCTCGACTACGCCGATGTGCGGCTCGAAAAATGCCCGTATGGCGCCGAGAAGCCCACCTGCGCCAACTGCCCGATCCACTGTTACAAGGCCGGGCAGCGGGCGCGCGCGAAGATGATCATGCGCTACGCCGGGCCCCGGATGCTGTTCCGGCACCCCTACCTCGCGATCGCCCACAAGGTAGACGGTTTCATTGCCGCGAAACATCCGAAAGAACTAACGCGCGAGCAGCGGGCCCGCCTGAGAAAAAGCTAGAAAGTCAACGCCAGGGGGTGGCGTCATGGCCTTTTATGAAGATCACGTGCTGCCGCACCTGATCGACCTTGCCTGCTCCACGAAACCCGCGCGCAAGCAACGCGAGAAGATCGTCCACCTGGCGGAAGGTGATGTGCTGGAAATCGGCTTCGGCAGCGGCCTCAACCTGCCTTACTTTGACCGCAGCAAGGTTCGCAAGATCTTCGGCCTCGAGCCGTCGCAAGGCATGCGACGCAAGGCCCAGCCAAACGTCGACGCCTCCGGACTCGACGTCGAATTTATCGACCTGCCCGGCGAGGAGATCCCGCTCGAATCGAAAAGCGTCGACACCGTGCTCATTACGTTCACGCTGTGCTCGATCGATGCGGCAGAAGCCGCACTCGAAGGCATGCGCCGGGTCCTGAAGCCTGGTGGAAGCCTGTTGTTCTGCGAACACGGTGTAGCACCCGATGCCGGCGTGCGCCGCTGGCAACACCGGCTGAACCCGGCCTGGAAGCGCGTCTCTGGCGGATGCAACATGAACCGCGACATACCGGGGCTCATCGAAGGTAGCGGTTTTCGAATAAGTACCGATGAACGAATGTACATACCCGGGCCGAAGATGCTGTCTTACAATTACTGGGGTATTGCAAAGCCCTGACCCGATACGACGAGGAACCTCGATATGCGAGCTTACCTGTACCTGATCGTCGTCGCGCTTGTCGCGCCCGACGCGATAGCCGACGACTCGTCGAAACACCGCATCCTCGCCAAACCGATCGAGCGTTCACCGCCGCGCTACCCGGAGCACGAATTGCGCCGCAACCAACAGGGCTGGGTCGTACTCAACTACGTCATCACCGATGACGGGCGGGTCGTCGAACCAGTCATCGAGGAGTCGAGCGGTTCCCCAGCCTTCGAGCGTGCCGCGATGCAGACTGTCGAGGACTGGCGTTACGAGCCTGCACTTCTGAACGGTGAACCGGTGCAGCAATGCAAGACGAAGGTGCGGATCGCGTTCGCCATCAGGGGCTCCCAGGACAAGGTTTCCAGACCGTTTTATAATCGGTATCGCAAGATGGAGAAGACCCTGATTGAAGGCGATATCGAGAAAGCCAGTGCCGAACTCGAGAGCGCCTTCCGGAGCGAAGGCCTGACGCTTGCCGAAATGTCGTGGCTGTGGGCGCTCAGCGCACGAATCGCGGGCATGCAGGGCGACACGGAGCAGCAGCTCTCGGCCTTGCGCCGCGCGACGGCGGGCTCACCCGAATGGACTCCCGAGGACTTGCGCGTCGGGCTGTTGACGACCAGGACGGCGCTGGAACTCGAAACGGGCGACTTCTCGGCCGCAATGCAAAGCTACGAGGATCTCAAATCGATTGAATCGGCAGATACTTCGGCGCTCGATTCCTTCATCGAACAAATCAGTTCGCTGGTAGAGAGCGAGGATCTCTTCTTTGCGGAAGCGCGCATCGGCGGCGACCCGAACTGCGAGACGTGCGAGTCGCAATGGCAATACAGACCGCTGCGCCGTGCCATCGAGATAGCCGACGTCGACGGCGAACTCGGCAATCTCGAATTGCGCTGTGAATGGCAGCACTTCGTGGATCAGGCCCGCGAAGGCGTAACCTGGGCTATCCCGGAGAGCTGGGGCGATTGTTCGCTCGTCGTGCATGGCGAAACCGGCTCGACGTTCAAGCTGTTCGAGATTCCCGCCACGACTTAACGGCAGGAGCGCGCCTCGGCGCACGATCGCAGCTCAAGGAGCACTCCCACGCGAAAGATTCCGTTGCGCGACTCATATTGTTACTCGCAGCATTTGGCTGAAGCCGCAACCCGAGACCGCAATACGTCGACAGTTCGCAATGCCGGCCCTCACCACCAGCACCTCGGCAGCACAACACGAGGCCTCTCAGAGTGGTTCGGCGAATCCAGCGCGTGCGGAAAACTGGGCTTCGCCTGCGAGAGCCTTACGCG
>Ga0316191_10001611_pt1 | contig 16015 bp, 12 predicted proteins | sample Eddworburr2cm_MG_FD_204928 | JGI IMG/M metagenome (GOLD analysis project Ga0316191, IMG submission 204928) | Coastal sediment microbial communities from Maine, United States - Eddy worm burrow 2 cm | ecosystem: Environmental > Aquatic > Marine > Coastal > Sediment | place: USA: Maine...
GAGCGCCTTGGCGAGCCGTGCGAGCTCGTCAGCATCGATCCAGCCCTGTCGGAAAGAGATCTCCTCGGGGCAAGAAGCGCGCAACCCCTGACGCTCTTGAATCGTCTGCACGAAACTCGCTGCCTGCAGCAACGTCTCCGGCGTCCCCGTGTCGAGCCAAGCCACCCCTCGCCCCAATTTCTGCAATCGAAGCTTGCCGGCGTCGAGATACCTGCGGTTGAGATCGGTGATCTCGAGCTCTCCCCTTGCGGAGGGTTTGAGCGCCTTGGCGTGAGCGACGACGTCCTGATCGTAGAAATAGAGCCCGGCCACCGCATAGTTCGACTTGGGCTCTTCGGGCTTCTCTTCGAGCCCGATGACTATGCCGTTGGCGTCGAACTCGGCTACGCCGTAGGCCGTCGGATTGCTCACGTAGTAGCCAAACACCGTCGCTCCCTCGGCTTGCTTCGCGCTATTCATCAGCAAGCCCTGGAGCCCGTGCCCGTAGAAAATGTTGTCACCGAGCACGAGCGCGCAGGCGTCGCCGTCGATGAAGTCTTCGCCGATCAAGAACGCCTGTGCGAGCCCGTCAGGGCTTGGTTGCACGGCGTATTCGATCCGGAGGCCCCAGCTCTTTCCGTCACCCAGAAGCGCCTGAAACAGACTCTGTTCGTGCGGTGTCGTGATGATCAGGATCTCTCGAACCCCTGCGAGCATGAGCGTCGACAGCGGATAGTAGATCATCGGCTTGTCGTAGATCGGCATGAGTTGCTTGCTCAACCCTTTGGTGAGCGGATGCAGTCGCGTGCCGGTTCCGCCGGCCAAGATGATGCCCTTGGTGATCATGCTCGCCCTCTATCCAGTTCGGTCGCCGTAGTTCAGGTCGATCCACTTCAGGTATTCGCCCGAGCGCACGCCCTGCACCCAGTCGTCGTTTGACAGATACCATTGGACCGTCTTGCGAATGCCGGTATCAAAGGTTTCCTTGGGCTCCCAGCCGCACTCTTCGCGTATCCGCGTCGCATCGATGGCATAGCGCAGATCATGGCCGGGTCGGTCCGTCACGAACTCTTTGAGCGCCATGAGCTCGTCGACGTTGCTGCCGGTCTCTTCGGCGACGATCTGACAAAGCGTATCGATCACCTCGATGTTCTGCATCTCGTTGTTTCCGCCGATGTTATAGGTGCGCCCCACGCGACCCTTTTCGATGACCGTCCAAATGGCTTCGCAGTGATCCTCGACGTAGAGCCAGTCCCGAACGTTGAGCCCCGCGCCGTAAATTGGAAGGGGCTTTCGCTCGACCGCGTTCAGAATCATGAGCGGGATCAGCTTCTCCGGAAACTGCATCGGGCCGTAGTTGTTCGAGCAGTTGGTGATTTTGATCGGCAGACCGTAGGTGCGGTGATAGGCGCGCACGATGTGGTCGCTTGCCGCCTTCGAGGCAGAGTACGGGCTCGAAGGATCGTAGGCCGTCGTCTCCTCGAATAGTCCCGTGTCGCCCAGCGAGCCGTACACCTCGTCCGTGCTCACGTGCTGGAACAGGCGGTTGTCGTCGGCCGACCAGCGTTTGCGGCAGGCCTCGAGGAGGTTGAACGTCCCCTCGATGTTGGTCCGAATGAACTCACGTGGGCCTCGAATGCTTCGATCGACGTGGCTCTCGGCAGCGAAGTGCACGACGAGGTCGGCGTCGAACTCGTCAAACACCGCATCGACGCCATCCATGTCGGTGATGTCCACCCTTCGCAGTGTGTAGTTCGGCAGCGCCTCGATCTCCCGCAAGCTGCCCAGGTTCGCGGCGTAGGTGAGCTTGTCGAGATTGACGAACTGGTGCTCCGGGTGCTCCGGCACCAATTGGTTCAAAAAATTGGCGCCGATGAAACCGGCGCCACCCGTCACAATGATCTTCATCGACTATTCTCGGCCTCGGCGGACAGCATAGCCGGAAGGATTAGCCCGCGCACATACGGGGCTGCGAGCGCACGGCCGCGTGTCAGGTGCCCAAGTGGATCGTCACGGCAAACGTGCCGGCGATGGCGGTGCCGGCGGTGCCGGCGGTGAAGCTACTGCCCGTGACGTTCTCGTTGCCCTGGAAGACCAGACCGACAATCGAGTAGTCGAAATCGGCGGCGATGGACACCCACTTCACGATCGGGATCCGAAGGCCCGCGCCCAACGAGGCGCCTCCACCGTGACTCCGAACGTTGCTCACCAAGTTGTCGAAGCCCGGGATCACGAGGCCTCCAGTGGTGGTGTAGTAGTTGAAGCCAACCCGGATCGATGGGTGCACGTACGGGACGGCTCGGATGAGAAACCCGAGGTCGAGTCCGATGGAGGTCAGATCGAACGGTTCATAATCGGCACGCTTGAACCGAGCTCCGATCGTCGATGATCCTGCGCGAAAGCGAAGGGCGGCACCGAATTCGGGGCCGCGCACGACGACGTTCGGGATCAGAGGCTGAAACTCTGCCGGAATGATATCGAGGGTTCGGAATCGCGTGGCGTCAAAGCGCGACGGACCAGCCGTGGCTTCCAGCCAAACCTTGCCGCCGACTCTCTTGTCGTAGGCCTTCTTCTTTTCGGGTGCGTCCTCTACGACTTCTTCGCCAGACCCGGCGAGCGACACCCCGTTTTGCTCGACCGAGAACGTGTCCGGCAGTGTCTGCGCACTGGCGCCCACCGTCAGTATCCAAGATGCCCCAACAACAAAAGCAAAGCGCTTCATCGGTTCCCCCTAACCGCTGATCTGGCGCGCTCCCATCGGAGTCGTGCCCCCCATCGATCAGTGTCGAGGGGGGCGCCCAAAGCGTCAATGGCAAGGCCGCGCCGCTGTGGGGTGGATCACAATTACGGGCGGGCACTTCGTGCCTACGCGACGATCTCGCTGACCGGCTGGGTGGCTTCCATCGAGCGGGTGCCCCAACTCTCGGTATTCAGGCCCATGGCTTGTTGAATCGTGAGACCGGCACGCGTCGTCGGCGACTTGGCGCCCCTCACATGCACCCCTGGCCGCAGCGCTCCGCCCGCGCTTCCCGCGATCATCATGGGAACTCCCGTAATCCCGTGGATTTTTGCCAATGAAACGTCCGAGTGAGCAAAGACCAGGCAATTGTCGAGGAGTGTTCCATCACCTTCGGGAATCAGGGCCAAGCGCTCCACGAAGTCGGCCCAAGCCTCCATGGAGGCAAACACGAACTCGGTGGCTTCGGGCTGATACCCAATGGCCGGATCGAGCGGCTCGTCGTGCGTGAGTTGGTGATGCTGCGAGCTGGACCCTGGCTGGCGAAGACCGGAGATCCTATCGGAGAACATCATGCTGAAGACTCGGGTTTGATCGCATGCGAGCGCGAAGGACAGCAGATCGGCCATGAGCTGGTTGGTCGACATCGATTCGCCCACCTCGGTCCCGAGGCTCTCACGCCCTGGGGCGGGCGCCTTCGAGCAGCTCTCGAGGTCCGGCGGGCCTTCGAGCAGGATGTCGAGTTGCTGCTCGAGCTGGCGCACCGACGTGAAGTACTGGTCGAGGCGTTGCTTGTCGTGCGTGCCGACCCGCTGAAGCAGGCGCTCGCGGTCATCCTTGACCACAGACAGGACGCTTTGCCGGATCATCACCCGGGGGTCAGGAGTGAAGGGGCCGGCATTCGGGTCCGCGAACTCCGGTCCGAACACACGCGTGTACAAGGCCATCGGGGAGATCTCGGGCGCGTTGGCCACGCCTTGGCTCTCGAAGCTATAGCTCTGATTCGGGTTGCCTGTGCAGGACATCTCGAGGGAGCGGAATCGCGTGAGACCGCCGATCTGCGCCGCGATGATGGTGTCGAGGGTAGGCGCCGGAACCGTGTAGTCTTCGACAGGCAAGTTCCCGGTCAGCGTCCCCATCAAGCCCGCCGTGTGCGGGAAGTTCGGCCGGCCGTCGAGCTTGACATCGAAGTCGCTCAGAATGCTCACGTGCTCGCGAAGCTTGGCGCCAGTGGCGAGCTCGCGGTCGAGGGCTTGCAGCTCGATGGAGAGATCGTACCCAGCACCTTCCGTCGTCGGGTTCCATCGATCCGGGTTCACGCCGCAGCCCCACATCCAGGCGCCGAACCGTATCGGCACCGGTGCACCCTGAGCCAACGCCGTCCCGTTGCTGTTCAGGAAGCAATCGAGCAACGGCAGCCCCATTGAGACTGCGCCTCCGACGAGCGTTCCGCGAAGCAATGTCCTTCGATCGAACCGCTTCATGACTCGTCTCCCGCCTCTTCGGCCTCGCGCGGCCCCGAGGTGGTTCTGAGCCCATCGCTCAAGACGACGTCACGAATCAGCTCCCGCACGCTGTACGCCGATTCCGCGAACCGTTCGTTCAACAAAGCGAGGAGCGCCTGTTCGCCCTTTGCCGTGTCTCGGCCCGCCGCGTAGCGGTAAAGGCTACGCACCAAGCACGGCCCGAGCGCCGGGTGGTCCCGCAATGCTCGACCCATTCCCGCCGCGTCCTCGTAGGCTGTTCCGTCGAGCTCGCCCGACGTATCGATCGGCGCGCCATTTTCCTCGTCGCGCAGCATGCCGATCGCATCGAAGCTTTCGAGAGCAAGGCCGATTGGATCGGTCAGCGTGTGGCAACCCGAGCAGGCGTCGTTCGTGACGTGCGCCTCCAAACGCTCACGCGCGGTGCGAAACTCGCCCATGGTGTCCTCGACGATCGAAAAGTCGATGTTCGCCGGAGGGGTCGGGATGTCCTGACAGAGCAACACCTCGCGGACGAACTTGCCGCGCAACGTCGCCGAGCTGCGGCCCGGATGCGAGTAGAGCGCGTTGAAGCTGATGTGGGAAAGTAGGCCGGCCCTGCGCGCGTCGGCGGAGAAGACGTAGGACTCCCAACCGTCGGCCGTTGGGACGGGCACACGATAGGCGACACCGAGCCTTCGCGTCAGGAACGATTCGGTTGTCGTGAATAGATCCCGGTAGTCTTTGTCTGCGAGCAGGTGCGCGACAATCGTGCGGAGTGTTTGCTCCTTGGCTTCCTCGACGAGAGTCTGCGTGTACACCGGAAACAGCACGTTGTCTTTGCGGACCAGCCCATCGTCGAACTGCTTGAAATCGTAGAGGTCGGAGAAGAAGGAACGAATGCCGGCCTCGAGCTTCGGCGATGAGAGCAGGCGCTCGACCTGCTCGGCGAGGCGATCTTCGTCGACCAGGTCACCGTTCTCGCCGGCGGCGATCAGGTCCTCGTCAGGGCTGGTGTTCCACAAGAGATAACTGAGGCGAGCAGCCATCGAGACGCTCGTGAGGCGCATGATCGAGGGGTTGGCGGGGTCGGGCTCTGCCTCCTCGACGCGGAACAGGAAATCGGGGGAGACCAAGATGCTTGCAAGCGCGATCTCGAGCCCTGCGTAGAAGTCGCCCAGCGTGTTGGCCGCCTCATTCGCGATCGTGACTCGAGGGTCGAGCTCTTCCCCGGTCAACGATCGACGAAACAGTCGTCGCCCCACGCGCTCGACGAACGCTTTCGCGCACTCCTCGTCGCTCGATGTCATGGAGGCGGGCTGGCACTGAACGAGGTCGGCGCGATGCTCGGTGTCGAGTGCCTGCTCCGCCACCGCGTTTGCCGCGGCTTCATACTTCTCGAACCCGGATGGGGTCACGCCCGCGAACGTAGCTCCTACCGCGAGGAGCCCGGAGCGCCTGTCGTCTGGATCGACGCGGCTCGGCACCGTGATGTGCTCGCCGAGCACGTCGTGAATGCTACGCACAAACTGCTCGGCGGTGAGGCGCCGAAGCGCAACCGGTCCAGGATCTACTTCGACCGCCCGAGATGAGCCCCCCCCGCTGCTGCTCGTGTCGCTGCTGCAGCCTGCGAGCACGACGAGCAGCAGGCTGGCGATCGAAAGCAAGCGAGTGGTTCTGAAACGGGTGTTGCGCACACGAAAGTCCTAGAAACCATGCCCGACAGCGGCCGAGGTTACGCCGATGCCGTCATCAGCGCAATGTAGGCACCCGTGCGTGGTGACACCCGCCAGCAGGCCGCTTAGACTCCGCCCGCCGCTTCCACCGAAGCGCAGAAGGAGAGCGTAGTGCTGAGAAAGTTCGTTTTAATCACCGGGTTTCTGGATATTCCGATCGGCCTCGCGACATGGGCCGCTGCCATTCTCGAACCGCAGGACACGCACTTTGGCGCGCTCATGACCTGCGGCGCTTTCCTGATGTTCGCCGGCGCCGCGCTCATGTGGTCCGCACAGGACATGAAGGTCCGCGCCCCGATCCCCTTTTGGCAGGGGCTGGTCCGCCTGACCGCAGTCGCCAGCATCATCTACATGGTTCCCAAAGGCATCGCCGAACCTTGGCAATACGGCATCTGCGTCTTCGACGGCACCATCGCGCTCGTTTACATCATCGGCATGATGAAACACACTGGCGCCTCATTCTTCTCGCTGATGCTCGGAAAGACCAACTAACGAAGATCACCCTACAATCGGAGAACGCCTAGCGAGCGACCGTGCCCCGGTGAAGTGCTAGCCTCGCTCGTATGGTTCGCGTTGCGGCGTTTGGGGTGTTTTTGGTTGTGCTGCATTTGGGGCAGCCGATCGTCATTCCCATTCTGCTTGCCACCTTGATCGCCATTAGCCTTTCGAAGATTCTCGATCTGACCGAGAAGGGGCTTCCGAGTTGGGCTGCGGTGTCCCTGGCGGTTCTTGCGGCGGTGGCGGTCGTGATGACCCTCGGGTTTCTCACCACGCGGGCCGCTACCGACTTCGCCCTCGCGTTCAGTGAGTACCGCGATGATTTCGATCGTTTGCAGTTTGAGACATCCTCGTGGCTCTGGAGCCAGGGGCTGGGGATTCCGGCTACTGCTGTAGAACTGTTCGATCCGAACGAGCTGGTGCGGGGGCTGACGGTTCCCGGCCTGACGCTTGCCCTTAGTGTCGTCTCGGCTGGCTCGCTCGTTTTGCTGATCACGGTGTTCCTCGTCGTTGAAAGCGGCTCGATCGCTCAGAAGCTGAGGGGCACCGATCGGCTGGGTCGGCTGGACGTTCAGGCGCTCAAGGCGGCGGCGCGCGATGTCCAGCGCTATCTCTTGATCAAGACGGTGACCAGCGCGGCCACGGGCTTTCTAGTGGCCGGCCTGACCAGTATCGTCGGTCTCGGACATTCTCTGCTGTTCGGATTGATCGCGTTCATCCTCAATTACATTCCGAGCATCGGCAGCATCCTCGCTTCGATTCCGGCGATCGCGCTGTGCTTGCTCACGCTAGGCTGGCTTCCCACGTTTGGCCTGGCGGCCGGCTACTTCATGATCAACCTGCTCATCGGAATCGTGATCGAGCCGCGATGGGCAGGGCAGGCAACCGACCTGTCGCCCTCCGTAGTCGTTCTCTCGATGGTCTTCTGGGGCTTCGTCCTCGGGCCAATCGGTGCGCTCCTATCGGTCCCGCTCACGATTATCGTGCGGATGACGGCGGCGCAGTCGCAGGAGTGGTCGTGGCTCGCGATGCTGCTTGGTTCCCCACGGAGTGCGCGGAGCTGAGGCATGGTTTGCGGCGCCCAGACTTGGTCACTGCGCGCGGCTCAGCTCTTCGTCGTTCTCGTGTTGGCGTCTTGCACCGAGTCGAGCAGCGTCGCGTACGAAGTGCCCATGCCGCCGGCAGAAGCCCCGCTCGCCGCGAAGGTGAATCCCTTCATCGGAACCGCGGGTGATGGTCAAACGTTTCCTGGCGCGGTGGTTCCCTGGGGAATGGCGTCGCCTAGTCCTCATACGAAGCTCACCACCCCTGCAGATGCGCTCGAAGGCGTGTTCGTCAACAGTGGCTACCGATTTGGAGACCCGCAGATTCACGGCTTCGGGTTGACGCACCTGAGCGGTGTCGGGTGTCCGGACCTAGGCCTGCCAGTGATTGCGCCGACGTCGGGTGCGATGCCGGCGAGCTTCGAGGCCTACGGCTCCTCGTACCGCAGCGAGATCGCCTACGCGGGGTACTACGGCGTGGAGCTCAGCGATGCGGAGGTCGTGGCTGAGATGACAGCCACGCCGCGAACCGCTGTGTTTCGTTTCTGGTTCGCGCAAGGCCAACCCGCCAACGTCACGCTCGATGGGGCGCGCGGTATCTCCTGGGTGAGGAACCAAGCCGACCTCGTAGTCTTGGGGCCCAACGAGATCGTCGGCTCGACGGCGTTCGGCGCGTTCTGCGCGTCCGGGGGCGGGGGACGGCTCTATTTCGTCGCACGTGCAGACCGCGCGGCCGATTCGGTTGGCGTCGTTGAGGACGGCAGTGTTAGTGCCGAGCTCCGAGCGACGGGGGATGCAATGGCTTTCTTGCGTTACGAATCCGCACCCCCCGAACCCGTGACGGTGTGGGTCGGACTATCCTGGGTGAGCATCGAACAAGCGCGAGCCAACTTGGACGCCGAGCAACTTCCATTCGACGAGGCGCGCGACGCCGCAGCGACGGTCTGGCAGAAGCGCCTGGAGCGGATCGAGATCTCCGGCGGAAGCGACGACGATCACGTTCGCTTCTATACAGCCCTCTACCATGCGCTGATCCATCCCAGCATCTTGAGCGACGTCGATGGGACGTATCCGATCTTCACTCGCGACGAAACCGGCCAAACAAGCGGCGAAACGCGGTACACCGTGTTTTCGCTCTGGGATACCTACCGCACTCTGCACCCGCTTCTGACGCTCGTGTATCCGGAAACGCAGCTCGAGATAGTGAAGGGGATGCAGGACATGACCCTCCACGCCAATGCTCCGCCGAAGTGGGAGCTCATTGGCGACGAGGTGCAGCCGATGGTCGGGGACCCGGCACCGATCGTGTTCGCGGATTCCTATGCGAAGGGTCTTACAGATTTCGACCTCGGCTCGGTGTACGACGTGATGCGCGCTGCGGCTGAACGGGAGGACCACCGGCCGGGAGACGCCGAGTATCGTGAGCTCGGTTTCGTGCCGATGGAACGCGCCGACACGGTCTGGGGACCCGTGTCAACGACTCTCGAATATGCGCTTGCCGACTGGGCGCTCGCGCAACTCGCCGAGGCGCTTGGCCGCAACGATGATGTGCCCGACCTTCTGGAACGCGCCGGGTCCTATCGCGGATTCTACGATGACGAGACCGGGACACTTCGACCCAAGAACGCGGACGGCTCATTTCTCGAGCCGTTCGACCCCGATGCGATGGAAGGTTCATTTCCTTTGCGGCTCGGGGGCCCCGGTTACGTCGAAGGTACCGCCTGGCAGTATGCGTTCTTCGTGCAGCACGATGTCGACGGGTTGATCGCGCTACACGGGGAGCAGGCTTTCGTCGATCGGCTCACTTGGGTTTTTGACACCGACCGTTTCGTGCTCTGGAACGAGCCCGACATGGCGTATCCTTATCTCTTCACGTTTGTCCCTGGCGCGGAGCACGAAACGCAGCGACAAGCCCGACTCGCCATGGAACGCTTCTTCGGAGGAGGACCCGACGGGCTCCCGGGCAACGACGACGCCGGAGCGTTGAGCGCCTGGTTCGTGTTCTCGGCAATGGGTTTCTACCCGGTGACGCCAGGGATTCCCGAATACCGCCTTGGCAGTCCTTTGTTCGAGCGCGTCACGATCCACCTCAGCGAGGCTCATCATGACGGTGAAAGTTTTATCATCGAGGCCTTGGACAACGCGCCACAGAACGTCTTCATCGGTGAAGCGAATCTCAATGACCATCCGCTGGCGGTACCGGTGCTTCCCCACGACGCGATTACGGACGGTGGCTCGCTCCGCCTTCAGATGATCGCTACGCCGAACTGACGGTTTTCAGAGTCCCACGGCCTGGGACATGCCGGCGAGGACGTATGCCCCGGCAGGAACTTCCTGCCCGTCCGCTTCGATCCCCTCAACGCACCACCGCGCCGCGTCCCGCACGTTCGCGAATGCCTTGTTTGGCGCGGGCTGCGGCGAGATCCAGCGGAGCGCCGTGTACGCGCCTCGGACCAACGAGTTTGACAACACGATCGCGCTGCCGATGTTTCTCTCGCGGATGATCGGACGCCTACCGTCTTCGAAATCTTTCATCCGCCGGCGAAGCGTCGCGTCCGGGATGCTCTCGAGCGTCGTCGTGTCGACGACGAGGGCGTGGCGTGTCGGCGCAGCGAAAACGTGCTCGTACGACTCCTGAAGATACACGATGTCGTCGATCCGGAGTCTCGCTGGCATCGACACCAAGACGAGCGGCCACAAGGACACATCGAATTCGATGCCCACTCCAGCCGGCTGCGCGCCTACCTCAGGACGTCCCACCATTGATCGAATGTTAGCTAGCACCCCACGCGGCCCGCAACGAATTCACGAAGACCGTGCCGACCGTCGGATTGTGGGCGTCGACAAAAGCCACTGATTTTCGGGCGACGAGCGGCCTAGCCTACTGCGGCGTCGCCTGCGAGTCCGGCCAGTGCGTACGCGGCGATCGGTACGATCTGACCGTCTTCCTCGATCCCCTGCACACACCAGCGGGCGGCGGCCTCCACGGTCGGAAACGCTCTGTTAGGCGCCGGCTGCGGCGAGATCCAACGTAGCGCCGTGTACCCGCCGCGGACGATCGTGTTCTGGATGATGATCGCGCTACCAATGTTCTTCTCGCGAATGATCGGACGCCGGCTGTCTTCGAACGCCTTCATCTGCCGCCGCAACGTGGCATCCGGCACCCTGACAATCGAGGTCGTGTCGACAATCAGCGCATGGCGTACGGGTGACGCGAAGACATGCTCATAGCAGCGCTGCATGTACACGATGTCGTCCGGCGTCGTGGCCGGCGGCACTGTGATCACTACGAGCGGCCACATCGAGACGTCGAAAACGAGACCCACCCCGATCGGCGGTCCGCTAATCCTCAGCGCTTCCCCCATGCCACGATTATCGGCATTGCCCCGGGCGAGGCAAGCAAGGTGCCACCTGTTACACAGAAGCGCGGTCTGTAATGATCAGCTCGTGGATCCGGCGCGCGAGCGCCAGGGCTAGAGATGCTTCCGGGCCGCCTGGTTGATCTTCGCTTCGAACGCGTCCTCCCGAAAACCGATGTAGACCTGCTCATCGATTGCAAAGGTGGGGATCGTTCTGCGCGGGTTGAGCTCGCCAAGCCGTTCGCCTGCGATTGAGCTTTCGTCGGTGTCGAGCTCGATGAAGTCGATGCGGTTCGATTCCATGTACTTGCGTGCGTTTCGGCACACCCCACACCATTGCGTTGCGTACATCGTGATCGAGACGCGTCGACGAGCGAGGCTCCATTTCCATTCCGGGATGCCGGCCTCAGTCGGGGCCGCCTCCCCCGGGGGACTCTCATCGAGCTGCGTACTCTCTGGCGTCGGCTCGGGAACAGGAATGTCGTCGCTAGGGACCGGCGGCCGCGGAGGCTCAGGAATGGTTGCGGGCTCGGGAGCAGGCGGTTCTTCTACGGCTGGCTCCGGGGTCACCGGTGGTGGCGCGGTCGTTCGGACACCTCGGGTCGGCACGCTTTGGGGCTCGGGTCCGATGGAAGCAAACACCCAGGCGATGCCCCCCAGCACGAGCGCGAGAGGGATGATCAAGGCCCACCAAGCGCTTCGGGCGGGCGGAGACTTGGACGGCATGTCGCTCAAGCGGCACAGCTCACATTCCCCGTTCCGGTCCAGTGGGAGTTGGTGCTTTTCGCAGATCCCCATCGGTTCCATCATCCGTTCTTCAGTCTACCACGGCGTGCGCGTTGACCAGTGGGTTGGATGTAGGTGTATAACCTACCCCATTCTCATAGTTCTGATGCAGGTCGGCCTAGATCGCGTGCTAATTCACGCGGGTGTCAAACCTGAACGGCCTTCTCGAGCGCCTCGACCTGGAGCTGCTCGATATCGATCTCTTTCGCGGATTCAGCCCTCACGACGGTCGCCCGCGAATCTTCGGCGGCCTCGTTGCCGCGCAGTCGCTCATCGCGGCCTGCCGCACGGTCGAAGGCCGCACCGCCCACTCGCTACACGGGTACTTCCTACGCGAAGGGGACACGTCGGTGCCCGTGATTTATCACGTCGATCGCATTCGCGATGGACGCTCCTTTGCGACCCGTCGTGTGGTTGCCAAGCAACACGGCAAGGCGATCTTCAACATGTCGGTCTCCTTCCAGGCGCCGGAGGAAGGACTCGAGCACCAGGCACCGATGCCCGACGCGCCAGCGCCAGAAACGATTCCCAGCAATGAAGAGCGCTTGCGCGCCTATCAGAAAGCGGCGAGTCATCCGGCAATCGATTTCCTGTTGTTGCTCGATCGACCGATTCAACGGCGCGAGGTCGACCACGTCGACCTCTTGGAGCCGAAGGCGCACAGCGGTATCCAGCGAACCTGGTTTCGCGCCGAAGCAGAGCTCGGCGACGATCCTGTGATTCATCAGGCGGTGCTCGCGTATGCCAGCGATTACGGCCTGCTCGAGGGTTCGTTCAACCAGCATGGGCACAGCTTTCTGACGGATAAGCTGATCATTGCTAGCCTCGACCATGCGATCTGGTTTCATGAGCCATTTCGCGCGGACCAATGGATGCTTTACGTCACACAAAGCCCGCGAACCTCGGGCGGCCGGGGGCTCAACTTCGGTCACATCTACTCTCAGGAGGGGGCGCTCGTCGCTTCGGTTGCGCAAGAAGGTCTGATGCGAATTCGAAAACCCCGATGACCAGCCGAAACGACACGCGCTTGAACATCATCGCGGTTGGGCTCTGGCTAGCGGCCATCGTGTTCGCGTTTCCGGTGGCCGCCCAGACCAGCCCGCTACCGGAGCCCGACGAGCCTGTTGCTGCTGAGGCGTCGCCGGAGCTGGCCGAGATCGAGCGCAAGACGGAGGAGGTCCGTTCACGGCTCGAGGAGTGGCAGACCAAGGCTGCCGAGTACCTCCTCGCCGGGCAGGAAGCCCAAGCGCGAACCCAAGCGATCGACGAAGAGATCGCGCGTCTCCAGCAGCGCGACGCCATCGCAATTCCGCGGGACGCGAGCGCTGCTGATCTCGACCTACAGCTCCGGGAGGCCGAGCGCGACCTGGTGGCCGCTCGACGGGACGCAATCGAGCTCGATGCCGAAGTTGACCGACGGGCGGAGCGACGAAAGCGGATTCCGGAGCTGTTGTCGATCGCCAAGCGACGGCTCAAGGATCTCGACAACGCTGCGCCGCCTCCGAGTGGCGAGTCCCGGATGGCCGGAGCGCTTCGGGAGCTCGACGCGTTGAAGCGTAGGGTCGGGCAAATCGAGATCGAGGCCTACCAGAATGAGCTTGGGAGCTACGAGGTGCGCGGCACGATGCTCAGCAAGCAGCGTGACCGCGCCACTCTGCGAATCGCGTACCTCGATATCCTGAGGGGGAAGCTTCGCGACGCGAAACAAGAGTTGGAGCGGCTCGAGGTCGAGCGCGAGAACGAGGCGACCAGGCAGCTGCTTGCGGAGCTGACGGCTCTACCCGATGGGTTCAGGAAGACGCTGCAGGAGCTCTACGAACGAAATGAAGCGCTGGCTTCCGTCTGGACGAGTGAGGGTGGACTTCACGAGCAAATCGAGGACGTCAGCGAGAAGCTCTCGCGGGCCGAGGCCAAGGTCGCCGAGCTCGAGGCGGAGCTCACTCGGCTAGCGGCGCGCGTGCAGGCGGTTGGGCTCGCCGATTCGGTCGGCGTGCTGCTGCGGCGCCATCGGGCCGAAGCGCCCGACGTCGGCATGTACCGCCGGTTCATCCGCATGCGTCAGGAGCAAATCGGCGATGTGCAGCTTCAGCAGATCAAGCTCCGTGAGCAACGGCAGGCGCTCGCGGACATCGATGCGCTCGTGGACGAGGCCATCGCGTCGATCGAAGGACCGATACCTCCGGCAGAGCAGCAGCAGCTCGAAAAGCTCCTTCGACAACTCTTCGAGACCCAGCGCAGATATATGGATGCGCTCATCGAGGACTACGAGACGTATTTCCAGAAGCTGGTCGATTTCGACGCCCAGCAGCAAGAGCTGATCGCGCGCACCAAAGACCTCCTCGACTTCATCGACGAACGCATCCTTTGGATCCCCAGCGGCAGGGCCGTCCAGCCCGAGCTCCTGACCGACGGACGGGACGCCATGGCCTGGTTCCTCGGGGCGAAGCAGTGGGCGCAGCTCGGCCGGGGTCTTCGCGACGCTGCGAGTCGCTTGTGGCCGGTGAACCTCCTCGCGCTGCTCTTGGCAATTCTGTTCGTCCCGTTCGTGCGACGGGTTCGCCCGCGGATTCAAAGCCTCGGAGAGGAAGCCAAGAAGCAGGATTGCACTCGTTTCGCGCCGACCATTGAGGCGCTTGCGCTGACCTTGTTGCTCGCGGTCTGGCTACCGGCGCTCGTGGCATATGTGGGTTGGCGCCTGGGTCTGTCGCCCGTGGCGACTCAGTTCACCCGGAGCGTTGCTCACGGCTTGGTCACGGCGGCTGGCCTTTGGGCGACCCTGCGCATCTCACGACAGTTGGTTCGTCCAGGTGGAATCGCCGAAGCGCACTGCGCCTGGACGGACAAAGCGGCCCATGCCCTGTGGCGCGACCTTCGGTGGCTGACCGTCGTGACCGTCCCAGCCGTCTTCGTCATTTTCGTGTTCGAGATGCGCGGAGAGGATCTATGGCGTGAATCGGTCGGCCGTCTCGCGTTCGCGATCTCGATGATTGCCGTCGGCGTGTTCAACTACCTGGCCCTTCGGTCGGGAGGCCCTCTAGCCGAGGTCCTGCGCGGACGAAATCGACGGCACCCCTGGGTCTGGCGAGCGCTCCAACTGTGTTCTTCGGTGATTCCGCTTGTTCTGATCGCCGCAGCGCTCCGAGGTTTCTATTGGACGGCGCTTCAGGTTGGGGCTCGGCTGCACTTCAACCTGGCATTCGTCTTCCTGCTGGTGATCGGCCTTCAGCTGGCCGCCCGCTGGTCGCTGATCGGGCAACGTCGCGCTGTTCTCGTGGACGACGCCCATGAAGAAAGGCCCGCGACACCTGCTCCCACCATGGAGGTCAGCCGGATGATGATCGGCGCCGGCCTCCTTCTCGCGATCCTCGCAACCTCGGCGATCTGGGCGGACCTGCTGCCTGCTGCGAGAATTCTTCAGCAAGTCGAGCTGTGGACCACCACGGAGATGGTCACGGTGTCCGAGCTCGATCCGTCGGGCGTCGAGCATTTCTCGACTGAAGACCGATTGGTGGCGATCACCCTTGCTGATTTGTTTCGCTCGCTCCTGATCGGTTTGCTGACGTTGGCGCTGATTCGCGCGCTGCCGGGCCTGCTCGAGGCCACCTTGTTTCGCCGGCTCGGTCCCGGGGAGCGCTACGCCTACTCGACGATCGTCAAATACGCCGTCGTGCTGGCCGGCTTGGCGTTCGCGTTCGATGCAATCGGCATCGGCTGGTCGAGTATCCAGTGGTTGGTGGCCGCCGTCGGCTTGGGTCTTGGATTCGGGCTCCAGGAGATTTTCGCCAACTTCATTTCCGGGCTCATCATCTTGTTCGAGCGGCCGATTCGTGTGGGCGACACGGTGAGCGTCGGCGAAGTGAACGGCACGGTCTCGAGGATCCGCATCCGGGCCACTTGGATCACCGCGTTTGACCGCAAAGAGCTCATCGTGCCCAACAAGGAGTTTGTGACTGGACGACTGATCAATTGGACCTTGTCCGATGCGATCCTTCGAGTCTCCATCCCCGTCGGGGTCGCGTACGGCTCGGACACCGAGCGCGTGATCGAGGTTCTGAACCAGGTGGCCCGCGAGTCGAGGCGTGTGCTGCGGGATCCCCGCCCTCAGGTCCTTTTTCTCGGCTTCGGGGACAGCTCACTTTCGTTCGAGTTGCGCGTGTTCGTTCGCAACGCCGAGCAGTTGTTTCCTGTTCGGCACGACCTTCACATGGCCATCGATAAGGCGTTCCGAGAAGCGGGCATCGAGATCGCGTTTCCGCAGCGGGACCTACATCTGCGGTCGATGCCGGACGAGTGGCGCGGGCCGCCCCGCAGCCCCGAGTGAGCTTCACGCAGAGTTGATCACTGCAGACTGTAGTTGACCATCATGGATTGGCCGCCGCGGCGGATCGACAGGGTGAACTTGTCGGCCGTTCTC
>Ga0316191_10001612_pt1 | contig 16012 bp, 13 predicted proteins | sample Eddworburr2cm_MG_FD_204928 | JGI IMG/M metagenome (GOLD analysis project Ga0316191, IMG submission 204928) | Coastal sediment microbial communities from Maine, United States - Eddy worm burrow 2 cm | ecosystem: Environmental > Aquatic > Marine > Coastal > Sediment | place: USA: Maine...
GGCGATGCTGTATGGCACGCTACTGCCGGCACCTGATATTGGAAAACGGGCTGCAGACGTAATGCGCGCTGTGCGCGATAGTGAATTTGAAACCGGAGTGCGCGGTTTCGACTACGTTGAATGGTGCGAAAGCGCCATGCGGCGGGATCCGGACTGGATTGGCCGGCAGATGAATCTGGCTTGTCAACGCTACCAGGACATTCTTGGCGAGCGACCGCAGGTACACGGCGCACCGGGCTGGCAACTCAACCGTAGTGCCTGTCGGCTAACCCAGCGGCTTGAGTTTGCCTACAGTTCCGATACCCGTGGTACCCACCCTTTTATCCCGGTATATCAGGCTGAGGTCATTTCCTGTCCGCAGTTGCCCACCACGTTGCCAACCATTGACGAGCTCATCGCGCAACACGCGATGTCGAAAGAAAATGCCGTTGCCCACCTTCTCGAAGTGACACGGGAACTACCGGCCTGGGGGCACGTCTATTCAGCGAACGCGGCCATCGAAGGCCTCGAGTTGCTCCCGCAGTTTGAACAACTGCTGCGCGGGTGGCGCCAGCAAGGATATGAGCTCGTGTCCCTGCGCGACTATCTGTACGCATTTGAAACACGCGAACTCCCCTACCACGAGGTGGTAACCGGCCAGGTGCCAGGGCGGCCCGGCCTGGTCGCATTGCAGGGCAAGGAGTTTCCGGGCCCAGTGCCAGACAACACCAATTCAGAACATCACGACATCAACACAGGAGACATCAAATGACGGCAACACTTACCGGACTGAATGTGCCCGACTTCACCGCACCAGCAACGAGTGACAGAACAATTCGTTTAACCGACATGAAGGGCTCGTGTGTCGTGCTCTACTTTTACCCACGTGACAACACTCCCGGCTGCACGGACGAAGGGCGACAGTTCGCAGAGCACTATCCCGCGTTTCGCAAAGCCAACTGCGAGATCTTCGGAATCTCCCGGGACAATCTGCGCTCGCACGAGAACTTCAAGTCCAAGATGGGCTTTCCTTTTGAGTTGCTATCTGATGAAGACGAACAACTGTGCAACATGTTTGGCGTCATGAAAATGAAAAACATGTACGGAAAAAAGGTGCGCGGCATCGAGCGCAGCACCTTCGTTATTGATACTGCAGGCGTGGTTCAGCGTGAATGGCGTGGTGTCAAGGTACCGGGGCACGCCGCCGAGGTTCTGGATTTCGTCAGCGCGATGTAATTGCTGCCCGGCTTCCGGCAAAGCAGTCCGTTGCCCGGAGGCTGGATCGGCGAACTTGTGCACTCCCTTTCCATGACCCGCGAACTGACACACGCATGACCAATAGCGACCCATCTTCAGTCGTCACACCACTCCCCCATCGCACCAAGCTGTTTGTTCTTGATACCAACGTGCTGATGCATGATCCGACCAGCCTGTTCCGGTTCGAGGAGCACGACGTATACGTGCCTATGGCTACGCTTGAAGAGCTCGACACAAACAAGAAGGGGATGTCCGAAGTGGCGCGTAACGCGCGCCAGGCCAGCCGCTTTCTCGATGCCATTGTCAGTAGTGCCCCGCATACCATAGCGGACGGTATCGAACTCTCGGTTACCGGCAACGCACTGGCCGGTGGCCGCTTGTATCTGCAGACGGAAACCATCAACAACGAACTTCCGGCGTGCATCCCACCGGGGAAAGTCGACAACCAGATCATTGGCGTCGTAAAGCATCTGCAGGAAGCGCGGGAGCAGCACGATGTCATTCTCGTCAGCAAAGACATCAACATGCGCATCAAGGCGCGGGCTGTGGGCCTTGCCGCCGAGGACTATTTCAATGACCGTGTGCTCGAAGACACCGATTTGCTGTACACAGGTGTTCGCGAATTGCCGGACAACTTCTGGGATTTGCACGGAAACGACATGGAATCCTGGCAACAGGATGGACACGACTACTATCGGGTTCGCGGTCCATTGTGTACCAGTCTATTACGCAACGAATTCGTTTTTCAACGCACCGGTGACGCATTTCAGGCGCGGGTTATCGAGTCGTCCGCCGAATCCGCGGTACTGGCAACTGTCAGGGATTTCTCTCATACGCGACATGCCGTTTGGGGTGTAACGGCGCGTAACCGGGAGCAAAATTTCGCGCTTAATCTGCTGATGGATCCGAACATCGATTTCATCACCTTGCTGGGACAGGCTGGTACCGGCAAGACGCTGCTGACCCTGGCTGCCGGACTAACGCAAACGCTTGAGCAAAAAATCTATACGGAAATCATTATCACCCGCGTGACGGTGTCCGTGGGCGAGGATATCGGCTTCCTGCCCGGCACCGAGGAGGAGAAGATGACTCCCTGGATGGGAGCACTCGAAGACAACCTCGACGTGCTCAACAACATGGACGAAGACACAGGCGAATGGGGTCGTGCTGCGACCCGTGATCTCATCCGTTCGCGCATCAAAATCAAGTCTCTGAATTTCATGCGCGGCAGGACGTTCGTTCGCAAGTTTCTGATAATCGACGAAGCGCAGAATCTCACACCCAAGCAGATGAAGACACTTGTGACACGTGCAGGCCCAGGTACAAAGGTCGTATGTCTGGGAAACATATCGCAGATTGATACACCCTATCTGACCGAAGGCAGCTCAGGGTTGACCTACGTGGTTGACCGTTTCAAGGGCTGGGAACACGGTGGGCACGTCACCTTGCTGCGCGGAGAGCGTTCGCGTCTGGCTGACTACGCAGGTGAGGTCCTATAGCGAAGCGTTTCTGATGCCGGTTGTCGCAAGCAATGGCGCGCCTTGCGGCAGCACTTCGGTGACGCTACACTTCGGGCACAACTTATGGTCAATGTGCGCCCGGAAACCACAACATCTTGTATCACCGCCAAGCACTGCGTCACCTCCGGACGTTTCCGACTGTACGCCGCTGGCGGAGTGTTCGCTCTGGCTACCTTGCCCTGCCATGGACTGGAAATCGGCCGGGCCACCGTGGATTCGGCCCAGGGTGAACCACTCGACGCTCTCGTACGGATTGTGCTCGACCCCGCCGAACGACTTGACAGCAGTTGTCTTTCGGCGGGCACACAAAGCGACTTTCCCGAATCCGACCACATCCTCCTGACCAACGGCGTTCGCATGCGGCTTGAGCCGGACCGCAAGGCCATTCGCATCACCACCGCCAGGCCCGTCACGGAACCAGAAATTTCCATTGCGGTACGTGCCCGCTGTTTGCGAGGCCCGGTTACAGTGCGCGCCTTCAACCTGCGGTTAATGCCGGCCCGTCCGAATGTGGTCCACGCTGCTGTCACATCAAAGCGCATGGACAGACCCACGGACGGCACGACGATCATAGTCAAACCGGGCGACAGTATCTACGGCCTTGCCCGAACCATCTATCCTCGCAACGAAAAAGCCGTGGGAGCGCTCGTTTCGGCAATCGTCAGAGCGAATCCGTTACTGTTCCCGGGTGGTCGTACGCGGCCGCTCCAGATCGGTGAAAGACTGAAAATACCTGACCTGCGACGGGTTCCAGGCATCGTATCCGAGTCGGATACCCAGTATGTCTCGCCGCGCGCCAGGCCCGCCAAGTCCGTCAGGCATGTTCCGGACGAAAAACCGTCGGGCATAACCACACATATACCGGCCGCACATGAGGGAACGCTCCGACTGAAGCTTGCGCGCAGTCTCGACCTGGGTCGCAGCCGGGGCGTTGACGAGAACCAGCGCGATCTGCTGCGCGCGCGGGTCAACCAGGCGGAGCCGCCTGCAAGCGGAGGAGTTTCGGGCCAGAACGAACCATTATCGTCGCGACTGGATCGCGTCATTGTGTCCCAGAAGCAGATCGATGCGCGGCTGGCTAGCCTTGAAGCGAAGGCAATTGCCTTGGGAACAATCACAATCTCGGCGGCAAAGCAGAGGCCTTCGGGCGTGGCCACACCCGCCGCGTCTCCAAACCGCCCGGCGGCAGACGCTCCACAACCCGGGGCAAGCATCGAGCCGGGTAAGCGTCCATGGTGGCAATGGGCAGTCTTCGCCATTGGGCTCTCTCTTCTCGGGGTTGCCGCGTTTTTCCTGGGCCGGCACTGGCGCAGATGCCGGACAATGAAGCATCGGCAAACACGAATCGAGGAAATGCTGGAGCAAGCCCGATCCGATGCGGCACCGTTGCTGGGGCGCTCCACTGAGCAGCAGGTTAAGAGTGAACCATCAGAACGTACGTTCGGTCGCGACGAGGAAACAAACGAAAGTGTCAGGGATCATGCTGCGGATTATGCACCGGGCCTGCCCACGCAAAGGCGCGTGATGAAGGAACCCTCGCTCCAGTTGCCGGCGGCTGAGCAGAATATGCCACCCACTGTCAAACCAACAACCGCACCTGGATCTTTTGACGCATCGGGTGAAATCTCTACGAAATTGCACCAGGAAATGAACGACTCGCTGGACAGCACTCGCTCAATGTTCTCTGACATCGATCGTTTCATCGCACTTGGGCGCATTCAGAACGCAATCAACATGCTCGAATTCCAGATCAAGCGCGAGCCCGATGACAGGGCATCATGGATCAAATTGATGGCTGTCTATCGCCACAACACCATGGATAACGATTTCGACCGCGTCTACGCCAACTACCGCGAGCGATTTGAAAACAACTGAGCCTTGACGGATCAGTATCGCCCGGGATCTGCAAAATTGGCAAAACGCGTGAATGCGCCCTGGAAAGTCAGCATGACCGTACCTATCGGACCGTTACGCTGCTTGCCAATGATTACTTCCGCCCCTCCCTTATCGGGTGAGTCCGGGTTGTATACCTCGTCACGGTAGATAAACAAAATAACGTCGGCATCCTGCTCGATGGCACCAGACTCGCGCAGATCAGACATCACCGGCCGTTTATTGGGGCGTTGCTCAAGCGACCGATTCAACTGCGAGAGCGCTACGACCGGGACGTTCAGCTCTTTCGAAAGCGCCTTCAGCGAGCGCGAAATCTCGGAAATCTCTGTGGCCCGGTTTTCACCGTGCGATGATGCCGACATCAGTTGCAAGTAGTCGATAACGATCATACCCAGCTGGCCATACTGCCGATGCAAGCGCCGGGCGCGGGCTCGTAACTCAAGGGCGTTCAGTGCCGCCGTTTCATCGATATGAATGGGGGCTTCACTGAGCCGGCCGACCGCGTCGGTAAGTCGCCGCCAATCATCTTCCGCGAGCCTGCCGGTGCGCAACTTGTGCTGGTCAAGCTTTCCGATCGCACCCAGCAGTCGCATGGCAAGCTGGGCTGCCGACATCTCCATGGAAAAGATGCCAACCGGTAGCCCTGCATCAAGCGCGACGTGCTCGGCCATATTCAGTGCCAGCGCTGTTTTCCCCATGGACGGGCGTCCTGCGACAATAATCAGATCACCAGGCTGAAATCCGGACGTCATTCGGTCCAGGTCTGCAAATCCAGTGGGCACACCGGTAACATCCGATGGGTTGTCGCGGTTGTATAGCAGGTCAATGCGCTCTACGACTTCGGTGAGGACAGGTTGCATCTCAACGAAACCCTGTCGCGTGCGTGCGCCCTGCTCCGATATGGCGAAAATACGTGACTCGGCTTCGTCGAGCAACTGGGCTGGCTCACGCCCCATCGGGTTGTAGGCGCTTTCCGCAATATTGGTCGCCGTTTCCGCCAGCTTGCGCATGACGGCCCGCTCGCGAACAATTTCAGCGTACCGGCGGATATTTGCGGCCGAGGGCGTGTTCTGGGCGAGCGCTCCGATATAGGCAAGCCCTCCGACGCCTTCGAGCTCCTTGGTACTTTCCAGGCTTTCAGACACCGTGATGGCGTCGGCCGGCCGGTTGACCTCGATCAGACGGGTGATGTGGTGATAGATCTGTCGGTGGTCCGCACGATAAAAGTCCGATTCGGTCAGGAAATCGGCGATACGTTCCCACGTAGTGTTATCCAGCAGCAGGCCACCAAGTACCGACTGCTCGGCTTCAACGGAATGCGGAGGAAGCTTGATCAGCTCAACTTCGGTGTCCTGAACGCGCTGAACTGATCCCTGCGCCATGTGTTATCCCCAAGAAATGCGTCGCAAGGATATGCGAAGCGTCGTCCTCAAGTTTAGTGAAAACTCGAGGCATCGCAATAACATTCTTCCCGAAAAACCGAACGTGTTGAAAACAAAGGTACCTGTGATCCGGTTGCGGCCGGCTTTTGCTTCCCGTTCGCATCATCTGACACGGTCGCGAAAAATATTCCGGCAATTGACTATTCGATCCGTGCCTGCCAGTGCCGCCAGCGGTCCTGGCACCGCGAACAGGAATGAGACCGGAGTCACCACGACCGGCGCCGGTTGAATCCAGACAAAAAAACCGCACCCTCGGGTGCGGTTTCCATTTGAACTCTCGATAAAACCTACTGCTCGGGAACTACGACAACGGTTATGGTCGCTACCGCGTCAGCGTGGAAATCCACCGCGATCTGATACTCTCCGACTTGCTTGAGTGGACCGCCTGGCATCTGGATGATGCCCCTGGGCACCTCATGCCCTTGCGCGACCAGCGCATCAGCGATGTCATAATGCGTGACGGAGCCAAACAACCGGCCATCGACACCTGCTTTTTGCGTGATTTGCAGCGTCATGCCATCGATCTTCTCGGAGCGACTCTTTGCGTCACCGAGAACCTTCGCTTGTTGCGCCTCCAACTCCGCCCTGCGCTGCTCGAATTCCGCGATATTGCTTTCCGTGGCGCGCCTGGCCTTGCCTTGGGGAATCAGGAAATTGCGGGCATAACCTTCTTTTACATTGACGATGTCTCCAAGGCGGCCAAGATTCTGTATCTGTTCCATCAGGATGATCTGCATGTTCGAGGCCTTTCTCAGTGAGCGTCAGAGTAAGGCAGCAGCGCCAGGAACCGGGCGCGCTTGATCGCGACCGAAAGTTGCCGCTGGAATCGGGTCTTGGTTCCGGTGATGCGCGCCGGAATGATCTTGCCTGTCTCGCTGACGAAGTCTTTCAACAGCTCCACATTCTTGTAGTCGACCCACTCGATTTTCTCCGCTGTAAAGCGACAGAACTTGCGGCGCTTGAACAAGGGTCGGGAAAAGCTGCGCTTCTTGTCGTTGCGTTTCTTGGTTGGACGGTACATTGATTTCTCCTTGCTACTTCAACTCGAATTCAGTTACGTGAAAAACAACCCAACGCGATTTGCTGCTTCGATTGCTCAGGAAACCGGTTAGCTCAAGCTCACGACCGGGTGACAACTGATCCATCAGTTTCGCCCTGTCACCGATAGCCACGCAGTCCAGCGTCAGTGCGACGTCGCGCGGCTGCCCCGCTTCGTGTTGGATTGATGTGTGTTCAACGGTAAAAGACAGGACTGCAATCCCTGCCGGTGTATAGCGTAACGGTTCCCTGGAGACGAAACCTGCCCGCAGGGTCAGCCCGTTATTCACCAATTAACCAGTTGTCGTTGCCCCCGTGGGTGCCGATGCCGGTGCTGCTGGCTCGGCGGATGCAGGTGCCGCTGCTGCCTCGGCGGGTGCAGGTGCCGCTGCCTCGGCGGGTGCCTCCGCTTTGCTCTCCGCTGCGGCTTGCGCCGCCTGTCCGACAATTTGCCTGGACTTTTCTTCCTTCATCATTGCCGACGGCTCGGAAACAGCTTTGGACATGATCACGGTGAGATGACGTAGAACAGCGTCATTGAACTTGAATGCGTGCTCCAGCTCGTCGAGAACCACCTGATTGCACTCTACGTTCATCAGAACGTAGTGCGCTTTGTGAACTTTCTGAATGGGATAGGTCAGCTGACGCCGGCCCCAGTCTTCGACCCGATGAACCTGTCCGCTTCCGGTCGTCACCAGGGAACGGTAACGTTCGATCATTGCCGAGACCTGCTCGCTCTGATCGGGATGGACGATAAAGACAATCTCGTAGTGCCGCATGCGCTTTGCTCCTTGTGGAATAAGCACCCGTCTATCGGGCGAAGAGCCTCCCGAACTGCGGGCTTCGGTGAGGCAAGGAAGCGCGCGATTATACCGAGATTATGTTTGATATCAAGGTGTTTTGGCAGGTGATGGTGGCGAGTGTGACTGGTGTCCCCGGCGTATGGTGCAATACGGCCAAACCAGTGAGTATTCAGCTAAAACACAATAGCCCTGCACGAATGCCCTCTTTCAGGTCGAACGCATGGGCCAGCCCTGACACACCGAAACCAAACACCAACGCACCGCAGATGGTTCGGAAAATCCGGCCCTGGAATGCCTGCGCCGCTCGGCGCGCCAGCAGTCCTGCGAGAAGCAGATTCGGCAAGGTGCCGAGTCCGAACGCGAGCATCACCAGCGCACCGTTTGTGGCGCTGCCGGCGAGCAGCGCCGTTGCAAGCACACCGTAAACCAGCCCGCAGGGGATCCAGCCCCACAGCGCCCCGACCGCAAGCGCCCGCGGCATGGTGTCGGCCGGAAGGAAGTGCCGGGTCCAGGGTTGTACACGGCACCAGAGAAACCGCCCGGCGGCTTCGAATCGGGCCGCCAGTGGTGACAGGCCAGCGAGATAAAGCCCGAGAATCAGCAGCATCAAGTTCGCCAGAACATACAGGCCGAGCTGGACCGGCAATGCATCCGAAAACAGCAGGCCAAGCCCGCCAACCGATCCGGCGATCGCCCCGGCAACGCTGTAACTGGCGATCCTTCCACTGCTATAGGCCAGATGCAGCACCGGTTTGCCTCCTCCCGGCTGCGCCGACAACGCGCCGACGATGCCGCCGCACATCCCGGCGCAGTGCCCCCCTCCGAGTAATCCAACCAGAAACACCGCCGCCAGGCCGAGTTCGTTCGGCATCACATCACCTTTGAGTACGACGCCCGCAAGCGTCCTTCGCGAAGATAACGGTCGAACACCATGCAAATCGCGCGTACCAGATGGCGGCCGCGCTCTGTCACTGAAATCCATTCATCGTCGATGATCACCAGCCCGGCATCCACAAATGGCGCGAGGTCTTCAAGCTCCGTTCTGAAGTAGTTGCCAAAATCGATCAGATGCGCAATCTCGATTGCCTCGAAAGCCAGTTCGAAGTGACACATCAGGGACTGGATGACGGCACGCCGCGCCAGGTCATCCGGGGTCAGTTCGATCCCGCGCAAGACCGGCAAGATGTTGGCATCCAGACATCCATAGTACTCCTCCAGCGTGCGCACGTTCTGACTGTAGGTTGGCCCCAAAGCGCTGATCGACGACACGCCCAGCCCGAGCAGATCGCTGTCGGCATGCGTCGAGTAACCCTGAAAGTTACGGTGTAATCGTCCCTGCCGTTGCGCCACCGCAAGATCATCGTCCGGCTTGGCGAAATGATCCATGCCGATGTGCACATACCCCGCCTGTGTGAGCCGCGTGACCGCCAGGCTGAAAATCTGCAGACGGGTGTTGACATCGGGCAGATCCACTTCGCTGATTCTGCGCTGCGGCTTGAACACGTGCGGCAGATGCGCGTAGTTATAAATCGCCACCCGGTCCGGTGCCAGTGCAATGATCCTGTCAAGCGTGCGGTCGAATGAGGTGGCGTTCTGTTTCGGCAGACCGTAAATGAGATCGACATTGATCGATTTGAACCCCGCCGCGCGCGCTTCGGTGATCACGCGTGCCGTCTGCGCTTCGCTTTGAACGCGATTGACCGCTTTCTGCACGTCGAGGTCAAAATCCTGTACGCCTACCGAAAGACGGTTGAATCCGAGCTCCGAAAGCAGCCCGATGGTGCCCTCGCCAACGCTACGCGGATCGACTTCGATTGAGCATTCCATCTCGGAACCGCGATCGAAATAAGTGCATAGCATCTGTGCGAGATCACGCATTTCGACGTCGTTCAGGAAAGTGGGTGTGCCACCTCCCCAATGCACCTGCGCGATACTACGGTTGTCCAGCAGCGCGCTCTGCAACTGCACTTCCTTTTCTAGGTATTTGAGATATGTGGATGCCTTGCTGTGATCCTTGGTCACGATCTTGTTGCATGCGCAGTAGTAGCAGACCGTGCTGCAGAACGGCAAATGTACGTAAACCGAGAGCGGACGGAGAAAACCGCCGATGCAGCGCTTGGCAAGCCAGGAAGCGTGCTGGTCGGGTCCAAAGGCCTCAACAAAGCGGTCCGCGGTCGGATACGAGGTATAGCGCGGGCCTGAAGTGTCAAATTTCTTGAGCGCCTCGGTGTCAACCAGGTGGGACGATAATGGCTTGAGCATGTCCTCAGTCAGAGCGGGTGCCTGATAACGATAAGATGAAGTACTTTATATTGAAGGTGCCGGTCCGCGGGTTGACGAACATCAAAGGTAGGTTCGGGTACCCGTAACCAGTAACAGGCGAATATAGCCATGCGGTTGCCGCCCCCGGCTTCTTCAGACTCAGTGCTGCCCGGCCGACTATCGACGTTTGCCCGATCGGCTTCCAACCCTCTGACGCGCGCTGGGCAGCTCTGAAGCGCGGTGCTCAGGCCGCACATTTGCGCGCAGGGTGCAGGCAGCGTTCGATTACCGGGCACGAGGCCGACACGGCGCGACAGCCTTGGTCTGTGTTACCCCAAGCCGTTGTCATCGATGGCGAACAGACCGGCGTCGGCAAACCAACACCTGAAACGCACTTCAGGATTCGCAAGCTTAGCCGCTTCAAACGCCACTTCGAGCCGATGCGCCCTGCACCACCGGATGGCGGTGTAAAATACTTGAGGAGCCGCCGGATCAACGGCAGCAGTTTCCCGCATCAGACCATTCAAACGATTATCACCGCCAGATTGGCCGATTGATGAATGTTAAGCGTGGTCTTGCTTATCTCGCTTGATTTGCATCAAATGAAGAACATCAATACAGAATCATTCAGCGGCGCACTCTGGGGGAGAAAAAAATGACAGGCCTGAAAGCCGTTCCCAAGCTCGACCCGGAATCGATCAAGAGCGCCTGCTCCAAATGTAATTTGCGTGAACTGTGCCTGCCCAGCGGCCTTTCCGGTGAAGAAGTCGATCAACTCGACAGCCTGATCCGCGTTCGTCGTTTCTGTCGAAAAGGCGAGCACGCGTATCGTGGCGGCGATCAGTTTGAGTCGCTCTATGCCGTGCGCGCCGGATTTTTCAAAACCAATCTTCTGAATGAGGATGGCCGCGACCAGGTAACCGGTTTCCATATGGCTGGTGAACTGATGGGCCTGGACGGCATCAGCACTGATAACCACCCGTGCGACGCGATCGCGCTTGAAGACAGCGAGGTGTGCGTCATCCCATTCTCCCGTCTCGAAGAACTGTCGCGCGAGGCGCCCGCGCTACAGCGTCATCTCCACAAGATCATGAGCAGGGAAATTGTCAGTGACCAGAGCGTCATGATGCTCTTAGGCAGTATGCGTGCCGAAGAACGCCTGGCTGCTTTCCTGCTCAACCTGTCGCAACGCATGACTGCCCGCGGATACTCACCCTCGGAGTTCAACCTTCGCATGACGCGGGAAGAGATCGGCAGTTACCTGGGATTGAAACTGGAAACGGTCAGCCGTGTCTTCTCGCGTTTCCAAAATGACGGTTTCATTGCTGTCCAGCAAAAACACATCCGCATACTCGACATCCCAAAGCTGCGCGCCATCATTGGCCAGCACTGCTGACAGCAGCTTACGCCCGTCATTGACCGCTCAGCGGCCCCCGGCCTGATTCTTCTTTTCTTCGAGAAGCAGCCTTGCTGCAAAACCAGGGGCATGCGTTCAGGCGCTGGAAGTCTCTCTCTCGGGAACTCCGGCTTTCCTGAGAAAAATTTCCATCAGACACCACTTGGTCAGTCCGCTCTGGAATAGATTCGCCCCAACAAAAACGGTAAACCAGAGCCAGTAACTGGAAACGTACAAAGGACTTGCCGGCGCGCCGAGCGCGACTGAAATCAGAACAAATAGCCCTGCAATAACACGCACTGCGCGATTGATCGTCATTTCCAAATCCTCAACATCAAGCAACCCAAAGAAAAACCACCCGTAGCTGTCACAAGGCAGCCCTCACAAGATGGTTACGTCACATCAATGTAAAGTCGGGATTCCCACCCGGAAATACAAGGGCCTGGCCCGACGGCAGGCACCAACACAAGCTATCCCGTACGGCGATACATCGACGCGTAATACAGCACCGGAATCACGATCAGCGTCAGAAGCGTGGAAACGAAGATGCCGAAAATAAGGGACACGGCGAGCCCGTTGAAAATCGGATCATCCAGAATGAAAAACGCACCCAGCATCGCAGCCAGCCCCGTCAACACGATCGGCTTTGATCTCGCGCTGGCTGCGCCCACCACTGCCTGTTGCAGGGCCACGCCCTGCGCAGTCTGTTGCTTGACGAAATCCACCATCAGGATCGAATTGCGTACGATGATTCCGGCGAGCGCAATCATGCCGATCATCGACGTCGCCGTGAACTGCGCACCGAGCAAGGCGTGACCGGGCATGATGCCGATAATGGTCAGCGGAATCGGTGCCATGATGATCAAAGGCGTGAGATACGAGCCAAACTGGGCCACCACCAGCAGATAGATCAGAAGCAGACCAACCGCGTAGGCGATCCCCATGTCGCGAAATGTCTCATAGGTGACTTTCCATTCGCCGTCCCACTTCAGCGAGTACTCTCGATAACGATCGCGCGGCGCGGTGATGAAGTACTCGGCGAGTTTTCCGCCCTGCTCGAGGTCGGCTCCGGCGATATCGCCGCGCATGGCGAACATTCCGTATAGCGGGCTGTCGAGTTCGCCTGCCATGTCTCCGAGGACATACACAACCGGCAACAAGTCCTTGTGATGGATCGTCTGCTCGCGTTCTGCCTGGTACACCTGCGTCAATTCTGACAGCGGCACCAGTTCTCCCTGACGCGATCGCACCGCCAGCTTCAGCACCTGATCCAGCGTGCCGGCCCGTTCGGGAGGCAGCGCCACCCGAACCGGGATCTCGTACTTGGCCGCACCACTGTGGATCGGCGTGACATATTCGCCGCTCAACCCCATGCGCATGGTCTCGACAATGTCACTCTGCGCCACGCCCGCAAGGGCCGCCTTTGTCTTCAGCACCCGCACCGTCGATTGCGGCGCCGGCTCGTCTACCGTATCGTCAACGGCGACGATATCCCGGGTGTTTTCGAAAACCGAGCGCACACGCTTGGCGACCTGCAATTGCCCTGCGTAGTCGGGACCGTAAATTTCCGCCACGATCGGTGACAGTACCGGTGGCCCTGGCGGCACCTCAACCACCTTGCCCTCGGCACCATATTGCCGCGCAATACGCTCAATTTCCGGACGCACCGATTGGGCGATTTCGTGGCTCTTGCGCTCACGGCCATGTTTTTCGACCAGGTTCACCTGAATGTCGCCGAGTTCCGGACTTTCGCGCAAATAATACTGCCGCACCAGCCCATTGAAGTTGATCGGGCTGGCCGTCCCCGCGTACGCCTGATAGTCCGTAACTTCCGGTACCGTCTGCAGATAAGCACCCATGTCGCGCAGGACTGCCGCTGTTTGCTCCAACGGCGTGCCGACCGGCATGTCGACCACCACCTGAAACTCGGACTTGTTGTCGAAGGGCAGCATTTTCAGAACGACCAGTTTGACCAGTACCAGCGACCCGGCCGCGCCAATCGCGATCAGAATCGCCAACAGGAGAATCCAGCGGCGCGAGCGGCCTGCATCGCGATTCAGAAACGGCGTCAAAGCAGCGCTAAAGAACCGCTGCAGTTTCGCGTCGATCGCACTTTCTCCGCCGGCGTGATGCGCATCGCTTGCGAGCAGCTTGAGCGCCAGCCACGGCGTCACCACGAAGGCGATCGCCAGCGAAATCGCCATGCCCATACTCGCGTTGATGGGAATGGGGCTCATGTAAGGACCCATCAACCCGGTGACGAATGCCATCGGCAACAATGCGGCAATGACGGTGAACGTGGCCAAAATGGTTGGCCCGCCGACCTCGTCCACTGCTTGCGGAATGATGTCGTGCAATTTGCCGCCGGTCGAGCCGCGACGACGATGAATGTTCTCAACGACAACGATGGCGTCATCGACCAGTATGCCAATGGAAAAGATCAACGCGAACAGCGACACCCTGTTCAGGGTAAAACCCCAGGCCCACGAGGCAAACAGGGTCGCAGCCAGGGTCAAAACGACCGCGATGCCAACGATTGCGGCTTCGCGACGGCCCAACACGAAAAACACCAGCGCGACCACCGAAATGGTTGCGAAGATGAGTTTTTGAATGAGTTTCATTGCCTTGTCGTTAGCCGTCTGACCGTAATTACGGGTCACCGTGACCTCGACACCTTCCGGGATGATGGTGCCCTTCAATAAATTGACCTGCTCGATCACGCGTTCGGCAACGTCAACCGCGTTTTCTCCAGGTTTTTTCGAAACGGCAATGGTCACGGCCGGATGCTCGCCCGGGACAATGACACCCTTGCGTGCCGCTTCCGGGCCACTGCCAAGCCAGGCATAACGCGATGGCTGATCCGGCCCATCCTCAACGCGCGCGATATCGCTGATGAAGATCGGACGCGCGCTCTGGACGCCGACGACGAGTGCTCTTACGTCCGCTGCACTGGACAAATACGACCCGGTGCGAACCAGCACGTCCTGGTTGTCATGGGTCAGCTTGCCGGCAGGTTGCGACGCATTCGCCACCTGCAGGGCCGCGGCGACATCGTGCGCACTGATGTCGAATGCTGCCATGCGTTCCGGGTCGAGCAGCACCCGAACCACGTGCCCCGGACCACCCAGTGTGTATACGTCACGCGTACCCGTAACACGCTTGAGTTCGATTTCGGCTGCGTGCGCAACCCGCTCCAGTTCGAATGCACCGCGTTGCGGATCGGCTGTCCAGAGAGTAAGCGTCACCATCGGCACGTCGTCAATGCCAATCGGTTTAATGACCGGTTGACCAACACCGAGTCGCGGCGATAACCAGTCGCTGCGCGAATTGATGGTCTCGAACAGACGAACGACCGCCGCTTCGTGCGCGATTCCAACCTTGAACTGCGCGGTCAACACCGCCAATCCCGGGGTGGAAACAGAATAGACGTGATCAACCCCCGACATGCGCGACAACACCTGCTCGGCCGGTGTCGCAACCAGGCTTTCGACATCTCGTGCAGCCGCGCCCGGAAACGGGATGAAGACATTCGCCATCGTCACGTTGATCTGCGGCTCTTCCTCCCGCGGCGTGACCAGGACGGCAAACAACCCGAGCAGCAGGGCCACCAGCGCTATCAGCGGTGTGAGCCTGTTGTCGAGAAAGTACGCTGCGATACGACCGGAAATTCCCATTGCTCAGGTTCGATCTGCCAAATCCGGCGAAACCGCCCGGATACGCTTTACATTAGCGGCCATCTTTGTTTCGGAAACGTGGGCGACCGTAGCGGTGCCTAGCGCTTCGGCCCGCCGCCGCCAGGGCCACCGTGTCCCTGCCCGCCTGATGGCATATCTGGCCGTGCCTTGCTTTTCTGTTTGGCCTGCTCCTGGATCTTGCGCTGGTGTTCGAGCCGGATGCGCTCTCGCTCCTGTTCACTCGCGGCTTCGCGCAACCGCCGTTCGTACTCGAGTTGCTCCCGTTCCTGGATTTCAGACTGCACCCGATCCTGTTGTGGATCCTGGCCCGGCGACTTGGCCTGGCCTTGTTGCGCGAGCGAACCACTGGATGCGAATACGAGCACCAGCAACATACCCGCCAATAGAGAATTCTTTGCCCACATGCCTTCGTATCCCTCGTTCTGGTTGCTCAATTTCGCTTTGTCAAACGGCGACAGCACCATCTTTGCGCACATTGATCCTGTCGTGCCCTTGTTCACCTTGCACAGATAACCCTTCTCGGAACCCACCTTGGCCGGATGCTCTCACTTGCCAGCCGCAAAGCAGTTCAAGTTACGCGGCGGCATTGCCCGGCATCGCATTCGATGTCCGTTGCGAACGAAGTGAAACGTGGCGGCACTCAACATGATGGTGATCCTGTCGCCGACTCGGTCTACCCCTCGCATTTCTCATGGCATCGGTGTGCTGCCGATTTTGCGTCTCCAGC
>Ga0316191_10001613_pt1 | contig 16007 bp, 10 predicted proteins | sample Eddworburr2cm_MG_FD_204928 | JGI IMG/M metagenome (GOLD analysis project Ga0316191, IMG submission 204928) | Coastal sediment microbial communities from Maine, United States - Eddy worm burrow 2 cm | ecosystem: Environmental > Aquatic > Marine > Coastal > Sediment | place: USA: Maine...
CAAAACGGAACCATCGAGCGCCGCCTGCGTTGCATAATTCACATTCAGCACCGGCGTGCGGTTGTGCAGGCGCTGGTAGTAAACGCCAAACTCGGTGCCGATGGCATCCACGTAGTTGCGCAGGGCGAGGCCAAACTGGCCGCTGTCACTGGCTTCGTCTATGAACGGATCCTTGCGGACGCTGTTGATGTTCTGGAGTACCGAATCCGGCAACCAGACTCCCGGCGCAACCTGGACTTCGGGCGCGATCAGATCGTTGCAGCCCTTGGCCGCGAAGTCCGCGTTGGAGAAGTAGGTACCGCAGCCGTCGATCACGGTCTCTTCCCACTTGAACTGGTAGTAGGCCTCGAGGCTGAAACCGGCCGGCAATCCAAGATTGCCGTAGATCAGACCCACCGGAAGCAGGGCTTCCTTGACCTCAACACCCGGGCGGCGAACCGCCGACACGTCGATCGGGTTGAGCACATTGATGCCCTGGATCAGGAATGCCTCACCCCAGTTCAACACCTGCCGCCCCACGCGCAGATCCAGCGGGTAATCGCCCAGATCAAAACTGCCGTAGACGAACAGGTCGAGCAGGGCGACGCCCTTGAACTTGGCGTAGTCGGCAAAGCCATCGTCATCCAGCTTGGCATTCGCCTGGTAGTTGTTGACGACATTGCCATGCAATTGCTTGCCGTTCTCGAGTTCGTAGTCGTACCAGTACTTGATCCGGCCGAAGACGCCGAACTGGCCGTTGCTGAGCTCGATCTCGGAGGTGCCCTTGATGATGTTGGACACGATGTCACCCTGTTCCCAGTTCAGGTCGCCGTCGTCGGTCAGGATGGCTTCGGCCGTGCCGCCGTTACCCCTGCCGATCAGCGCCGGGTCGGGGTCCTCGGCCCGCCAGGAGACACCGTACGAAATGGTATTGTCCCAACTGCCCGACCAGTCACCCCAGTCCCAGGTGGCAGCCTGCGCGGGCGACGCTGCCGCCAGCGCCACACCGATCGCGAGGCAGCAACCCCGTAACCTGATGCCTGTACCTTGTTTGATATTCATATTTGAGTCTCCTCTGAAGGATGCATGCGTCGTTTATTGTGCCAAGGGTTCTTTCCGCCACGTGCGGATTTTGTATGTGGTGAATTTTCAGTCCCTTAATGTAACATCCTAGATTATTGCAAGCCATATAGGGAAGCCGCAAGAAGGTCAGCGGTGGGGCGCAATGCGGTCAGATTGACGTAGATCATGCGCCGACGGGGCATTTGGCGGCTTCTCCCGGCGCGCAGATCAGTCCGCATCAAAACTTGTGGTAGCATTTTCTCTTCCGCACTGCACGGTTCACGGCATTGAGAAAACTTTCTGCGCTCGACCTGGCCTTCTTCCTGGCGGAAACGGATGCCAGTCCGAAACACGTCGCGGGCTTGATGTTGTTCAAGAAGCCCCGCAATGCGCCCAGGAATTTTGGCGCACGGATCGTCGAGGAGCTCAAAAGCCACAACCGCCCGACCGAACCGTTTAACCTGGTCATCCAGTTCACCGGCCTGAGCGGGCCGCATTGGCAGCCGGTCCGCCATTTCGATATTGACCAACACGTATTCCACCACCGCTCCCGCAAGGCCCGGACCTGGGGCGAAGTGAAGGATCTCGCCGCGCGGCTGCACGAGCCGGTCATGGACCGCTCGCGGCCGCTGTGGGATTACCACCTTATCGACAATGTCGAAGGCGCGCGTTTTGCCGTTTATTTCCGCGTGCATCATGCCTACGCCGATGGCATGACGATGACCGCCTGGCTGCAGAAGACTCTGAGCGATTCGCCGGATGATTCCATCATGCAACCGGTCTGGACGATGCCGATCTCCAGGTCACTGCGCAGCAATCGGCGGCGCGATTCGCTGCTTGCGACCGTCAGCAAGCTGGGCTCGCAGTCCTGGTCGCAAGTACGGACTGCAGGCGGCATGGCCAAGCTCGCGACGCAGCAGCTTTTGGAACGGACCGGAGTGACTCGCAAGGCCGTGCCGCTGCAGTTCAATACGACCGACCGGACGCCGCTGACCGGGAGCCCAGCGCCAGGCAGGAGTATTGCGACCGCCAACCTCGCGATGAGCGATGTCAGGCAGGTTTGCCAGGCGGCACGGGCAACCCTCAACCACGTTGCGCTGACCTGCATTGACGGCGCCCTGCACCACTACCTCGAAGAGATCGGTTGCGCCGTCGATCACCCATTGACCATCCAGATGCCGGTGAACCTGCGCAATGACAGCAAGAGCACGTCAGGTAACCGGTTGGGTGTCGTACTGGTGGAACTGGCCGAGCCGACCCCCGACCCCATACGGCGCCTGCACGGTATCGGTCACTCGCTGCACAAGGTGCGCAACCAGATTGACAGCGTACCCGGTGACGCCATGCAGCAGTACACGGTCATCTCCGCGCTGACCATGGAGTTGATCGACCAACTGAAGCTCAGCGACCGTATCCCCGCAACCGGGCACACACTGGTTTCGAATGTGCCCGGCCCCGAGCGGGCGCTCTACCTCAAGGGCGCCAAGCTGGAACAGAGCTACCCCATCAGCATCCTGGTGCCCGGGCTGCGCACGAACATCACCCTGTTCAGCTGCAGCGGCAGGCTGAATTTCGGCATCGTGGCGACCGAGCACCTGGAGCGGCTGGACCTGCTGGGGACGTACATCGAGGAAGAATTCAAGGCGCTGCAGGACGCCGTAGATCACCCCTGATTTCGAAAAGCCTGGGGGGAGCACGTCTGCTGGTCTTTCCCTGCGAGCCGTAGGACCGAATTAATTCGGGAACCTACGATCCAGCCAAGAGGTGCCAGGGGACCCGGTTCAGGACCGTAATTTGTCGGGAACAAATTATCGAGCGACCAGGGACGGCCTGAGCGTGTCCTGAACCGGGTCCCCTGGCGCCTCCCTTCACAGGAAAGTTTGTTTCCCGAATAATTTCGGTCCTACGAATTTCCGGAACCCATAAAAAAGCGGCGCCCTCGGGCGCCGCTTTTGCCGCATGAATCAGGCCTTACGATTCTTCGTTGACCGCCTTCATGCTCAGGCGGATGCGGCCCTGCTTGTCGACTTCGAGCACCTTGACCTTGACCATGTCGCCTTCCTTGACCACGTCGGTGACGTTTTCCACGCGCTCATTGGAGAGCTGTGAAATGTGCACCAGCCCATCACGGCCCGGGGTCAGCGATACAAAGGCGCCGAAGTTCATGATCTTGATGACCTTGCCTTCGAATACCTGGCCCGGCTCGATATCGGCGGTGATCTGCTCGATGCGCTTGCGCGCCTCGTCGGCGGCCTCCTTGTTGACCGAGGCGATGGTGACCGTGCCGTCGTCGGCGATGTCGATGGTACAACCGGTCTCCTCGGTGATCGAACGGATGGTCACGCCACCCTTGCCGATCACGTCACGGATCTTGTCCGGGTGCACTTTGAGGGTCATCAGGCGCGGAGCGAACTCGGACATCTCCTGGCGCGATTCGCCAAGTACCTTGTTCATTTCGCCCAGGATGAAATTGCGACCATCCTGTGCCTGCGCCAGGGCAATGCGCATGATTTCCTCGTTGATGCCCTCGATCTTGATGTCCATCTGCAGGGCTGTGATGCCATCCTGCGTGCCGGCCACCTTGAAATCCATGTCGCCCAGGTGATCTTCATCACCCAGGATATCGGACAGTACCGCGAAGCGGTCACCCTCCTTGATCAGGCCCATGGCGATACCGGCGACCGGCGCCTTGACGGGCACGCCAGCGTCCATCAGTGACAGCGAGGTGCCACAGACGGAGGCCATGGAGCTCGAACCGTTCGACTCGGTGATCTCCGAGACCACACGGATGACGTAAGGAAACTGCTCCATGGTCGGCAGCACGGCGGTCACACCGCGACGCGCCAGGCGGCCATGGCCGATTTCGCGCCGCTTGGGACCACTCATGAAGCCCGTCTCACCCACGCAATACGGCGGGAAGTTGTAGTGCAGCATGAAGGGATCTTTGTACTCACCGGTGACCGCATCGATGATCTGCGAATCACGACCCGTGCCCAGTGTCGTCACGACAATCGCCTGTGTTTCGCCACGTGTGAACAGCGCCGAGCCGTGAGCGCGCGGCAACAGGCCGCAATCGACGGTGATCGGACGCACGGTAGCGAGATCGCGGCCGTCGATACGCGGTTGCCCGGACAGGATGCGTTCCCGCACCAGGGCTTTCTCCACGCCCTTGAACGCGTCGGATACTGCGGAATCCGCCGGTGCATTGGGGTCGTCCGCCGCGCACAGGGCCTCGATCACGGATTTCTTGACCTCGGCAACCGCATCACGGCGCTGCATCTTGTCGGCAATCGCGTAGGCATCCTTGAGTCCAGCCGTGGCCCGTTCGCTGACCTTCGCCACCAGGGCGTCATCGGTCGCGGCCGGCTGCCAGTCCCAGGCCTGGATTTCGACCTCCGCGGCCAGTTCGCGCACGGCCTGAACGACGGCTTTCGAAGCCTCGTGGCCGTAGGTGACCGCACCGAGCATGACGTCTTCAGACAGCAGGTTGGCTTCTGACTCCACCATCAATACCGCGTTTTCGGTACCGGCGACGACCAGGTCGAGAGCGGACTCCTTCAGCTTGCTGGCCGTTGGGTTCAGCACGTACTGGCCATCGATATAGCCGACCCGGGCCGCGCCGATGGGGCCCTTGAACGGGATACCGGACAAGGCCAGGGCGGCAGACGTTCCGATCAGCGCGGGAATGTCGCCATCGACTTCCGTGTCCGAAGACATCAGGGTCGCGACGACCTGGACCTCGTTCATGAAGCCCTTCGGAAACAGCGGCCTGATAGGCCGGTCGATCAAGCGGCAAGTGAGGGTTTCCTTTTCGGTCGGACGCCCTTCACGCTTGAAAAAGCCACCCGGGATGCGCCCGGCAGCATAGAATTTTTCCTGGTAGTTGACCGTCAGCGGAAAGAAGGACTGGCCGGGAGTTGCTTCCCGCCGCCCTACCGCGGTCACCAGCACCACCGTGCCGCCCATGGTAACCACCACGGAGCCGTTGGCCTGGCGGGCGACGCGCCCGGTCTCGATTGTGACCTCCTGGTCACCGTATTGAAAAGTCTTGATCAGTTTCTGCACAGCATTCCCCGTCATCAGTGTTGGTTCGTAGCCTCAAAATCGAATGCTCCGGCAAACGGTACGTCTACCAGAGCGAAGGCCATGCTTCGATGCGATTCTTGCCGAAGGCCGGATTCACACAGGTCGAGCGTCGCCTTTTTCCGCCTTGGGCGAAAAAGGTCCGCTCGCCAGTTTGAATCTAGCGGCGCAGGCCGAGACGATTGATCAGGTCGCGGTACCGCTCGACGTCCTTCTTGCGGAGGTAATCGAGCAGGCTGCGGCGCTGATTCACCAGGCGCAACAGACCGCGCCGCGAGTGATGATCGCCTTTATGAGCCTTGAAATGGTCGGTGAGGTATTGAATACGGCCCGTCAAGAGCGCTACCTGGACCTCTGGGGACCCGGTGTCGTTTTCCGAGCGAGCGTACTCGCTGACAATTTTTGCCTTTGCTTCTGCATCAAAAGACATGGTTCCTTCTCCATATCTAGAGCCGCGAAGCCTTTGAAAAAACCCGCCGGGCGTCTTGCCCGGTAAATCTTGAGGGTCTTTGCAAAAACTTCGAAGCCCCGGTTAATCAGCCGCGTATTTTAAACTGCGGCTGAGCGGTAAACAAGCTATTTATCGTGTTTGCAGCGCTTCCAGGTGCATCAGGCGCCGCGCCTTCAAGGTACCGTCCGCGGTGACTTCACCCAGCCCGAGGAGTTTGTCCCCGGGTCCGCACACCCTGACCAGCCCGCCGACGCTCCCGCTGCCGGCAACCGGGTTGCCATGCCGGAATCGCCGCTCGCCTATCTCGTCCAGTCGCACGACTGGCCATTCCGCCAAACCCGCGTCGGGCGGCAACAGGCACTCATCGGCACGACCCTCCGCGACCCGCGTTTCCAGCTGATCGAGCGTGACCATGCCCTGTTCCTGAAACGGCTCTACTGCAAGCCGACGCAGCGCCTGGAGGTGGGCGCAACTGCCCATGGCCCGCGCGATATCCTCGGCCAGTGTGCGCACATATGTGCCCTTCGAGCAACACACCCGGAATTCCAGGAACGGCGATTCCCAGGCGACCAGCTGCAACCGGTGCACGGTCACCTCGCGGGCCTGTCGCGGCACCTCCTGGCCGGCCCGGGCCAGCCGATACAGCGGCTGGCCCTGGTGTTTCAGGGCCGAATACATCGGTGGAATCTGACTGATTTTCCCCTCGAACCGGGCCAGGACCGCTTCGATACCCGGCGCGTCCAGGTTCGGCGGCGGCTCGGATGCCACGACCTCCCCTTCGATGTCGCCTGTCGTGGTGGACTGACCCAACATGGCCCTGGCGAGATAGGTCTTGGACGCATTCAGCATGAAACCCGCAGTCTTGCTGGCTTCGCCGAGGCAGATCGGCAACATGCCGGTGGCGAAGGGGTCGAGACTGCCGGTGTGCCCGGCTTTGCGCGCCTGGTACAGCCAACGCACCTTTTGCACGGCCTGGTTGGACGAGTATCCGGCCGGCTTGTCCAGCAGGAGTATGCCGTGTATGTCGCGGCCCTTTCTGCGCCGGCTCATTCGTCGCCGGCGTCGTCGGAATCTCCGGACAGGTGGCGGTCCGCGGCGACGGCTGCCTCGATCAGGTCATCCATGTGCTGGCCGGTCTCGACCGAGGCATCGTGCTCGAAGTGGAGTTCGGGCACGGCGCGGATGCGCATTTCCTGCCCGAGGCGACGGCGCAGATAGCCGGCGGCCTTGTTAAGCGCCTTGATGCTGTCGACTGCTTTTTCCGGCTCGAACACGGTCACGAAGACACGGGCATGCGCCAGGTCCCGCGTGACCTCGACGTCTGACAGGCCGACGAAGCCCACAGCGGGATCCTTGACCTCCAGCTGGATGAGCTGCGCCAGTTCCCGGCGCAGCGTTCCGGCAACGCGCTCGGACCGCTTGAAATCCCTGGGCATGGGGGCAGGCCTCGTGCGTGACTCAGAGCGTTCGGGCGACTTCGATACGCTCGAAGCACTCGATCTGGTCGCCCGGCTTGACGTCGTTGTACATCTTGACGCCTATGCCGCATTCGGTGCCGGACTGTACTTCCTTGACGTCGTCCTTGAAACGGCGCAGGGATTCCAGTTCGCCCTCGAAGATCACGACGTTGTCGCGCAACACGCGGATCGGGTTGTGACGCTTGACCACGCCCTCCACCACCAGGCAGCCGGCGATGGCCCCCAGGCGCGACGAGCGGAACACGTCCTTGACCTCGGCCAAGCCGACGATCTGCTCCTTGACCTCGGTTCCGAGCAGACCCGTGATAGCCGCCTTGACCTCGTCGATGGCATCGTAAATGACGCTGTAATAGTGGAGATCCAGTTCGTGCTCCTGGATCACCTTGCGGGCCGTCGCGTCCGCTCGGACGTTGAAGCCAATGATGATCGCGTCCGAGGCCTGGGCCAGCGAGGCGTCGTTTTCGGTGATCGCACCGACACCTGAGGCCACCACGTTGACTCTGACGTCGTCGCCGCTGAGCCGCGTCAGTGCATCACGCAGCGCTTCAACGCTGCCCTGCACATCCGCGCGGATCAGCAGGTTGACCGTGGTTTGCTCTTCCTTGCCCATGTTCTCGAACAGGTTCTGCAGCTTGGCAGCCTGCTGGCGGGCCAGGCGGGTCTCGCGCTCGCGATCCTGGCGCAGGGACGAGGCTTCGCGCGCCTTGCGCTCGTTGGCAACCGAAATCATCTCGTCGCCCGCCTGCGGCACACCCGACAGGCCCTGCACCACTGCGGGCATCGAGGGACCGGCTGATTCGATCGATTCGCCGCCTTCGTCAAACATCGCGCGCACGCGTCCAAACTCCTGGCCCGCCAGAATCATATCGCCTTGCCGCAGCGTTCCTTCCTGAATCAACAAGGTGGCGATGGGACCGCGGCCCTTGTCCAGGCTCGACTCCACGACCACGCCGCGAGCTCGAATGTCCGGGTTGGCCTTCAGCTCCATTACCTCCGCCTGCAGCAGGATGCTTTCCAGCAGGGTGTCAATCCCTTCGCCAGTCTTGGCGGAGACATACACGAAGATGTCCTCGCCACCCCACTCCTCGGAGATCACCTCCTCCTTCGACAGGTCGGTGCGCACGCGATCCAGATCTGCCTCTGGCTTGTCGATTTTGTTGACCGCCACGATGATCGGCGTCTCAGCGGCGCGCGCATGCTGGATGGCCTCGCGGGTCTGGGGCATGACGCCGTCATCAGCCGCGACCACCAGGACCACGATGTCGGTAGCCTGGGCTCCGCGGGCTCGCATCGCGGTGAAGGCCGCGTGACCCGGGGTATCGAGGAAAGTCACGATGCCCTTATCGGTTTTTACGTGGTAGGCGCCGATGTGCTGGGTGATGCCACCCGCCTCGCCTTCAACCACGTGTGCGTGGCGAATGTAGTCGAGCAACGAGGTCTTGCCGTGATCGACGTGCCCCATGACCGTGACCACCGGCGGCCGGGTGACCTCTTCGCCGACGCCCGTCTCTTCCTCGGCGATCAGCTCGGATTCGATGTCCTTCTGTTCGGCGGCCTTGGCCGTGTGGCCCATCTCCTCGACAACCAGTATCGCGGTGTCCTGGTCCAGGCTCTGGTTGATGGTCACCATGATGCCCATCTTCATGAGCACCTTGATCACCTCGCCGGCCTTGACCGCCATTTGCTTGGCCAGATCGGCAACGGTAATTGCCTCGGGCACTGCGACCTCCCGCAGGACCGGGGCCGTGGGACGCGAAAACCCGTGCTCGGTCGGTCGGCCGGATGTCGGGCGCATACGCGGTCCGGACTTGCGGCGCCGGGCGGCAGTGCCTTCAGCGACGTGCAGCTCCTTGCGTCCGTAGCGGGTCTTGCTCTTGCCCTTCTCTTTTTCGCGGCGCCGCTGCTCCTCGACCAACTTGCGCGAACGTTCTTCTTCACGACGACGCTCGTCGTCCTCGGCACGCCGGCGGGCCTCTTCCTGCTGGGCGCGCTCTTCGGCCTGCTTGCGGGTCTGTTCCTCGGCATCCTTGCGGGCTTGCTGCTCGGCGACCAAACGCTCCTCTTCCTCTTTCTTCAGGCGGGCCTTCTCGATGGCCTCCTGCTGCACGCGCTCCTCGGCTTCCCGCTTGGCGCGCGACTCCTCGAGAATCTTGCGCGCCTCGGCACGGTCGGCTTCGTCCGTGCCTATCTGTTCCTGCACCACCTCGCGCTTGACGTAGGTGCGGCGCTTACGAACCTCGACGTTGACCGTGCGCGCCGAAGCCCTCGGTCCGGAGCCCGCCACGCGCAGTTCACTCACCGATTTGCGCCTGAGCGTTACGCTACGCGGGGCGGTCGCGTCGCTCTCGACCTTGCCGTGGCTTGCGCGCAGGTAGGCCAGCAACTTTTTCTTGTCGTCGTTGGAAACCGTGTCATCACCACTCGCGGCCTCGATACCGGCGTCGTTGAGCTGCGTCAGCAATTTGCTGCTGTCGACACCCAGTACGTCGGCCAACTGTGAAACGGTAACTTTTGACATAAATATGCTCCTTGAAATCGATCAAACCCGGCTTTGCCCACTTCCTGGCGCATCAAGAGATGCGCTGCAGGACACTACTCTTCCTCGGCAAACCAGGGTGCGCGGGCCGCCATGATCAGGCCCGCAGCCTCTTCATCGGTCATCTCGTCTATTTCTTTCAACTCGTCGACGGACAATTCGGCCAAATCTTCCTGTGTGCGAAAGCCTTTTTCAGCCAGCTTGAAGGCGAGGCGCTCATTCATGCCCTCGAGCACCAGCAGGTCGTCTTCGGGCGCGTTCTCATCGAGCACCTCCTCCTTGGCGATCAACTGCGTCAGCAGGGCATCGCGTGCACGGCGCCGGATTTCGGTGACGATCTCCTCGTCAAATTCCTCGATTTCCAGCAATTCCGACTCGGGTACGTAGGCAATTTCCTCGATATTGCTGAACCCTTCCTGCACCAGGATGTTCGCAACGTCTTCGCCAACGTCCAGGCGCTGCATGAACCGCTCGAGGATGGAGCGCGATTCTTCCTCGCTTTTCTGCTCGGCCTGCTCGATCGTCAGCACATTGAGCGTCCAGCCGCTCAATTCACTGGCCAGCCGGACATTCTGACCACCGCGGCCAATCGCCTGCGAGAGGTTGGATTCTTCCACGGCAATGTCCATCGAGCCGTTTTCTTCATCCATCACGATGGACGCCACTTCGGCCGGAGCCATCGCGTTGATCACGAACTGCGCGGGGTTCTCATCCCACAGAATGATGTCGATGCGCTCGCCGGCGAGCTCATTCGAAACAGCCTGCACGCGCGAACCGCGCATGCCGACGCATGCGCCGATCGGATCGGTGCGGCGATCGTTGGAGCGCACGGCGATCTTGGCCCGCCGCCCGGGGTCGCGTGCGCCACCCATGATGGAAAGCAGTTCCTGGCCAATCTCGGGAACCTCCAGTTCGAAAAGCGCCACCAGGAACTCCACGATGGTGCGACTGGCGAACAACTGGGGCCCCCGCGGTTCAGCCCTGACTTCGTACAAATAGGCGCGCAGGCGGTCGCCGGGCCTGACCGACTCGCCCGGCACCATGTTGCGCTGACTGATGAACGCTTCGGCGTTGCCGCCCAGATCCAGGTAGACATTGCCCCGCTCGACCCGCTTCACGATGCCGTTGATCAGTTCGCCGGCGCGATCCTTGTACTCTTCGACGACCTGGGCCCGCTCGGCCTCGCGCACGCGCTGCACGATGACCTGCTTGGCGGTCTGTGCCGCGATGCGGCCAAACTCGGCGTTTTCCATGGGCTCCTCGATGAAACCTCCGACCTCTATCTCGGGATCGATTTTCCGGGCATCATCCAGAAACAGCTGGGCGTCCTCGAACTCCATTTCTTCGTCATCCGGGATGACTTCCCAACGCCGAAAGGTCTCGTACTCCCCGGTGCTGCGGTCAATGGCCACGCGAACGTCGCGCTCATCTGCACTGAGCTTGCGCGCCGCCGAGGCCAACGCCGCTTCCAGCGCGTCGAAAATCACGTCCTTGCCGACACCTTTCTCATTCGAAACGGCGTCCACCACCAGCAGGATTTCTTTGCTCATCGGGTCTCTTCTCTCTTCAAAAATAGGCTGTCGTAATCAGGCACCAGCCTGGCCTTGGCAATATTGCCCATATCCAGTTCTACTTCCGTACCGTCCTGGTCCACTCTCACCTTGCCGTCCTGCGCGCCGAGAATCTCACCCTTGAACTTGCGTCGCCCGTCCATCGGTGCGTACAGCGACAACTGGACTTGCTCGCCGCGAAAGCGCTCGAAATGCTCCACGGTAAACAGGGGCCGATCCAATCCGGGCGAGGAGACTTCCAGGTTGTAATGCCCCGGAATCGGGTCCTCGACATCGAGCAGCGCCGCCGTCTCGCGCGACACCTTTTCACAATCTTCCACGGCGATGCCACCGGGCCGGTCGATGTAGATGACCAGCACCGGGTTTTTCGGATTGCTGCGGTGCTCGAGACCTACGAACTCGTAGCCCAAGTCCTCGATTAGCGGTTGCAGCAATTGCCTGAGCTTTGCATCGCTCAATTGCATCTCCAGTACCGCCCGGTGCAATTCCGCGCCCGGGCACAAAAAAAGGGCTCTGCGGCCCCACCATGCGTCCTTGACCAAGGGTCCCCTGATCCCGTTTCCAATAAAAAGGCCCCTGCTGGGGCCTTTTCCACTGAAACCTGGTAGCGGGGGCAGGATTCGAACCTGCGACCTTCGGGTTATGAGCCCGACGAGCTGCCAGACTGCTCCACCCCGCATCAGCAGGTGGGGAATGATAAAGACTCCCCGACTCTAATTCAAGACCACAGCGATCTGATCTTGATCCACATGTGGAGGCTCGACCCGACTAATTCAAGCCGCGAAACCTAAAAATACCGGTCTCTGCAAGGCCTCCCCGGGCTGTCGGTCCAACGCCTCAGGCGCCGAACGACGCCATGCAAATGGCGATGAGGGAACTGGAAAAGATGCCGAGGCCGAGCATCATGATGCCGTTGAGCGAAATCGCGGCGCGAAAATCCACCGGCGCTTCGATCGGCGCCTCGGTGACCGGCTCATCGAAATACATCAGCTTGACCACGCGAATGTAATAGAAGGCGCCTACCACAGAGAACACTACGGCCACGATGGCCAGCCACAGCAAGCCGGCGTCCAGCGCGGCCTTGATGACCAGCCACTTGGCAAAGAAGCCCACGAACACCGGCACGCCGGCCATCGAAAACATCACCATGGCCATGATCGCCGCGTACCAGCTGTCGCGCTGGTTGAGACCCTTGAAGTCATCGAGTTTCTCAGCTTCCACGCCACGGGCGGACAGCATGATGACCATGCCGAAGGCGGCCGCCGACATCAACGAGTAGACGATGACATAAAACATGCCGGCGCCGAACCCGTCGGCGGTGCCCGGCAGCAGGCCCATCAGCACGAAGCCCATGTGTGAAATGGTCGAATAGGCCAGCATGCGCTTGATATTGGTCTGGGCAATGGCGGCGAGGTTGCCGAGCACGATCGAAAGAACCGCCAGAATGGCAAGCATCTGGGACCAGTCCTGATGCAGTTCGCCCAGCCCCGTCTGCAGCAGACGGATGGCCATCGCGAAGGCAGCCATTTTCGGCACGGAGGAAATGAACAGGGTGGTCGCGACCGGCGCCCCCTCGTAGACATCGGGAATCCACATGTGGAACGGCACGACGCCGAGCTTGAAAGCCAGGCCGACGACCAGGAAAACCAGGCCGAAAACCAGCAGCGTCTGGTCGCTGCCGCCCGCCTGGATCGACTGTGCAATCAGCTGCAGGTCCAGCGTTCCGGTCGCGCCGTAAATCATCGACATGCCGTACAGCAGCATGCCTGACGCCATCGAACCCAGCACGAAGTACTTCATGGCCGCCTCGGAGCCGCGCGGCGAATCGCGGTCGAAGGCCACCAGGGCGTAGGAGGAAAGGGAAATCAGCTCCAGCCCCAGGTACACCGTAACCAGGCTGTTTGCGGAAATCAGGAGCATGACACCGAGCAAGGCAAACAACGACAAGGTATAGAAATCCGCGCGGAACATGCGGAACTGGCGCAGGCAGAACTTGGCGTATACGTAGACCAGGCCCAGCACCACGAAGCTGAACAGTTTCAGCACGTCGCCCATGGGGTCGCGAATGAAGGAGCCGTTGAAGGCGGTCGCTGACCGCAGCCCGTCACTCATGTAATCACCCCGCAGGGTGATGATGGCCGCGAATACCAGTGTGCCCAGCGCCAGGAGCTGAATGATGCCGCGCCGCTCTTCGCCCAGGAACAGGTCGACGATCAGTATCACGCAGGCCATGGTCAGGACCCAAAACTCCGGCGCCGCGAGCAACATGTTCGAAGTATTCATATCCTGCAATCCCTCACGATCCGACCATCGGCAGCTTGGGCTGCTGAATATGTTGCAGCAACTGGTCCACCGAAGCGTGCATCAATTCGACCAGCGGCTGCGGCCACAGGCCCACCAGCAGGACCGCCACGGCTATGGTGCCCAGCACCAGGGCCTCGCGCGCGTTGATGTCTTCCAGCATGGCGACGTCCTGGTTGCCCACCTCTCCGAAAATGACGCGCTTCACCAACCACAGGCTGTACGCAGCACCGAGGATCAGCGTCAGGGCCGCCAGGAAGGCATACCAGAAGTTGGCCTGGAACGCCGCGAGGATGACCATGAATTCACCGACGAATCCGCTGGTGCCAGGCAGCCCCGCGTTGGCCATGAAAAACAGCACCGCGAAGGAGGCGAACCACGGCATGGTGTTCGCTACGCCACCGTAATCGGCAATCATGCGGCTGTGCAGCCGGTCGTACAAAACGCCGACACACAGGAACAGCGCGCCCGAGACAAATCCGTGGGAGATCATCTGGACCATGGCGCCCTCGACGCCGAGGGCGGCACCCCGGCCGCTCTCGGAATTCCGAAACACCGCAAATGCGATGAACATGCCGAGGGTCACGAATCCCATGTGCGAGATGGATGAGTAGGCGATGAGCTTCTTCATGTCCTTCTGCACCAGGGCCACGAAACCGATATACACCACCGCGATCAGCGACAGCGTAATCAGCAGCCAATCCAGGGCGGCCGACGCGTCCGGGGTGACCGGCAGGCTGAAGCGGATGAAGCCGTAGCCACCGATCTTCAGCATGATGGCCGCCAGGACCACGGAACCACCGGTAGGCGCTTCTACGTGCGCGTCGGGCAGCCACGTGTGGACCGGCCACATGGGCACCTTGACCGAGAACGCGGCCAGGAAGCCGAGGAACAACCAGGTCTGTACGGACAGGCTCAGCGGGAATTGATGCCACTCGAGGATCGACCAGGTGCCGGACTGGATGTACAGGTAGATCAGCCCGATCAACATGAACACGGAGCCCAGGAAGGTATACAGGAAGAACTTGATCGTGGCGTAAACCCGCCGCGGCCCGCCCCACATACCGATAACCAGGAACATCGGGATCAGCATCGCCTCGAAAAAGACGTAGAACAGCAGTGCGTCGAGTGCTGAGAACACACCGACCATCAGGCCTTCCATGATCAGGAAAGCGGCCATGTACTGGTGCACCTTTTCCTGGATGACTTCCCAGCCTGCGACCACCACCAGCACGCCGAAGAAGGTGGTCAGCAGGATCAGCGGCACGGAGAAACCATCGACACCCAGGTAATAGAAGATGTCGAACGTCTCGATCCACGGCTTCATTTCGGTGAACTGCATGGCCGCCGTTGACGTGTCGAACGCCGCGTACAGCAGGATGCTGAGGACCAAGGTCGCCAGGGAGAAAACCAGCGCCAGCAGGCGCGCCAGCGAAGCGCGCTGGGCACCCGCGGCAATTACGACCAGGCCGCCGGCGATCGGCAGCCAGATCAGCAAACTCAGGATGGGCCAATTCGATGCCATGGTTATTATCGCCCCTCTAATTCAGCATGACCCAGAATGCGAGAATGACGATCAGGCCGACAATCATCGCAAAGGCGTACTGGAACAGGTATCCGCTCTGCCAGACCCTGACCCGCATGGCCAGGGCGCCGACCAGGCGGCCCGAGCCGTTGACGATCCAACCGTCGATCAGCCCGGCGTCGACCTTCTCCCACAGGCGGTTGCCGGTACCGATGATGCGGGCCACGATGGCTTTCTGATAGAACTCGTCCACGTAGAACTTGTTTTCCAGCAGCCGGTGCAGCCCGGGCATGGTCTGCTGCAACCGGTCCGCCAGGGCGGGCCGCAGCAGGTAAATCACGGTTGCCAGAACGAAGCCGGTGATCATCAGCCAGAACGGCGCCGTCTGCAACGCGTGCGTGGCCATCGCGGTGGCGCCGTGGAAGTGATGGCCCACGGCCGCCACGACATCGTTTTGCGGCAGGATGGTGATGGAATCGGACAGCCAACCGCCGAACAGCACCGGACCGATGGTCAGGTAGCCGATCACGATCGAAGGAATGGCCAGCAGCACCAGCGGCACGGTCACGACCAACGGCGATTCATGCGGCGTATGTTGCAGCACGCCGTCCGGCGGATGATCGCCGGCACCCACATCCACCGTGTAACGCGGTTTGCCGTGGAAAGTCAGGTACAGCAAGCGGAAGCTGTAGAAGGACGTGACCACCACCCCGAGCAGCACGGCCCAGTAGGCGATGGAAGCTCCGAAGCGGGTGGATTCGTGAACCGCTTCGATGATGGCGTCCTTGGAATAGAAACCGGCCATGAAAGGAAATCCGATCAGGGCCAGGGTGCCGATCCACGCGGTGATCCAGGTCACCGGCATCTGCTTGCGCAATCCGCCCATGAAGCGCATGTCCTGCTGGTGGTGGAGAGCGATAATCACTGAACCCGCACCGAGGAACAGGAGCGCCTTGAAGAAGGCGTGCGTCATCAGGTGGAAGATGGCGGCCGAGTAGGCGGACACGCCGAGCGCGACGGT
>Ga0316191_10001615_pt1 | contig 15996 bp, 16 predicted proteins | sample Eddworburr2cm_MG_FD_204928 | JGI IMG/M metagenome (GOLD analysis project Ga0316191, IMG submission 204928) | Coastal sediment microbial communities from Maine, United States - Eddy worm burrow 2 cm | ecosystem: Environmental > Aquatic > Marine > Coastal > Sediment | place: USA: Maine...
GATCAGTATTTTCACGGCCCTGCTGCCTGTTTTGCTGATCGGACTCTCCACCCTGCTCGATTATGCACTACCCGGGGAATTTCCCGGCAGGAAACTGCTGATTTTTATCGGAAACCCGGTAATGGCGATGCTTATCTCGGTTCTGGTGGCCATTTTCACACTCGGTCTGTCCCGTGGCAGGAAGATGAAGGAAGTGATGGACACCTTGTCGATCTCCATCTCAAGCATTACTATGGTCCTCTTAATTATAGCCGGTGCCGGAGCTCTCAAGCAGATTCTGGTGGACAGCGGGGTCAGCGATTACATTGGAACCATACTCCAAGGCTCGAATATCCCTCCCCTGATTCTGGGCTGGTTGATTGCTACGATTCTAAGGGTAAGTATTGGTTCGGCAACCGTTGCCGGACTGACAGCTGCCGGCATTGTCCTGCCTCTTGTATCGAATACGGGTGTTCAACCCGAGCTGATGGTTCTTGCCATTGGCTCGGGCAGCCTGATGCTATCGCATGTCAATGATGGCGGGTTTTGGCTCTTCAAAGAGTATTTCAACCTTTCCATCAAGGAAACCCTGAGAACCTGGACGGTCATGGAGACCCTGGTAGGAATCATAGGAATCACAGGAGTCCTGATTATGAATCAAATCTTGTAAATCGAATTATTATGGATATCAAAGTTTCTCAACGCATCAAGGACCTTGGACTGGTTTTCCCTCCGGCTCCAAAACCCGCAGGAGTCTATCGACCCATTTTGGTCATTGACAAGTTCTTATATGTTTCCGGTCAATCACCGATGAATTATGACGGACAGCTTATGAAAGGGCGGGCAGGAGACGATTTGAGTCTGGAAGAGGCAAAACAGGCCGCGCGTCAGGTCGGACTCACGATGTTATCGACCATAGTCACCCATTTTGGCGACATTGATCGCGTGAAGCGCGTGGTCAAGGTGTTGGGCATGGTAAACAGCACACCTGACTTCACAAGTCATCCCCTGGTGATGAATGGATTCAGCGAGCTCATGGCTGATGTCTTTGGAAAAGAATACGGCATTGGGGTGAGAAGTGCGGTAGGCATGATCCTTCCCGATGGGATTCCGGTTGAAGTCGAGGCGATGTTTGAGCTTCACTGATCTTATTGAGGATGAGCGACGAGAACTGGTACTTTCCTAAAAATACAGATCATCTGATTAGCCCGGCCCTGCTCTTCTATCCGGATCGCATCAGGCATAACATAGAACAAATGATCCGGATTTCCGGCGACCCGGGGAGGCTCTGGACGCATGTGAAAACCCACAAGAACGCTGAGATCATAGGCATGCAGATCAGAGCGGGAATCGACAAATTCAAATGCTCCACCCTTTCCGAGGCCGAACTGTTGGGACGTTGCGGTGCGAAAGAGGCTCTTCTTGCCATGCAACCCACAAACGTTCATCTAGAGACCTATCTCAAACTGGCGAAAAGTTATCCCGGTACGGGGTTTTCAACCCTGGTGGACAATGAGGACACATTGACCATGATTGCGGATCAGGCCCGGGCTACGGGAAGAAAAATAAGGCTTTGGCTGGATATCAACAACGGAATGAACCGAACCGGGATCATTCCCGGAACAGAGGCTGTCAATCTTTTCGAAAGCATGTATGCGGATCCCTGGATTGAATGCCTGGGAATTCACGTTTACGACGGACATATTCACGATCCCGAATTGGAGATTCGAGCGAAGAAGTGCCAGAAGGCCATGCAGCCCGTCCTGGAAATGCTGGATGCCATGGCGTCTCGAGGCCTGGAAGTCAAAAAAATTATTGCGGGTGGCTCTCCCACTTTTGCATTGCATGCAAAGAACAAGGATCTGGATTTGAGCCCGGGAACTACTTTACTATGGGATGCGGGATACGGAAAGAACTACCCTGACCTCCCTTTTAAACCCGCTGCCGCATTGCTGAGCCGAGTGGTGAGCAAGCCATCTCCCGGCATAGCCTGTACGGATTTGGGACATAAGTCGGTAGCCTCCGAAATGGGCTTCCCCAGGATTCATTTCCTGAACCTGGACAGTTGTGATCAGATCTCTCAAAGCGAAGAGCACCTGGTTCTGAGGTGTGAAAACACAGAAGACCTGGCCATCGGCCGTCCTATTTTCGCTCTTCCTCTTCACATATGCCCCACTGTTTCCAAATACGACAAGGCTGCGATTGTAATTGAAGATGAAATTGACGGAAGCTGGTCGATATCGGCCAGGAATCACGATCCATCAGGAATCAAAAAGTAGAATTAGCAACCCGAAAACAAATGATTGAAGTGAAAAGTTTTTCAAAGATCGGGCTGACTCTGTTCATCGGAATCAGTCTCGTTGCAGCAAGCTGCAGCAAGAAAGTAAAATCGAACGAACAGGATACGGATCTTCAGAAGCCAGAGATCAGACGCTTGGAAGGAACCTGGAAAATGACTTACGCCGAAATACGCGAAAATGACACAATCGAGGTTAAAGACCTCAGCTCCACGGATTTCATCAAAATCATCAACCGAAGTCATTTTGCTTTTTTCAACCAGGAACGCGGAACCCAGGAAAACTTTATGGCCGGTGCCGGCACCTACACTTATGACGGCTCCAAATATGTCGAGAACCTGGAGTTCATAAACTTTGTGGACTACAGGGGGCATTCATTTTCCTTTGATGTCGAAATTAAAGGAGATTCACTGATTCAGCAGGGCTATGAGAAAATTGAAGCCTCGGGAATCGATCGATACATTCTGGAAAAGTACATACGAATAAAGCAATAATCCCTGACTCATGTTTATTTTTGACGCACACCTGGACCTGGCCATGAACGCAATGGAATGGAATCGTGATCTCACATGGAGCGTATCAAAGATTCGACAGAGCGAATCGGGAATGTCCGACAAACCCGACAGGGGAAAAAACACCGTTTCTTTTGAAGCGATGAGAAGAGGCAACGTCGGGTTGTGTGTCGCAACTCAGATCGCGAGATTCGTGAAACCTGAAAATGATCTTCCAGGCTGGAACTCGCCTGAACAGGCCTGGGCTCAGACGCAGGGCCAGCTTTCCTGGTACAGAGAAATGGAAAGACTTGGACACCTCAAACAGATAACCGACCTGGAGGGACTGGGCAGTCACCTGCATCAATGGGAGAAGGACCCCCATAAACAGCCCATTGGATATATTCTCAGCCTTGAGGGAGCCGATTCGCTGGTGACCCCGGAACACCTTGAAATTGCCTATGAAAGTGGCCTCAGGGCGGTCGGACCCGCTCATTACGGACCAGGAACCTATGCCCACGGAACAGATTCCCGGGGAGGGATCGGATCCCGGGGGAAGGAGCTCCTGAAAAAAATGGAAGAGCTGAACATCATCCTCGATGCGACCCATCTGTGCGATGAGAGCTTCTGGGAAGCGCTGGATCAATTCAGGGGGCCGATTTGGGCCAGCCACAACAACTGCAGAAAATTCGTCAATCACAACCGACAATTTTCGGATGATCAGATTCGAGAACTGATAGGCCGGGGGGCAGTCATCGGAATGGCCCTGGACGCCTGGATGATGGTGCCCAACTGGAAACGCGGTGTTTCGACGCCTGCTTCGATGAATGCAAGCCTCCGACAGACTGTTGACAACATAGATCACATCTGCCAGATAGCCGGAAATGCCGATCATGTCGGAATTGGAACCGATTTGGATGGTGGCTTCGGAAAGGAGCAGACCCCCGTCGAAATCGATACGATTGCCGACCTTCAAAAATTGCCAGACATGCTCAGGGCCAAAGGTTATACATCCTCAGAAATCACAGGGATCATGAACCTCAATTTCATTCGCTTCCTGGAGAGGAGCTGGACCTGACGGAACTCAGTTTCTGTCTAAAATGATTTCGTTACATTTGAGCGCAATTTCAACCCAAATTTTCTGATCAGATGACACAAAAATTCTTCAAAACAGACATTATGAAATACAGCTTTTTAACTCTTGCGGCCCTTTTGCTCGTATTGACGGTGAGCTGCAATCAGAATTCACGAGTGGAAAGAGCCGACATCGACATTGTGGAAGGCGTATTGATGGTCGACGGAGAGAACTTCACAGGAGTCGCTTATGACACCTACACAAACAAGACCCTGCGCAGTGAATACGAGATTGTGGATGGCCGGGAACACGGAATAAGCACCACCTATTTCACCAACGGGCAGATTGATGAAAAGGCAACCTGGGTCGAAGGCAAAAAGCACGGAGCTTATGAAAAGTACTTTGAGAACGGTCAACTTGCCGTAAAAGGAACCTTTGCTGAAGGAAAGCGTGACGGTGCGTTCGAGACCTTTTATGAATCCGGCACGATCAATAAAAAAGGGTTCTATGATGACGACAAACTGACGGGAACGGTCCAGGATTTTTATGAAAATGGTCAATTGAAAACATCGATCACCTACAACGAGAATATGAAGGATGGCCCCTATGAAGAATACTACAATACAGGTCAGATGCGGGTCTTTGGATACTTTAAAAAGGACAGGAGAGACGGCACCTTTGAGATCTACGATGAAGGTGGAGAGCTCCAGCAGAAGCAGGTGTACGAAAACGGGAGAGCTGTCCGGGATTAATTCTTGTCAAGGCTTGCGATACTTTTTAGGGCAGGATTCGAATCACAAATTCCTCAGTTGTCTTGTTATTTCCGAGGCAGACTCGATCGCGATCGTCCGGTTCATCGCGCGTGTCATAGGTTTCTACCGTTACTGAGAATCTGAAGGTTCCGGATTCCTCAGGTTTACCAGAAAACCTGATGTTTCGATCGAAGATCGTGTATTGAATGCCTTCCGGAAGAGAACCCATTAGATCAAAACCGTAATCAAATGCATCCTCATTCGGTGAATTCTTGATCCAGGCGGTGACAATGCCCGAATAAGGCTCACCCACTTTACCGTCACTCAATTCGGCTTTAAGCTCGGGTTTATGAGGAAAGACGCAGTCAACCGCTTCTCCAAGCACTTCGTTTACAATTTCTTCACAAGAGGAGAACACAAGTGCCAGGGCAAACAGAAATATCAGGGGTCGTTTGTGAATTTCAAAAAGCTTCATGAGGGAATAATTTTGAATTCACTTAACGTAAAACAAATATCGTTCCAAGAATTAAAAAGCAAGTCGTAAACCTGATTATCAGTCCTTAAAAAATTTCATTATCCTGCCACTCCAATAGACTTTATAGCTTTTTATTGAAAAATATTTCTATCTTTAAAGTTATTAGGGTTCAAAAAACTGGTCATGTCATCAAGAGAAATAGAGGTCATCCTCAGTCGTCAATGGGCGGATTCCCTTTCAACCGCTGTATTCATCGTGGACCCGGAAGGCAATTTGATTTTTTATAACGAACATGCTGAAGCCTTGCTGGGCCTGAGATACGAAGAAACTGGAGTAATGCCTGTATCGGAGTGGTCCTCCATTTTCACGCCGAAAGATGACGAAGGAAATATTCTTCCAGCAGAGAAATTGCCCCTGGTCGTAACCCTGACTGATCGTAGACCGGCACACGGTGAATTCTGGATACGAAATCTAAAAGGTACGGACTACAAGATCTCTGTGACATCATTCCCGATCATGGGTAAGCCGGATCGCTTCCTTGGCGGGATTGCCATATTTTGGAAAAAGAAAGCAAAATGAAAGTGACGATTTGGGGCTGCCGAGGATCTATGCCCTCCCCGGGTCGGGACATGGCCAAATACGGGGGCAACACTTCCTGCGTGCAGGTTGAGCATGAAGACACCTGCCTGATCCTGGATGGAGGCTCAGGGATCCAGGAGTTGGGGAATTCCCTTGATCCGGATACCCCGGTGATAAATCTCGTGTTGACACACCTTCATTTAGATCATATTATGGGACTGGGTTATTTCAAGCCCTTTTACAATCCAAAATGCACGGTCAACATCTGGGGACCCAGGGGATCTAATGAAAGCCTGGTCGAACGCTTGCGGAGGTACTTTTCACCTCCATTTTTCCCGGTGCGACTCAAAGAACTGCCTGCCAAGATCAATATTTTTGAAATTGACAATTCAGCGTTTGAGATAAGCTCTTTGCGGATACAGTCAGAATACATATGCCACCCTGGACCCACAGTGGGGTACCGAGTTGAGTGTGATGCTTCGGTTCTGTGTTATCTTCCAGATCACGAACCCGCGCTGGGCTCCAGCGATTTTCCTCATTCCACCGAATGGTGCAGTGGGTTCAATATTGCACAAAATGCCGATCTCCTGCTTCACGATGGGCAATACAGTCAAAAGGGCTATGAAAGAAAAGTGGGTTGGGGGCATTCCTCGATGGAAGATGCCATCGATTTTGCCCAGCTTTCGCGTGTCAAGAGAATGCTGATTTTCCATCATGATCCTTTGCACTCTGATGAGACCCTTGAAAGACTGTTTGAAAAGAGCGCTTCTAACAAGGAATTTGACTTCAAATTGGCCCTTGCCCGTGAAAATGACTCCTTTGTCCTGGGCTAACTTCTATCTCCTGATCTGAATTTCAATCTCAAGTTTAAATCCACAATCTATCGATGCTCCTGTACTGGATCGCCTCTGCTATATGATCCGTCTGAATATCATTGCATTGGGAGAGGTCTGCAATTGTCCTGGATACCCTGAGGATTCGGTCATAGGCTCGGGCAGAAAGTTGAAGACTTCGCATAGCCTGTTTTAACATTTCCCGGGCCTCGGGTTGAATCTGACAGTATCGACGAATTTCCCGCACGCCCATCTGCGCATTGCAATGCAAGGATTTAGCATCTGGGCAGCCAGCATCCTGGTATCGATTCTTCTGAACAATTCTTGCCCTACTAACCCGCTTGCGAATGGCTTGACTCGATTCGCCTCCATCATCAGAGGATAGTTTTTCGTAGGAGACAGTTTGCACCTCAATTTGCAGATCAATTCGGTCGAGCAGGGGCCCCGATACTTTCGAAATATATCTTTTTGCTGAACGGATGGATGATAAATCCGAACTTTCATTCAAAAATGAGCCCCCAGGACTCGGGTTCATGCTGGCCACCAGCATGAAGCTGCTCGGGTAGGTCACTTTGGCCCGGGCTCTTGAAATCGTGATGCGTCTTTCCTCAAGAGGTTGGCGAAGCACTTCCAGCACTCCTCTTTTGAATTCGGGAAGCTCATCCAGGAAAAGAACCCCGTTGTGTGCCAGGGAAATCTCCCCGGGCATGGGGTATGCCCCACCGCCCAGAAGGGCAACCGAGCTTGCGGAGTGGTGAGGCGACCTGAAGGGGCGCTGCTTCAGCACACCCCCGTTCCCAGTCAACTTTCCGGCTACCGAATGAATCTTGGTCACCTCCAATGCTTCAACATTTGACATAGACGGCAAAATGGATGGCAAACGCTTGGCCAACATACTCTTGCCCGACCCCGGGGGGCCTACCATCAGGACGTTGTGCCCGCCTGCAGCAGCGATCTCCAGGCAGCGCTTGACGGTTTCCTGTCCTTTAACCTCCGAAAAATCGTGCAAATCCTTCCCAGCATTGTCTTCCTGGTCTTTGAGCCCCGTTGACCTTCGTGTTTCCAGTCCTGTCCCGAATTGGAGAAAGTGAACCACTTCTGCCAGGTTGTTGGCACCTAAAACCGCAAGCTCGTCCACTACGGAAGCCTCGCAGGAATTCGAAATCGGAAGAATAAGACCTTTAAAACCGTTGTCCCGGGCCGCCAGTGCAATGGAGAGAACCCCACGAACAGGCCTCAATCCACCGTCCAGGGACAACTCCCCAACCATCAGGTATTTGTCAAAAATACTTGAGTCAATCTGCCCGGAGGCAACCAAAATGCCTATGGCCATAGGGAGGTCGTACGCGGATCCCTCCTTGCGAAGGTCAGCCGGGGCCAGATTTATGGTAATCTTTTTTCCCGGCATGCGAAATCCCGAGTTTTTGAGAGCTGCAGAAATCCGATAGCCGCTTTCCCGGATGGCACTGTCGGGCAAGCCGATCAGGTGATAAGCTATTCCTCTGTCAATATTGACCTCAATACGAATCGGATAGGCGTCCACTCCCAAAAGGGCGGCCCCATTAACAATCACCAACATGAAATTTGCTTTTCTATGGGTGATTTAATCCCGAAAAGTCAACATTTGGATCGAGAAGAATAAGCCTGATTCGAGAGAAACCGGTATCAGAGGGTGCCTCTTCTCTCCTGCTCTGCCTCGATGGACTCAAATAGCGCTTTGAAATTACCTTTGCCGAAAGACTGGGCTCCCTTTCTCTGTATGATCTCGAAAAACAGGGTCGGACGATCAGCAACGGGTTTCGTAAAAATCTGAAGCAGATAGCCCTCGTCATCCCGGTCCACCATGATTCCATTTTTCTTCAGCTCTGCCATGCTCTCGGCAATTTCACCTACCCGTTCTCCTACCGTATCGTAGTAGGTTCCCGGGACATAGAGAAACTCGACGCCGCGCTTTTTCATTTCACTTACCGTAAAGACGATATCATCAGTCGCGACGGCAATGTGCTGGCATCCGGCGCCCTGATAGAAGTCAATGTATTCTTCGATCTGCGATTTCTTTTTACCCTCAGCGGGCTCATTGATCGGGAACTTGATCCGACCGTTGCCATTTGTCATCACCTTACTCATGAGGGCGGTATACTCTGTCGAGATGTCTTTGTCATCGAAGGTGATCAGATTGGCAAATCCCATCACTTCATTGTAGAATTTCGACCAGACATTCATCTGCCCCCAATCCACGTTGCCCACCATGTGATCGATGTACTTCAATCCGACAGGGGCCGGGTTGTAATGCGATTCCCAGGGTTCGAAGTTGGGCATGAAGACGCCCTTGTAGTTTTTTCTTTCCACAAAAACATGCACGGTGTCTCCATAGGTGTGAATACCCGAACGAACCACTTCTCCATGCTCATCCGACTCCCTTCTGGGTTCAAAATAAGATTTTGCCCCTCTTTTCGTGGTTTCCTCCCAGGATCGGGTTGCGTCATCTACCCAAAGGGCGATCACCTTGACACCGTCACCGTGTTTGGCCAAATGATCGAATATCTCCTGATTGTCGGTTCCCGGCATGGGCGTGGTTAGCACCAACCTGATTTTGTCCTGCACCAGCACATACGAGGTGCGATCTTTCAAACCGGTTTCCAGGCCTGCGTAAGCCAAAGATTGGAAACCGAATGCCGTTTTGTAAAAATGTGCCGCCTGCTTTGCGTTTCCCACATACAGCTCAACATAATCCGTTCCCAAAAGAGGGAGAAAATCATCCGCCTCAGGAAATATCTTCTCAAGGCCATAGTCAAAGTTTTGCGCATCTTTCAAGTCACTCATGGTTCTGTCAATTTATTTTGTAATCGGCCTTTTCAGCCTTTTTTGATTCTCTTCTACAACCACGAACGATAATAGTCGGGGTCAGCTATCTCCATGGCCCTCTTGGTCACCCTAAGAGGTTTGAACGTATCCACCATAACCGCCAGTTCCTCGGTCGATTTCTTTCCGATGCTCCTTTCCATGGCCCCGGGATGCGGTCCGTGAGGTATGCCGGCCGGATGCAAGGTGATCTGCCCAACCCCGATATTGTTGCGGCTCATGAAGTCACCGTCCACATAATAGAGAACCTCGTCCGAATCGATGTTGCTGTGATTGTAAGGAGCCGGCACCGCCTGGGGATGATAGTCGTAGAGGCGCGGCACAAAGGAACAAATCACAAACCCTGCAGACTCAAAGGTCTGATGGATGGGTGGAGGCAAATGAACGCGTCCTGTGATCGGCTCAAAATCATGGATCGAAAACTTGTAGGGATAGTTGTAGCCGTCCCAACCCACTACGCTGAAGGGGTGGCTTGCATAAATGTACTGATGGAGGGTATTTTGCTTCTTCACCTTCATCAAAAAGTCACCTTCTTCCTTGAAAGTCTCCAGTTTTCCCGGAGGGTGCATGTCTCTCTCACAATACGGAGAATGCTCCAGGTGCTGACCAAACCAGTTCCTGTATCTCTTTGGGGTGTAAACCGGACTCGTGGATTCAACAATGAACAACCGGTTGTCACTGGAATCAAAATCGATCTGATAAATGGTTCCTCTGGGCACAACCAGGTAGTCCCCGTACTCGAAATCAATGCTTCCGAGCATGGTACGAAGCTTACCCGAACCCCGGTGAATAAAAATCACTTCGTCGGCGTCCGTATTTTTGTAGAAATAGTCACGGAGGGAAGCCTCCGGAGCCGCCAAGCTGATCACGCAATCGCTGTTCACCAGCACGGGGACGCGACTTTCAAGATAATCCTTGGCAGGTTTCACGTCAAACCCTCGCAAGCTCAACGATTTCATATTCGTTTCAACGGCGATCTCGGGTTTGACACTGATCGATTCAAGAAGCTCCTTGACTCGCGTAGGACGTTGGGTATGGTACATCAACGTGGACATGCCGTCAAAACCAATGGTTCCAAAAAGCTCCTCGTAGTAAAAATTGCCCTCGGAATCTTTGAAAACAGTATGTCTTTTGGGCGGAATGCTACCCAGGGTGTGATATCTTGGCATAGTCTGAGATTTTGATGCTACAAACAACTTAGAAGTAGAAAATCAGCAAAAATGCCTTCTAAATCATACTTGCTCTTTCGATATTAGCAAATATAACGAATAATCTTTAAGAATTTGAGGATATGAAGCCGAACAGCCTATTTGACCTCCACTACTTTCTGAACCTGGGGGGCGTATTTTTTTATTGTGGCCTCCACTCCGTTTTTCAGGGTCATCTGGTTTACGGAGCAACCCGTGCAGGCCCCGTGAAATTTTACTTCCACAACGTCCTCCTCATAGGAGACCAGCGAGATGTCACCACCATCGGTCAATAAATAGGGGCGTATCTCGGCCAGGGCCTTTTCTATATTTTCAAGCAATTCCGTATCTGTCATGATGTCTCTTATTTTATTGCGCTGCAGCCTGACATATTTGTAATCCTCACGATTTCTGTTGGCGGCAGGCTCTCGTTACGTTTGACAAGCTGAGTCAGCATGTTTCTTGTCGCATCGGTGAACGCTTCTCGCAATGGCCCGGCTTCCTGCATGGCTACCGGACGTCCGACATCCCCGGCTTCCCGAATGCTCTGCACGAGCGGTATCTCGCCCAACAACTCTGTTCCGAGATCCTCCGCAAGGAACTTGGCTCCGTCCCGGCCAAATATGTAATACTTGTTCTCCGGCAATTCCGCCGGAGTGAAATAACTCATGTTTTCTATGATCCCCAGGACAGGCACTTTGATGTTCTCCTGCTCAAACATGGCAACACCCCTCTTGGCATCAGCCAAAGCGATGTTCTGTGGCGTACTCACAATGACGGCTCCGGTAATCGGAACGGCCTGAACCATTGAAAGGTGAATGTCACCCGTGCCCGGAGGAAGATCCACCAGCAAAAAGTCCAATTCACCCCAATTCGCATCAAAGATCATTTGGTTCAAAGCCTTGGAAGCCATGGCGCCACGCCAGATAACCGCCTGATTTGGATCGGTGAAAAATCCCAGGGACAACAATTTGACCCCGTAATTCTCAATGGGCTGCATCTTTGAACGCCCGTCTACCTGCACCGATAAGGGCCTTTCTTTAGCAACATCGAACATAATCGGCATGGAAGGCCCGTAAACGTCGGCATCCAAAATCCCCACCTGAAATCCCATATTTGCCAGGGTCACAGCCAGGTTAGCCGTTATCGTGGACTTGCCAACGCCTCCTTTGCCGGAAGCGACCGCAATGATATTTTTAATGCCCGGAATCTCCTTTCCACGGATGATCGGTTCTTGTTTCGGCGCTTCGACCTTTACATTGACTTTGACATCGATTTTTTCATCCACACGGTCGTGAATCACTTTCATGATTTCGACTTCGGTTTTCTTTTTCGCCTGAAGCGAGGGATTGCTGATTTTGACATCGACGATCACTTCTTTGCCAAAAATGACCACATTGCCAACAGATCCGCTCTCCATCAGGCTCTTTCCTTCGCCGGGAGCAGTAACGTGCTCCAGGGCTTCATAGATATCTTTTTTTGAGAAACTCATTTCTTACGTATAATCATTCTAAACAACAAAGATACTAATTACCCGTGATCTGAGCAGCACGCGCATGTCATTTTCAAGGCTCGAGGATCAATTGCTCCACAACCTCCCAATTCGCCTTCGCGTCGATGACGTTTTTGAAGTAATAAACCTCTTCGGGCTGCAGGAGTTCCAGAAAATTTCCGGTGTCCCACTTTTGATTCTCATTGTCGTCGTAGATAACCCGGACCTTGAAACGGGCCGGCTCCAGGTTACGAAATTCGAATTCACGAGCCTCTGAGGCAAAGGCTTTTGCGACGACCATCCCCCGGTCATTGATAAGGTCGACGATGATGGGATAGCGTTTTATGTTCTGCAGTGTGAGAAATATGGAGCAATAGTCAGATCGACGACCCGTCTTGAATTTCACCCGAATTGAATCATTCGAGATGCCCATAATATCAGTCAGGCCACCCGGGTCGATCTCCATCTGATATTCCTCCCCGAATTTCTTTTCAAAGTGAATGAATACTCTACCGCGCTCCGGGGCCAGGCCATAGCCAAAGGGGACTCGAACGGAATCCTTGTCCATAAATCGAAACTTTGAACTATCGATCTCCATCACAGGAACATTGCTCAATATTTTCAAGGTATCCCTCGGGTGGATGACTCCGTAATGAGAGAACCCGATCTTCATCGAGTCGATTTCTTCTTCGTCGAGTGTGATCCGCACTGTGTCTCTTCTTTCCCCGTTGATTACGAGCATCTGAATCGAATCCTTTTCAAAACCTGACATGTAATAATGCAGGGTGTCTTTTTCGCGATCCTCGTACATGAAGGATTTGAAAGAATCCGATGTTTCAGACAACGGCTCAATCACGGTCTGGGAGGCGTCCCCCTCGAATCCAAATATGAGGTGTCCCTTGCTGATGTCTTTTGGCCTTCCCTCAATCTCAAAGGGAAGGATCTCTCTAAACAACCTCAGATCAAAAACCGTATCCCCGGGAACTTCAATGATGTCCCTGTAAAAGGCGATTTTATCTTCCGACGGGTTGAACAGGTAATTTTTGCTCCTGTCATTGAGCGCGATCAAACGGTATTTTCCAGCTTTGATATTGGTGATGCTCCAGTTCAGGCTGTCGACCGTGCTTCCGACGTAAGTCGGTTTTTCCTTGAATACGATCGAATCTCTGAAATTCTCATCGACAGGAAAGAGCATAACCGTCGGACCTTCTGTCATCTCCAGGTCAAAAGCGTCGCCTATCCGACCCCCGATTTTAAGGGAATCAATATAATCCCCTGTCGAAAAAATATACTTGAAATTGTCAAGTACATTTCTTTCAGTGTTGTCTTCAATGCTCTGCCCGAAATTGAACGTATACGTCGTATTCTCCTTCAACGTGTCGCTCAATTTGATCGTTATCCGTTTGCTGGGAGTTCCCTGAGGGGTAATCACGGGAGGATATTTCAGTGGAGGGGATACGATCAATTGGGAAGTCACGCTCTGAAGTTTGACGAACTCATCGAAATAGATCTTGATTTCGTCGGCATCGAACTGCAAACTCAAAAACTCCGGATCGGCCCGGACCATCACGGGTTTGTCAAAATCCTTTGGGCCGCCTTCAGGCCTTCCCCTTCGCGCGCAGCTGAAAAGGACAAGTATTGCGATCAATGATAGAAATAGCCTCAATTCCTTCGGGTTTAGGAGTACAAATTAACCGGTTTTTTTCTGTAAAGACTAACCTGAGGTCAAATTTTAGAGGGTAAATGCCATGCTTGCCAAACTTACCCGGGTACCTGGCAAGCTGAGAAGCTTCTTTGCGCACGCCTCAAGTGTAGCTCCCGAAGTGATAATGTCATCCACCAGAAGAATGTGCTTGCCCGCAACGTCAATTGAGCGGGTCAGGGAGAAGGCGTCTTGCATGCTCTCATTTCTACCGATTCGGCTTTTGCCGGTCAGCGACTTCCCTTTTCGAATTCTTTTCAAGGCATTTTCTTTCAAGGATACCTCAAGCTGATCGGCCAGGGCCCGTCCAAATCGAGTGACTTGGTTGTAGCCCCTTTTTCTCTTCTTTTTCGGATGCAAGGGCACAGGGATCACCAGGTCTATGGAGGAAAACCTGTCGCTCCCTGACATTTCTTTGGCAAGAGCTTCACCGATCCAGGTTCCAATATCCTGCCGGCCTCTGTACTTCAAAAGATGCAACAGACGCTGGACAATGCCGTACTTTTTGAAATAGAGATAACTTGTGGCGGCTTCAATACGAGCCCTTCCGTAAAACATCTCTTCCAAACGATTTCCTGCGCGGTCCGTGAAACCGCATTTAGGCATCTCCGTGAGGCAAATATGGCACAGCACCTCAGCATCCGGAAGAAGCTGGCGTCCGCATTCCAGGCAACATCTCGGATAGAAAAGCCCCAACAAATCATCTCCAAACAAATGCAAATTCTGAAAACTTAATAACCTTTTATATCTTATCGCCTCCATAGCTTCCTGCTTGTCAAAAAAAAATTACATTTGTGTACAATTTTTTTAAAATCTTGCGTTTAATAAGTTAAGATTAATCTCAAATGTAAACCCAATTCTAGAATTATGGAAGACAACAATAAATCTTCAAACAGCAAAATTTTGATCATTGCACTGACCGTTTTGCTGTTCGCTTTGATCGGTTACACGTTCTACAACAACAATGATCACAAAGAGGCGATCAAGTTCCTGCAGGATGAAAAGGAGCAGATCATTGGAAACCTCACCGCAATGGAAGAGAAGTACGACGTTGCGATTGCGGAGAATACGAGCCTTTCCGATTCGCTGACGATAGAGAAGGAAAAAATAGCCTTGCTTAAGGATTCGGTTCAAAACCTCAAAAAGGTAAATTCTGACGTTTTGAGAAGATATAGAAACCAATTGGCAACTCTTGAGAAAAACAATGAAAGGCTAATGGACCAGGTAGATTCTCTCATGTTTGCCAACAACATTCTCACCGAGGAAAAAGACAGCATCAACAGTCAATTGGAGATTCAAACCAGCTACAATGACACACTTGTTGCTCAAAACATGGAACTGGCTCGCAAAGTTGAGATCGGTGGAGCAATCAATGTTGAGAATGTCAATGTGACTGCAATGAAAATGCGTTCAAACGGAAAATACACCGAGACCAACAAGGCGCAGAAGACCGATGCCATCAAGGTTGAGTTCAGGCTGATCGAAAATGAGATCGCAGAACCGGGAGATAAAGAGGCGTATATCGTACTCAAGAATCCTGCCGGACAGGTAATCAATGCCAAAGGCACTTTTGAGGCCGAAGATGGTGGCGAGAAGAAATACACCGACCAGACCGTTGTGAATTACTCGAACGCAGACCTGGATGTGGTCATGCTCGTTGAGAGAAAAGGAGAGAAGTACGAGAAGGGCACCTACCCGATCGAAGTTTATGTTGATGGAAAGATGGTAGGATCTGCAAATCTTGAGTTAAGCGACTCTTTTTTAGGTCTCTAAACAGAACCAAAACCAAATATAAAAAGGAAACACATTTGTGTTTCCTTTTTTTTATTCCCCTGTTTAAATTATTTATTTTTGGCGCATGAAAAACAAGGACGATATCTTCAAGAAAGTGATCTCGCATGCAAAGGAGTATGGGTTCATCTTTCAGTCAAGCGAAATATACGACGGTCTGAGCGCGGTTTACGATTACGCTCAATACGGGGCCGAGCTCAAAAACAACATTCGCAGCTACTGGTGGAAGGCCATGGTGCAGATGAATGAGAACATCGTAGGAATCGATGCCGCCATCTTCATGCACCCTACCACCTGGAAGGCCTCGGGTCACGTGGATGCATTCAATGATCCGCTGATCGACAACAAAGACTCTAAAAAGAGATATCGGGCCGATGTACTCATCGAAGACTACGCGGAGAAACTCAATCAGAAGGCAGAAAAGGAGATCGCCAAGGCAGCGAAGCGCTTTGGAGACAGCTTTGACCGCGAACAGTTTGTC
>Ga0316191_10001616_pt1 | contig 15995 bp, 10 predicted proteins | sample Eddworburr2cm_MG_FD_204928 | JGI IMG/M metagenome (GOLD analysis project Ga0316191, IMG submission 204928) | Coastal sediment microbial communities from Maine, United States - Eddy worm burrow 2 cm | ecosystem: Environmental > Aquatic > Marine > Coastal > Sediment | place: USA: Maine...
GCTTCAGATTGCACAATGCAGACCACTAACTCTACGGCTAAATAATTCCAGTAAGGCTAGTGTGGTGTAACGAATAACGTGCACATATCAGAGGCTCACAAATAACCCAGGACAAGGCGCAGCCTGCAGTTAATGGTTATTCCCTTAACAAGGGCTGCAACGCCGTATTGGGTTATTCGTTACACCACACTAGTTAAGCCAAAGGACTTCCAGTGTCCAGTTTGCTCTAGTGTAGTAAAAGCAATGTCAGTTTTTAACCGACGGGTATGCCGGGCTTCCGTGTACCCTTAATTACACTAATAACTAATATTTGGAGGAAATTATGACAACAAGGAGAAAATTTCTCAAAATCAGCGCAATAACGGCAGGTGGTTTTGTGGTTCCCTGGAAGTGGAGTATGGCAGACGATGTCAGTCCACCGTTGGATCCGGGATTAATTCCAAAATTTGTCGACCCCTTACCTATTCCAGCAATACTTAAACCCACTGGAAATTCCAAAAACGCTGCTTCCTATAAAGTAACGATGACAGAGTTCCAGCAGCAGGTGTTGCCGGCAGGTTATCCGGCAACCACCGTATGGGGTTATGAGGGCAGTTTTCCGGGGCCGACTATCGAGGCAAGGCGGAATAAACCGGTTGCCGTGAAATGGATTAACGAGCTGCCGAACAATCATTTCCTCCCGATAGATACTACCTTGCACGGCTCTGAACCATGGCAGCCAGAAGTACGAACAGTTGTGCACCTGCATGGCGCACATACCAAACCCCAGTTTGATGGCTACCCGGAGGATTGGTATACCTCCAACCAACGCAAGAACTTTGCTGTATTCAACTACAAGAATGATCAGGAACCTGCCGCACTCTGGTACCACGATCATGCGGTGGGTAATACCCGTCTGAATGTTTATGCGGGGCTTGCCGGCCTTTACAATATCCGTGACGAGGTTGAAGATGCACTCAATCTGCCGAGCGGTGACTATGAGGTACCGCTGGTAATTCAGGACCGCTCATTTACCGAAGATGGTTCGCTGTTCTATCAATCTGTCTCACCAGTTCCTACCGCACCTACGCCGTCCGTTATCCCGATATTCGCGGCCGAGACCATTGTGGTGAATGGTAAAACCTGGCCATATTTGGAAGTTGAACCACGCAAGTATCGCTTTCGCGTATTGAATGGTTCCAATGGCCGTCCCTACCGCTTGCAGATTGTCCCGGACGATGCCCCCAACACTTCTATCCCGTTCCACCAGATTGGAACCGATGGGGGATTGCTGGGTGCGCCTGTTCTGGTTGGACGCCGCGGTGCAGACGGGAAACCTGTGGGGCCACAGGTGACTGTTGCACCGGCAGAACGCGCCGACCTTGTTGTTGATTTCTCGAACTTCTTAGTGGGTAATGAGCTGACGCTGGAAAATATTGATATACCTGACTTCCCGTTTCGTGATCCAGCAACGACGGGGCTGGTGATGAAATTCCGGGTGATCCCAGGTAAAGGGGATGACACCAGCGTTCTGCCTGCGACACTGCGTCCGGTACCCAGGCTCGATCCAGCCGATGCGGTGAAAACACGTAATCTGACGCTCGATGTGACGAAGGATATCTATAACAGACCCAAGTTTCTGCTGGGCAACGCCAAGTGGATGGACCCCGTAACGGAAACCCCTCGCCTGAATACAACCGAGATATGGAACTTCATTAACACCACGCCCAATGGCCATCCGATGCATGTGCACCTGGTGACATTCGGAGTATTGAGTCGAAGAAAATTTAACGTCGAACATTATAACGCGACGGGTGAAATTGTTTATACCGGCCCGGAGATGCTACCGCCAAACGAAAACGGAATGAGAGACATGGTGCGTGTGCCAGCTGGAACAGTCGTCCAGATCATCGCCCACTTCGATGTGCCGGGTAGATTTGTCTGGCACTGTCATCTCCTCGATCACGAGGATCACGAAATGATGCGGCCCTTTGAGGTTGTTCCGGGAAAGAGGCGTTAGGCTGTTGCTTGTTTATGGTAAGGAGTCGTCAATTACCAGTTGAAGCGAGTCGCTACTAACATTGTCAGTTCTGTCCAGCCTGGCCTGATCAGAATCAAAGGGCATTAAGCGGCTTAATTGTTTTAGACGTCATTATGGCCCCTCCGGGGGCCATTTTTCGGGTGGATTGTCACACGACGCGTGGGTTTTGTTCCTGTGTCTATTGTGCGGTGAAGCTCCCAACCAGAAATCTCCGGGGTTCTGCAAGCTAATCGTCCTCGTCATCGGTCGCCACATCTATAACGGCTCCAGTGACCTTGAACGGGACCTTGACTGTTTCAACAGCCACCGTGGTAACCACCCCAACAGCCGTCCCCACAACCATGGCTGTGCAACCCTGTAGCATCAGCAACACAACAACAATAGTTAACGTCTTCAATACAGACATCCCCTCGGGCTTTCAACCAAACACGGCGACTCTGAATAAACATAATACCTGGCAGGAGACACTTGTGTGACAGTAGTTGCAAATGCGTAAATCTGTGACACATGCCACGCTGCTGCGGGTGATTCTTTATGCAGCATACACAGCTTGCTCAGGCCGACGAAAAGGGCATGGGCAGATGATGCTATTATACGCCGCGGATCAGAGGTGCTGACACCCGGTTCCTTGTAGCGGTTCAAATGGACACGAGAAGTGAAAAATAAAAAAAACACGTTATTCGCAGGAAGTGATCTCCTGACGCGGAGACTATGTCGGGTACTCGTGCTGTTGTTCCTTGTGTGCGGCAAGGTCATGGCCGACGGGCAGGAACCACTGCGAGTGGGTGTCTATGAGAATCCTCCGTTGGTCTATTATGACGAGCAGGGGGCGGTCCAGGGATTTATTCCGGATCTGCTTGAATATATAGCCGAAAGGCAAGGCTGGCGCTTGCAGTATGTGCCCTGCGAATGGTTGCAGTGCAAGCAGTTGCTGGCTGCGGAGGAGATCGATCTCCTCGCCCCGGTTGCCGTCAGCACCACACGCTTGCAACGTTTCGACTTCAACCGGGAAAACCTTTTTATCAATTGGGGTCAGATCTATGCCCGCCGTCCCGGGATGATCACCTCGATTCCGGATCTGAATGGCAAATCTGTGGCGGTTGTGATCGGGGATACACACTATGCAAGGTTGCGCGAACTCGCGGAACGCTACGAGATTACAATCGACTTTCACGAATACCCGGCTTACGACACGGTGCTGGCAGCGGTTAGCCGGGGTGAAACGGATGCTGGTCTTGTCAACCGCTTGTATGCGAGCCGCAATGGCGATTCCTTCCTGGCAGAAAAGACAGCGGTGATATTTAACCCGGTAGGCCTGAGGATTGCACTGCCCATCGGCAAGCATGGCAATCAGGAGCTTGTCAGCGCCATGGATGTATTACTGGGGAAGCTCAAGTCGGATCCCGACTCATATTACTACCAGGCTCTTGAGCGGTGGTTAAGTGATGATTATTACCTGGGCTGGCCTCGCTGGCCTCGCTGGCTGGGATGGCTGTTGGCAATCGGAATTGGTCTGAGCCTGCTGCTCGGGATCGGCAGCCTCATCCTCAGGGGGCTGGTGCGCCGCAGAACGCAGACACTCAAACTCGAGATTGAGCGACGTGTCCGCTCGGAAGAGGAAGAACAGGCGCTGGGGGTGTTGCTGCGTCTTTCACTGGAACGGCTGGACCTGGAGGTGTATCTGCAGCAGGTGATTGACAGCTTGTTGGGGTCGGTCCCCTGGCTGGATCTGCTGCCGCAGGCCGGCATCTTCCTTGCCGATGAGAGCGGAAACAGCGAAGTGCTGCAGCTGGTCGCCAGCCACAACATGGCGCCGGAACTGAAGACGCTCTGTGCCAGGGTGCCCTTTGGTAAATGCCTCTGTGGTCAGGCCGCCCTTAGCCGGCGTACGCTGTTTGCCAGCTGTGTGGATGATTGCCACGAAATACATTTCGAAGGAATGCGGGACCACGGGCACTACAATGTGCCGATTCTGAGCAACGATCAGGTGCTGGGTGTGATCGTGACCTATGTCCCTCACGGCCACATGTTTTCGGCGCATGAGCAGGCCTTTCTGGAGCAGGTGGCGGATGTGCTGAGCATGGGGATATGCAGGCGCCGGGACGCCAGGGCCATCGAGCATCTGGCCTACTATGATCCCCTGACTGGACTGGCCAATCGCCGCATGCTGCTGGATCGCCTGCAACACGACATGATGATCGCTGCCCGGCACGCCAAGCAGGGAGCGGTGCTGTTTCTGGACCTGGACCGTTTCAAAACACTCAATGATTCCCTCGGTCACACCGTGGGCGATGCACTGTTATGCCAGGTGGCAGAGCGCCTGACGAACTCGGTGAGGGCCGAGGATACCGTTGCGCGGCTGGGCGGTGACGAGTTTGTGATAATTCTCCCTGAGCTGAGCGAGGATTCCCGGAGAGTGCTGGTGGAAGTCCGCTCGGTTGCCGAAAAGCTGCGCAGTTCCCTGGCTGAACCCTTTGAACTCGATGGCCACCAATACCGGCTCACAGCCAGTATCGGAATCGATCTGTTTCCAAAGGAACATGAGCAGGCTGTCGACATCCTCCGTCACGCCGATACCGCGATGTACTGGGTCAAGGGTGGCGGGCGGGATGGCGCCCGTTTCTTTGAACCGGGCATGCAGGCGAAAGCGGATGCCCGGCTTGAACTTGAGAATCAGCTTCGTTTTGCCCTGGAACGCAAACAGCTGCATTTACATTATCAGCCTCAGATGGACATGGCCGGCAACATCGTGGGCGCCGAAGTACTGCTGCGTTGGATGCACCCGGACTGGGGGGCGGTTCCTCCTTCCCGATTCGTGCCGGTCGCCGAGGAGGCGGGCCTGATCTTCCCTATTGGCGAATGGGTACTCCGCTCTGCCTGTGAGCAGCTGAAAGACTGGATGACGGTCGTGGAATGTGAAGATCACATGCGTGGCCTCTCGATCAACGTCAGCCCGATTGAATTTCGCCAGACAGACTTCGTGGCGAAGGTGGGACGCATATTTGAGGAGACCGGGGTTGATGCCAGCCGTATAACGCTCGAGATTACCGAGGGGACGCTGGTCGATGACATCGACGAGACCATCGTGAAAATGCAGGGTCTGAGGCAGTATGGTGTTCACCTGTCAATCGATGATTTCGGCACCGGTTACTCATCGCTGGCCTATCTCAAGCGCATGCCACTGAACAGGCTCAAAATCGACCGTTCATTTATTCGAGATATTTGCACAGAGCCCAATGATGCCGCCATTGTCGACACCATACTTGCGATTAGTGCTCATCTGGATATGGAAACGGTGGCAGAGGGCGTGGAGAGCAAGGAACAGCTGGATTTTCTGGTGGAGCGGAATTGTCTTGTTTATCAGGGGAATTATTTCAGTAAACCAATACCGGCGGCGGCCTTTCAGCAGCTGGTCTGTACTGCTGGCGTGACTGGGGTTCCTAGCTAAAGAACCTTCAAATACATACAAAAACGGCGACCCGAAGGTCGCCGCTGTTGGTTCGACTGTGGTTGGTTATGCTTTCTTGCGCCGCGCTATGCCGATCAGGCCCAACAGGCCGGAGCCGAACAGCCAAACAGCGGCAGGTACTGGAACTACACTGAATGCACGGGCATTAGATAAATCAGCTATATTTCCGCCATTATTAGTAAAATCAGCCGATGTATATGCTCTTGGCCCAGAAGTACAGATAGTGTCAGGACATATTGCTAAAGTAAAATCCCAATCAGCATTATCCCATGTACCGCCCGTAGCTGTGACTTCACCAAGTATGAAATAACCGCTAGACTTGAACGCGATATGCGTGATTGAGGGATTTATTGCGGTGGACCATGTTCCACTAGTAGAATTAATACCGGTTATGGTCAGCCCATTAACAGTCCCGTCGCTGCCAGTGACCTCGGCAATTTGTGTAACTAACGAAACATCGACACCGAGTATAGCCGAAACGTTAGCTACATCTGCATTTGAACCGCCATCACACAGTGCTGTAACACCGTTGCTAGATTCTGGGCAACCTCCCGCAAAATCCAGCCCAGTTGTGGCCGCCATTGCTTGGGGTGCCTGTAACATCGACAGACCGAGAACTAATGCAGCGGTTGTCCGCAAAAACTTCAAGTCCTTTTTATTCATACGTTGTTCACCCTAATTATTTCCATTTTAGAAACTGCAAAATCTGCTTTAGATGCTGCAAATAGTGAGCCAATAATATATATTTATGCGCTATCAAACAGTTAGCCTAGTTCCTGTGCCGGCCAACGATCTATTGGCAAGCAAACTGTAATTTATCTCGACTAAAGACCCCCAAAAAAAACCGGCCTAAATGGAATTTTTTAACCAAGATTCAAGAAGATAGTCAAAATTTTGTCGCTCAGACGAGAGTGTAAAGTTTTTGACACAAACAAGCGGGAACGGAACAGAAGTGGGGATGGTAGGCGGCGGGTGTAACCGCGCAGGCGACGTTATTCGTTACACCACAGTGAATTACGCCCTGCGCGGGTTGAGTGCCGGCAATAGTGATTTTGCCCGGCGGCTGCGTGTACGGGTGCGTGCACGCTGGAACAGGCGGGGACGCAGCTGCCTTCTGAGTTCCTTTTTCCAGGCAGGGAAGTCCAGTGAGCGGGTGCCGTAGACTGCACCATCCAGTGAGTGGATCAGTTCGCGCATACTGGCAGCCTCTGCCTGCGGACTGGCTTCTATCAGCTTCTCGGCAATCATGGGTAACGGGGTATGGGCCGTGATTCCCAGGTGGCTGCATATACGGTTCCTGAATTGCGTGCACCATACTGCCGGATTTTCTTCGCTCTCGATGCAGCGTGTACATAACCAGAGTCTGACGGATCTCGGCATGAGGCTTGCCAGACCGAGGTACAGCCGGTTGATGTGCCGGACGGGTGAAAGTTTCCTGCCCACACTGCGCACGCGCTGCATGAGTCTTTGTCTTGCCGCTGTCAGCCATGTAGTGGCCGAGCCAAGCAGTGAGCCAAGCAGTGGCTGAGTGCGTGCCCATGCCCCGAGCCAGAAGCCCGCGATCAATGCAAGGGTGATGAGCAACGGTGCCCAGAACCAGGCAGGGAACACTGACTGGTCGGCAGTCGACGTTGCTGACCGGTCACTGCTGGCAACCCTGTTTCCAGAAAGCTCTACCAGTTCAGACAGCATGGCGGTGTCCGTGTCCACGTCCCACCAGGCGATGCTGATAGGGGGTAGTTGGATGGGGCCATCATGCAATGGAATCAGCGTATAGGTTTCCTTGCGGTTGCCGAGCAGTTGCTTGCCGTTTTTTGATATGCCGCTGCTGAGAGTGATGGAGTCGCGGTAGGCCCGGAACTCATTGCTCTGCAGTTGCTGCTGCAGCGACGGTAGCTGGTTGCCAAGCACGCCCCTGGCCATGAGTTCGAGTGTCAGGGTGACGGGTGTGCCTGCCTTGACCGATCCTTCCTGTGACAGTCGTTCCTTGAGTTTCAGATCATGCAGCGGCAGCCATGGGCTGACGGCCGGGTTGGCCGGGAATGCCTGCAGTGTCAGTGGTTTGTCGGCTTCAATGCTGAAGCTGTCGCCACTGGTTGCGGCAGAACCAGGCATGCCGTTGCGTTGACCGCTGGCTGTGTGTGTACCTGTGAAACGGATTGGCGGGATGGTGATCTCGCCGGATCGCAGGGGTATCAGTTTGAAGCGGTACTTGTTGATGATTTCGCGGTTGCGCCCTGTTTTGCGTGCGCTGGCAACCGGCCCATCTACCAGAGTCAGTGCAGCGCCCTCGATGTTCGGCAGTATGGGATTGAGCGTCTTGAGGTTGTTGCTGCTGACCACGCGGACGGTGTAAACGATGTTTTGTTGTTCGTAGATTCCCCGGTTTACAGGTTCAATCTCAATACGGGGTTCTGTGTTGGCGACAGTTTCTGTTACGGGGTGTTGTGCGGGATACCAGCCTGTACCGGGTGCCATGCCGGGGTAGGGAGATGGCAGGGGTTCAGATTTCAAGCCGGGCTTGAAAGCACCGATATTGCCCCAGGGACGATTAGTCGTGATACCGATGCCTGTTGGCTTGTTGCTGTCAAAGGTCATAGTCATGCCAGCCTGGGCTGCGCTGGACATGAAGCCGGCAAGCAGGCAGAAGATGCATAATCGTGACGTGCTTATGTAAGGCAATAGACTGTTCCTTTGTACCGTTATTTATAAAATGGTGGTAACACTTCCATTACCACGGTCTTGGCTCCAGCAGTTTCCGGCCATGCCGTTCCAGTTCCCGCCGTTCCTCTATCAGGAACTGGTTCCGTAACAGGTAGGTCGGATCACCTTCAATCTGCTCCAGCCATTGCTCCATCATGGGCATGGAAACAGCGGTACCCGGGATGCCCTCCAAATCCGGCATACTACCGGGCAATGCATCCTGGTCAGCCGCATCCTGGCCGCCACCCATTTGGTCGAACTGATCGACGGCCTGGCTTGCCGCAGCTTCTTCAGGGGAAATTTCTTCGGGAGTACCGCCGGGTCCAACGGATTGATCCTGCTGGTCGCGGTCTTGTTCGCCCCCTCCGGAATCGCCCTCTTGCTGAGGCTGATTTCCATCATCAGATTTATCTATAGGTAGATTATCATCATTTCCGCCGGATTGCTCGTCTGATTTGTCCCCATCCGTACCCTGTGACTGATCGTCGGGCTGCGATTCCCCAGGTAATTCTTTCTCGGCCTGGTCGGGATCCGGCTGATCGGTCCCGGTCTCGGTCTCGCTATCATCCGGCTGGCCACCCTCGGCGTCATCAGTCGGCTGTTCCTTACTCGTAGAATCCTCGTCGGATTCTTCTGATTCCTGTTCGCCGGCGGAGTCCTCCTCTGATACCTGTTCCCGGTCGCCGGAGGTGCTTTCAGACTCCTTGCCCTCGTTGCCGGAAGCGTCTTCGGACTCCTGCTCAGCGTTATCGGCGCTGTCCTCTGCTTCCTGTTCCTGGTCACCGCCGCTGCCCTCGGATTCCTGCTCCTGGTCACCGGCGCTGTCCTCGGATTCCTGCTCCTGGTCACCGGCGCTGTCCTCGGATTCCTGCTCCTGGTCACCGGCGCTGTCCTCGGATTCCTGCTCCTGGTCACCCGCGCTGTCCTCGGATTCCTGCTCCTGGTCACCGGCGCTGTCCTCGGATTCCTGCTCCTGGTCACCGGCGCTGTCCTCGGATTCCTGCTCCTGATCACCGGCGCTGCCCTCGGATTCCTGTTCCTGATCACCGGAACTGTCTTCGGACTCCTGCTCCTGATCACCGGAACTGTCTTCGGACTCCTGTTCCTGATCACCGGAACTGTCTTCGGACTCCTGCTCCTGATCACCGGAACTGTCTTCGGACTCCTGCTCCTGATCCCCTGAGCTGTCCTCGGACTCCTGCTCCTGATCCCCTGAGCTGCCCTCGGATTCCTGTTCCTGATCACCGGAACTGTCCTCTGATTCTTGTTCCTGATCACCGGAGCTGTCCTCGGACTCCTGTTCCTGATCCCCGGAACTGTCCTCGGACTCTTGTTCCTGATCCCCGGAACTTTCCTCGGACTCCTGTTCCTGCTCACCGGAACTGTCTTCGGACTCTTGCTCCTGTTCCTGCTCACCGGAACTTTCCTCAGATTCCTGCTCCTCTTCACCAGAGCTCTCCTCGGACTCCTGCTCCTCTTCACCGGAGCTCTCCTCGGACTCCTGCTCCTCTTCACCAGAGCTCTCCTCGGACTCCTGCTTCTCTTCACCGGAGCTGTCTTCGGATTCCTGCTCTTCCTCCGACTCATCCTCCGCTTCCTGTTCGGCGGATTCCTCGGCTTCGTCATCCTGCAGCGTTTCCGTCAGGGACTGTTCAAGCATTTGTTTGGCCAGGGAGAGGTTGTGCAGTGTGTCTTCGTCGTTCGACCTTAGCCTTAAGGCTGCTTCGTAGGCCTCGACCGCGCCCTCATAGTCACTGCGCTTGTAGTGGCTATTGCCGAGATTGTAAAGTGCATCCGCCTTGACCTCTTCGCGCTCGACGCTGGCAAGGGCCGCACCGGCTTCCGTGTAGCGGCCTGCTCGGTACAGCGCGACACCGCGACGGTAGTTATCCGTGAAGCCTGCGGCCGCATCATCGTAGTGGCCCTGCTCAAATTCATCCGCCGCTGCCTGTTCCGGTGTTCTGAACCAATCGGCATTGGCAACCGTATTGAACAGCAGGCAGGTGCACAGCAGGCACGGTCGGATGCAGCCGGTGGCATAGCTGGCGAGTCGGGATGTCGTGGTTTTATTCATGGTTTGCCTGGCCGGTATCCAGGCAGTGTGCGGCGGAACAGGGGTAACAGCATTAGCAAGGCCAGACCGGCAAGCAGGTAAAATTGCTCATTCCATACCCGGGTCTGTTCATCCTGTTCCTCTGCCGGCAGGGCCTGTGCCTTGACCTCGTCAAGTATCTTGTCCGTGTCGCGTTCGCGATAATCGGCCCGCTGATAAATACCGTTGCCGGCTTTTGCCAACGCTTGCAGCAGTGGTTCGTTGAGTGATGACACTACCGGTTGCCCCTTCCTGTCCCTGATCAAGTGACCGTTTCTGCCCGGTACGGCATCCCCCTCCGGTGTGCCGATGCCAAGTACGTGCACCCGTACCCCGTCAGCGGCGAATACCTGCAGGCGTTGTTCCAGGCCGGGCTCATCGAAATCACCGTCACTGACAATCAGCAGTGAATTGTTGCTGTCTTCGGGCTGGCCCGCCAGTAACATTGAGGCACTCTCCAGTGCATACAGCAGGCGGCTGCCCTGCAGTTCCACCAGGTCGGTATCGAGTGCTGACAGCGTGCGGCGAATACCGTTCATGTCTTCGGTGACCGGCGAGACGACATGTGCAACTGTTGCAAACCCGATCAGGCCCACACGTATGCCACGGTTCAGGTTGAGCAGATCCTCGACTTCCTGACGTGCCCTGACCAGACGCGTCGGTTGCACATCGGTAACGTTCATGGAGCGTGAGATATCGAACAGGATGACAAGGTTGGTGCCCGGACGGAAAAGCTGTACATCGGTAAAGTCCCAGCGCGGCCCGGCCATGGCCAGTACCAGCAGGGCCCAGAGCGCGGTCCAGCGTGCAAAACGCCGCCAGCGGGTGTGTTTCGACGCCTCCGTCCGGCCCAGCAGGTGTGGCAGCAGGTGGCTGTCAGCATACTGTTGCAGGTGTTCACTGCCGCCGCTGTAGCGATGCAATAGCAATAACCACAGCGCCACCGGCAAACACAGCAGCAGTGCCCACAACCAGTGCGGTTCGCTGAAGTGGAATGCTGTCAGCCACTCAGCCATGTGCGCGGCCCGTTAACCATGCGCGTGGTATACCGTCAGGGAACAGGCCCAGCACCAGCGACAACAGCAATGCCAGACCCAGTGGCCAGCGAAACAGTGGCTGCGGGATCATAACGCTGCGTGATTCCGCCTGGGTCTTTTCCAGAGAGTCGATTTGCTGGTAGATCTGTTCCAGAGCACCGCTGTCGGTGGCACGGAAATACTCGCCGCCGGTAATATCCGCCACCTTGGTAAGCAGGGTTTCATCGATGTCCATCTTCACCATGGTCATGCGGCCGTCCTCAATGTAGGGCACCAGTCCCTTGCTGCCGACACCGATGGTGTAGATGCGTATGCCTTCATGTGCCGCCAGTTGCGCGGCCAGTTTCGGTGGCAGGCTGCCCTCGGTATTGGCGCCGTCGGTTACCAGTATCAATACCCGCGATCCTTCCGGACGTTCGCGCAGTTTTTTTACACCGAGCCCGATGGCATCACCGATGGCGGTACCGTCACCCGCCATGCGTGAGACGATGCCGTCGACCAGGTCATGCGCCGCATGAATGTCCAGTGTCATTGGCGACAGCACGAATGCCTGGCTGCCGAATACGACAATTCCGATGCGGTCGCCGTCCCGTGCATTGATGAAACGTCCCAGTACCCCCTTGATGACGGCCATCCGCGTGACCTGCCGGCCTTCGACCGTGAAGTCCATCGCCTCCATGGAGCGCGAGGTATCGATGGCCAGCATCAGGTCGTAACCTTCTGTACGGACCTCTGTGTAGGGCTCCAGCCATTGCGGGCGCATCAGTGCCAGTACCAGGCAGATCCATAACAGGGTCAGCAGGATTGCGTGCAGGCGGCTGCCGGCATGTGTCAGTGAACGTGCGGAGATAAAGGTTGAAGCCAGCCTGCCCAGTGCCGGGTGCAGCAGGGTGGACCGGTCCGCGTGCGTATAGGCATCCGTTGCACCATGCGGACGTGGCCAGAGTTGCCGTACCAGCAGCGGCAGGGGCAGCAGCAGTGCAAACCATGGCCAGCTGAAACTAAACACTGGCCGTTCCACCTCGCAGCCGTTGTTTTAGTCGCGGCATGAACCTGCCAGGACGTTTGACGGGAGTGGCTGCATCAATCCAGCGCCTGGCAGCAACGATAAGCGCCGACAGTTCGGCCCGGGCAACCGCCAATGCTGGTGGCATGTACGGTGCTGTCAGCAATAGCTGCCCGCGTTGTTCCCAGTCGAATCCGGAGTTGTCCTGCGTGGCCAGCCATTGCAGCCAGTTGTCGCCCGTCAGTCCGGCGGCTTCGCGACGGCCGCTGTGTGCCATGGCAATCCGGCGCAGCAGTTCCGACAGCCGGCCGGCGACATCGCGTGGATCTTCAACCGACAAGGCCTTTTTCAGTGCACGAAGCTGGCGGCGTGCGTCGCCGCGCCAACCGACCCAGGGGCCATAGTAAAGCAGCCAGTAGCGGCCGGCGGCCACTACTAGCAGCAGTGCCAGCAGGCCTGTGAGTAGCCACCAGCCGGGTGCAACAGGCCACCATGGCACTGCGTCCAGGCCATGGATATCACGCAGGACGGGTATCCCGGTTTCTATGGTGTCGATCATTTTCTGCCTGCGTAATGGCGCAGGCCGTTGATTAGCGAACGGTGCACATCTTCATTCGTGCTGATCGGTATCAGGCCGATCCCCAGGCGGTAGGACAGTTGCTGCAGTTCCTCGCGCCGCTGTTGCCAATCTTCGGTGAATGCCTTGCGTCCCTCCGCATTGTTGGTGTCCACTTCCAGCAGTTCGCCGGCAGCGTTGGAGAAGATGACGGTTCCCATGTCGGGCAGCTCGATGTCGGCCGGATCATCGACCGGCAGCAGTACCACGTCATGGCGCTGCTTGAGGTTGCCGAGAATGTGTTCCAGCCCGGTCGTGACCTGATTGATCGGTGCAATGACGAAGATCAGCGAGCCGGTACCGGCGCCGCTTTCGATGTGTCTCAATGCCGCCATGAGTTGTGACTCGTCGGTGTTGCCCTGTTCGATGGGTTCCGTCAATGCGCGTAGCAGGCGCCACAATCCGCGCCGCCCCGGCGTCGCACGGAAATAACGTATGTCGGTTGCCGGGTTGCCAAACAGCACGCCACCTACGCGGTCATGCTGTTTGCTGGCTGCCCAGCCAATCAATGCGGCGGTGCGTGCGGCCTGAATCGATTTAAAGGTACCGCGGGTGCCGAAACTCATGTGTGGTCCGGTGTCGATACACAGGATGACGCTGCGCTGGCGCTCTTCGCGAAATACCTTGAGATGCGGGACGTTGGTGCGGGCCGTGACCAGCCAGTCCATGTTGCGGATGTCATCACCTTCCCGGTACTCGCGGACTTCGTCGAAATCCAGCCCGGTACCACGGAATACCGAGGCATACAGGCCGGTAAAGGTGGAGTTGACGAGATGATGGGCAACGACACCCAGGGTTTGGGCCTGGTGACGGAGTTCCAGCAGGTCATCAAGCTGCGGATGAATGCTCATGTTGTTGCCGCTAAGAGGATGTGATATTCCGGGTGTATGCAGGTGCTGCAATCACGGGATAGCCACGACTTCCAGCAGCTGCTTGATAAATTCATTGCTGGTGATGCCTTCCGCCTCGGCCTCGAAGGTCAGCAGGATGCGGTGTCGCAGGACATCCGGTGCTACGGCCTGGATGTGTTGCGGGGTGACGAATTCGTCACCGTCCAGCCAGGCGCGGGCACGAGCGCAACGTGCCAGCGCGATCGTTGCACGCGGTGATGCGCCAAAGCGGCACCAGCGCTGCAGGCCCTCGTCATAGGCCCCGGGGTTACGGCTGGCCTGCACAAGGTCAACGATGTAGTTATTCAGTTTTGGGTCGAGGTAGAGGCGGGCGGTATCCTCCCGTACCTTGAACAATTGTTTCTGCGAGAACACCGTGGAGGGAGGTTCGGGTGCCTTCAGTTGCTGGTTGCTGTCGAGATCCAGGATGGCCAGCTCCTCTTCGCGATTCGGATAGTCCACCCAGACGTGCATAAGGAAACGGTCCAGCTGTGCCTCCGGCAGGTTGTAGGTGCCCTCCTGTTCAATCGGATTCTGCGTGCCCAGCACCATGAACAGCTTCGGCATGAGATAGGTTTTTAGTCCAACCGTGACCTGGTGCTCGCCCATGGCTTCCAGCAGGGCCGACTGTACCTTGGCCGGTGCCCGGTTGACCTCGTCCGCCAGCAGAATATTGTGAAACAGTGGACCCGCCCGGAATTCAAATTCACCTTTCTCATGGCGGTAGATATCGGTGCCGATGAGGTCGGATGGCAGCAGGTCAGGAGTGAACTGGATGCGGTGGTAGTCGCCTTCGATGGCCTCCGCCAGCGCCTTTACTGCCGTTGTCTTGGCAAGCCCCGGCATGCCCTCGACCAGCAGATGACCTTCGCTTAGCAGGCAGATGAGCATGCTGTCGACAAGGTCGCGTTGGCCAATTACCCGGGTGGCAATGTGCTGGCGCACGCCGTCCAGCAACGTGGAATCCAAGCGGCGGTTGTCGTTGTCGTTGTCGATGCCGCTGTCGATGCCGCTGTCGACGCCGCTGTCGCTTTTTCTTTTGAACAAAGTGCCTGTCTCCTGAAAGGTTGGGATGTCACGGGCAGCTGCACGGGTTGCCGGTGTGATTGATGTGTAGCCGTTTACCTTATTGTAAACGAGCTGCAGACCAGGGTATGGCAAAAAGCAGATGTCCAGTCATTCTTTTAATTATACATACACAATGGCAGACAATAGTGTCTGAATGCAACAGGTTGTTATTGACCTAAATCAAGCTTGCTGGACTTAGTTAGATGGAATGGTGGAGATGACGCGGCAATTTCTGCTGGTACAGGACCGGCCGTTGTTTTATCCCTGTGCCGGGAGTTGCGGCAGGCGTGAAATCCAGTGCGTCCATCGTACATGTGCTGGTGTAGCAGAGTCACTCAATGATCGAAAAGTCATCCGGATCCCGGCCTCGCCGTGCGAGTCAGGTATTGATGATGGCCTGCCAGGTTTGTCGGGCAGGCTAACTACCTGTTAGTGACGGTGTGACATTATGCCGCATCACAATATAATGATATACTAATACATAATTGATAACATGGTCATGCTGAGTTAAATCACGGATTGGTTAACTTGGCGGTGGCTGCTTTCGTTCATTCGTTGGCCGCCGTTTTTTCGATTATGTGCCGGTATACATCAACCAGGAGGATTACGGCGCAATTGTCAGCGGTTCAGTCGAGACTGTGCCGTAAAGCAGGCAAGAAACTTTAGCAGGCTGCCAGAGTGCACATAATTCACAACATGAAAACAATGATCATTGCTTTTTTCTTTTTCGCGGTATTTTACCTGTCCGGGATACTTTCCAATGGAAATGCTGCCGTGCAAACGACAACAGTCGTTTTCTGTGGATTAGTCATTGTCTGGTATGGCATGAAAGTTGTTTGCTGTGCGTGCAGTCAAAGTGACCAACCGGGTTGCAATAAATATCGCTTTGGCGAGAGGCAATAAACAGCAACTGCATTTGACGCGTTCGTGACATTGACCGGCTCCGGAGAATGCCTTGTCCAGCTCACGTGTTAAGAACTTGCTTGTCCATACCTGACATTCCCCGGCTTTGAACTAAGCTTCAGGTAGATGTCTTTGTTTCATGTAATAACCACGGAGGAAGCATGCCATGCACAATGTAAGTGTTAGAGATG
>Ga0316191_10001617_pt1 | contig 15992 bp, 13 predicted proteins | sample Eddworburr2cm_MG_FD_204928 | JGI IMG/M metagenome (GOLD analysis project Ga0316191, IMG submission 204928) | Coastal sediment microbial communities from Maine, United States - Eddy worm burrow 2 cm | ecosystem: Environmental > Aquatic > Marine > Coastal > Sediment | place: USA: Maine...
CGGAAAGCCTGACCGACATTTGCGGGCCGGCTCTTACTGTTCGGCCGGGCTTAGCTTGCTCTTGCCTTTCGCGATATCGGTTGCAAGCGCCATCATTGACGTCAAATCGCCAAGGTTCGCCGGCACAACGTAGGTGTTTCCGGTCTTGGCCAGGTTCCCGAATTCAGTGATGTATTGCTCCGCAACGCGTAACTGCATGGCCTCTGGGCCACCCTGCTCCACGACCGCATGTGCCACCTTGCGTAAGCCCTCACCCGTTGCCGTCGCAACGGCCAGAATTGCCTCAGCCTCACCCTGGGCTTCGTTAATCTGTTGCTGCTTCGCAGCTTCTGATTCCTTGATTACGCGCTGCTTCTCGCCTTCTGCCTCGTTGATTTTTGCGTCACGAACACCTTCCGATGTCAGAATAACGGCACGCTTTTCACGTTCTGCCCGCATTTGCTTTTCCATCGCGCTAAGAACATCCTGCGGTGGATTGATGTTCTTGATCTCATAGCGCAGCACTTTTACGCCCCAGGGATCCGATGCCTTGTCGAGTTCGGAAACGACATTCTGGTTGATCGTGCCGCGTTCTTCGAACGTACGGTCAAGATCGATTTTGCCGATTTCCGAACGCAGTGTTGTCTGTGCGAGCTGCGAGATGGCGAACATGTAGTTGCCGATACCGTACGACGCGCGGCTCGGGTCGAGCACCTGCATGTACAGAACACCGTCGACGCCGACTTGCACGTTGTCTCTTGTGATACATACTTGCTCGGCGATATCCGCAGCCTGCTCTTTCAATGTGTGCTTGTAAGCGATGCGCTCAAGAAACGGGATGAGAATGTGAAATCCCGCGTTCAAAGTCTTGCTGTATTTGCCGAGTCTCTCGATCACGTAGCCATTCTGCTGTGGGACGACAACCGCCGTCTTGAGCAGGATGATAATCGCGACAGCGACGAACCCAAGAGCAACAATGAGTGATGTATCCATTAGGACGTTCTCCTTATATAGCGATTATTCGGCTTCGACGTGAAGCGTCAGGCCGTCGGCCTTTACGACCTTTGCTTTTGATCCACCCGCGATCGTGTCATTTCCAATATTCTTCGCGGTCCACTTCGTACCGCGATAATCAATACGGGTTTCGGCACCGGGCGCGAGGTCTGCTGCCACGTTAACCGTACTGCCAGTCAGGGTCTCGCGAAAGCCAACCGCGCCACCACGAATCTTCTGGTAGAGGCTCCTGCGAAACGTGAAAAAGAAAATAAGTGACAGGGACGCGAAAGCCATCCACTGCGCCCACTCGGGCATGTCCAGACCAAATAGCCCTGCCAGGCCCACGAGAGCGGCAGACACACCGAGAAAGACCATGTAGAACTGTGCGTCAATCGCAAATAACTCTGCAGCCAGCAGCACCGCACCCAGAACCATCCAACTCCACCATGTCATAGCCTTCTCCCAAGCGAACAGCTCCGGCCACTATATCGCGAATCGTTTGAGAGCGGCAGCTTGAAAGCTAAACTCTCCGTCCCCATATGCGGTAACATTCTGCGGGCCGCCATTAGAATTCAAAAAAGGGGGACGGCATGCAGGAATCCGGAATATCCATCGCGGAATTTTTTGCGAACCTGGTCGCGACGCTAAACGGCTTCGTCTGGAGTGCGGCACTCATCGGCCTGTGCCTCGGCGCCGGTCTCTTTTATTCAGTCCTAACGCGCTTTGTCCAGATTCGGATGTTCCGGGAGATGATCCGCCTGTTGTTCTCGAGTAAGGAATCGGATAAAGGCATTTCCTCGTTCCAGGCGCTGGCCGTCTCGCTCTCGGGTCGCGTCGGCACCGGTAACATTGCCGGTGTTGCAGCCGCGATCGGCTTTGGTGGACCCGGGGCAGTTTTCTGGATGTGGATGGTTGCCCTGTTGGGTTCTGCGACCGCCTACGTCGAATCGACGCTTGGCCAGATCTACAAGGAAGAAATCGACGGCCAGTATCGCGGTGGTCCGGCCTTTTACATTGAAAAAGCAATGGGCCAGACCTGGTACGCCTGGATATTTGCGATCGTGACAATTTTCGCTTGCGGCGTTTTGCTGCCAGGCGTGCAGTCCAACAGCATCGGCAACGCGGCAAATCTCGCCGTTGGTGGCGACACCATGGTGAATTTCCTGGGCGATGCTGTTCCCTTGGACAAACTGGTGACAGCGATTGTCGTCGTAGGCGTTCTGGGCTTCATCATCTTTGGTGGTGTCAAACGAATTGCCCATGTTACCCAGGTTATCGTCCCATTCATGGCACTCGGCTATATCCTGATGGCCCTCGGCATCATCGGGTATCACATCACCGAACTGCCTGCGATCTTCGCCTTGATCGTTGGCGACGCATTCAGCCCGATGGCGGGCGTCGGTGCAGCAATTGGCTGGGGCGTGAAACGGGGCATCTACTCGAATGAAGCCGGACAGGGAAGCGGCCCGCATGCCGCCGCGGCCTCGGAGGTACAACATCCGGCTCAGCAGGGCCTGGTGCAGTCATTTTCGGTTTACGTGGACACACTGTTCGTTTGTTCCGCAACAGCATTCATGATTCTGCTAACCGGCTCTTACAACGTGGTCCCCGAAAGCGGCGAGATCATAGTGCAGAACCTGCCGCTGACAACAGAAGTTAATTCCCCGGCATTCACACAGCTGGCTCTCGAGAGCGTGATGGGAGGCTTCGGCAAGACCTTCGTGGCAGTTGCGCTGTTCTTCTTCGCGTTCACTACTTTGCTGGCGTACTACTACATTGCGGAAACGAACGTTGCTTACATACGCCGCACCTTTCACTCACGTGGGCTCTTGAAACTCCTCAAGATCGTAACCCTGGTATCGGTGTTCTACGGCACGATACGCGAGGCCAACCTCGCCTGGGCAATGGGCGACCTCGGTGTTGGCCTGATGGCGTGGCTCAACATCATCGGCATCCTGATCCTGTTCTTCATGGGACGCCCGGCGCTGCGCGCACTCAAGGACTACGAGGCACAAAAGAAGGCTGGCGTAACGACCTACACCTTTGATCCGCAGAAGCTCGGGATCAAGAATGCGGACTTCTGGGAGAACAAGTAGGAGCGGCCATCGGCCGCGAAAGGTCGCGGCGGATCGCCGCTCGTACGATATTCGCGGCCGATGGCCGCTCCTACGGTTTATTCGGGAAATTCAGCGCTTTGTTGTCCACCGCAAGCGCTGCTTCGTGAACCGCTTCTGCGAGTGACGGGTGCGCATGGATCGTGCGCTGCAAATCTTCAGTGCTGGCCGAGAACTCGAGCGCGAGTACGGCTTCTGATATCAGCTCACCAGCCATCGGGCCCACGATGTGCACACCAAGTATCTCGTCGTCATCCTCGGACGAAATGATCTTCACAAATCCTGAGGTTTGTTCCATGGCTTTGGCACGACCGCTGGCCATGAAAGGAAATTGCCCGGTCTTGTACGCCCGGCCACTGTCTTTCACTTCGGCCTCGGTCTTACCTGTCCATGCAATTTCGGGATTCGTGTAAAGCACCGAAGGTATGACGTCGTAGTTCATTTCGGCGATTTCCCCGGCGATCAGGTCAGCGACCATCACACCTTCTTCCGAGCCCTTGTGCGCCAGCATCGGCCCACGAACACAGTCGCCGATCGCATACACGCCTTTGACGCGCGTACGGCAATCTTCGTCCACGACAACAAAGCCCCGCTCATCCAGCTGGATACCTGCGTCATCGGCAAACAGGTTTTCCGTTACCGGCCGGCGCCCAACGGCGACGACCAGCTTGTCGACCTCGAGAGTCTGAGCGCCACTCTTGTCTTCGTACTCTACGGTGACGCCCTTCTTGCCAGCCGTGGCCTTCTTGACCATTGCACCCAGTTTGATATCCAGACCCTGCTTCTTGAAATCGCCTGCCGCCAGTTTGGCGACATCACGATCGGCCATGAACAGGAAGTCATCCATTGCCTCGAGGATGGTTACCTGAGACCCAAGCCGAGCCCACACGCTTCCCAGCTCGAGGCCGATAACGCCGGCACCGACCACACCCAGTGTTTCGGGTACCGCATCAAGTTCGAGCGTGTCCCAGGAATCGATAATCTGGACGCCATCGAATTTTGCGATTGGTAATTCGATCGGCGTAGAACCTGAAGCAAGAATGATGCTCTCGGCATCGATAATTTCAACATCGCCATCGACCGGCGTGAATTCGACCTTCTTGCCCTTTAGCAGCTTGCCGTGGCCGACAAGGCCTTCGACTTTGGCAGCCTTGAACAGGCCGGCGATCCCACCCGTTAACTGACGCACGATCGAAGCACGGCGCTTTTGCATCGCGCCGATATCCATTTCGACACCACCCGTAACGATACCGTGTTTCTTGAACTCGTGGCCGGCCCGATGGTAGAGCTCACTCGACTCGAGTAATGCCTTGGAAGGGATACAACCCGCGTTGAGACATGTACCGCCAAACGCGTTTTTGCCGTCCTTGTTCTTCCACTCGTCGATGCACGCTACCGTCTTGCCATGCTGCGCCGCCCGAATTGCAGCGATATAGCCTGCCGGTCCGGCACCGATTACTACTACGTCGAAACTTCTACTCATTGCGTATCGAATCCTGTGTTTGGATTGTCAGATCAGACCTGCAGCAGCAGGCGACCCGGGTCTTCAAGCTGTTCCTTGATTGAGACGAGGAACTGCACTGCTTCCTTGCCATCGATGATACGGTGATCATAAGTCACCGCCAGGTACATCATCGGTCGCGCGAGGATTTCTCCATCGACAACCATCGGGCGCTGCTGAATTGAATGCATCCCGAGGATGGCGCTTTGCGGCTGATTCAAAATCGGCGTGGACATCATCGAGCCGAAGATACCGCCGTTAGTAATCGTAAAGGTGCCGCCTGTCAGGTCTTCCATGCTGATCGTGCCCGCTTGCGCCCTGCCCGCCATGTCCGTTAGCGCTGACTCGAAATCCGCAAAACTCATCTGATCAACATCGCGAATGACCGGAACCATGAGCCCGCGATCGCTCGACACAGCGATGCCAATATCGTAGTAGTTGTGGTAGACGATATCGGCCCCTTCGACCGAGGCATTGACCACCGGGAATTTCTTCAGCGCTTCTACGGCCGCCTTCGCGAAGAACGACATAAATCCGAGGCGCACGCCGTGCTTCTTTTCAAAGGTCTCCTTGTAGCGGCTTCGCATCGCCATGACTTCGGTCAGGTCAACTTCATTGAATGTCGTCAGCATTGCCGCCGTCTGCTGTGCATCCACCAGTCGCTCCGCGATGCGTGCACGCAATCGTGTCATCGGCACGCGTTTTTCGCTGCGCTCGGGTCCGGTCGAAGCTGATTCAACATGGACGGGCGCGGGATCGCCTGGATTCACGTTGCTGCTGTCATCCTTCTTCAGGAAGGACATGACATCGGCTTTGGTAATCCGTCCGTCCTTGCCACTACCGGTCACCATCGTCGCATCGAGGTCGTGCTCTTCGAGGAGGTGCCGAACCGCTGGGCTGGTCTTAATCGGACCCTTCTTTTCTCGCGGTGCAGGTGTCTTCTTGTTTTCCGTCTTCTTCTCGGGCTTGTTCGGAGCCGCTTGCGCAACCTCGCCCTCTTCGAGAATAGCCAGCACGTCGCCGGCGACGACCGTTGCGCCATCCTCGACAACTATACTGGCGATTGTTCCGGACGCTGGCGCAGGCACTTCGAGAACTACTTTGTCAGTCTCGAGATCGACGAGATTCTCGTCGCGCGCGACGCCTTCGCCGACCGTCTTGTGCCAGGCAACCAATGTCGCGTCGGACACGGATTCGGGCAAAGGCGGAACCTTTATCTCTATGGTCATTTCTTCTTCCGTTTGGTTTTTTCAGGTTTGCGAACCTTGCTCGCCTCGGTATTAATGTCGAGGGCCGCTTCGACCAGCGCCTGTTGTTGTTGCAAATGAACTTTGAATACGCCGGATGCCGGTGCTGCTGCACTCGCTCGACCCGCGTAATAGAGTTGTTGATGGCTCTTTAGGGGTTCCTGCAGGCGATGTTTGATCTGGTACCACGCGCCCTGGTTCAGCGGTTCTTCCTGGCACCAGACAATTTCTTCAACATGATTGTATTGCTCGATCATGTCGGCGAATTCTTCGATAGGGAACGGGTACAGCTGCTCGATTCTGACAATTACAACGTCCTTGATACCGCTGACTTCGCGCGCCTCCAGAAGGTCGAAATAGACCTTGCCGCTGCAGAATACGAGTCGCCGCGTTTTCTTCGGATCGATCGCCTCTATCTCGGGAATAATGACCTCGAAGCGGCCAGTGGAGAGCTCGGTTAGCGGCGATACTGACATCTTGTGCCGCAGCAGACTTTTCGGCGTCAGGACGATTAATGGTTTGCGGAAATTGCGAACCTGCTGGCGACGAAGCATATGGAACATCTGGGCAGGCGTCGAGGGCACACAGACCTGCATATTGTGCTCCGCACACAATTGCAGGAAGCGCTCAAGCCTGGCCGACGAGTGTTCCGGGCCCTGGCCTTCGTAGCCGTGAGGCAGGAACATCGTCAGGCCGCACAGACGTCCCCATTTGGACTCGCCCGAACTGATGAACTGGTCGATGACGACCTGCGCACCATTGGCAAAGTCACCGAACTGACCTTCCCAGATGACGAGCGTGTCCGGTGCGGTACTCGCGTAGCCGTACTCGAATCCAAGTACGGCCTCTTCCGAAAGAAATGAGTCGATGACACGGAACGCATTCGGCCTGTCGACAATGTTTTCCAGCGGCGCGTATTCGCGGTTGTTCAACTGGTTATGCAGGACCGCATGGCGATGAAAGAACGTGCCGCGGCCACTGTCCTGTCCGATGAGACGAACGTCGTGACCTTCTGTAAGCAACGACGCGTAGGCCATGGTCTCGGCAAATCCCCAGTCCATGTCCATTTCACCCTTCGCCATCCGCACGCGGTCATCCATGATGCGCTGTACGCGGCCGTGCGGCTTTACGTCCGGGGGAATGTCGGTAATCGACGCGCCAAGCCGCGCGACCTGGGCAGGGCTGATCGTCGTATCGACATAGTCACCCCACTCGGTGTGCAGAAAAGGCGTCCAGTCCACCGTGAACTCATCGCCAATCAGCCCCAGGGTCGACTTGGGCACGGGCTCGCCCCGGTCCAGTCGATCACGGTAGTTATCCTGTAATTCCGCTGCCGTTGTCGCTTCAATAACGCCCGCCTGCTCGAGGCGATTCGCGTACAACTCGCGCGTCGTTTTGTGACTCTTGATGACGCCGTACATGATCGGCTGCGTGGCCGACGGTTCATCGGCCTCGTTATGACCATGGCGACGGTAGCAGACCAGATCGATGACCACGTCTTTCCTGAACTTTTGGCGGTAATCGAGCGCCAGGCGCGTGACGAACAGCACTGCCTCAGGATCGTCGCTGTTCACGTGAAAGATCGGGGCTTCGATCATCTTCGCCACATCCGAGCAGTACTCCGTCGAGCGGGCATCGGACGGTCGGCTGGTTGTGAATCCGATCTGGTTATTGATGACGATATGCACGGAACCGCCGGTCCGGAAACCATTGGTCTGGGACATTTGGAAGGTTTCTGTGACGACCCCCTGACCAGCAAACGCGGCGTCGCCATGGATAAGTACTGGCAACACTTCCCGCCGTTCCAGATCGCCTCGACGTTGTTGCCGCGCGCGCACCGAACCCTCGACCACCGGGTTCACGATCTCGAGATGAGACGGGTTAAATGCCAGCGCGATGTGCACATTGCCGCCGGGCGTTTTCATGTCGGCAGAAAAACCCTTGTGATACTTAACATCACCGGAGCCTTTGAGCTCATCGAGGTCGTAATTGCCCTCAAACTCCTCGAAAAGCTCTTCGGGCGATTTTCCGAGAATGTTGACAAGCACATTGATACGCCCACGGTGCGCCATGCCGATGACGATTTCACGGACTCCCGACGCACCACCTTGCTGGATGATGTCATCAAGCATCGGAATGAGGCTCTCCCCTCCCTCAAGCGAGAAGCGCTTCTGGCCTACATATCGCGTGTGCAGATAGCGCTCGATTCCCTCGGCACTCGTCAGCTGTTCCAGCGTCCAGAGGCGCTCTTCGTTGCTGAGCTTGTCGGCGGCCGCACGTTCCTCAAAACGCCTACGGAGCCAGAGTCGTTCACGTGCGCGCGAGATATGAGCGAATTCCGCGCCGATCTTGCCGCAATAAATCGATTTCAAAAGGTCCAGAATATCGCGCAACTTCATGCGCTCGTTGTCCATTCCCGCCAGACCGCCCGTGAAGAACTCGGTGTCCATGTCAGCATCGGTCAGGCCGAGGTAGTCGAGTTTGAGAACCCCTGGCATGCGTCTGTCCATGAGTCCCAGGGGGTCAATATCGGCAATCTGGTGGCCGCGAAGACTGTACACCTGGATGAGTCGGGAAACGGCCGCCTGTTTCTCACCCGAACCTACGGGTTTGCCCGAAACGCGCGCTGTCGCCGTGCTCATGCGACGGCCGGTACGCGCCTCCGCAAGCAAATCATCGCGGATTTTTGAATGGATAATTTCGGCCTCGGGGTCACCCAGGGACTCGAAATACTCGCGCCAACCGGATGGTACGGCGGCGGGATCGTCCAGGTACTGCTCATAAAGCCCTTCGACAGCACTCGCGTTGCTGCCAAAAAGAGGCGTAGAAGCCAGTTGTTCCTTGAGGGAATTACTCATTCTTTCAAAGACTTGTGATGCCCGCGACGGGCCTGCAATTAAGCACGTGGGGTCCGTGCCGAAAAAGGGGCGCTAGTTTATCCCAAGCGCCCCGTCGAGGGAATCGAATTACGGCGGGGATCGGCTACATGAGCCGCAGCAAATTCACCAGTTCGTAGGATACCAGGCAGGCGTAGAACGTGAAAAACGTCGTCAGGAACAGCCCGGTTCGAATCCGGTTCAGGAATCGGGACTTGGCGAGGAACACCAGCACGAAAATCCCGAACGCGGTCATGGCGAGCTTGGTGCTGGTGAAAACAGCAGTCCCCTGTGACATGACGGCGTTCATGACCGGGTTCACCTCGATCATGCCACGCTCGATCAGGAGCAGTGTCAGGAAGGCATCCGCACAGGAGAACAGCATCGTGCCGGTTGCGAGGAAGAACAGCCAGGGATGATGCCAATCCAGGAATATGACTTCGTTGTCGGCGCTTCGGCGGTGGCTATGGCGACGTGAGAACGTGAACCCGTAGGTAACCGTTCGCCAGGAAAATGTTCGTCGATCATCGCTCGCGCGAAGTTCGGCTGTTGCTGTGCTTGCTTCCATTGGCGCTTCTGTCGCTCCTGCTAATCAGATGGCGGTGCCGTCGTAGCATCCAGCAGGTAGGCGATCAGATCATCCCTGTCTTCCTGCTTTAACACGCCGGCAAACGTCATGCGGTTGCCTGGCAGAAATCGTCCTGGCTGTGCCAGCCAGGCATTTAGTGCTTCGGGCGTCCACACGAAGTCGGCATTGCGCATGACGGCTGAATATTCGAAACCGCTGCGCGAACCAACTTCCGTGCCAAAGAAACCGTACAAGGCCGGCCCAATCATGTTCGGCCCGCCGTCGTTGAGACTATGACAGGCCTTGCATATCTGAGCCTGCTTCTCGCCTCGCCTCCGGCTCGCGCCTGCAAACGGCTCAGTTTCGAGATATTCCTCCGCTGTAAGGACGACCTGTTCGCCCAACATCGCAGCAGAAGGTAACGGAACTGCGCCTGAATCCGACCCGGTTTCCTCGGTCTTTTTACCGCATCCGGCGACAATCGTTATCGATGCAACCATTGCGGCTACTGCCAACAGCCTGAAGTGTTCCCTCAATGCCAACCCTCAATGCCAATGCCAGCACTAAATATAGAGCAATTAATGTACCAAAGTCCCTTGTATTTGATTTAATGCGATATTTTTCCACAATGGGCCAACCCGTCGCGCCTAATCTGTATAAATACCCGACACAAATCGCCTCACCTGATGGTGTGTGGCGGGAATTGGCGCGATAATCGTTCGCGAGGCGGACTGGAGTTCCGGGAGTCAGATGAATACGAAGGGCTATACGGGCGTGGGCGTGGCCGGGGAAGCGATCCACTACGTCGATCGCAAGCGCTGGTTCTGGCTTCTGTCAGTCATTTACCCGTTGCAGTTGCTGATTCCTCTGTGGCTGCATGCGTCGACAGGAAACGAACTCTGGTTTCTCCTGCCGCTGTCTATTTTCTTCGTTGTCACTCCCCTGCTCGACTGGTTCATTGGTGAAGACACCAACAACCCGCCTGAAGAAGTTCTCATGCAGCTCGATCAGGACCATTACTACAGGCATCTCACCTACCTGATCGTGCCAGTGCATTTCATCACGTTGTTTACCTGCGCCGCGTATGCATTAACACAGCCACTGAGCTGGTGGGCTTTCATTGTTCTGGCACTGGTGGCCGGAATGGCTGCCGGGCTCGCCATCAACACCGGGCACGAATTGGGCCACAAGAACTCAAAGATGGAGAAGACACTGGCGAAAGTCGTGCTTGCTATCCCCGCTTACGGGCATTTCTCAGTGGACCACAACCGTGGCCACCACAAAAATGTATCAACGCCCGGAGACGATGCGAGCGCACGGATGGGTGAGAGTATTTACTCGTTCTCGCTCCGCGAAATTCCCGGCGTATTCCGTCGCGCCTGGGCAATCGAGCGCGAGCGCCTGGTCTCAAGGAACAAACCGCTGTGGCACTACAGCAACCCGATCCTGCAGTCCTATGTCATCAGCGTCGCTCTCGCGGCGCTGCTCGTCACGCTGTTCGGATGGCTGGCCGTGCCGTTCCTGCTTATTCACCACGCGTCCGCCTACTGGCAACTCACGAGCGCCAACTACATCGAACACTATGGACTGTTACGCGAGAAGACGGCCGAGGGGCACTATGAGCGCTGTGAGCCACGGCATTCGTGGAACTGTAATTTCGTCCTGAGCAACCTCTTGCTGTTCCACCTCGAACGTCACTCAGACCATCACACTCACCCGCTCCGCCGCTATCAGTCACTGCGGCACTTTCCCAATGTCCCACAACTGCCAAATGGCTACTTCGGCATGTACATGCTGGCGTATTTTCCGCCGCTTTGGTTCCGGATTATGGACAAACGCCTGATGGCGCTCGCGCACATCGACGGGGACCTCGACAAGGTGAATATCGATCCGGGCGCGCGACCTTCGATCTTCCTCAAATGGGGTCGCGACAAGATGTCGGAGCCGACATTTACGGACCTCCCCGGGATTTAACATATCCCACGCACGTTGCCGGCTTGTGATGAATCGCACAGTTGGTCCTGTGATCCCCGTATACGCTCGAACCCATTCTTCATTTTGGGTAGATCACCGTGAAAATCAGATCGTTGCAAACAATGCTCGCTGCCACTGCAATTTTGGCCAGCAGCACGGCCATTGCCGACTTCGGCGCTGGAGTAAAGGCAGGAACACTCGGATTGGGCCTCGAAGCTCGTTGGGATCCGCCCGTTCCCTGGTTCGACCTTCGGGTTGGCGTCAATAGTTACGACTACAACGACAAAGCCGGATACGGCGGCATCGATTACGAAGCAACGCTCGCTCTCGACAACTACTACCTGACGACCAATTTCAAGTTTCCTGCCAGTCCATTTCGCCTCACCTTGGGTGCATTTGCCAACGGCAACGAAATTCAATTGGCCAGCCAGGACCTCGGCGGCGCGAATTTCAATATCGGCGGTGCATCGTTCTTCTCGAGCGACGTTGGCAATTTGGAGGGCGTCGTATCCTTTGACAGCACGTCGCCCTATCTTGGTTTCGGTTTCGATTTCGAACTGTTTGGCAAAGCGGGTCTCAACCTCGACTTTGGCCTCCTCTGGCAGGGCGAGCCAACAGTCACGCTAAATGCGACGGGGCTGGACTCGGCGCCAGCACAGGTACAGGCTCCCCTGAGCCAGGCACTCGAAGCCGAGCGTCTCGAACTTGAAGAGGAAATGAGTAACTACAGGGCCTGGCCAGTTGTCTCGCTCGCCTTCGTCTACAATTTCTAGGACTCGCTCGCTGCTCAGCCCCGATTGTCGAGCCAACGCGAGGCGGCGATCCCCATTTGCAGGTAATTGAAGCGAAGTCCGGGTAGCGGAAATTTCCGCCCGAGGCCCTGCGCGACAGCCGGGAGTTTGGGCATCGAGCCCGTTCCGATCCATTCGGCCAGTTTGCTACCGGACCAGGTTGCCATGGCGACACCGCTACCGTGATACCCGAAACCATGGAAAACCGATGGATCGTCTTCGAGCTGCCCTATCGACGGCCGCAGCGCCCCGGTAAAACAGATTAGTCCGCGCCAGCCGTACTCCACTTCTACGTCCGCCCAGTGCGGCCACAAGGTCCCAAGCAATCGTTTGAGTGTGGCATAGGTTTCCTGCTCCCTGATCGCGCCGCCCCGGCCATGCCCTCGCCCACCGAACAGGAACCTTCCGTCCGGCAGCATGCGGTAATAGTTCAGGATACGCCGTGTATTGGCCATCGGCTGATCAGTCTGCCAACCCTGCGCCGCTCGCTCTTCATCACTCAAAGGTCGCGTCGCGATGATCGCACTGATGATCGGCAGCGTACGTCCCGAGTACTCACGACGGAGGTCTTCGGATATGAATCCATTGGTCGCATAGATGACGCGTTTTGCTCGCAGCGTACCGCCTTGGGTCGAAAGGGAATGAATGCCGTCCTCCCCTTTGGCCCAATCGACGACCTCACTGCGATCATGCAGGCCGGCCCCTCTTTTCGCCGCGGCGCTGGCAAGTCCTTTGCAGTAGCGCAGGGGATGCAGCCCGAATGTCGGCCCCTCGCGCATCGCCCCAAACTGCTCCGTCGAATCGTAGAAACGCTCGCGAAACTCCTCACGGCTGATCATATTCGCGTCAATTCCGAGCTTCCCGGTCAGCAAGTCGCACGAATCCCGGAGTTCGGCATAGCGGCCAGGCGTGTGAGCCACAATGTACTCGCTGTCCCCCTGGGGCCAGAAGTCGAGACCTTCTTCAGCGCCGATCTCGCGTACGAGTTCCACAGATTCCACCTGCGCCCTGTACCAGTTTCGCGCCTCTTCCAGGCCGAATTTCCCGATCAGTCGTTTAGCTCCCAGGTTCGTACCGCCGAGGCAGCAGAAACCGCCATTGCGACCGGAGGCACCCCATCCGATATGCCCGGCTTCCAGCACCCGGACGTCCACGCCGTAGTTGCGTGCCAGGTGATAAGCGGCCGACAATCCCGTGTAGCCGCCGCCGATGATCGCGACGTCACAGGACTCGTTGCCCGTTAGGGGAATTGCCTCGACATCCAGATCACCGGCCGTCGCTTCCCAGTAGCTGCGTTGGGGCGTATCGAAGCGATACAAATCGTCGTCGTACAGCCGCTTCATTGCGTTTCACTTGCGATTCGAATGATCGCCTCCAGGCTGACGTCCACGTCTGCGGTCGTCGTCGACCAATTCGATACACTGATGCGCATGGCAGTATGGCCCTGCCAGACCGTAACACCGCACCAGCACGTGCCGTCGGCCTGGATCGCTTCAATAATACGGCGAGTGCGGGAATCATCGCCGAACGACACAAGCACCTGGTTAAGATTCACATCGTTGAGAATTTCAAATCCCGCTTTGGCAAGTCCATCCGCGAAGCGACGGGCATTGCTGCAACAACGATTCAGCAACTCCGCCAGACCCGACCTGCCCAGGGACTTTAAGGCCGTCCATACATCAACACCGCGTGCGCGGCGTGATAATTCCGGCGTGTAGTCGGACGGATTGCGATTCCGGGTTTCCGTAATCAGGTAATCCGCTGTAATGGACATCGCGGCCTTCAAGGCCGGCGCATCGCGTACGAACGCGATTCCGCAGTCGTAGGGAACATTGAGCCACTTGTGGGCGTCCGTCGCCCAGGAATCCGCAGCCTGCAGGCCGTTACATAGATGCGCGAGATCCGGTGATGCCGCGGCCCACAAACCAAACGCGCCATCCACATGCACCCATGCACCCTGCGCCTTGACCGCGTCGCAGATATCGCCCACGGGGTCGAAGCCACCGGTGTTCAGATTGCCCGCCTGGGTACACACGATCGTCGGGCCTTCAATCCTGGGTAATCGCGTGGCGTCGATACAACCCTGCCCGTCAACCGCCAATCGTTGCACGCGGTCTCGTCCAAAGCCAAGTAAGCCGATTCCCTTGATAACAGTCGGGTGGACTTCCTCACCGACAAGAATCGATATGGGTGGCGCGCCAATCAGCCCATCGGCCTCCACGTTCCAGCCAACACCGGCATAGACGCGATTTCGTGCCGCAGCCAGTGCAGAGAAATTAGCAATCGTGGCGCCGGTTACGAATGCCGCGCCGGTGTCAGCAGGCAATCCAAACAGGTCGATCATCCACTCCATGGCCACCTGTTCGAGCGTTGCGGTGGCTGGCGTGACCTCGTACATAACGTCATTCTGGTCCCACGCCGCCGTCAGCCAGTTGCTCGCAAGTGTGACAGGCAGCGAACCTCCGATAACGAATCCGAAAAAGCGCGGCCCTGTCATGCCAACGGCCGCCGGCGTCCCGATTTCGTCCAGCTGAGCGAGCACGTCGAGATCGGCCGTCCCATCGTTCGGCAGCGGCTCTATGAATCGCTGCACGTTCTCAACAGCCTCAGGCGACGGTGCCACGGACAGTGAGACGCTTTGCTCTCGGTAGTCGATACCCCGTTTTGCAGCATCCTCGAGTAGCTGGCGTAGAGTTTCGTCGTGCGACATAGATCTATCCCTTATCCGCAATAGGCTGGCGCCTCACAAGAGGATCCCTGCGCATATAAACAAGTGCGGCAATGATCGCGATCAACACCGGAATGGGAACGACCATAAGCGTCGTCCAGCCGAAATAAAACATCACGGTACCGGCCAGAAGCGATGAAGACGCCGACATACCAAACACGAGAAACTCATTGACTGCCTGTGCGCGATATCTCTCTGCAATCGAATACGTGTACGTCAGCAATGTCGTACCGCCAATGTAAAGGAAGTTCCAGCCAATACCGAGTAGCACCAGCGCCCACCAGTAGTGCATCAGTGCGTGTCCCTGCAACCCGATCAGCGACGTCGCAAAAATACACACGGCGCCGACGATCATCAGGCGTATCACACCGACTCTCTCGATAAGAAAACCCGATGCGAGTGACGGCAAATACATCGCGAGCACGTGTGCACGAATAACGCTTCCCGTATCTTCAATTGAGAAACCATCGTTGACATGCATGCTCAACGGCGTGGCCGTCATAATCAGCGTCATAACACCGTAGGCAACAACACCACCAAAGACGGCCCCGAGGAACACGGGCTGACGAACAATGGCACCCAGTGGCCGGTCAGTTTGGGGTACTTCCGGATCGACATGCGCGGCGGGTTCGCGGAGCATAAAAAGTAGCAGCGCCTGCACGACGAACAGGACCGCCAGAGCTGCCATAGTCCCCGCGTAGGGCGTACCGTCGATCCAACCCTGACCGCGCACCGCAATCTCTTTGCCGAGAATCGCACCGCCAATTGGTCCCAGCAAAACGAACGAAACGGCGCGCGCTACAAACTCCGGGCGAACACTTTCCGCGGCCGCATACCGGTATTGCAACGTAAACGCCGTGTTCGCACCGAGCATCATCGCCGCCAGGCAAAACAACATGAAGCTCGATTGTCGCAGCGCGACGAGTCCGACGATCATACCGAATGCGGCACAACACGATGCCAACATGAAACCGTAACGGCGTCCAAATCGCCGCATCAGCATTGTTGCGGGTATCGTCGTTGCGGCACCGGCGACTATCATCAACGATAGGGGCAATGTAACGAGCGCACGATTGTCCGTCATCGTCGAGCCAATGATGCCGCCCAACGTCACGAACGAAATCGTCGCCGTTGCGGAAATCATCTGGCTGGCCACAAGAATGATGAGATTACGCGCTTGCATTAGCGACGCCGATCAGCAATATGAGGGGCGCATTC
>Ga0316191_10001618_pt1 | contig 15991 bp, 13 predicted proteins | sample Eddworburr2cm_MG_FD_204928 | JGI IMG/M metagenome (GOLD analysis project Ga0316191, IMG submission 204928) | Coastal sediment microbial communities from Maine, United States - Eddy worm burrow 2 cm | ecosystem: Environmental > Aquatic > Marine > Coastal > Sediment | place: USA: Maine...
CAACGTCTCGGGAGTTATCGCCAGTTACCTGATGGACCATATTGTCGAAACGGATGACGATGAGGCGACGGTGCGCCTTGACTTGCCCCGGCATGTGGTTGCATCAAGACTCTCGATAACTCCCGAGACGTTGTCGCGGCTGCTCAGGGCCATGTCCGACGATGGCATCCTGACCGTCGACGATCGCCTGGTATTCGTCCATAGCCTTGCCAGGCTGAGACCTTACGACTAAAGCACCCCTCTTGATCTAGATCATGGAGCCGCTGCCGAGACGGGTCCAAGATCTGGACTCGCGGTGCGTTTGTGGGCCGCAACGGCAGGTCGTTAATGAGCATTGTCTACTTCACGCTGACAGCAGTCGTCCTGTACCTGTTGTCAGACTGGATCCTGGAGCGGGTGGAAGTGACCGTAGGCCGGCGCTTCCAATACCGGTCGTTCGTGTTCTTTAGCATCCTGCTGACGCTGGCGATGACGAGTTTCGTGCTCATTAGTCACCTGACCGGAAACACGCAAGGGGGATAGATCGTGACAGAAGAAAACAAGTCAGAAGATGAGGGTTTGCCGGACGACGAACAAATTCCGTTCATGCAACGGCTCCTGGACAACCCGTTCCTGCTCTTATTCCTTGGCATCGCGGTACCGACCGTCTTCTACATTATCTGGGGGATTATGGAGATCACTCAGATTCCGATAGCGGATTGAACAGGGGGGACTGAAACATGGCTATAACACCGCCGAGTGAACGGATCTGGTGGAATCAACCGATCGCCAAGGTCGAACTCACCTGGATAATCATCGCGTTCCTGTGGGGACTCTTCATGTTCTTCATGATGATCTACTGGCATGGCGCGGGAGAGCAGAACCTCTCGAACGAAGCGTACAAGATCAAGCCCGAGCAATTTGCTGCGAAAACGCAGGCAATGATCGAGGCATATACCGTGCGGGAGGAAAACAGCTTTCCGGTCGTGCACCCGCCGGCAGGTAGCGACGTGTACTTAACGGGCCGGTTGTTCAACTGGTGGCCGATACTCGAACTCGAGAAAGACCAAACCTACCGTCTGCACCTGTCGTCGGTGGACGTACAGCACGGATTCTCGCTGCAGCCCATCAATATCAATCTTCAGGTGCATCCGGCCTACGACATGGTCGTTACGATCAAGCCTGACCAGGCCGGTGAATACGGCATCGTATGCAACGAATTTTGCGGCATTGGCCATCACCTGATGGTCGGCAAGCTGTACGTTGTCGAGTAGGGGGGCACAAACATGTCAACAAAAACAGAATTTCGTACTTGCCCCACGACAGGCCTCAAGGTCGATCTGAACGCCGAGAAGCTGATCAAGGCCAACGCGGTCGCGGCCGTCATCTTCCTCGCAATTGGCGGCCTATTCGGTTTGCTGGTGGCGCTGACACGCTGGCCCGAGGTTCATCTCCTGCCAGCCGACTGGTTTTACCTTGCATTGACCGCGCACGGCTTCGATGTCCTGCTCGTCTGGATCATTTTCTTCGAGATGGCGGTGCTTTATTTCGCTTCGGCCATCCTGTTGAACAGCCGAATCGCGGGTCCACGCTGGGCATGGACAGGTTTCGGGCTCATGCTGGCCGGTGCGCTGATCACGAATGTTGTCGTGCTGCAAGGCGGTTCGAGCGTAATGTTCACATCGTACGTACCGCTGAAGGCCGAGCCGGGCTTCTATCTCGGCATCATCCTGTTTGCGGTCGGCGCGCTCATTGGCTGCTTTGTCTTTTTCGGCACGCTCGTCGTGGCTCGCCGGGAACGAACCTATAAGGGCTCGATCCCGCTTGTGACCTTCGGTGCACTGACCGCTGCGATTATCGCGGTCTTCACGATCGCGTCCGGTGCCATCATCCTGATCCCGACATTGCTCTGGTCGATCGGCCTCGTCAGCCATATCGATCCACTGCTTTACAAGACGATCTGGTGGGCCATGGGTCACTCGTCACAGCAGATCAACGTCTCCGCACACGTCGCCATCTGGTATGCGATCGCGGCTATTACATTTGGTGCGAGGCCGCTGTCTGAAAAGGTCAGTCGGACGGCGTTCCTGATGTACATCTTGTTCCTGCAGCTGGCGAGCGCGCACCATTTGCTGGCAGAACCCGGGCTCAGTTCCGAGTGGAAGATCTTTAACACGAGTTACGCGATGTACCTGGCCGTGCTCGGCAGCATGGTTCACGGCATGACGGTGCCTGGATCTATTGAAGCCGCGCAGCGTGCGCGTGGACTGACGAAGGGCATGTTCGAGTGGCTGCGCAAGGCTCCGTGGGGCAACCCGGCGTTCTCCGGCATGTTCATGTCACTTGTGTTCTTTGGCTTCATAGGCGGTATTTCCGGCGTGGTAATGGGCACGGAACAGATCAACCTGATCATGCACAACACGCTCTATGTGCCAGGTCACTTCCACGGCACGGTTGTCGCCGGCACGACGCTGGCGTTCATGGCTATCACGTACTACCTGGTGCCGCTTGTCTTCCGCCGCGAGATCATGTTCATGAAGCTTGCGAGGCTACAGCCCTATCTGTTCGGCATCGGTGTGGCCGGTATTTCGGTCTTCATGATGGGCGCAGGCACGCTGGGCGTCTCTCGGCGCCACTGGGACATGCAGTTTGCAGACGCGATTTTGCCGTTCGACTATCCGTCGGCAGCCTTCCTGATGATGGGCCTGAATGGCATGTTCGCCGTGCTGGCCGCGATCGGCGGCATCGCATTTATTGTCGTTGTAGTGGGCTCCGTGTTCTTCGGCCGCAAACTCGGCGTGGACGAAAAGCCGAGCTATCCGGAGGTGCCGCCCCAAGCCGCGGTGGTCGCGGAGCATGGCAGCGCACACTCGCTGAAGATCCCTGGCACGACGATGCTGGTCGCGATTTTCTTCATCGCCTTTGTGCTTTATTACTTCGTCAACTGGAAGTACCTGTCGGAGGTTTGGCCGCTGAGCTGAAATTCAAATAGATACGACAATGGCTGCAACGCTCAAACTCATCTACCACACTGCGAAGGTGCGCCTCGGTTTCCTGATCATGGCGTGCGCCCTTACGGGTGTGGCCGTGATTCCGGATCACAGCCTTGGTGCGTGGCAGATACTCGTGCTCGGTGTTGCAGTGCTGGTCGCCTCTTCAGCAGCTGGGGCCTTCAACCAGTTCTATGAGCGCGATCTCGATGTCCATATGAAGCGTACGCAATCGCGACCGTTCGTGACAGGACGGTTTCAGGCTGACTGGATCTGGCTGGGAGGAATTGTCCTTGCGCTGCTGCTTGCGCTCGCGGCTGCCGCCGTGGCGACCAACTGGCTTGCGACCTTTTTCGTGTTCATGGGGGCGTTTACCTACGGTGTCGTGTACACGGTCTGGCTCAAGCGCCGCACCTGGCTAAATATCGTTATCGGTGGTCTCGCGGGCAGTTTCGCGGTTCTTGCCGGTTCCGCAGCTGCGGGGGCGACGTTCTCCCCGGTCGCGTTCCTTATCGCCGGAGTGCTGTTTCTCTGGACGCCCCCCCATTTCTGGTCGCTGGCCTTTGCCTGCAAGGAAGACTACCGGCGCGCAGGCGTCCCGATGCTGCCTGTCGTTGTCGATGACAAGGCAGCAACGTTGACGATCCTCGTGCACACCGTCGCACTGGTCGCGCTATCCATCGCACCGCTCTGGTATGGAATGGGCTGGATCTATGCGCTCGGCGTCATCGCCGGCGGCGCCTATTTCCTGTTTGCCTGTGCACGCCTCTATATCGTCCCGGGCGTCCGCAACGCATGGCATGCGTTTGCCGCTTCCATCGTACAGCTCGGCCTGTTGCTGGTTGCCGCTATGCTGGATGGTCTGCTGGTCGGCTGAGCCATGCAATGCCGCACTGGGCTTCTTTTCCTGACGCTGGTAGCGTTTTCCGCCTTTGGTGCGGAGTACGATCGCGCAGCGGCACTCGACATCAGTCAGGGCGCGATCGGCCGTCAGTTGGACAACTACACGCTGCGCGATGTAGAGGGACAGCCGTTCGCGATTTCACAGCTGCGCGGCAAACCGCTTGTCGTCAGCATGATCTACACGAGCTGCCACCACATCTGCCCGACAATTACCCGCAATTTACGTGACAAAATTGAAGTCGCACAGGAGGCCCTTGGCGAGGACGCCTTCAATGTCGTCACGGTCGGTTTCGACTGGCGGGTAGACACACCTGATCGCATGCGCGAGTTCGAGTCGCGCCTGGGTATCGACTACGTGCCGAACTGGCATTTCCTTGCCACCGAGGCTGGTGTTGTCGATGAGCTCAGCGACAACCTCGGTTTCCTGTTCTATCCCAGCGCAAAGGGTTTCGACCACCTCGCCCAGGCTACGGTAATTGATGCTGAAGGCAGGGTTTACCGGCAGGTCTATGGCGTCGACGTCGAGACGACGGCGATCGTCGAGCCTCTCAAAGAACTGGTGTTCAACACGCCACGTAGCGCGGGTTTTGTAGAACACTGGGTCAGTACCTTCAAGCTTTTCTGCACCGTCTACGATCCAAATAGTGATCGCTATCGCTTCGACTACTCGATATTCATGGCGATCGTCGTCGGCATATTGAGCCTGGGGCTGATCGGTATTTTTATTGCAAAGGAATGGCAACGCGCCCGATAGGATCACAATGGAGCTGATCAAACGATTCCTCGTACGTGCGTTCGCGCGTTTTGAAGCGGTCTTCGAGTACGCTTTCGGGCAGCGCAACACTCCGTTTGCATGCCTCGGTGCCCTGGGCTGGTATTTCTACTGGATCGTCGCGGCAACGGGCATCTACCTGTACATCTTCTTTGATACGGGGATCACCGATGCATACGCATCGGTCGAATACATGACGCACGACCAATGGTACGCGGCCGGCGTCATGCGTAGCCTGCATCGCTACGCGTCTGATGCGCTGGTCGTCGTTGTTGTACTGCATATTTTTCGCGAATTTGCCTTCGACCGACTGCGCGGTCGCCGCTTCTTCGCGTGGCTAACGGGCGTGCCGCTGCTCGCATTCATCTATCTATGCGGTCTCAGCGGGTACTGGCTGGTGTGGGACCAGCTCGCCCAGTACATCGCCGTCGCAACGACAGAGTGGCTCGATACTCTGCCAGTGTTCGGCGAACCGATCGCCAACAACTTTCTCAATAGCACGACGCTGGGCGGCCGCTTCTTCACCCTCATGGTGTTCATCCACATATTCGGCCCGCTGTTCATGTTGTTGCTGATGTGGGTTCACATCCAGAGACATTCCGGGGCGAGGGTCAATCCGCCTCGGCCGCTCGCCATTGGCACGCTCGGCGTGCTTGTCGTTTTGTCACTGGTGTTTCCGGCTGTCAGCCAGGGCCCGGCGGACCTGGATGTCGTGCCTGCCGAGCTCGGATTCGACTGGTTCTACCTTGCGGCCTATCCGCTGCTGGATTTCGTCCCGGGCGGACAGCTCTGGTTGTATGTCTTCGCCGCGTTCGCGTTGCTTGCCGTGCTGCCGTGGATCCCGCCAGCGAAACGCGTTCCGGCAGCGGTTGTTAACCTCGAGAACTGCAACGGCTGTACGCGCTGTTTCGACGACTGCCCGTTTAGTGCCATCACCATGGTCCCGCGAACTGATGGGCGTGCCTACGAGTCCGAGCCCGTCGTCAACGTGAACCAGTGCACGTCCTGCGGAATCTGCGCGGGCGCCTGCCCGACGTCAACACCGTTCCGGCGCTCGGGCCCCCTGCAGCCCGGCATCGAGCTGCCGCACCGAAGCATCGCGAACATCCGCGACGAACTCATGGCCGGGGCCGACAAGGCACGTGTTGTCGTGTTTGCCTGTGATGCCGGCGACACAGACAAACTCGAACAGGGTGGCACCAAAGTCATCCGGTTACCCTGCGTTGGAATGCTGCCACCGTCATTCGTCGACTTTGTCCTGGCTCGCCATCATGCCGCGGGTGTCATGATCGCGGGCTGTGCCGAAGGCGATTGTCACCACCGGCTTGGCAACGAGTGGACCATCGAGCGCACGGCGCGAAGGCGAGACCCATACCTGCGCCAGCGCGTCGACGAACGGCGCCTGTGCCTGAGCTGGCTGGCGCGGGGCTCTTCGCGACGGCGACAGCGTGTCCTGGATGAGTTCCGAGCGGCATTGTCGGAGATCGATGATGAATAGGGTCGTCCAGGCATTTCTATACGCAGCCTTCGCGGCCTTCATCGGCTACCTGTCCGTTGCGCCGGCTTACCAGTATGCGGACCCCGAACTCGCCGTGATCAAGCTGTCGTTGAACCACGCGGCGGACCGCGTCGAGCAATGCACGAAGCTGACCGCACAACAGATCAACGAGCGCGCCATGAAAGGAGAGCCGATCAACGAATGCGAACGGGCACGGCTACCGCTTACCGTCGAGCTTGAAGTGGACGGGACGACGGTCCTGTCCCTGGCTGCCGTTCCTTCCGGACTTTGGAATGACGGTCCGGCCTCGGTGTACGAGCGCCTTGCGGTCGATGCCGGAGTACACACAATCACAGCACGCCTGAGAGATTCCGCACGCGAGACGGGCTGGGACTATGAGTACTCGGAAGAGGTAGACCTGGCGCCCGGACGCTATTTCACCGTCACGTTCCGCGCGGAAAATGGAGGTTTTGCTTTCCGATGAGCCTGATTACCTGGAAAGATGAATTCAGCGTCGGTGTCGCCGCCGTCGACCTTGAACACCGAGAGCTTATCGAGTTGATTGACGGCCTGGACGCTGACATTCAGGAGCACGCCACTCAGACGACGGTTGTCGAGACGCTCGGCGAGATCTACGCGCGCATATCGGCTCACTTTGCACTCGAAGAGAAGATCATGCGCAAAGCCGGCTATGATGGCTTCGCCACGCATAAGCACGACCACGAACGACTTCTGGATGAATTGCTGGACGTCATCGACAGTGTCGACGACGCTGGCCATTATGATCGGGAACGCCTTTCCCGCGACCTGGAACGCTGGTTCTCCGACCATTTTCGAACCCACGATGCAAGATTGCATCAAAGGCTTGGCTGACAGGAATGGGGCCCCGCGAACGAGGCCCCGTCAATACTTCGCCGTCTAGTAAATGTCGTTCAGCGTGTTATAGACGTTGAACTTGCCCGTCGGCGTAATCAGGTGCGGGTCCTTGATCACGGCTTTGAGTTCACGCTTCTTGTCGTCGACGATAACGATGGCGCTTTCTTCCTCTTTGCCGGACCAGACCGAGAACCAGATTTCGTCACCGGCCTTGTTGTATTCGCCCTGAACGACTCGCTTCGGCCCTTCGCCCAGTTCCGCCCACTCGGCGATCGGCAGCTTGATGAAGCCGGCGTTGAGATCGTTGATGTCGAACACGGCCACGGACTGGCTGATTGACACGTCCGGGTTTAGCGGTGCGTCGACCCACAGGTTGGTGGACCGCGGGTGTGACTTGACGAATAGCGAGCCGCCGCCCATGCCGTCAATCACGCGGACCGTCTTCCAGGCCTTGTCCGGGTGATTGACCGGATCTGTACCCAGAAACGTCACGTTCGCGTTGCCCAGTGCCGAGGTTACCCAGACCGGTCCGTGCTCGGGATCGTCGAGGTTGGCGCCACGGCCCGGGTGCGGCGTCTTGGTGACGTCTGACAGGGCGACAAGTCGGCGCTCCTTCGAGTCAACCACGGCGATCTTGTCAGACTGGTTGGCCGCTGTAAGGAAATAACGCTTGGTTCGATCCCAGCCACCGTCGTGCAGGAACCTGGCTGCCCCGATGTCAGTTACCGCGATATTCTCGATGTCGCTGTAATCGACCAGCAGGATGTGGCCCGTTTCCTTCACGTTAACGATGAAGTCGGGGTGTTCGTGCGAGGCAACGATCGCGGCTACACGCGGCTCCGGATGATACTCCTGCGTGTCGACGGTCATACCGCGCGTTGACACGATCTTCAGCGGTTCGAGCGTATCGCCATCCATGATCACGTACTGTGGAGGCCAGTAGGCACCGGCGATCGCATACTTGTCCTCGTAGCCCTTGTACTTGGATGTCTCGACGGAGCGCGCCTCGAGTCCGACCTTGATTTCGGCAACGATCGCTGGCGGGCTCATCCACATGTCGATCATATCGACTTTTCCGTCCCGCCCGATCGTGAACATGTAGCGACCCGAAGCGGATGGCCGCGAGATATGTACGGCGTAACCGGTTTTGAGGCGCGTCACGATTTCCTTGGTATCGCCATCGATGATCGCGACTTCGCCCGCATCACGCAGCGTAACCGAGAAGAAGTTATCGATATCGCGCTCGTGCTGCGGTTTGGTTGGACGGTCTTCGGGCGCGACCAGAACTTTCCACGATGCCTTCATTTCGGGCATGCCGAACTCTGGTGGAGAGGGGGGTTCCTGCTGCAGGAAACGCGCCATGATATCGATCTCGGCTTCGGTCATGTCACCTGAAGTACCCCAGTTGGGCATGCCGGCAGGTGAGCCGTAGGTGATCAGGGCTTTCAGGTAATCCGTACCTTTTTCCCGGGTAACGTCTGGTGTCAGGGGCTTGCCCGTCGCGCCTTTGCGCAGCACGCCATGGCATCCGGCGCAGCGCTCGAAGTAACGTTGCGTCGCCGTGGCAAACTCGGCTTCGGTCAGAACCGGGCCTGTGACATCCATGACCTGCCGGGCGCCCTCTGGCGACATAGCGACTGGCGCGCCCTCGTACTTCATTTCACCTTCGGTAGCACCGACGTGGCGCTGGCCCTCGGCGCGGTCTTCGGCGCCGGCCGCGGCGCGAATAGCTGCGACTTCGTCGACGCTGACGGCTGCCAGGTTGTTGCCCCAGGAGCCGAATACATAGGTGATTGCCGCGGCGAGATCTTCGTCCGGCAAGTGGCCGAGGCTCGGCATCACGCCGTTGTACGCGACACCATTAACCGTGATCGGACCGGTCAGGCCGAATAGCGCAGCACCGATGACATCCTCGCGGTTTCCCTGCAGGTAGTCCGAGCCGGCCAGCGGCGGGAATGCACCTGCCAGGCCCTGGCCGTTCGGCTGATGGCATGCGGCACAGTTGGCGTTGTAGACGCCCTGGCCCTTTGCCATGAGCTCGTCCGCTGTCGCTACGGCAACCTCGGCATCATGTACGGCTGTAGCGCTGGCGGCGGGTGTGTCCGCCGGTTCCTGTGAGCAGGCTCCGATGGACAGCCCCAACAGCGGCACTGCCAAAAGCATGCTGATTGTCTTGCGTTTCATTGTTACTCCCCTGTCATTACTGACGGTGTGGAAAATCACCACACCAGGTTGAGGCTGACGGACGCGTTGCGCCCCGCCTGTGCGAGATATGGAAGAATAGGATCGCCGGGTGCCAGACCGCGCACGTCAGTCCAGTTCCAGTACGTGCGGTCGGTGAGGTTCTGCAGCCCGGCTCGTACGATCAGGTTGACGCCGAGTTTTTGAGTGAAGTAGAGGTCGAACACGGCGTACCCGGAAGGCTTGAACAACTCGCCGGCGGATTCATCGACCCGGTCGTAAGCATCCGCAAGCGTGCTCTTAAGGCGAAGCTCGCGAGTCTCGTCAGCCGAGAACCAGCTGAAGCCTATAACCGCTTGTGCAGGACCGACCGAATTCACGGGGTTGCCCGTGCCTTCATTGTCCCCGCGGGCGTAGAAGGCCGATCCTTCGAGCATAAATTGCTCCAGGTCGCCGAAGCGCAGCGTCCAGCCGGCCTCGATACCTTCGATCGTCGTGTCCTCGATGTTCTGCGACTGGAACTGCGTGTAGCCGCTGACCGGGTCGACACCAATGTTCACTTTGGTTTCGATAAAGTTCGTGTAATTGGTTCGGAACGCGGAGATGCGCGCTGTCGAGCGGAGGCCGTACCAGCGCAGTCCGATGTCGAATCCATCCGACGACTCGGACCCAAGGTCGGGATTGGGGACAGCACGGACGCGGAACAAAGGCAGTTCCAGCGAGACGTTGGCGTCGGAGTAAGGCGGCGCCCGAAAACCGTGCGAATACTGCAAGTAGGCATCGACTCCCGGCGTGATGCTGTATATGACGCCGAGCTTGGGCGAAATGTCTGATTCGTCGAGGTAGGTCGTCTCGTAGTCGGGGTAGTCGAAAAGATACATCGCATCGACGTCGGGTTTGAGCTCATAACGGTCAGCACGCAGCGCTGCGATGACCGTCCACTTCTCGCCAACCGACATCGTGTCCTCGAAGAAGGCCGCGGTCTCGGTCGTGCTGCTGATCGGGAAATCTCGCAGCGGGAACACCTCGCCGAGCAGCACGTTCGTCTGGGAGCCCGTGACCAGGTCAGTTGACAGGCCGTCGCGGAATTCCTCGGTCCTGCGATCGCGATACTCGACACCCACCCCGACACGGTGTGCGATGCGCTTGCCCGAGAAGTTTTTCCACAGGTTTACTTCGATACCGCGGATTTCCTGATTGTAGGAGAACAAGCGGTCGATCGACACGGGCGCACGTGCTGCCGCTCGCTCATCCAGCGTGTACTGGTCGATATCGGTTTGCTCCCAGAAACTTCGTAGTACGCCGCTGTCGACCCAGCTCTCGGGCGAACCGAATTCATACGCGAGGTTGACAACGTCCATGCGCTGGCGGTCGTCACCCTCGAGCGCGGTGGTGGAGCGGTAGCGGCCTTCACCCAGCATCGAGTTGAGAGCCGATAGCGTATGGCCGTTCTGGCGCACCGCGCTGGCGCGGAAGGTGTGCCCAAAACGATTGTCAGAAACGAACTTGAGCAGCGCCGTCGTGCGCGTGTAGTCGCGTGTGTCGACAGCGGTTGGTGCCGCCGCCGAATCTGTCTGTTCGCCGTCTCGCCTGCTGTAGCCCGCAAGGAACCCGAAGGAATCATCGCCGAGGGCTGCCATGACCTGGCGGTGCGCACTGTTGTCGGAACCGCGCCAGGTGCCCAGGAATTCGCCGCCAAACTCGCCGCGCTGTGCGATATCGGATGGCTCGGGCGTGTATACCGCTACGACCCCGCCGATGGCTGAGCTGCCATAAAGAGCGGAGGCCGGACCATGCAATACTTCAATATTCTGGACCAGGCCCGCATCAATGAAATCGCGTGTTGCGTTGGAAAAACTGCCCGTATCAAACTGGTCGGCCAGCGGCACACCGTCGACGAGTATGGCGACCCTGTTTCCCCCGATACCGCGGATGTTGATGCCTTCAGTACCAAAGCGCGTGCCGGCGCCTTCGTAATCGACGCCCGGCATGTAACGAAATGCGTCGCTGATCGAGGTGGCGAGTTCGGCGTTCAGGGTGCCTCGAGAAAGGACCGTAACGTTTGCAGCTACCTCCCGTACCGAGCGCTCATCCTTGTGCGCGACCACGACAACCTGGTCGATCGTCTCATCACTTGGAATGTCGCCAGCCATTACGGCGGGCATGGCCAAGAGAGCCAGCGCAGCAGCCGTAGCGCGTGTGACGGGGACGTAACGCATCTCGTTTCCATTTGGATCGACGTGTCTGGAAGTTCAAATTGTCCGCCTCTGACCCACGGCATCCATGATCTAGATCAAGCTCGGATGTCTATCCAGAGAACAGTCCGGAAAAAAACCGGACAAGGTCGATTTTTGACGTAGTTTGGATTAGCGATCAAACTATGCCGCTGCGAAATGTGCCTTGCCGGAAACAACTATGAGACGAAATTCAGCACTTTTAATGTGTGCATTAGCGGTCTTGCTGGGTGCTTGTGGTGGACCGGTTGAGCCACCGGCTCCGCCGCAACCCGCCGTCGAATATCACGAAGTCGGCAGAGAGGCCGTCGCGTTCTCCTTTGAATTCGTGGCGCGAACGCGCGCCAGCGAAGACGCGGCCATCCAGGCGCGCATTACGGGTAGCATCATCGAACGTAATTTTGATGAGGGTCAGGAGATAGAAGCCGGCGCCCTGATGTACCGCATCGACCCACGCCCGTACCAGGCGGCGCTGGCATCGGCGAAAGCCGAACTCTCGAACGCACAAGCCGCACTCGACAATGCCGAGCGGAATCTCAAGCGTGGCGAAGAGCTATCGCCGGACGGCTACATAAGTGCATCCGAGATGGATAAGTTACGCAGTGAATACGATCGTGCGACGGCCGCCAAAGAGGCTGCATTGGCCGCGATCGACAATGCACAAATCAATCTTGATTTCACCGAGATTCGCGCCCCGTTCACCGGCGTTGCAGGCCGCTCGAATCTCAGCATTGGTGACCTGGTCAGTCCGCAGACGGGCGCACTCGTAACGCTCGTGCAGCTCGACCCGATGCTTGTCGATTTCGACATTGACGAGCAGGCACTCGCCAACAGTATGAAAGCCAACCAGGCTCGTGCCGCGGCGGGTGAGCCGCCTATCGAATACGTCCCGAAACTGAAGCTCGTGACCGGCGATATTTATCCGCATATCGGCACGATCGATTACGCCAGCAACCGGGTTAATGCCACGACTGGCACGATTACCGTTACTGCGCGCTTCCCCAATGCCGATGGCCACCTGTTGCCGGGACAGTTCGCCCGTGTCCTCGTGCAACGTGGCGAAGCAGAGATGAAGCTGTTGATCCCGCAGCCCAGTGTTCTTGAAGACATGCAGGGCCGTTACGTCTATACGGTGAGTGACGAAAACCTCGTCGTTCGCAAAAACGTGAAGCTGGGACAACGTGATGGCGTGAACTGGGTGGTCGATTCCGGGCTTGAGGACGGTGACCGGGTCATCGTCAATGGCGTCCAGAAGGTGCGGCCAAACATGCCGGTGAACGCAACGCCGGTTCAGGCGATGCCGCATGACACACGAAATCGTGCCGACTAGGCCCGCCTGATGATCAGCAAAACGTTCATCGAGCGGCCGAAGTTCGCGATGGTCGTGTCGATTATCATTGTTCTTGCAGGACTAATTTCGATTCCGCTGTTGCCCGTCTCCGAGTTTCCGGAGATCACGCCGCCGCAGGTCAGTGTGTCGACCGTTTATCCCGGTGCCAATGCGAAGACCCTGGTCGACTCCGTCGCCGGGCCCATCGAGCAGCGGGTCAACGGTGTCGAAGGCATGATGTACATGCAGTCGACGAGCGCGAACGACGGTAGCTACTCACTGAACGTCTCTTTCGACTTCGGCACGGATCCCGACATGGCGCAGGTTCGGGTGCAGAATCTCGTCGCCCAGGCGGAGCCCCTGTTGCCGGAAGAGGTCAAACGCCAGGGCATCACGGTACGCAAGCAATCGACTGACATGCTCATGGTTGTCAACGTTCATGCGCCAGAGGTCGACCTGTCGGCCGAGTTCATTTCGAACTACGCGTCGATCAATGTGGCTGATGTCATAGCGCGCGTCGAAGGTGTTGCCGAAGCACGCAACATGGGTGCGCTCGATTACGGCATGCGGGTCTGGCTGGATCCGGATCGTATGGCCGCAATTGGCCTGACGACGGAAGATGTTGTCGCCGCAATTCGGGAACAAAACGTGCAGGTTGCCGTCGGGCAGATTGGCGGCGCGCCGATTCCCGAAGGACAACAGTTTCAGTACACGCTGACGGCGCAGGGTCGATTGCGAACCGCCGAGGAATTCGAGGGCATCGTTGTGCGTGCTGGCGGCGACGCCCAGGTTGTTTATCTTCGCGATATTGCCAGGATAGAACTCGGCTCACAGAACTACGCCTGGCGCGGCGAGCTGGACGGCCGGCCATCCGCCGTCATTGCCATCTATAAGCTCCCAAGCGCCAACGCGCTCGAGGTTGCGGACAATATCTACGACCTCATGGAGACGCTGCAGCCGACGTTCCCCGACGGCCTCACCTATTCAATCCTTTACGATACGACGCGCTATATCGAGATCTCGATCAAGGAAATAGCGACCACGCTGTTCCAGGCGGTCGCGCTCGTCGTCCTTGTCGTATTCCTGTTCCTTGGCAACTGGCGCGCGACAATTATTCCGGCCGTCACCATCCCGGTATCACTGATTGGCACCTTTGCTTTCATGCTGGCGACCGGCATGAGCATCAATACCGTGTCGTTGTTCGGTTTGATTCTTGCGATCGGTGTTGTCGTCGATGACGCCATCGTCGTTATCGAGAATACGGAACGGCATGTTGGCTCCGGCCTGAGTGGCCGCGAGGCTGCTCTGCAGACGATGCGTGAGGTAACGGGGCCTGTCGTCGCAACAACACTCGTGCTACTCGCGGTGTTTGTGCCGGTTACGCTGATGCCGGGTATTAGTGGCGCGCTCTATCGCCAGTTCGCCATGACCATTACGGTCGCGGTCATCATTTCCTCGATCAATGCCCTGACGTTGAGCCCGGCACTGGCAGCGATGCTCGTCGGTGAAAAGACCGAACCGAAAGGCCTGCTTGGCAAGTTTTCAGCCATGCTTGACAGCGCGACTGAAAAATACCGTGGCATCGTCGGTGCGAGCGTGCGTCGCCTGCCCGTTACGATCGGCGTCTATGTCGTTTTGGCCGCAATTATCGGCGTGTTACTTGCGAACCTGCCAAGCGCGTTTGTACCCGATGAGGACAAAGGTGCGTTCTTTGTCGACATGCAATTGCCTGACGGCGCGTCGCTCGAGCGCACGGAAACAGTCGCCCGGCAGGTTAACCAGATCATTCTTGACGATCCGGACGTCGATCACGTGGTTACGGTCTATGGCTTTTCGATGCTCAAGGGTATCGCCAGTGGCAACGGCGCGTTTTCAATAGCCGTGCTCAAACCATGGGGCGAGCGACCAAAACCGGAGCAACACCAGATGGCGATTGTTAACCGTCTGCGAGGTCAGCTCTTTGCTATTCCCAGCGCGATGGTGATGGCTTTCTCGCCGCCTCCAATACCCGGGGTCGGCAATATCTCGGGACTCGACTACCGCATGCTGGATTTACTTGGGCGACCGGCCGACGAACTGGCCGGCGTTGCGCGGTCGGTTGTCATTGCGGCCAACGATGCACCAGAAATTTCGCAGGCGTTTACCAGTTTCCGTGCAGCAATACCGCTAATCGACGTCGAAGTTGATCGCGTCAAGGCCAAGGACCAGGGAATTCCCCTGTCGAGTGTGTTTGGTTCATTGCAGGCAATGCTCGGCTCGCTGTACGTCAACGATTTCAATTTATTTGGCCGTACTTTCCGCGTCATGGTGCAGGCAGAGGGTGAGTATCGGAGCAAGGAATCTGACATCGGCCGTATCTATGTGCGCAACTCAAGTGGTGAGATGGTGCCGATATCGACGCTCGTCAATACGACGCCTGAGCTCGGCCCCGAGATGCTGACACGTTACAACCTGTTCAACTCGGTAACGATCAACGCGGTTCCGGCACCCGGTTACAGTGAAGGCCAGGCAATCGAAGCGATGCGTGCAATTTCACAGTCCCAACTGCCAGCTGGTTTCACCTATGACTGGTCGGGCGTGACCTACCAGTCGCTTGCCGCCGGAAACCTGGCGCCAATCATCTTCTCGCTGTCGCTGATATTCGTCTACCTGTTCCTCGTCGCACAATACGAGTCCTGGCTGATTCCTGCAGCCATATTGCTGTCCGTGCCACTCGCCTTGATCGGCGCGTTTAGCGGACTGACCGCACTTGGTATCCCATTGAACCTGTACGCGCAGATCGGTCTCGTCCTGCTCATCGGAATATCGGCGAAGACGGCGATCCTGATCGTCGAGTTCGCGAAAGAGCTTCGCGAGCAGGAAGGCCTGTCCATCATCGATGCGACCGTCAAGGGCGCAACCCTGAGATTCCGTGCGGTTTTGATGACGGCGATCTCATTCGTGCTCGGCGTACTGCCACTGGTTCTCGCATCCGGCGCGGGCGCAGCATCGCGTGTCTCGCTGGGCGCAGCGGTGTTCTTCGGCATGCTTGCATCGGCCATCCTGGGAACCCTGATGGTGCCCGCTGCGTTCGCCGCCGTGCAGACCTTCCGCGAATGGGCAAAGGGTCGGGGCAAGTCTGCGAGCGAAAACGAAGCCTGATTCAGGCCATCAAGCACGGCAGCAATTTCGCCCGATTACTGGCGAATTGTTGCTTACGCGATAGAATAACGCCCTTCAGGCGCCCGT
>Ga0316191_10001621_pt1 | contig 15980 bp, 18 predicted proteins | sample Eddworburr2cm_MG_FD_204928 | JGI IMG/M metagenome (GOLD analysis project Ga0316191, IMG submission 204928) | Coastal sediment microbial communities from Maine, United States - Eddy worm burrow 2 cm | ecosystem: Environmental > Aquatic > Marine > Coastal > Sediment | place: USA: Maine...
ACCGGAACATCCTGAATACTTTCGGCGCGACGGGTCGCGGTTACCGAGACCTCGTCCAGAGACTGCCCAAATGAATTGGACGCCACGATCAGCAGCATCGATCCTACGAACAAGCTTGCGAAAATTCTGTTCATTACTTCCCCCCACAGGGTTTGTGTTCTGGTCTTGCTGGCCAAGGCAGCCGGCTCATCATGTCGAAATTGATCTAATTCAATTAGACCACGCTGATTATATTGCTCTGCTACAAAATGATTAGACCCGTACAATTGTTCTCTTCGTTCTCAAATTTTGCTCTATCAGCAAACGAGTCTAATCCTAAGAATATTTTGATAGCGGTAACGGTTTTCATTCATCGCTCAAAACTGCTCTTCAGGCATCCGGACAACAAGACCGTCCAGCTCATCAGATACCGTTATCTGACACCCTAGTCGACTTGTCGACGAAGGTTCTGGCACTGCTTCGAGCATCTCTTGTTCAGCTTCGTCTGGTTCGCCGGTTCTTGCGACCCAGGCTTCATCGACCATGACATGGCAGGTCGCGCAGCTACAGCAGCCACCGCAATCTCCAATAATGCCCTCGACAAGATTGTCGACTGCTCCGGACATAAGGGACTTGCCATTCTCGACGTCGACTTTGCTCTCTAGGCCGGAATGTGAAATGTAGGTAATTGTTGCCATATTAAGAAACTCGCTCCTGAGTACTAGACCCTTCATAACTAGAATGACGGCTCGACTTAAACTAACTTTCGCCCGACTTTTCCGCTTTGGCTGCTGCTTCGGCTCGGCGCTGCTTGCGCATATAAACTGATTGAACACCCTTTTCCAGGTTAGGACCGGGACCGAACGCCTCGCTGAAAACCGAGTCCTCAAGAGCTTCGACCTGATGTGTTACGTTCGAGGGCACAGCCATGATGTCACCGGGATACATCTCCGTGAATTTCTCCTGACCTTTAGGCCCGCTTCTCGCTCGGAGCTTTCCGCTAATCAGTACAACTGTTTGCTCGTCCTCGTGGCGATGCAATGGAGAAAAGTGCCCCTTCTTCATCTCAATCCAGGTCTGTGCAAAAGTTTTCATTGTTATGCGACGCAGGTCGATGCCCTCGCCAAACTTCTGCACCGGAATATCTTCGTGCTTATGAACTACCGCATCTTCCTGTTCGCTTTCATCTGTCATATTCGACTCCAACGCTAATTTAGGTTTAAAGCTTACTTCGACGATCCGTGGTTTCTACGTGAATCGCTAGCTGTCAAATCCTGGCCACCACTCCAGAACGCCCTTCTTGAAACTGTCTCGCTTGCTAATTCTATCTGCCCAATCCTGTATCGCCGGGTAGCCATCAAACGAGAAATTCGAGCGGATAAGCGTAAAGTGCAACGGCATCCATGTGATATCCGCCAGTGAGTACTGATTCTCGACAAGCCAGTCGTCGTTCGACAGGATGGCTTCGGCTCTGGTAAAACAATCGGTAAGGATTTGTTCCGCTCGTTCTGCGTCTTCCTGGCTTATCGTTTTGCTACCGGTGTTTTTTGAGTGGAAATCACGTATCTCTTCGTTCTCCTGCAGCTTTGCGTATTTCTTTTTCTCTTCTTCGGACTGATGCATGAATTTCTGGATCTTGTTGTAGTAGATAAACGTCTTCACTGCGCCGACGTGATTGTTCACCGCCAGCTTCATCCATTCATACATCTGCTCACGCCCGGACTCCGAAGTGGGCCGCAATGGTGGCTCGGGGAACTTCTCGTCCAGGTAGTCGATGATGTCATCCGATTCGATGATCACGACGCCGTCGTCGACCAGAGTCGGCACCACTCCATTCGGATTGATACCGAAATACTCAGGTGTTTGATGTTCCTTCTTAAGGATATCCATATGATGACTCGTCCACGGCAGGTTCTTTTCTTCGAGAGTTACCCGCACTCGCATAGCGCAATTGGAGATACCCGCGTGATATAGATGAAGCCCTTCGAAATCGAGAACTTCTTTGTTGTTAGGTACGACAATGCCCATGTGACTGCTCCGCAAGAAAGATCAACGTAAGTCTGAGAATCGATGGACTCCCAAGCTCCAGTAACAATCTAGTGGAAGAGCAGCCGGCCGATAATACCCAGCTGTGCGCACGCACCGAGCGTCATTTTTGAACGATCAACAAGAGTACTGATCGGCGTATTCGCGCTGCCCTACCTGTCAAAGAAATTTAGGTGTCGTGCACGACCTGAATCGTCGTGTACTCAGCAAGACCTTCAACACCAAATTCGACTCCGATACCGGACGATTTGACTCCGCCGAAGGGAGCCATGGGATTCAAGCCACCGTGGGAGTTGATCCACACCGAACCACATTCCATTTTGCTAGCAAGCTCCAGCGCCTCCTCCCTATCCGGACCCCACACCGACCCACCCAAGCCGACATCGAGCGAGTTTGCGCGCTCCAAAGCCTCTGCTACGTTGGAATACTTGATAATCGGTAGCGCAGGGCCAAACTGTTCCTCCTTGACGAGACGTGTTTCGTCATTCACGTCAGCCACGAGCGTGGGCGCATAGAAATACCCACTTCCTTCGCCTTCTTCGCCGCCGATAAGGACCTTCGCTCCTTCGGCTCGGGCATCGTCGACAAGCTCCTTCACATACTGTTGCTGACTCTTGTTTGTCAGTGGCCCCAGGATATTTTCCGGGTCCATGCCATCGCCACACTTCACCTTGCTGACAAACTCCGTGAGCTTCTCGCAAACTTCGTCATACAAACTTTCATGTACATACAAGCGCTTCATCGCCGCGCAGGTCTGGCCGGTATTGATAAATGCTCCCCAGAACAGTCCCTCGGTAATGGCATCAATGTCCGTTCCCGGAAGCACGATTCCCGCATCATTGCCGCCCAGCTCAAGGGTTGTGCGTTTCAGGGTACTCGCAGACTTCCCAAGAACTCGCTTGCCAATCGCCGTTGAACCGGTAAAGACAATCTTATTGATGTCTGGGTGATTGGATATGTCGTCTCCAATGCTGCCCGTTACAGAGTTCACGACTCCCGGTGGCAAGACCTCATTCATAAGCTCGACGATCCGCAGAGTTGTAAGAGGAGTATCCGCAGAAGGTTTAACCACCACGGTGCACCCCACTCTTAGCGCCGGCATGATGTGCCAGGTTGCGATTAGCGCCGGCCAGTTCCAGGGCGTAATTGACGCAACCACACCCACAGGTTTCCGATGCAATTTGATGCGTCCATTGTCATTGTCCTGAATCACTTTGACCGGCAGCTCCAGGCTGGCGGTGGCACGAGTCCACCCTGCGCACCCACCTATCTCCATGTTGGCACCCAGCCCGCCCTGGGTCTTGCCCTGCTCGAGCGTTATTAGTGTGGCCAGTTCTTCATGGTTTTGTTCGATGATGTCAGCGACTTTGAGAAGCATCTCTACGCGCGTCTCATCCGGCAGCCCCGACCAGGTCGGAAGCGCCTTTCGTGCTGCCGCGACCGCCTTGTTCAGTAGATCGACGTTTCCCTTTGGACAGTTGGCGACAATAGACTCATCAGCGGGATTGATAACAGGGAACGTCTCATCAGGGCGAACCTGTTGGCCGTTCACAATCAGTGAAAAATTGGACATAGCATCCTCCTCAATATAAGGATTTAAGAAAATTTGAAACTAGGCGTGACGGCTAAGCACCAGGCATCCACTTAGCCACAGCCTCCTTGTAGCTAGGCCTACTCTGCCAAAGGGCCACCCAGTTCATGAAGTTTGGAAACTGCTCGAACGGGAAGTGGTTTCTTTGCAAGAGCGAGTACTGTGGTATCCACGCAATATCGGCCAAGGTCGCGTGATCTCCGAGGATGAAGTCGTTGTGCTCCAGATTTCGGTCGATCCTCGAAAATGCATCTAACAGAACACCTTCTGCCTTCTGGATCATTTCCTCCGGAATCCCTCCCTCTGAAAGGGTCAGCTTGTGGAAATCGACAATGTCTTTGTCAGTCTGTAACTCCTCAAGAAGCTTCATGGATTCCGGAGTTTTTGTAGGCCTATTGTTTCGACCATAAGCCCATGTCTTGATAACTCGCATGTGATTTACACGGGTCCACTCAAGCCATTCATCCATTTCGGCCCTTTTCTGCGCGTCGGATGGAATCATTGGGATTTCGGGAAATTTTTCTTCGAGGTAAAGGAGAATATCGGCCGACTCATAAACGATCGTGCCGTCGTGAATTATCGCCGGCACCAATCCCTGAGGGTGTATTTCGAAATACTCTTTGGTCAGATTCTCCTGCTTGCGCAGATCCACGAACCTGTCGACCCAGGGCAATTTCTTTTCCTCAAGAACCAGACGCACGCGCATAGAACAATTGGACGTGGAGAAATGAAAAAGATGAATTCCCTTCGTATTGAGTATTTCAGAATTCTCGGTCGGCCTAATCGGCATAATCAACTCCGGAGGTTTGATAGCAATCGCATGAACGCGACAATGAAGAACCGTGACTCACTGCAAGTCGGCTCTATTCGTCAACGGCGAGCTGTTCTTCATCTGGATATCGACCCAGCATCAGAAACAGACCAATAGATACGGCCAACGCAGCCGCCGATGCGGTCAAGACAGTCGAATATCCGCCCAAGGACTTCGCCGCCGCACCGTAGATAGGCGGCGCAATTCCGCCGCCGACAGTGAAGAAGGCGATAATGGCCCCGAATATCGCCGGATAGTGCGCGGGGCCGAAATACTTGCTTGTCAAAAAGGCCAGCAAGTCCAGCTCTGCACCTGCCGCAAGCCCAATCAAAACCGCAATGAGAATCGCATAGGAAAATGTGATGTTGTCGCCACTTAACATCAGCAGCCCGATCGTTGGCATCACGAAAAAGCAAGCTGCAACTCCTGGAGCCCAGAACCGATCAACCAAAACTCCTGCGGTAAGGCGTCCTACTATGATGGTGAAGCCCAGAACGGCAGCAATGGTCGCGATCGTGCTGCGGTCCAGACCCTTTGACGTCATGATCCGCTCGAAGTTTGACAACACTCCGGCAATGACGATTACTGTCAGAAATAGCACGGCGGACAGAATCCAGAAACTCGTCGTGCGCATTGCCTGGCTTCTCGTCATGCCCCAGAAGACCAAGCCGTTGTTGTCCAAGCTCGGTCCACCTGCGGAACTTTTATTCGTTTTCTCGCGAAATAGTGTGAGTACGATTGGTAACGAAACTACGAAGGCCCCTATACCCAGTACGCGGTAGCCGGTACGCCAGCCATAGTTTGATATTAGAAATTCGACAATTGGAGGTAGAATGAAAGCACCCAGACCAGTACCGGCCATTGTGATGCCTATAGCTTTGCCACGATTTTTCTGGAACCAGCCATTGAGCACTCCAGTCCACACGATAGGCAGAGACCCTGCCCCCAATATGGCCAGAACTGCGAAACTGGCGTACCAATAAGTCAATGAACCTGTATTGAATGAAAGCAGAACGTACCCGAATGAATGCCCTACAAGTCCGAAGACTCCTATCTTCCGAAGACCGTACTTTTCAACCAACGACCCGACGGTGGGACCAGTGACTAAACCGAAGCATAGGAGAACGGTGTAGCTCAGGAAAAACTGCGATGCACTCCATCCAAACTCACTGGTCACGGGCCCAACAAAGAATCCTTGCGTATACATTGTGAGCGTGAATATGCCGCACATTGTTCCAATCGTTGCGGCAAACAATGGCTTCCAGCCGTTACGGAATTCACTCATCTTTTCGCACCCCTATTTGGTCGGGCTCGTAGGCGTAACCAAAAACTCATTGAACCGGCCGCCGCGTATGCGAGGTGGCATCTCGATTATCTTTCGATTAGTTGGAACAACCCGTCATGAACAACGCATCGCTATCGGAGCGAATCTAATCAGGTCCAAGATGAATGTTAATAGTCTCCATTGGGGTCTCGGCGTTCTCATTTCGTGCTCGATAAAGAGTTGGCGAAGCTTTTTTGTTTGGGCAATCGCAAACGAAGAGCCGGACGTATGAATGAAATGACGACAAAGACATCCTTCTCATTGACCCAACAGGAGATCGCCTGAAGAATGTTCCGAAAGAACTACTGCATAAGGACGAGTTGAACTTTGCTACTGAGAGCTCTGACAACCTCTATGATCGACACTTGGTGAACTATCTCTCGTTTGCCTGTTGCGAGATATCGGAGAATTTTCTGATTCGATCACCTCAAGGAAGTAGGAATCTCGAAGCAATCTCCATCAATATAGGTCGCAGGCGAGCTCTCGGCATTAATCGCGATCAGAAACTTCTCGATGTCAGAATTGAATATCAGACGACAGAATATTTACGCCAGCAGCTTTTGGAAGATGGGCGAAACAGAAGATCAACACAAAATCTCCAAACGAAAAGCGGTTTGATCTCGATTCGACGAATCCGGGCGCCTCTATGATTTAAGCAACCGCCAGTTGTTGAATCGCATCCGTCCAATTCTCAACATGCCACGTACTAACTATTACTCCGTCAGCAATTTTGTGGATGTCTATCGACATAATGCGGAAACTTTTTCCACTAAACGGCACGCCGAGAAATGCCTGCGCAGGGGTACCGCTGCCTTCACCACGCACAACCAAATAACCTTCACCAAGAACAATATCGTCTATGCGCCATTTTAGGTCGGGTACAACTTTGGTCCTCAATGCGTCGAGTGAGGCGGCGGTTTCTTCGATGGACCGAAAATCTGTTTCACTACTATAGCTACGCCAATCGGCAGACATGTTTATAAACGCCAGATCTGTGCCGACTTTTCCTGAGAGGAAGTCATAGAGCGGCTGGACGAGTTCCAGAGCAATTTCAGCGTTCGGTGTCTCTGCGTACTTTTGGGTCGTTGAAGACATTTTGTTTGTCCGTTGTTTAGTTCGGTCTGATCGGCAAATGTTTTTTTACTTAGACTCGTCGGTATCGACCCAGGGATAGGGTCCCATCCAGAGATCCAGCAGAACCCGCTGTGCGTTTAGCGGCAACCATTCTTCATACTTATTCCAATGCGCGTACTTCGGCAATTCAATAGCATCCGGAATATCATCCGCTGGCGTACCTTTCTTGAATTCAGCAAAAATCGCGTTGCGCAGGTCCTGAATAAACGCTCGTTCTTCGGTAACATGGGTTTTGGTACAGCCGTTCAACGCCTCTTCAGCGGGTAAGTCATTATGAGAACAAACAGCGACTTCAAAATCCAGCTCCAATATCTCCCCTAACGTGCGCTCCCATTCTCCAATATTGAAATCGGGAACAATCGAGAATAGAACCCGATTGGGAGTCACTAAATCTGCGAGATAGGCAACGCGCCGTTCAGGTATTACAAAGACCGTCATACCGAGACCGTGATTCAAACCGAGGTAATGGAGTTGAACGGTGACGTCACCGAGTTCGATGTCATGCCTAGCGCCATCCCAAATGATATCGGGTGGCGACGAGTCCTGGCCAGGATTCGCCGCTAGCCACTTCACAGCCAAAGAGTGCATCACTGTCTCTGCACCAGCTTCTTGTAGTACACCTCCACCATTGGAATGGTCCCAATGGTTGTGACTGTGTAACGCATACTTCACGGGCTTGTCAGTAATCGAACGAATTGCATCCAGCATAGCTCCGGCGTGTTCGGAGCTAACCGTTTCAAACACTGCAACTCCCTCATCGGTGACCACAAACATTGAGTGATATCCGTCGCCGGGTGCAAAGCTGTAGACGCCCGGGGCAATTTCGCGAGTAGTCTCAGCAGGGTCATCGGCTTGCGATGTGCTGAAACATCCCATGAGAAGGGCTGTTGCCCCGGCTACAGCGATCATTCGAATTCTGTTAAGCATCTTTGTCTCCAGCACTTGTGGCATGCCATATTCCTAGGTGATTGATGATTCTCTGGCGTTTGTGTCTGCGACGTTTTAGTCTCAGAAAATGAGGCTAAAACAATCACGCCGAAATCACGCCGCCGCATTTATAGTACAATTTGTACCTCTATGCAACAATATGTCCTATAGATGTCGAAATGACTAGCTCTGAAGACCCGCGACTGATTGCGACGCGAACCGCCGTCCTCGATGCCGCACTGGGCATCCTTCAAGATGAGGGTGTTTTAGCGGTTACGCATGGAGCTGTCAGCAAGGTCACAGGGATTTCGCGAAGCACGATTTACCGGCACTGGGCGGATACTAATGCGTTACGCAACGATACTTTTAAACGCGCGGCCGGACCCCGGAGGATTGCACCCAAGACCAATGGACCATTGCACGCTGATCTAACTTGGCTCTTGGGCGCCCTCGTATCCGTGCTTAATGAAACACCTTGGGGCCAAGTCGCACCACAGGTCATCGCGGCGGCGGCAACCGATGAGGAAGCGCGAGCCGTGATAAATGGTTTGATGAAGGAACGTAAAGCGATTGTGGAAGCTGTTTTCGCGGCTGCGCAGAAAAGAGGCGAGCTGCAATCTGGCGCTCCAGTCGGCTATCTAGCGGAGATGGCGATTGCTGTTCCCTATTTTCGCAAGCTCATCGCGCGGTTGCCCCTGGACCATGAGTGGCTCGAGTCTCATGTGGATTTGATATGTCAGCTTGCTGAGCCGCCTGTTAATTGACGAGTGTAAAGGAAGTCTCAGGTTATCTACATGTTCAATTTGTAAAACCCGATCTATGAGATAGCACTCTAGAACCGAAACCTTCTAACCGCTGTTTTGACACAGCGAGCGCGCCCCAAGGGCAATATCTTTGAGATGCGCCCAGAAGGATGCGCTTTCGGCCTGTCGTCATTTCGCTCCTCGGAAGATTCAGATTGGGCTACGCACCTGATCACGGTCTCTTCGAGAAGTTGGACGATACTAAGATCAACCGGGGTTATCTAGAAATATATGACCCCATATCGAAGCGCATCTGCTGCATAGTCCGGGCCAGAGGATTCGAGATCTTCACGATTTCTTGGATCAGGCACGAGCAGCCGAAGAGTCTCCCACGTGTACTTGGCGCACCTAACGTTGATGTAAATCGCCGGGTACTCGTTGGCTAGTCAGTTGTTTCCGAGCGGTTCGAAAGATTTGAGGTTCCCTCGGAAACCTTATAACCATGTGGAAAAATTGGTCGGGGCAGAGAGGTTCGAACTCCCGATCCATTGACTGTAATCCTGAAATCAATACATCGATCGAGCATTGACATTAAATTAGTTAACACGTTACATTAAATATCTCAGAATCTCCATGAGAGTCTCTTCTCATGCTATCCAAGATCGACGTTGCGGCCGCCGTGCGTTATTACAGATTTTCTGGTGGCCAGCAAATGAGGTGACCTAATGTTCAAGGAAATGGCGCTTTGACAGAACGATATGACCTGATGGTTATCGGTGGCGGTAGCGGAGGGCTCGCGCACTCGCAGCGTGCTTCAGAATATGGCATCAAGGCAGTAAATATCGACTATGGCCCACTCGGTGGTACTTGCGTCAATGTTGGGTGCGTACCGAAAAAAGTGATGTGGTATGCATCGAATACAATGCATGCGATGCAACACGCAGCGGACTACGGGTTTGACACAGACGTCAAGGGACATAGCTGGGCAACGCTGAAGGCCAATCGAGATGCTTACATTAAGCGCCTTAACAGCATCTATGCGAATAACCTTGACAAGCGTGACGTCGATTTTATCGAGGGCCATGCCAGTTTTGTTGACTCACACACGGTCGTAGTCGGCGAACGTATGATAACTGCCGAAAATGTGGTCATCGCAACCGGCGGCAGGCCTATCGTCCCCAACATTCGTGGTGCCGAGTTCGGCATTACCTCAGATGAATTCTTTGAGCTCGACGAACGGCCGCAACGAGTGCTCATAGCGGGCAGCGGATACATCGCCGTTGAGCTGGCTGGCGTTTTTAATGCGCTCGGTAGCAATGTGCAGCTCGTCGTGCGAAAGGAGAACCTTGTTAGAAGTTTTGACAACATGCTCGGCAAAAATCTCATGGAAGCAATGCGAAATGCCGGCGTGCAGATTGATACGGGCTTCGTTCCCGCTGCGGTGGAGAAAACGGATGACGGTCTCGTCGTTACATCTGAGGACGGTCGCAGCTTCGGTCCTGTTGACTGCGTGTTGTGGGCGGTCGGGCGCAAGCCGAACACCGACAACCTGAATCTCGAAGCCGCCAGCGTTGTAACGGATGCGCAAGGTTTTATTCCGGTCGACAAATTCCAAACGACCAATGTGCCACATATTCATGCGGTCGGTGACGTTACCGGTGCCGCAGCGTTGACACCGGTCGCAATTGCGGCCGGGCGGCGGCTAGCCGACCGAATGTACAATGGCATGGAAGGCCAGCACCTGGAATATCACACGATTCCTACCGTGATCTTCAGTCACCCGCCCATGGGTACGGTGGGCCTGAGTGAACGAGAGGCCAGAGCAGAATACAGCGACGCAGTAAGAATCTATACCTCGAAGTTTGCCGGCATGTACTACGCCCTAAGCGAACACAAGGAACAAACAGTGATGAAGCTCGTAACCGTTGGCGATGACGAGCGCATCGTTGGTTGCCACGTAATCGGCGACGGCGCCGACGAGATGATGCAAGGATTTGCTGTTGCGATGCGCATGGGAGCCACGAAGAAAGACTTCGACGACACAGTCGCGATACACCCGACCAGTGCCGAAGAATTTGTGACTATGCGTTAACCGACATTTGATACCAGACCGGCCGGTAACCCAATGGTTTGCACCGAGTCGACTTACTATTGGTCTGGATCTTCGAGGCCCAATCGCTTATGCCACGAAGCAATCGTTTCGTCAGGATATCGGTCACATACCGTGTCGTTCGGGCCTTTATGCACCTCGACCCAAGACGCTTTTGATCTCACCATAAGATGCGTGCGTTCAGGCGGCACTGGCAACTCGCTATCGATAGCCGATGCATGGGGATGCACCAACTCTGGCCAGCGAGGATCCCATATCCAGAGCGCACTGCCGCACAATCTGCAGAAGTGGCGCTGTGCCGGACTCATCTCGCTCTTACCAGTTTCTTCGTCGTGAATAGTCGCGCAGTACACACTGAAGTTGGATTCGCCTTCAACCTCAAACGATGAATAATCGCCGCCCAGATTTATGGCGTACCCTCCCCCACCCGATGTTTTGCGGCAGATCGAGCAGTAACAGAGGTTGAAAGGGTAAGGATGGATGGAGCCAAGCTTAAATCGCACACCACCGCAGTGACAAGATCCTTCAATCAGCATATTGAGCCTCGTAGACAGTAATAGACAACTCGCGAAGCGGCATACGTCAACAAAGGACTATTGCCATCCGCTCAGGTCAATTCTAACTCAACGCGTGTATGTGACGATTAACCGGTCACACCTGAGGCCACATTGCGGGATTTTAGTGAGACATAGCAGCGTGCGGAGCGCACTAAATGTTGGTCCGGGTGCATGATTTCAAACATACATTTGGTCGCCTGAGCTACTCGACACATAGCTTACAGATTGTTCCGGACATATGGTTTACACATTGGAGTTCGCTCGATCTAACAGACATTGTGTTGGCTCAGAAGAAGGTGAAAAGTGGCAGCAAGAATCCTTGGCATACGTTCTCAGTTCCTTACGATGGTCCGTTTGGGAACGGACACTAGTAGGCCGATAATTACGACGGGTATCCAAGGGCTGGATCAAAGACGCGGTGCGCTTTCTAGACCCCCAAAAGTAGTATATAAAAATGCACTGCAATTTTGCATACTACCGGAACGTCTATCAGATCGAATTCAGACTTAGTCAAATGCGCCGCCAGATGGCTCAATAAAACGACTATCCGAAGCGTCTCTTTCCCCCCCTCAATTATTAGAAGAACCACAGCCCAGAAAACACGTAAGAACCAAAAGACGAGAGTTTATTGCTCCCCGAAAGTAGAAATGAAGACCTCAGCCAGATTTTCTCAATGTTTGACCAGCAATTGCTAGGTTGTCGAATCGGGGGAATAGGCGAGAGAGTCCTAATTGGACCCCGAGACTTGTAAGCCAAGCCCGCCGCCGAAACAGTGGAAATTAGAAGGGCCCTGTGTTTTTTCAACCCCCAAAAGTAGTGGACAAAATAGCACTGCTATTTTGTCTACTGTCGGACGCTGGTCGGCTAGTTGTCGGCCCGAGAATCAATTATCGGATAACGGCACGAAATAAAAACCCAGGGCATCTTGATCGGATCCCGATACTAGTAGGTAAAGTGCATCGCCAATACAGTCGAAAATCGAAGGTCCCTATTTTTTTGGACCCCCAAAAGTAGTAGGGAAAACTTGACCCAAGTTTTCCCTATGAGTGACGGCTTCCGGAACGAGGCTTTCGCATCACTCGTCTCATCCTGAATTTCGCAGATACTTAGCTTGTCAGACCGCGGTTGTGCCGGATCCTTGCTCAATCGAAAAGCACCGATCTGAGACCCAGAATCGGCAAAACTGGGGCTTGAGCACAACGCATCAAAATCAGGCGAGCAGCCCGCTGAATCAATCAGATGCCAGGGACGTGCTCGAGCAAATTGGACGCAGAAAATTGGTTCCTGAGAAGATTCGAATGGAGCTGGTCCAGGCAAGACTCGAGTACTCTCCCAAACGAACCGGGGCCGAACTGGCCCGCGCAGCTGCGCTATTCGCAGCGTCTGTTTTCGCCCAAATGATTGGCCGGGAATCGGGTATTTCTATCGCCGTTGCTATCGGCTGTACGACCGGACTGCTATTCACATTGTCGGCGCTTGAAATGAAGCTTGAGAAGCTGCTGACAATGCGTCGAGCCAAGTCTCTGCGAGGGGACCTTGAGGGAGCAGACGGCTTTCTATGGCGGTACAAGGATACCCTCGAAGCCGACCATGCAGACGGTCCAATCGAAATTCACGAATCGCTATTGCGGTGCTGCCGTGAATCGCGTGAAGGCAAAAGTCACCTTGATGACGAAGACCTTACCCAATACTGGTACTGGGTATCCATTCTTCATGGCCACGCCGAGTCGCTGGTCTCCTAGTCGCTTGAAGACTATGTGAGGTAAGAGATTGCCGTCCTGAACGGGGTTGGACCTCCAGGCCGACGCCGACCCTCCTTGGCATGTCTGACCCTTCGAATACAACCCATACACCGTTCTTACGGCTAATAGAGATTTATCTTATCTATTTTCTATGTGGCCTCCCGGTCTCAATACACTGAAGTTATGACGGAATACGCAACCAACCACATGGGAGATCCAAATCGTGTCTGAACTCATCCTCACAGACGAAGAAATACGTGAAGTTACCGGACATAGTGCAAAGGAGAAGCAATATCGATGGTGCCTTATGAATCACATAGCCTGCTTCAAGAGTGGCAACGACTCTCTGGTCATCTCGAGGCAACATTTTGTCGATGCGTTTGAGCGAGAACGAATAATTCGCACTTTCGCCGGTGCCCAGAACTCACATTTCGTCCATTAGGCGGAACCAGAGTAATGGTCCGTATAGAAAAACTGAATCGCTACGACTGGATCGTTTTCATCCTCTGGAGTTGTCGCGATCATCTAAGAATCCAATGGCAGTTATTGGTACTCAGCTGGGTTGTCGAACGAACATACCGTGGTCTCCTAGTCTGGACAAATCAGACGGACACCCCAATGAACCACAGACAAAACCGCCTCTCGATAAAATGCCCGAACTGCGGGAGCAACAATACCCAGACCATTGAGACCGCCTACGCCCAATCTGTACGGCGTTCCAACGGCTATGTATCGATTAGCGAATTCGGCGATTCGATCTCGCCGCCGGAGCCACAGTCGACGTTTCTGGCGCCGCTGGCGTATGCCTTTGGGTCCACGTTCATCAGCTTACCCGTTCTGCCCAAAATCGATGATCTGATAGACCTTCCGTTAATCACCGGTAGTCCGCCCATCAATTCCGGAAACTTCATGATCGCGATGGGTATTGGCGCATTGGTCTTTGTGATTAACCGCCGTTCAGCGGTTAGCTACAACGCTTTCGTGTTCCGAAAACTATTCACCGCATGGCGACGACAATCCGTCTGTCGCCGTTGCTCACATGTTTACCTACCTGGAGAAAAATAATGATTAGAACCAATGAAGATATTTGGAAAGCTGGCGCATTCAATGACAAGCGCGAATCAGCGCTTCTGCTTTGCAAGCGGAAACGATTTGAATGGAAAGGCGTCATTACGGTCGTCGAGCGGCTTCTACTGGAGGACAACGGTTTGATTATCGTCATCAGTGCCTTAGGTAGTGATCATCAACACCCGACACCCCTCGACATGACCAACGCATCGCTCGCAACGGTCGTTGTTGTTAATCGACGCCTATTTCGAAAATACCGTCGCAACGTACGCACCTACTTGGAATACGCCAATGGCGCGATGCTGGAGGTTGGTGTGGACGTGAAAGAGTCCGAGCAGATGGTGCTGCGTGAGTTGAGTATCACCGGAGATTCGAGGCGACGCCGACTTCGGATCGCGTCCTCAGTGTTTGGCTACCTTTTGCGTCATAGGTGAACTAACAAGCAGGCGGATTGAGATATCAAAACTGAGTTTCGCCTCGGCAACACACTGAATAAAGTCAGTATTGGTCGGCGGTATTTCTCACAGAAGATTAAGGAGCCATTAATGAGGTCGTCAAATTTATTCCTCAGCGAATCTGCATTGACAGAAATGACCGGCTATAAAAGCAAAGCTGGGCAGATTCGTTGGCTTGCTAAGAACGCGTATCGGTTCGATGTTCGAGCAGATGGACGCCCCAATGTGCTGATAGAGCAGGTAATGGAACGTCAGTGCAGAAACGCCAAGACTAAGGCAGGACCAAATTTGGCATACCTCAAGTCAGTGAGCTAGGGAGACATAATGGGACGCAAGAGAAAATCCAACAAACACCTGCCATCTCGCGTTGAACTCCATCACGGCAGCTACCGCTATCTTCATCGATCCGGCAAGAAGACAACGCTAGCCAGGGCAGATGACTACGCTGAGATGCTAAGGGCTTTGGCTGATGTCATTGGCCAACGACCCTCAATGATTACGCTTGGCACGATTATGGATCGATACGAGCTCGAGGTACTTCCCACCAAAGCAGCAACCAGCGTGATGACGCAAACCAAACAACTCGGAACTCTCCGCGCTGTGTTCGGCCACATGGATCCCAACGATCTGTGTCAATCTCATGCGTACGACTATGCCAATACACGGGCGTCAAAGTACCCAACCACAGCAAGTCGCGAGTTAGAGTTGATGAGCCATGTATGCACGATGGCGGTTCGATGGGGGGCGATGCGCACGAATCCACTCATAGGAATTGAGAAGCCAAGACGGCCACCACGGCGACGATATGTCTCCAACGATGAATACACCCACGTTTGGAATCTTGCATCTCCGATGGTTCGCTGCGTTATGGACTTGGCGATGCTCACAGCGCTCCGTCGTGGCGACATCTTTAGGATCGAGCGACGCCATATCACCGATGATGGCCTCTACATCAAGCCCGGAAAAACCCAAAGCACTACTGGTGTTGAACTCCTATTTGAATGGACACCCGCACTCCGAGACGTAGTTGGGCAAGCGCTATCGCTGAAGCCACAGGTACGCCAATGGGTTGTCTGTAATCGTAAAGGGAAGATGTACACAAAGAACGGGTTCGACAGTGTGTGGCGGCGCCTGATGGACAAGGCTACTGCCGGCGAAGCGGCCATAGATAGATTTCAGTTTCGCGACCTTCGCAGGAAATCGGCAAGTGATGAAGCCGACGAAAACATCGCTCAAGCTCGACTCGGCCATGCCAACATCGAAATCACTAAGCGTGTCTATCGCGTCAAGCCCAACCGCGTTAAGCCGCTTCGATAGCCGCACAATGAGAGAGGATATTCCCCAATACGTCATTTATTCCCCACCTTGCCATAAATGAAAAAGGCCAGTCGCTCGTAAGCAACTGACCTTAATCGTCTAAATGGCGCGCCCGGAGAGATTCGAACTCCCGACCGCTCGGTTCGTAGCCGAGTACTCTATCCAGCTGAGCTACG
>Ga0316191_10001622_pt1 | contig 15978 bp, 14 predicted proteins | sample Eddworburr2cm_MG_FD_204928 | JGI IMG/M metagenome (GOLD analysis project Ga0316191, IMG submission 204928) | Coastal sediment microbial communities from Maine, United States - Eddy worm burrow 2 cm | ecosystem: Environmental > Aquatic > Marine > Coastal > Sediment | place: USA: Maine...
ATAGGGGTTTGAGCCCTGGGGGCGGACTCGCGTTCGCACCCGCTCCGACGGCAATCTGCCCGATGCCTCGGCCAGGCCGCGCCGGATGACTCCGTCGACGACGTGATCTGAAGATGGACTAGCGCCCGTTTTCTTGCTCTTACGACCAAACATTCTGGATTCTCCCCCCGGAGAAATACGGGTCCGCCAAAGTCACGTCCCCAAGCCAAAGTATATGATGCGAGTTGCGACGGATGCGTGAATCTCGTCACATTTCAGCCGGTCGGCTGATCTTCTCCTAGGTGCCGCCGCAGCGGCAATATGGCAAGCCTGAGCAGCTGCAATGCCAGCCATGGGCTCAGGATGAGTATCCAGGCCGCCGGGAACCCGGCTGCCAGGTCAGAGAAGATATCGCCATAGAGGCGTCCGATCCCGTATCCCTGTTCCGAGTAGGTGCCGAGCAGCGACTGGCCGATCATATAGATGGCGATCGGTAGCACAATCGCCCCGATCGGAATGAAGACTCCGGCGATGATCAATTCCCGCCGCAACCATACCGGTTTCCGGCTGGAGCCCGGATCGCCTTCGGTGGTGTGGTCGTTACGGTGGGTCATGAGTACTGGCCGCTAACGTGATCGTATGCCTGAAAGCATGGTTTCTCCGACAAGGTCCGCAAGGTCCCTGACGTCACCCGGGCTGTCCGGTGTCAGTTTTCCGCTGCCAAGTATCAGCATGGTGAGTCCGTGGACGGCAGACCAGGCGGAGAGTACCACGCTGTCTGTATCGCGGCCGCCAAAAACACCTGCCGACCTGCCGTCATCGATGATCCTGTAGATCTCGTCATAAGCGGCTTCTGCCGTCCGATGCAGGTCCTCATCGATATCTTCGGATTTCATCATGCCACCGAACATGAGCCGGGTGCGTTCCGGATTCTCCGTCGCCCATGCCACGTAGGCGCGGCCGGCATCAAGTATCTGCAATTCCGGGTTCCCCGGATGCCTTGTTCTCGCCTCCCTGGTCATCGCTCCGAGTTGATCAAACCCGGCCTTGGCGACAGCCTCCATCAACGCGGCCTTGTCGCGAAAGTGACGGTAGGGGGCAGCGTGGCTGACGCCAGCGCACTGACAGACTTCCCTAAGGCTAAGGGCATTCGCGCCCTTTGTCTCGAGGAGCTTCTCGGCGGCCTTGACCAACGATGAATAAAGGTCGCCGTGGTGATAGGGGCGTGCTTTTGGGGAGTGGTTGGGATTTTTCGTCATGTCTGCATCCAGGGCGAAGTCTAGCACGAATGTTGACAATGCAAACATATATGTTTACAGTGCAAACATGTCGCGCCTGCGGCTGGAGCGGTGGAAGTCAATGAGACCCAGAGTCGTCCTCCCGATCATCGTCGCGCTAGGCGCCGTTCTTGTCGCTGGCTGCGATCCCAGTTCCGGATCAGAAGCAGCCGACGTGCAGCCGCGCGGGGTTCGAACTGAACAAGTACGTGTTGCAGACGGGATGCGGGAAATTCGCCTGTCGGGTGTGAGTCGTGCGGTCCGTCGGGCGACCCTTTCATTCCTTGTCAGTGGCACGCTTGCAGAGCGGCCGGTCGAGCTTGGCCAAGTGGTAAAAGCTGGTGAACTCCTGGTGCGACTCTTCAATCCAGGCCTGGAGCCGGCGGTTGCCAGCGGGGAGGCCAGGGTCCGTGAACTGGACGCCCGTCTGGAGCAGCTGGCCCGGGATGTCGTGCGCGCTGAAGATCTGCGGGGACGCGGTCTGATCAGTCAGGAAGAAGTCGAGCGGGTGCGGACCGAGCAGGCCGCCAGCATCGCGAGTCGGGACCTCGCCAAGGCCAATCTGCTTGAAGCGCGGAACCAGCTGGCACAAGCTCGCATTGTCGCGCCTTTCGACGGGGCCGTCGATGCCCTTCATTTTCAGCTGGGTGAATTCATCGCGGCCGGTCAGCCAGTACTGGCGTTGAACGGTGCAGGGGACCTTGAGCTCGAATTGGAGATCCCTGAGTCCTTGATCGCACGATTCGACAGGGGGCAGGAAGTATCCCTGGCGTTTCCGTTCCTGGGCAATCGGATTGTTGCCGGAACCGTGGTCCACGTTGGAGACGCGGGCGGCGGATCAGGCGGGCTCTTCCCGGTAGAGATCCGTATGCCCGGTGAGCCCGGGCTGAAGCCCGGCATGACTGCCGAGCTGGTTTTGCCCATGTCCGGAGAATCCGGACTGATCGTGCCTCTCGCGGCTATCCTCGACCCCGGGACCGGTCGGCCACGCGTATTTCGCGTCGCGGACGGGCGCATCGAGCCCGTTTTCGTAACTATCGGTCAGTTGAGCGGTGACCTGGTCCAGGTGTCCGGTCCGCTGAGTGCCGGCGACCGTGTCGTCGTCACCGGTGTGAGCTCGTTGACGCCGGGACAGAGGGTCGAGGAACTCCGATGAGTCTACTGGACGCCGCCGCCCGGCAGCGGCGATTGTTCCTGTCGGTCGCGGCCGTGCTGGCTCTGGTGGGGATTGCCGCATGGCAGGGCATGATCCGCCAGGAGGATCCATCGTTCCCTTACCGCGCAGGGTTCATCCTCGTGGCGTATCCCGGCGCCGATCCCGAGAGAGTGGAGCGGCTGGTACTCGAGCCGCTCGAGGAAGAGTTGGCGGAGATCGAGGAGATCGACTATATCCAGTCAACGGTGCGCTCCGGTCAGGCCAGCACACGCATACGATTCAAGGACTACGTCTATGACACGGATACCCAGTGGGATCGGGTTCGCACCGCCGTCGATCGCGCCCGGCAGCAGTTCCCGGAGGGGGTCGGTGAGCCCATTGTTGACGACCGCCTGGTAGACAACGCTTCGGCCACGGTTGTCGTCACCGGGTCGGACGATCTGATGGCACTTTCCTACGTGGTCGATCGGCTCGAGAAGAAGCTCTTTCGCCTGTCCGGAGTTTCCCGGATCGAGAGCGTCGGTGATCCTGGCGAGCAGGTCACCATTGCCCTGCAGGATGCTGTCGCCAAGCGATTACGCTTGACCCCCGAGTCACTCGCATCCCAGCTGGATGCGCGCAACCAGGTCAGGGGGGGCGGGACGGTATTCGTCGCTGGCAAGACGGCGACCCTCCGACCCGAAACAGAGTTCCGCACCATCGAGGAAATCCGATCTACTCCGATCCTGCTCGATTCGGGCAGGTCCATTCCACTCTCCGAGATCGCCGAGATCCGTCATGGCCCGGCCGAGCCCGGGCGGGAGTTCATGTGGGTGAACGGGCGGCCGGCGGTCGGACTCGCAATCATTGCGGAACGGGACAAGGTCCATGTCGTCGAATGGGGACGCATGCTGGAAGCCTTTATCGAGGCAGAGAAGCCGGGCGCCGCTCCCCTGGATCTCGATGTCATTCTGTTTCAGCCGCCCCACGTCGAGGCTCGACTCGCTGAGTTGGGTACGTCGCTGTTGATTGGCGTCGTGATCGTCGCCTGCATCCTTTTCCTGTCCATGGGGCTGAGGCTGGGCCTGTTGGTCGCGTCGATCGTTCCGCTGGTGACCTTGTCCGCGCTTGCGATCTACGCCATTGGAGGCGGCGTCCTTCATCAGATGGCGATTGCCGGCATGGTTATCGGCCTCGGTATGCTGGTCGATAACGCCATCGTCATGGTCGAGAACATCCAGTGGCATCTTGACCGCGGCGCGTCTGCGCGCGAGGCATCAATACGCTCGACAAAGGAACTGGCCGGCCCCCTGGCGGCGGCGACCGGTACGACTCTGGCGGCGTTCATTCCGATGTTCATCGCGAAGGGCAATACAGCGGACTTTACCCGCATGATCCCGGGCATGGTAATGCTCACCCTTACCGTCAGCTATTTCTACGCGATCCTGGTGACGCCGGCTCTGTCGGAGTTCCTACTCAAGCCATTGGGCCGGACCAAGGAAGGTCTCGTGTCGCGCCTGGGCCGCAGACTCGGAGAGCTGTCGGTACGCCACAGCGCTGCTGTGCTGGTAGGGGCGGTTGTGCTTATCGCGTTGGCGGTGTTCGGTGCCAGATTCGTGGATCGGGATTTCTTTCCAAACACGGCTCGCGATGAGATGGTGGTCAATCTCAACTTTGCCGAGGGGACTCACATCAGCACCACATCTTCGGCAGCGCTGGCGATGGCGGAAGCGATGCGGGAACTGGACGAGGTCGTGGACGTCTACGCCTGGGCCGGGTTTTCCGGTCCGACCTTTTATTACAACCTGTCGGAGAACCCACGCAGTCCCCACATCGGTCGTCTCGCCATCATCAGCCGCAAGGTGGATGACCTGCCGCGCATATTCGACTGGGTACGTGAATACGCCCGCGACATGCTCCCCGACGTGGAGGTGGTCCCGCAGCGCCTCGGGCAAGGACCACCGGTGCAGGCGCCGATCGAGGTCCGCCTGTTCGGCGATGACTTCGAGGCCCTGAGGACGGCCAGTGAGCAGGTCATGGACGTCGTCCGTGCGACCGAAGGTACGGCGGACGTCCGCGAGACCCTGGGGACCGGTACGCCGACGCTGGTATTCGAAGTCGAGGATGCTGCCGCGTCTCGCTACGGCCTGGACCGGAGTGACGTGGCCGACGCACTGCTGGGCCGGACGCTGGGTGTCACGATCGGTCAGTATCGTGCCGGACTGGATCCGGTCCCCATAGTGATCCGTTCCCCGGAAGGCGAGAGATTCTCCACCGATCACCTGGATACGGCGTATGTTTTCGCTCGTGACGGCGAGATCGTGCCGCTGGCTCAGCTGGTCCGCCAGTCGCTGGTTTGGCAACCGTCCGCCATACAACACCGTGATCTGCAGCGAGTCGCCATCGTACTGTCGGAGCTGGACCAGGGTTACGCGTTCGGCAATGTCACCTCCGAACTTCAGAGGCGACTGGGCGAAATCGACTTTCCGGCCGGTGTGACGCTGGAGTTCGGCGGCAAACTCGAGAGCTCCGGAGACGCCAACGCGGCCATTTTTTCCGCAATGCCGGTGGGCATAGTGCTTCTGCTTGTGTTTCTGCTGCTGGAATTCAATTCGTTCCGGCGACTGCTGATGGTCCTGGTGACTGTTCCGCTGGCGGCGACCGGGGTCGTACCCGGGCTACTGCTGTCTGACAATCCTTTCGGTTTTACGGCATTGCTGGGAGTGATCGCGCTGGCGGGGATCGTGGTCAACAACGCGATCGTCTTGATCGATGTGCTCGACTCGAATCTCGCATCTGGCCAGGCACTGAGCGATGCGATCGGCGATGCTGTAGCGCGGCGCACGCGTCCTATCCTGCTGACGACCGTTACCACGGTCGCAGGCCTGGCGCCCCTCACCCTGACGAAGAGCACCCTGTGGCCGCCGCTGGCCTGGTCGATCATCTCAGGCCTGCTGGCGTCGACCATATTGACGCTTCTCGTCGTACCTGCGATGTGCCGCTACCTGTTGCGGGCGGAGGTGACAGTCACAGCGGCGGCGGATTAATAGTGCTGGTATCCTAGCGCCAGCCCAGCCGACGAGTAGTCAACCGCCGCCGTGAGCAGTCTCCGCATCTGGTTCGACCGACAGCTGTCCAATCCGCAGATTGTGACACTGGGATTGATCATCCTGGTGTTGGCCCTGACGGTCTATTTCTTCGGCAACATGCTGGCACCGCTGTTCGCGGCTGTTGTCATCGCCTATCTGCTGGAGGGTATCGTCAGCCGACTGGAGAGACGGGGCGTCCCGCACCTGGGAGCCGTGCTGATTGTCTTCCTAAGTTTCTTCGCGTTCCTGCTGTTCGCCGCATTCGGACTGCTGCCGATGCTGGTCCGTCAGCTGACCTCTTTCGCGCAACAGGTGCCGACGATGATCGCCAAGGTCCAGGCCGTGCTGATGGACCTGCCGAAGCGCTTCTCCATGATCACCGAACGCCAGATCGAAGAACTGCTGTCGGGGATAAATTCGGAGATTCTCGGGGTGGGTCAGACGCTGCTGTCCTACTCATTGTCATCGTTGATCACGGCCATAACGGTTGGCGTGTATCTGGTGCTGGTGCCGATACTGGTCTTCTTCCTGCTCAAGGATCGCGACGATATCATCGGCTGGATCTCTGGCTTCCTGCCCACCAACCGCGTACTCGCCGATCAGGTATGGATCGAAGTGGACGGTCAGATCGGCAACTATGCTCGCGGCAAGACCTGGGAGATCTTCATCATCGGTGCCGTAACCTTCAGCGTGTTTACGTTCCTGGGCCTGCAATACAGTCTGTTGCTGGCGGTGATCACCGGATTCTCGGTGCTGGTGCCGTACATCGGTGCTTTCATAGTGACGCTGCCGGTGGCCGGCGTCGCCATCTTTCAGTTCGGATTGCAGCCGGAGTTCTATTGGGTTCTGATCGCTTACGGCATCATCCAGTTTCTGGATGGCAATCTTCTGGTGCCGCTGCTATTCAGCGAGGCCGTCAGTCTGCACCCGGTGGCCATCATCGCCGCAATTCTGCTGTTCGGTGGCCTCTGGGGTTTTTGGGGAGTGTTCTTCGCGATCCCGCTGGCGACCGTCATACAGGCAGTCCTGCGAGCGTGGCCCAGAGACCTGGAGTCATCCTCGGATGACTCGTCGGAAGTTATCAGCGTCGGCTGATCAGCGCACCGAATTCCAGGCAATCATCCCACCGGCGACAGACGCGACGCGTGTGAATCCCATCTTCTGTAGCGTATCCGCAGCCAACGCCGACCGACCCCCGCTACGGCAGTAGAGATAGATCGGGCGATTCCGGTCCTGCAACTCTGGCGCGATTACACCGCCCATCTCCGGGCGGGGATCGATTTCCGACTCGATTACGCCGCGGGGGATGTTGGTGGAGCCGGGGATGCAGTCGCTTGCGTGCTCGTCCGGTTCACGCACGTCGATAATGACAGCATCGTCCTCGACACCTGCCCGCAGTTCCTCTACTGACACTTCCCGGATGCGGGATCTGGCTGCCGCCAGCATCTGCTCCATTGTGAGTCCACTCATATCAATGCGTTCCTCTCACTCGATTCAGCCTGTCAGCGCAGGCAGACTTCTCCAGATAATAAATGCGCCCATGAAGATCAGGAAAGCGCCGAAACCGCGCTTGAGTCTTGCATGCGGCAGGCGGACCGCGAGTCGATTGCCGGCCAGGCTGCCGATTATCCCAAGGACGGTGACCGTGGCCAGTACACCCCAGTCGAGCTTGAGTCCCTGATCGCCGAGAACGTCTAGATACTTCCAGAAGCCGGCGAACGACTTGAGCGCGATGATAGCGAGGCTGGTGGCCACGGCGCGATGCATGCTGAGCCCGCCCAACAGCACCAGTGCCGGTACGATGAGAAAGCCCCCGCCGACGCCGACGAAGCCCGTCAGAACGCCGACGACAAGCCCGTCAATAACGACCTTCCAGGCGTGTCGCTGGACCGGCACCCTGGTTACCGCGGGCTGCTGCCGGAGCATCAGGCCGGCAGCCAGCAGCATCACGAAAGCGAAGAAAAGGAGTTGCAGTTCCCCCGACACAAACGCCGCCAGGTAGGCGCCCAGCCATGTCCCGATCATGCCCGGAACCCCGAACAGGCCGAGGCTGCGCCAGTCGATCATGCGGCGAGCCAGGTAGGGCAGGGCGCCGACCAATGCGATCGATCCGACGACTGCCAGCGATCCGGCGATCGCCACTTTCTCGTCCTGACCGACGAGATAAACGAGTACCGGGACGGTGAGTACAGAGCCGCCGGAGCCAAGCAGCCCCAGGCTCAGGCCTATCGCGATGGCTCCGATCCAGGCAGTAATCATAGTGCCATTATAAACAATAGCTTAAGAGAAATATTTGAAGCCAAATAAAGATTCGCCCAGGTGCTGAAACACCCGGGCGAATTGAGGGCACGTCACGACTTTGGGGGAGTCATATATAAGTGACGACTAATATGGTAACAGCAATGTAAGAAAAGTCTAATGTTTTTTTTCAAAATAGGTGGCTGGCGTAGAATCGCCGTTCTTTGCGGCTTTCCAAGGCACCCCTTATGAAATATCTGCACACCATGGTCCGGGTATCGGACCTCGAGGCATCCGTGGACTTTTATTGCGACAAGCTCGGTCTCGAGGAGCTGCGCAGGCACGAGAGCGAGCAGGGCAGATTCACGCTTGTCTTTCTGGCCGCTCCCGGGGACAGGGATGCTCAGGTCGAGCTGACTTACAACTGGGATCCGGAGGAGTACACAGGTGGCAGGAACTTCGGTCACCTGGCCTACGCGGTGGAGGACATCTATGCGCTTTGCCAGAAACTGATGGACGCGGGTGTCACGATCAATCGCCCGCCGCGCGATGGTCGTATGGCGTTCGTGCGTTCGCCGGACAATATCTCCATCGAGTTGCTGCAAAAGGGCGACGCACTGCCCGAGCAGGAGCCGTGGGCGTCGATGCCGAATTCGGGAGAGTGGTAGCGCTCCGACAGTGGCTCAGAATCTCGCGCCGGCGCCGAGTTCGGCGAGCTGCTGCTGGACTTTCTGCCGCTGGTCTGCGAAGGCTGCATCCAGCTGGTCCTGTATCGCCTTGACCTCGGGACTGCTGGCGGCGTCACCCAGGTATTCGGACTCGGTGAATTTCCAGCCCCATTCGGCTGATCCCAGCCAGCCCTGATCCACGCCTTCCCTGAGCAGGGATATCGCTCGCTGATGCTCACCTGCGGCGGCCGCATTGACGCTGGTGATGACCGCGGTCTCTGCTGACGTGCGATCGGCGTGATCCCTGGCCTGGTGCGCATTCTCGGCCGCTAAAAGGCGTCGCGCCTTGTCTGATTCGCCGGCTCTCGCCAGCGCGAAGATCACCTCGGTGCTGACGTCGTGATTGTTTGTGGTGACGATGGGGTCCCCGGTCAGGAGTTCGGGATACCATGTCGCCGCCAGGTCCAGTGCTTCCGCGGTTCGATCGAGCATGACGAGCATGAGGATGCGGGTAGCCCGGAAGTCACCGAACTTGCTGACATCGGTCTCTATTAACGGGGTGGCAAGTCGGTCCGCGAGTTCGAAGTCCTTATCATATATGGCCTTGTAAATCGGCAGCATTCGTGACATCGGATGCCCCGGGGACTCCAGCATGATGCGCCGGTTCCAGCGTTGCGCCTGCTCCGGCATGTCCAGGTCCGAGTAAAGGAACACGAACTCGATCGTGGTGCGGACGTCACGCTCGGATACCGCGTGGGCCTTCAACAGCCAGCGATGGGCCTCGTCGAGGTTAAAAAAGACCCCCCGGTTGAGTCGGTAAAGACCCAGATAACCGGTAGGGTAGTCCGGATCCAGAGTGACCAGGCGTCGCCACTGAGTGGCCGCATCCTCGTAGCGCCCCAGTACCAGGTAGTTGGCAGCGATGTTGTTCTGGGCCACCCGCGACAGCGGATCGATCTCCAGGGTCTTACGCAGGATCTCGATCGCTTCTTCGGCGCGACCGGGCGCCTCGGCCAGCGTACTCGCATACCAGAGATAGGCGGGAGCGTAGCTGGGGTTGAGCTCCATCGCACGCCTGAGGGCGTCTTCGGCCGCCTCGAGGTTCGAAATATTCATCTCCGCCAGGCCACGGGAGGCCCAGACCTCCGCGGACTCCGGATCCAGGGCCATGGCGCGTTCCAGCAACGGCGCGGTGCGCTCATAGGCGGTCTCCTCCGGCATCAGCTGGTGATTGGCGGCCAGCAGGTTGGTGGCATCCGACAGTCCCGAATACGCCAGGGCATACTCCGGGTCCATGCGTACTGCCTGTTCGAACAGCATCTCCGCCTGCTCGACAGACTCGAGCGTGCGGAGATGCAGAAACTGGCGGCCACGCAGGTACAGGTTGTGCGCTTCCACATTGGTGGTGGCCCGTTTCGTCAACCGCTGTCGGTCGGCACCCAGCAGATTGACCTTCAGGGCATCGACCACGGCCAGCGAGATCTCGTCCTGGATTCTGAAGACGTCGTCCATCTCGTGGTCGTAGGTGTCCGACCAAAGATGGAAACCGTCATCGACCTTGATCAACTGGGCAGTGACCCTGATACGGTTGCCGGACTTGCGCACGCTGCCTTCCAGCACATGTTCCACGCCCAGCTTGTCGCCCACCGAACGCAGGTCTTCATTCTGACCCTTGAAATGGAATGAAGACGTCCTCGCAGCGACCCTCAGGCCATCGACCTGTGCGAGTACGTTCAACAGTTCCTCGGACAGGCCGTCGGAGAAATACTCGTTGTCGGCGTCGCCGCTCATGTTGACGAACGGCAGAACCGCAATAGACTTCGCTTGGCCTGCGACCTCGGTCGACGATCCGGGCCCGCCCAGCCCGCCGTGGGTGGCGACCAGGACAACCACCGCGATCACCAGCGTTCCGATGATCAGATAGTTGATCCGTTGACCGGTCGAGGAGGTGATAGATACCCCGGGATCGACCTCCCTTGTCTTCTTCAGCCCTTCGGGTGTCAGTTCGAATGCCCAGGCGAAGATGACAGCGATGGGGAAGAGGATCGCCAGCACGACCACGACGAACGTGACAGTCCATTCGGGGAGCTGCAGGGCCGGGAACGTGGTCTCCGCCACCTGGATCAGTACCCAGGAAGCGATGAGATAGACCATCGCAACCTTGAATACGTTACGGCGTTGCAGTTCCTGCAAGATGCCGCCGGATCCCCGTTTTTTCTCGCTCATAAGCGTTCCTTGAGCGCGCAAGCTTCGGGAAGGCTAGCAGAAGGAGGGGGGTGACGCATCGATCTCGCCCTCGGACCCTATCGAAATGGGGCCGGTCGGGTCCGGCTGGCGTAAAATCCCTGACTACAACCCTTGAGACAAGGCTCGCTGAGCTGCTCCTGTGGACACTTCGAACCGTTCTGTAGTCAAGTCCGGCAATCGTCCGCGACTCATCCTGACGCATCCGTTGGCTTTCCTGTTGCGCGTATGGAGGGGTATGCGCCGCAATCAGGTTTTCCTGATGGCCGGGGCGGTCGCATACAACGCGCTGTTGAGCCTGATTCCGTTCATCGCACTCATTCTTCTGGCCGTGTCCCATTTTATGGATGAGCGTGGTCTGCTGGAGACCTTGCAGGAGACCGTCGAGGTGTTGATCCCGGGACAGTCCGAGGTCGTCCTCACACAGGTCCAGGGGCTGCTGGCGGGTCGTGAGGGACTGGGCTGGCTGGCCGTAATTCTGCTGGTGTTCTTCAGCGCGCAGGCCTTCTTCGTGCTGGAGAGGGCATTGGAGCGCATTTTCGAGCACCGGACCAGGCTGCTCCGACGCCATGTCCTGGTTTCATTCATCATCCCCTATCTGTACATGCTGGTGCTGGGGCTTGGTCTGATCCTGCTTACGATCACCGCGGGCGTCGTCACCGGTTTCGAGGAGAGCCTGCCGGAGAAGGTGGGCGGGTTCGCGTTCCGCGAAGTTTTCCGCTCCGGGCTGGGGTTCGTATCTGTCTACCTGTTCCAGGTGGCCCTGCTGAGCTCGTTCTACCTGGTCGTCCCGGTCGGTCGCATCAGCCTGTCTGCGGCGCTTGTCGGCGGCGTGTTTGCGGCGACCCTGTGGGACGCTATCCGGCGAGTGCTGTCCTGGTATCTGTCCTCGATCTCAGCGGTAGATGTCGTCTACGGATCGCTCGGCGCCGTCATCATCGCGCTGCTACTGCTGGAAGTCGGTGCGGTCATTGTCCTCGCCGGAGCGCAGGTGATTGCGGAGTACGAGCGATTCGTGCATCGCGAGCGTTTCCGTTCCTAGCGCCTGACTCCGCTGCCATGGCCGGGGCGGACAAACGGCAGATCACGGCAGCTCGGCCGCGACCGGGGCGGCAGGGGTGCAGGGGTGCAGGGGCTGAGCATGAGAGATCGGGTCTTCCCGATCGCGGCCGCGCATGGGACGCGTTTGCGAGTTCCGGTGTATAGGTTAGGCTAGGGCGAGATCAGAGAGTTGGATGGAGACAAGCAAATGCAGTGTCCCAAGTGTGCACACGAAATGGAGAGAGTCGACTATAACGGTGTCGAGGTAGACCGATGCAAGCTCTGCAAGGGACTATGGTTCGACTCCAGGGAGCATCAGATTCTAAAGACCATGGACGGTTCGGAAGCCATCGACATCGGCGACCCGGAAGTGGGGGAATTGTTCAACCAGGAGGAACAGGTCAAATGCCCCACATGCCACGTCGACATGGTGCGTATGGTAGACAGTGACCAGCCGCACATCTGGTACGAGGGCTGCTCGGTCTGTTATGGAGTGTTCTTCGACGCAGGAGAATTCAAGGACTTCAAATTCCATACCCTGATGGATTTTATCCGTAGTTTCCGCACCAAAGAGAGAAAGTAAGGCCCGCCCCGTTCCCTGGTGCGGGCCACGATGCCTAGTCGCAGGCGCGCACCAGAAATTCCACCGCCATCTCCAGGGTCATGAAACTGTGTTCCTGGTCGAGTTCCTCATAGGCCGGTCGTCTGCGCACCTGGCGATCGCGGACCTTGAAGTTCTGCAATAGCTGGCCGCGTTCGTCGAAACTCAGATCAAGATGGAGTTTCAGCTCCCGGTCGTCACTGATCTTGAGCATGATGGCCCGGTCGCCTTTCTCGATCGTCACCGCCGTGTAACCGGCGAAGCGATCTTTCAGTTGCACGGCCGCATCATCCAGCGCCTGGAGAATCCGCGCCGCCTTGCGTTCGCGCCACTCCAGTTCGAGCACCTTGAGTCGGTTATTCGTCTCAGCCGTATCCGGCTTGCCCTGATTTATATTTCCCATCTCTGTCTCCCACTCTCCCATAAATGGACACCGAAGTTCGGCGTCTGCCTCACAGCAAGTGACAGTCGCTGGCTTCCGATGGTGCGGGTGAGCCCGTCCCCAAGGTCGGGAAAGGGCAGCCGGGATGTCGATTCTACGATCGATTCATCGCAGGCAACTCCGCTGTCCTAGGCATCCGCCCTTAGACCGGTAGCTTTGCGTCACCGCCTTTCGACGGCTTTGCCTTTTGCTGCAGGCTCAACGCTTGCATAGCCGTATTCAGCCTGTCAAGGGACGGCGTCGCGGTTTGCTGACCGGCTACGAAATACCGGAGACTATGTTCAATTGACCGGGTCCCCCATTGACGGCTAGTCTGCTTTCTTGCGACTTTCCTTACGCGGGAGCGTGCTGATGAGCATCAAGATTGAACTGGAACTGGACGACAATGATCTCGCTTATTTCCGGCACATCATTGACGAGAAGAAACTAGGCCAGAAGGACGCAGAGATACGGGATGTCGTTGCCGCGACTCGTGACCTGCTTGCAGCAGCGAGACAGGCCAGCACCCCGCGTTACATCATGTCGATGCTGGAGCAGCTCGGGCCGCTCGTGGACATGGTGACGGACAGTGACTGGAGTCTGCCCGCGGATGACATCGCCCGGGTCCTGCATGCGCTGGCCTACTTCTCGGATCCCGAAGACCTGATACCCGATGACGTCCCCGGGATCGGGTATCTCGACGACGCCGTCATGGTTGAACTGGCTTGCCGGAGCCTGCGTCCGGAGCTGGAGGCCTACCAGGATTTCTGCAAGTTCCGCGATCAGGAATCTGTTCGCAGAGAGGGCTCGGGGGGCAGCGCCGGCTCCGTCTCGAGACTGGAATGGCTCGAGACCCGGCGCAAGGAACTCCAGGAGACAATGCACAAGAACCGTGGCCTGTTCGCCCGTCGAAGGGCCTGACCCTATCCGGGTCCCCCGGGGGGCGAGGCCTCACCGGGCTCGTGGCGAAACCGCGAATGCGCGCGGCAACGCGCCGCTGATATAAGTCTGAACCATGCGCTCGAAGGCGTCCTCCATATGGCGCGTCAGCCGGGCCGTATCGTAGAGGGGCGAAGTCGCCTTACCCAGCTCCAGTCGTTCTTTGATTGACTTGAGTTCGGAGGGTGCACCGGCAAGTCGGCAGGCGATCTCGACATAGCTGTCCATACTGCTGGCGATCAACGAATCGAGACCAAGCGTTCGCAACAGACTGCCCGCGACGCGCGAGGCAAAGGTCTCACCCGGGCAGGTGAGCACTGGCAGTCCGGTCCACAGGGCATCACTCGCAGTCGTATGTCCGTTATATGGCCGGGTGTCGAGGAAAAGATCGGCGGCAAGAAACAGCCCGAGATACTGTCTCAACGGCAGACGAGGCGCGAACACGATCCGGTCGCCGCTCACGTCGCGTTCCTCTGCTTCCCGCCGCAGGTTGCGGGACAGGCTGCTGTTCGGGTTGCTGTCCTGTAGCCACAGTACGCTGCCAGCCACGGTCTTCAGGATCCTCATCCAGGCGGCGAAGACCTCGGGCCGTATCTTGTAGCTGTTGTTGAATCCGCAGAACACGAAGCCGTCTTCAGGGAGGCCCAGTTGTACGCGGGGTGAGGGAGGGGCAGGCAGAGCCCTGCGGCTGTCGTCCACCCAATAGGTCTCGGGCAGATAGACCACCTTCTCTGCGCAGCTGTCGCGTGCTTGCGGCGGGACGACGAACTCATCGGCGACGATGTAGTCGATAAAGTCGGCCCCCATGGTGCCGGGATAACCCTTGTAGTTCACCTGGATCGGCGCCGGTTTGAGGGCGAAGACCTCGGTCGGTGCCTCAAGCGTGTGCCCTTTCAGATCCACCAGGATGTCCACGCCGTCAGCGTGGATCTTCCTGGCGACGTCTTCCGCTGGCCAGCCGCTGACATCGCTGAATCCGTCGAAAGAGTCGATGACCCTGCGGCGGATATCGCTCTGATCATCGGGTCCGTTGCAGTAACCGAGCACCCGGAAGCGGCTGCGGTCATGATTCTCGAACAGGCCGACTTTCGTGTAGGCGGTGGGATGACGGCGGAAGTCGTAGGAAAAGTAGCCGACCGTGATCTTGTCCGTCCGATGCGCGGCCGGCTTCAACGCCAGGCGTTGTCTGATGGCGGCTACGCGATCCTCGATGTGGCGGCTCCAGAGGCGGGCGCATGCCAGTTCCTCCATGGCTGAACCCGGCTCGGCCAGATAGATGAATGGCGTGAGCCCCGCCACGCCCGCGCGCACGCCCTGCGAGAATCTCTGCGACGCGGCGTCGATATCGTCCCACAGACACAGGCTCTTTCTCAGCAACAGGGCTCCACTGATCGCCGGCCCGTGGTTCGGGTCGAGCTCCAGAGCGCGATCGAAGCATGGCAGCGCATCGTCCCACTTGCGTTCCGACTCAAGGCTGGCTGCCAGCCCGCAGAGATGATCGGCGCTGTCGGGTTCGAGGCGGGCGGCTTCCCGGAAGCAACGAGTGGCCCCCTCGTGATCGTCCAGCGTCGCCAGGATATTGCCCATCATCTGGTGGGCCGGCGCCAGCTGTGGCTGTAATCTGAGCGCGCTGGCACAAGCAGGGCGGGCGGCGTCGGGCCGACCCGAGAGCAACCAGGCGTTGGCCAGATTGACATGTGCCTCGACGAAGTCCGCTGACAACTCGAGCGCTCTCTCGTAACAGTCGATTGAGTCGGCCAGTCGGCCCTGCGCCATCCGCACGTTGCCGAGCGTATTGCGCGCCGCCGGCTGGGATTCGTCCACCGAGATGGCCCGTTCGAGCACCGCTTCCGCACCCTGGAGATCCCCGCTGGCGAGCAGCACAGAGCCCAGGTTGCACAACGCCTCGACGTGACCCGGGGCGGCCGCCGTCGCTCGCTGCAACAATTGTTTCGCCTCTTCGAGGCGGCCGAACTGGTAGCGCAGGACGCCGAGCAGATGAAGGGCATCCGCATCAGCGGGTTGTCGCTCGAGAATGCCGATGTAGATCTGTTCGGCTTCAGCGAAGCGCCCGCTTCGATGATGCCGAAGCGCCAGCGTCAGCGGAGGGTCTGGCTGGTGACCGTCTTGATTTTCAGATGGGTCTCTGGTGGTCGGCATAAAAATAATAATAAATAATTAGTTATACCAATCAGGTAATGTTACTTCTAAGAATGATTATAGCAATCCGACGGTAGTATGAGGTCCGGTCATTGGCCGCTGGATCCAGGCCGGCAGTGGGCCTTGTGAGGGTCGGGCGACTCGAGTCGATCGAGTCGCCCGACCCCGTAAACGCGTTTCGGTGAC
>Ga0316191_10001624_pt1 | contig 15972 bp, 16 predicted proteins | sample Eddworburr2cm_MG_FD_204928 | JGI IMG/M metagenome (GOLD analysis project Ga0316191, IMG submission 204928) | Coastal sediment microbial communities from Maine, United States - Eddy worm burrow 2 cm | ecosystem: Environmental > Aquatic > Marine > Coastal > Sediment | place: USA: Maine...
CATCAACCCGGAAAACCTCATCGGCAATGAGACTGTCATCCGCTTTAAGTTTACAGATATCAAAGACTACCCGAACTGGTGGATGGTGGTGCAAGGCAACGAGATAGACATTTGCGTTAAAGACCCCGGCAAAGAAATCGATGTGTATTTCACCACCACAGTAAAAACCATGGCAGAAGTCTGGATGGGCGATAGCACCTACAAAAAAGCCATAGCGAATGATGGGCTAAAACTGGTCGGACCGAAAGCACTGACAAAAGATATCAGTGCCTGGATGGAGAGCAGTGTGTTTGCGGACATGGCGCCGGCGAGTGAGATTTAAGTTTTGTAATAAGAATAACCGGGGTCAGAGTAAAAACTATTTGTATATTTTCGATTCATTATTTTTTTCTCAGACAATGTTTGTTACATTTTTCGTTGAAGAGAGCGAAGGGTATTATAATGACCAATAAAAAATAGATTAAAATCAATCTCTCTCCTTTAGCTCGTTAATCCTCATGTATGAAAGGGTAAATCGATATTGAAATAGCGCTTCTATGGCTTGTAACTCTGCTGCCGATAGTCATCAGTCCCGGTCCGGCAAATATTTTATATGCGGCATCTGGAAGTTCATTCGGGATCAGGAAAACCATCCCGTTCTGGCTGGGTACAAATATTACGAGCATCTTTCAGACACTGGCGGTCGGCTTCGGTCTCGACCTGGTGATCACGGCTTATCCCGGGATAACTGACGCAATAAAATACCTGGGCATTGGCTTCCTGCTCTACCTGGCCTTTAAATACTTCAGGTTCTCATGCTCTGCTAACAAGACGCTCAGGCCGCTTACTTTTAAAGACGGCGTCATCGTTGAGGCTTTGAACATGAAGTATCTTCTGATACCGACGATCATGTTCTCCCAGTTTTATTCGCCCGACTCCGGCGGATACGGACAGATCATATTTTTAACGTTTGCACTCCTGTGTTTAACCTTAACGACGAGCATGATCTGGATAATCGGTGGCAACACGCTGGCCTCATTCGTATTAAACGAGAGCAGGCAAAGGGTGGAAGGCGTTTTCTTTGGCTCACTGTTATGTGCAACCGCTCTCTGGCTTCTTTTGATGTGAGAGCAATAAATCATTGGGGTCAGAGTAAAACTATTAGTATATTGTTCGGTTCATGAGTATTTACTCTGACCTCAAATATCCACGCTAATGTTTCCTTCTCGTAAACATTACACTTTAAAAAATAATAATACTCTAATGACTTTATAGCTTGATGATAATTCTATGTATTTCTATTAATGCATAAAAATTGCTTTGTATTGCTCAATATAAATTAATGCTTTTTCACGGGTAATCTAATGAAGATATTTTTCACTGTTTTTGTAATTCTGTTTGCGGCAAGCGCCCAGGTTGCAACTGTTCCCTTTGATGTTTATTGAATCCGCCGCGCTTTCCAGTACGCACTGGTCCAATATGAATTTTCCAAACTAGAAATCATTACACCTTTGCTGGATGAAACATGGAGAAAATTACCCTTGTCTATATACATACCGACGTGACGTGTAAAGATCCCTGTTTTGAAGAACACCATATCACCAGCTCTTAGCTGGCCTTTTGGTATCGATCGACCGACCTTGGACTGATATTCGGTAGACCGAGGCATATCAAAACCCAGCTTTGTTCGATAAGTTTGATAAACCAGGCCAGAACAATCAATACCATTTTTAGACACACCGCCCATACGATATGGCACATGACGCCAGTCTTTATATTGCTTATTCAGTATCTGTTTTACTTTATATGTATCGCTGAGATCAACACGCTCCCCGGCGATCTCGACCGATGGGTTCTTTGACCCATAATAGGGGGTTGTTGAACAGGCTGTCAGCAATATTGTGCAAACAAATACAACTACTAGTTTATACATACGAAGTATTTTAGTTGAAAATAACTAATTTACTGTTTTGGTTGCCGGTTACGTCGAACGTAGAAAGTTATCATCTGGCCGGAAGCCGTCAGTCGAGTGAATTAAAATGGAATTCTGCTGCTGCCAAAAGCAGAAATTTTAATGATGTTTCAGTAACATATAGTAGTATGAATATACTTTTTTGGTGTATAGTGCCCTGCTGACCACGAGATATGGCGGTGAGGTCATCGTATTCAATTTTTATAGTAAATTAAATGAGGAAAAGATTCATGAAAATAACAACCAGTCTGTATGGCCTGAGTTTAGTCGTAGCGCTGATAACCATGGGTGGTTGCGCTTCGTCACAACCGAAGCTGACGCAGGAAGAAGTCATGAGTCAGTACCCGCAGGTAGCGAGCCTGAGTACTGAGGTAAAAGATGCTCAAGCAAAAGGTTCAGAATATCTTGCTCCGGAGAGTTATGAGACAGCTCGTAAGTCTTTAGAGAGTGCAATGAACGCAGCTCATAACAATAAAAAAGATGATGCAAGTGAAGCCGCAGCTAAAGGCTTAAAAACAGTCGAGAAGATGAAAAAGGATACTGCCAGCAGCAAGCAGTTGCTCAGTGAGGTTTTGCAGGCACGTGAGCGCGCAATGGCAGCTGGTGTTGCTACCTTGCAAGCCGAAAAACTCGCCGAGGTGGACGCGAGCTTGAAAAAGACCAGTGCACTGATAGAAAAGGGAAACCTCGAGAAGGCGAAACAACGTCGCCCTGAATTGCTCCAGGGATATACTCAACTTGAACTGGCTGCCTTGAAGCAGGGTACAGCGGAACTGGCCAAGTCCGCTATCGCAAGTGCTAAGAAACAGGGTGCGGAAAAATATGCACCTAAAACCCTTGCGCAATCAGAAGAAAAGATGGCTTTAGCTGTATCCATTCTGGATGCCGACCGGACACAAACGGAAAAGGCTGAAGTGCAGGCGAAGAATGCCAAGTGGCTTGCTGAACGAAGTGCTGCTATCACCGAGACAGTCAAAGACTTCGACCGCCGTGATTACACCAAGGAAGATATAGTGCTGTGGCATCAAGCTCAATTGAGTACAGTTAATGAGCCGGTCGGCGGACAACTCCCGTTTAATGAATCCAGTGATGCGGTAGTGCTCAGCTTAAAAGCTTCGATCGAAAAGCTTAAATCTGCCGAGATTGGATACAGCAAGCAGCTGGCTTCAACTGAAAAAGAACGGCTGGCTATGGAAGCAAAAGATCGTGCGGTCAAAAAGCAATTTGAAACCGTGCAGGCCATGTTTACTAAAGAAGAAGCAAACGTCTATCTGCAGCGACAGAATGTCCTGATCTCTGCGCATGGGTTCCAGTTTCCATCCGGGGTGAGTGAAATTCAGACTGCGAATTTCCCTCTGATGAACAAGATCATCCGCGCGATCGAACTGTTCCCTAAATCACGTATCGAGGTGTCTGGGCATACTGACTCAACGGGTGCTGATAACATTAACAAATCACTCTCGCAGGCACGCGCCGAGAAAGTGGGTAAATTTTTATCAGAGGTAGGTGAGATAGCGTCAAGTCGCATCAAGGCTATCGGTTATGGTGAGAGTCGTCCAGTCGCTTCCAATAAGACCGCGGAAGGTCGTGCTGAAAACCGTCGTGTGGAAATCAAGGTCATCAATGAATGATATGATTTCAGGTCTGACTATCTATTAGATAGGAGCTTGCAACAGGGAAGTTTGAAATATTTTGAGTTGCTGGGCTTCGCCAGCAGGAAGAAGCGCGACGTACTTAATCTACGTTGCTAAGTGTTACAAAATAAACTCCGCCTTGTGCGGAGTTTTTTTGTTTTGTCACTGACACCATATTTTCCATGGCTGCTGTCAATCTCGTTTATTTGGTGCACTGATACGGGTAAAACAATAGTTAAAGTACGAAAGTTCAGGGCAGGCGTAATCAATCTTTATACCTTGTTAGATGTCCGCTTATGGTGGCGGGTTCAATTGCTCGACGCAACACTTTATTCTTAAATAAGAAAAGAAGGAGTGATGTTTACGAAACAAAGAACTCGAATTTACTACACTGAAAACAAAAAAACCGAATGTGGGGTCGTTGGGAAAAAACGAATCTCTACACGCAGTTGCCAGACATTTTGATCGACACCATCAGTCCATTGCTGGCATATTATCCAGATCGGGTGGCATATGCCCACCAGAAAGAATCCGCTCAAGCCTATCTTTAACGCTTTCAGAGCGTGAAGATATATCCTGAAGTCTTGCGCCAGCTTGTCAATCCGAGCGATTTCGGCACAGCTAGGGCGCTCACCTTCGACGGTCTGCCGTGAAATTAATCGTAATGATTATTATAACTACAGAGCAACAGGCACATATCAAGCGGCCTGGGCTCGCGCTCTACGACCCCCAATAAAGGGGGCTGACCCCTCTAATTCTTTAATTTCTTTCAATGGGATTTAATCACTCCCGACTTACCTAATATCTAATTATTATATTTCTTGACATGGATCATCTTGCTGCCAGATCGCGTGAATTAGTATTAACATCGCTAGTCAAAGTAATTGTGAGGAGTGGTGTTTAGGTTGATCAAGTTATGTGATTCGTAAAAAATGACCTGAGCATTTTATTTATATAACCAGTAAGAAGAAGGAGTGAATCATGAAAATGTTAACCAAAGTTATAGCGTTAGTTCTAACAGCAACGAGCCTTTTAGTGGCTTTTCCTGCTATGTCGGCAGATCAGGCTCAAGACAGAGATCAAACCAGGATGGATGCGGACATGGATCGTGATCGTGACCGTGATCAGGTACAGGACCGTGATCAGGTACAGGACCGTGATCAGGTACAGGATAAAGATGCTATCAAGACACAGGATCAAGACCGCGATCAGGATAAAACTGACCAGTAACAAAATGATAATGATACAAGCAGTAAGGCCCACGTGGTCTTACTGGCTTTTAGAATGATGCCTCTAAATGAATATATTAAGGTATCAAATGGGTGGTTTGTTTACTAAGAATTAATATTGGGATAATTTAATGCTGGTTCTGCTCGACAGATTTCTGGCTCTTAGTTTGAATGCTCAATACATTCAGCCCAGACGATTGTCAAAATTATATAGCTTTACCAGCACTTGCCTACAACGTTATACAGCCACATTTTTATTTGCCCTGCTGGCTGTATGTAACACGTCAGCAGCAGCTGACAATAGCACCCTTAAGCTTTCGACAGGTGCAGAATATATAACCGGTGACTTCGGTGGCACTGAACCCGTTGAACAGTTGTATGTCCCCGTCACCACAAGATATACCACCAAAAGATACTCCTTTCGATTAACTGTTCCCTATATCAGTTTGACTGCCCCTACAGGCACTGTCCAGTCAGACGGGACCATTCTTCCTGGCACTGGCCCAATCGTGACCGAGTCAGGAATGGGTGATGTTGTCGCGGGCGTCACTTACCGTGATGCATTTAACTCTGAAGTTGCTTTGGACGTAGCGATTGATTTTACTGCTAAGGTAAAGTTTGGCACTGCTGATGTGGACAAAGGCCTGGGTTCAGGCGAGAACGATTACACCATTCAGACAGAACTTTATAAATTTCTTGATCGTATTATGTTATTCGGTATTTTGGGTTACAAATTCCGAGGTGATCCACCAGGCGTTGATTTAAATAACAGTTTGATTGCTTACATGGGCGGTAATTATAGGTTGACCCCGGCATTTAGAACAGGTGTTGATTTCTACTATCAGGAAGCACTATTTTCAGGCGCAGATGACCAGGTGGAGTTATCCGCTTTTCTCGGGTATAAGTTAAGCAATACGCAATATCTGCGTAGTTATTTAATAAAAGGCTTTGGTGACGCAAGTCCCGACTGGGGGGTGGGCGTCTATATAACTTTCATGCAATGATTTGCAGAAGTCCACTCTTGATCGGAAGCCCTCAGCCGAGTGATTTCCCCTGGAATTATAATCTGAGTGCCTCTTGTCGACCCATAATCGACGTACCCATACCTAAATATCAGTGCTGAAAAAGAAAGAAAATGGCAATTTGATAACAGCTTATGACTGAAATCTGACACTTTAATTGATGATTCATTCAGGCGCACAGTGAGGTGCCATAAAAACAACGATAAGAAACAATCGTTAGTTTTCACCAAAGCCCTATTGCAGCGGCCTTTAAGCGCTTATACACCTTGAGAAACAGCCCTTATCTGATAACCACTAAAAAGGTGGTTATCTGGCATGTGTTTTGCAACAGTTATATTAAGAATCATAAATTCATGGGTAGTAACAATGCATCACAACAAAGACACTCAGAAAGAAATAGTAATTATAGAGGCAGCCGTGTGGGTATTTTGGGCGATTGTCTTTTTCGCTGGTTACCTGCTTGCACAGATAACAATCTAGATTAATAAAGGTTATGAGCTGACAATGATTAATTTAATCGAAAAGGGAATGCAGATATTAAGAGAGGAGCTTACTCGATACGAACAGTTACGTGTCAACGCTGAGAACGAACACCAGGCAATGAGCTGTGGTGCATTCAGTCCGAAATTTTTAGCCAGAATAAAAGTAAGCAACCATGAAACTGACAAAAAGAATGAGAAGATATTAAACAATTGAATGTTAATAATATAAGAGATGAATACGATGAAACACAACAATAAGGGTAATCAACGAGAAGAAATAATCATTGAAGTAACGGCATGGCTAATTGTCCTGGGCACTATTTATATGTTTGCCAAGGTAATTATTTAACTACAGCACCTGGGCAGACTCCGCCCGGGATGCTTTTTTTTGTTATTCTACAAAATTAAGGAGAATATTTATGATTGATTTTGAGGATTTAAAAGATATCTATAGTTCGGTGAAAATGCCAAAGTTTAGTATTGAGAAAGAGCAGCTATATAAAATGCGCGAACGTCAAAGAAGGGAAAGAAAAGAAAAGTTATATTCATTCACGCCTGAATACGTATTAAATTTGTAACAATCCATAATGAAGTATCGTCACTAAACAAAATGCACATACTAAATTAATGACAGAAGAGCGGCAGTCTTTTATGACTGTCGTTTTTTATGGGATATATTATTTTTTTAATGTCCGAATATGGCCGGAAGTAGCTAGTCGATCGATTTAGCCAACCTTGATTTCCTGAGTGTCACTTGACGACACTGAACGGAGGTTCTAAATGATTTCTGTTTAGGTGAAATATTTTGTTTTTTTACATATAAGCAGGTTTGATCATAACTACTTAAGATGTTTCACGTTCATGATGTATTCGTCGAATAGTTACTTAGGGTATAAAGCGGTTAATCCCCTTCATCGCAGGTGCTACCGTACGAGTCATATGATGTACGTCTACTCTCATACTATTTACAGTGGTATTTAAATTTCTGACATTGTTATTCATTGAGCCGATCTCAGTATTCATTTCATTGACGCTGGAGACCATAGCTTCTGTATTTTTCGATAGTGCATGAGTATCATCGGTGATCGCTGACATATAGTTGGTCATCTGTTTCATATCTTGAGACATGCTACTCATTGCAGTTTCCATCACACGTACAACGTAAAATAAATAGACGATTGCCACTAGTGTAAGAATCATTATCGGAACAGACATTAGTTTAACGCGTTTGATTTCGTAACTATGTAAATGGTCAATACTTTTAAGCTTTCGATCCAGGATCTTCTCACGCTCTTCCAGTTCCTTGTGCATTGTTTTGAAAGATCGTTGCAGGTGAACATTAAAATCCCGTGCCATAACGTCACGTGCTCGGTCCTGATCACGGTTATCATGATGAATTTTATCGAAGACACCTTGCAGGTTTTGCAATAGCCCTGGCATTACCTTGTCGTCACTGCGACGACCCGCAGCACCACCCATACGCTTGTTTTTTACAGCGGGCCGTTTTTTTTCAGTTTTTTTGGCTGCTGTTTTTTTCGGTGCTTTCTTTTTTTGGGCAGTTGTCTTTTTTTCTACAGTTTTACTGGCTGCAGTTTTTTTTGTTACATTACTTTTTGATGCAGGTGTACTAGAGGTACTAGTGGGGTTCTTACTACTATTATCTTGTTTGTCACTCATGGCTATTATCTCCCAACCTTCGTCATCAGCATGCACTTGAATTACATTATGTTTTTCTTATAAGAGGCATATGCAGTATTAAAGTATAGGAGGATTGAAGGATCTTTTCCTCTAATTTCGTATTATGTTATTTATTACGCCTCAACCCAAAACAGAATATAGTTATCTTCATGACATCACTTATGCTCTTAACGATGACGGCTTTCTGATGTCATTATCTGTGACAGCTCTACAAGCTGATCGAGTAAATGGGGCCAGATACCTTTAATACCTGGCCCCTTTAATTCATCTCAGCCTATCTGAAACGCGCTGGTGTTTTTCCCGGTTACTTTCTTGAAGGTGCGCCGGAATGCTGACTCTGATCTATAGCCCAGCTGCTCGATGAGTTCGGGGGTAACTTTCTCACCCTCTTTCAATCGCATCACGGCAAGGTTCATCCGCCACTTCGTTAGGTACTGCAGCATCGGCTCACCGACGAGGGCGGTAAAATTCGAGGCGAAGGCGGTTCGTGACATGCCTATCTCTCTGCCTAAACTTTCAAGCGTCCACTGCCTTTCGGGGTTGCTGTGAATAAGTGACAGCGACTTACCGATACGTCTGTCCTTCATGGCAAACAGCCACCCCTGTTTCGCTTCCGCGTTATGGGTTATCCAGTATCGCAGCGCCTGGATCACCAGCACATCGGCAAGCCGGGTCAAAATCGTTTCGCCGCCGATCTGTGTCTGCTCGGCTTCCTCGGAGATAACCCTGACGGTATTGCTCATCCAGCTCGAATACGTCGACTTGGCGCTTTCCAGGTAGATCATGTCGGGCATGGAATCGATAATAAATTCTGCACAGGGATGGTCGAGCTGAACCACGCCGCAGAGGATGGTTGTCTTGTCGCCTTCATCGCCCATCTTTAAGGTTTCGTAACAATGGCTGATCTGTTCGCGGGGAAGAGAGAACAGGTCTTCAGTATCGGCTTCATCATCGCTGCGCACGATATGTCCCAGACCCTTCGGTATAAAAATAAAATCACCGGCCTTGGCTTCTATCCTCTGCTCACCATGTTCGATTACGCAGGCGCCTGCGGTCACGATGTGAAACATCGAGGTGTTCGGCATGCTCGGCAGTGAGATCCCCCAGGTGCCATTCATCTCAGATTTGCAGTAGAAAGCGCCACTGAGTTTAAGGTAGTGAAGGGTCTCACCGAGCGGGTTAGATATAGGCCTGCCTGTAGACATGTCTGCAGGATTATCTAACGGGTTCTCTTTAGGTATATCTACTGTATTTTGGGCATCACCCATATCAGCCTCCCAATATCATCGAGTTATGTACAATAGTACAGCGAAATGTACGAATAGGCATAAATATAACACTATTCGACATTGAAGATATTATAAATCGCATTAAAGTAGAACCATTGGTTAAACAAGCAGATTCAAAAGCCAATGCAGCAATCTAATACAACAACAAGAGGAGAGGAACAATGAACGATAGTAATACACAACAGAAAATACCCCTGATATTAGCCAGTAACGGCAAGACCGGAAGCCGAGTTGCCGAGCGTTTTCGCGCCAGCGGTCTCGGTTTTAGAGAAGGCTCAAGAAACAGCGATATACCTTTTGACTGGTATGACTCAAGCACCTGGCAAAAGGCGCTCGATGGCATCAGTGCCGTCTACGTCGTGTTCTACCCCGACCTGGCCGTTCCCGGTTCGAAGGAGATAATCGCAGACTTTACTCGGAAGGCTCAGGCCAGTGGCATCGAGCACCTGGTAATGCTCACCGGACGCGGCGAAGAAGAAGCGCAAGCCTGTGAAAAGATAGTGATGAGCTCAGCGCTGGACTGGACCATCGTACGGGCAAGCTGGTTTGCGCAGAACTTCAGCGAAAACTTCTTTCTCGATGATATCCTTCGCGGCCAGGTCGTCGTACCTTTCGAAGATTTCAACGAACCCTTTGTCGATGCCGATGATATTGCCGATGTTGCCTTCGCCGCGCTAACCGATAAAAAACATCGCGGCCAGGTCTACGAGGTTACCGGCCCCGATCTTCTGTCATTTCGAGAAACCATACGCGAGATCGGTGAGGTATCTAATCGTAATATCGCTTATCAACAAGTACCCATGGCCGAGTATGAGCATTTATTAGCTGAAGCAGAAGTGCCAAACGACTTTGTCTGGCTGCTAAAGTATCTGTTTACCGAAGTTCTCGATGGCAGGAATGCCTACCTCGCAGATGGCGTAAAGCAGGCCTTAGGCCGTGAGCCGCGCAGCTTTCATGCTTATGCTGCAGCAACAGCAGAGACGGGCGTCTGGAATTAAAGTAAAGGGGACAGGTCTTTTTAGATTTTTAAATAGATCTGTCCCCTTTGAGTTCTGACCACAAATATCGATTAAAGAGGCAGATGGATTGGCGTATGATTGGACCTGGAATAAAAAACTAATTACATGCCGCAAATATCACACAATAAAGAAGTCGATTATGTTGAATGGAAAATTTAGATTATTAACGCTAGTACCCTCATTGATCACAGGCGCACTGTTAACTCTCAGCGGCTATGTGCAAGCAGAGAGTTCGCGCTGGGAAATCGGACTGGAAACGGGTGCAGTCTGGCAAAGTTATAACGATGTACAGATCCCGGGTGATACGGGCACACGATTTTCTTTATCTGACCTTGCTGGTGACGGTCCGCTGCCATTCTATCGTCTCGAGTTGTTTTACGATCTCACCGATAAGCATCAGTTACGCTTCCTAATCGCACCGCTAGGTTATACCGAGGATGGCGTACTTGATAAAAATGTTAATTTCGATGGCCAGACATTTAGCGCCGGCGAGAACACAGAGGCAACCTATAAATTCAACTCCTACCGCGCAACTTATCGTTACCTGTTCCATGATGGTCAGAAGTGGCGTTGGCACGTCGGCGGTACGCTAAAGATTCGTGACGCAGAGATTGCCCTGCAACAGGATGGCGTGTCAGCAAGTAACTCCAATGTAGGTATCGTACCGCTGCTTAACCTCTATGGTGAATACAGGTTCGCCAACAAGTGGCGATTCATCGTCGACTTTGATGGACTCGCCTCGCCTCAGGGTCGAGCCCTGGATCTTGGCCTCAAGGTCAATTACGATATCGAAAAAAACTGGTATCTCGGTGGCGGCCTAAGAGTTCTGGAAGGTGGTGCTGACAATGACAAGGTCTACAATTTTGCGCAATTTAACTATGCTGTTATCTCCGTCGGATATCGATATTAATAGATCTGACCCCGGATATCTTGTGGCATCGGATGGGAATCTGGGTGTTACACTTTTCATTCTCTATAGATTAAAAACAGTAAATATAACCAGGTAGGAGTATAAAAATGCAACGCAAATTAGGTTGCTCCGGGATAAAGATCAGTGCTCTTGGCATGGGCTGTTGGGCGATTGGTGGTCCTTTTTGGGCTGGCGAGGAACCACTCGGGTGGGGCGAAGTAGATGATGAGGAGTCAATAAGGGCTATCCATACTGCACTGGACAGAGGTATCACCTTTTTTGATACGGCGAATGTTTATGGTGCCGGTCACAGTGAGATGGTGCTTGGTCGAGCACTTTCCGGTCGTCGTAGTGAGGTGGTGATTGCAACAAAATTTAGCGCTACCTTTGACGAAACCACGCGACAGGTGACCGGCGATGACGCTACACCAGAAGGCATCATTAAGGCGTGTGATGAGTCCCTTCGACGATTGAATACAGATTATATCGACTTGTATCAATTCCACGACAATGGTTTCCTTGCTGATGAAGCCTTACCAGTGCGTGACACATTGGAAAAGCTGGTAGCGGAAGGCAAAATTCGCAGCTATGGATGGAGTACAGATTTTCCCGATCGAGCAGACATATTTGCCCAGGGAGAAAACTGTACTGCCATCCAGTTACAGTTAAACGTACTGGATGATAATCCGGAAATGATCGCCCTGTGCGAAAAGTACAACCTGGCCGCAATTAATCGTGGGCCTTTAGCCATGGGACTGTTAACAGGAAAGTATACTGCGGCCACAAAGCCGTCCATCGATGATGTCCGGGGTGAAAAAAGTCCCGACTGGATGAAATACTTCAAAGGCGGCGTACCAAATCCAGAGTGGCTGCAAAAACGTGATGCTATCAGTGAAATATTAACCAGCGACGGCAGAACACTGTCACAAGGTGCGCTTGGCTGGCTTTGGGCACGCAGCGAGCAGACGATCCCTATACCAGGTTTCAGGACCGTGAAACAGGTAGAGGAGAATACAGAGGCGATGAAGTTTGGTCCGCTGACGCCAGAGCAGGTGCGGGAGATCGCAGAACTATCAGCGTAATTAAATGACTCGGTGACAAATGAAACTGGGTCAGAACACGGTTTTCGTCGTTTTACTCTGATCCTAAATATCAAAAAATAGATCCGTCTCATTTGGTTAAACTCCCTCTCCCTCTGGGAGGCGGCTACATGGACGTAGCCGGTAGGGCGATGCAGGAAGTCAAAGCCGAGGGTTGGGGTGAGGGTGGTTTTTGGGTTTGTATTCCTCTGATAGATTGCGAGTCTCGCCTCGCGGGCGAGTTACTCTTTTGCTGCAGCCCAAAAGAGTAACCAGACTAATTTTGCCAGGAGTAAAATTGAACAGCCGCTTTATGGCTGGCCCACAGGGCAAAACACAGGACGTGTTTTGTAAAAGGCCGCCACTACAGCTACGCCCCTAAAAAAACAGGGGTACCCAATGAAGCAGCACAGTTATCATGCTGTGAAAAACCTCGCAGAAGTCGCTCAGACAGTTTTCACAGAAAGCCCATGACAACTGTGCTGCTTCAATGGCTTGTTGAGGTGGAAGTGAAATCAAAAACAATAAAGGGAATTAAAGGGAGCAGTATACCTATATCAAGTTATCACTAGTGGTAAGGTAGGTATACTTTTCATCATGATTCATTTTGAATTGAGGGCGTGCAATGAAAGCGATCGTTTTCCACCGTTATGGACAGCCGGATGTTCTTGCACTTGAAGAGATTGCAAAGCCGAGCCCCAAAGATGACAAGGTTTTGGTCAAGGTCTATGCCTCATGCATCAATTCATGGGACTACGAGCTGATCCAGGGCATCCCGTTTATCAACCGCCTGATGTCAGGCCTTCTAAAACCCACAAAAATAAAGATACCTGGATGTGATATTGCCGGTCGTATCGAAAATGTGGGTAAAAACGTCAAACGGTTTCAAGCCGGTGACGAGGTATTCGGCGATCTATCCAGCTGTGGCTGGGGTGGTTTTGCCGAGTATGTGGCTGCAGCAGAAAAAGCACTGGAATTAAAACCCGCCTGTCTAACATTCGAACAGGCAGCAGCCGTACCCCAGGCAGCACTGCTGGCACTTCAGGGGCTGCAAAAAGGTGGTGGGCTTGAAAAAGGCGGCGATCTTGCAGGTAAAAAAGTATTAATCAATGGCGCGGGCGGAGGCTCGGGCACGTTTGCGATACAGATAGCGAAAGCGTTCGGAGCAGAAGTTACAGCGGTAGACAGTACCGAGAAACTGGACATCATGCGCGAGATGGGGGCAGACCATGTTATCGACTATACACACAAAAGCTTCACTAATAATGGGCTCCGCTACGACCTGATCTTTGATAATGCGGCCAATCGTTCACTCTCCGATTACAAACGCGCATTAAGCCACGGCGGTGTTCATGTGATGGTTGGGGGTAAATCTTTTAATATCTTAAAGTCTGTGCTGGTTTCGATGCTCGGCAGCAGGAAATACGTACTGTTACTGCATAAAGCCAATAAAGGTCTGGATACGATGAAACAGTTTTTTGAAGCTGGAAAGGTGGTCCCTGTTATTGATAGAAGTTACCCGTTAAGCAAAGCTGTTGATGCTATGCGTTATTTTGCAGCAGGTCATGCTAAGGGGAAGGTGGTTATAACAATCGAGCATGATTAAAGGAGGTGACTCTGTGGTGGGCAGTATCTTTGGTTCAGTTGAAAAAAATCCGGGTCAGAGAGCAATTGTTTCTAATATTAGAGTTAATTGCTCTCTGACCCCACTTATTCTTAATTATAAGTCGTTGTTAGTCCTCTGTTTCACTTGATCATTCTTATTGAATAAAAAGATGGTGCGTGTATGATATTGTTGTAATAAAGTACGTCAGTTTGTAGTTAGCGTACATAAAATATTAACAAATGGGCATTCTATAATGATAAAGAACACTTCAATAATTCTAGTCTTATATATTTTTTTATTTTCAGGCATGGTAAATGCTGAAGAAGTAAGTACTAATGTGGAAGGCAGTGCAAGCACGGTGAGCAGCGATCAGACCAGCGATGCTCAAGATACTGCTAAGTCAGAAAAAAACGTGATATCTACTGAGACAACTTCAGAAGCTGTAAATCCTACAGCTGGTAGCTCTGGCGGGGTGCCCGAAGATAAGGCTGCTACAGATAGTGCAGCAAAAGAAATAGCTGCCAGAGAAATGGCTGCACGTGTTAGTGCTGCACAAAGATATGCTGCCAGAGAAGAGGCTGCACAAGTTAGAGCTGCACAAAGATATGCTGCCAGAGAAAAGGCTGCACAAGTTAGAGCTGCACAAAGAGAAGCTGCTAGAATAAAGGCTGCATCAGTAAGAGCTGCACAGGAAGAAGCTGCTATGGAAATGGCTGCACGAGTTAAGGCTGCAAGAGAAGAAGCTAGCAGGCAAATGGCTGCACGAGTAAAAGCCGCAAGAGAAGAAGCAGCTAGAGAAAGAGCTGCTAGAGAAAGAGCCTATTATGAACGTATGGCTAGATACGAAGCTGAGCGCGAATATTATAAACAAAGAGATGGCTATTATCGCGCTCCGTACTAGCCATCTATGTCTGAATCAAGTAAAAAAGGGCCGGTACTAACGGGCCCTTTTTTATTGATTAAACAATCAGCTTATTCAAACAATCCGGGTCAGAGAGCACACACTCTAATATTAGAAACAATTGCTCTCTGACCCGGATTTTTCACGCTGCGTCGCGCTACTACCTACGTCCATGTAGGCAAATTTTGACTGACTATAGAAAGTGGTTAAAAAATAGTCCAACCGAAATTATTTATTCAAAAGAACACTATGTATAACATTGATTCGGGACCTTTCACTCTTACCTGTCATCCGCAATCCCCTTCTCAGTCAATACGTGAAATCGATGTGGTGAGAGGGGTGTCAAAGACTGGCAGCCTCATGTTGACCTTCAGCCTGCTGGGTGATATTTCAGGTTTGCGTATCCCTGACTCCCATTCACCTCGACGAGCAGACCATTTGTGGCAACATACCTGCTTCGAGGTTTTTGTGATGTCGGGAGAGGGGCCCGAGTATCGTGAGTTCAATTTCTCTCCCTCAGGGGAGTGGGCAGTTTGTGTTTTTCATAGTTATCGAAACGGTGGCGTGCTGGAGAATGCACACTCTCCTGGAATCGTAGTGCGCAAGGCCATGGACCGACTGGAGTTGGGTGCTGAAATATCTCGGGATCTTCTTCCGCAAGGCCGTCCGATGAGACTGGGACTGTCTGCGGTCGTAGAGGATGTTGATGGTATACTTTCTTACTGGGCATTGCGACATCCTGCGGGCAAGCCCGATTTCCATCATACTGATGCCTTTGCCTTACAACTCGATAAACTCTAAATGCGTAATTTTGGGCCCGGCAGTAATGATTCAAATAGTGTTAACAGGCCGTACAATCTAATCGACGGAGCGTGGCTATGAAGTTTGGTATTGACCGTCTGTTGCAGGAGCCGATGCTGCGCAAATCCCTGAAAGGGAAGCGTGTGGCTCTGCTGGCCCACCCGGCTTCTGTGACTGACGACCTCACTCACTCCCTGGACGCGCTTGCACGCTTACCAGATATTCATCTCACCGCTGCTTTCGGTCCGCAACATGGTCTGCGTGGGGACAAGCAGGATAACATGATGGAGTCGCCTGATTTCAATGATCCTGAGTTAGGTATCCCGGTATTCAGTCTGTATGGAAAAGTAC
>Ga0316191_10001625_pt1 | contig 15960 bp, 17 predicted proteins | sample Eddworburr2cm_MG_FD_204928 | JGI IMG/M metagenome (GOLD analysis project Ga0316191, IMG submission 204928) | Coastal sediment microbial communities from Maine, United States - Eddy worm burrow 2 cm | ecosystem: Environmental > Aquatic > Marine > Coastal > Sediment | place: USA: Maine...
CTGGTGGTCGACGTTATTGGTTCCCCACATGGCGGCGAACTTGCGGAACAAATAAGCCTGCTCATTGCTGTGCTTGGCCGAACCGAGCCAGTAGACCGAATCCGGACCCGAAGTCTTGCGAATATCGATCAGCTTGTCGCCGATCTCATTAATGGCCTGGTCCCAGGAAATTTTTTGCCATTTGCCGTCGACCAGCTTGGTCGGGTACTTGAGACGACGTTCGCCATGCCCGTGTTCGCGAATCGACGCACCCTTGGCGCAGTGCGCACCCTTGTTGAATGGGTGGTCGAAGGCTGGCTCCTGGCCTGTCCAGACGCCATTTTGCACCTCGGCGATGATGCCGCAACCGACCGAACAATGCGTGCAGATGGTCTTGACCTGTTCGGTTTTACCACCGGCTGCAGTCGCGGCTTCGGCTTTCTTCATCATCACTGGCGACACGGTGGTGGCCAGTGCCGCACCACCCGCCATCAGGCTGGAATTTCTTAAAAACGCACGCCGCGAAAGAGCTCCGGGAACCGGGTTGCTGACCTGCGAGGTGGATTGATTGGTAACATCGGTAGATGTTCTGGTTAGCTTTTTCATGTCTCGGCCCCCGGTTAAACGTCAGCAGACTTGTAATAATCGAGCACGTGCTGGGTTAACTGATAACCTTTTTGCTCGGGTTTTTCGGCACTGGTCGCACCGACATCGGCAATGGCGGATGTACTCGCCACAGCGGTGGCGGCAACGCCTGCGCCCACTATCGCGGACTTCTTGATGAATTCCCTTCGCTGCTGATCCCTGGGTTGGCTCTTGTATTTCATGGATTTTCCTCCACCGGGTAATAGAGATTATTGTTTTTGAGATTAACTGTGCATCGTTAAATATGCAAATTCCAATTTCAAAAATGCCGCGCCAAATTGCGCCACATTACGATAAAAATCGGCTGATCGGGCCTCGCCCAGATCGGCAAAAAAACGTTCCAGCCACGGCTGCATGTGCGTCTTGAAAAAAACCTGCTGCTGCGGTAAGCCGGAGGCCTCGGAAATGATAACAGAAAAAACTTCAAAAATCGCAGCCGCGTGATCTTCGGGCTCATGCGTGTTTTCACTGCGTTCGAAACCGAGGGTACGCAAGTCATCACGCAGATCGCTGAGCGGTTGCTCCATAAGGAACCCCGTCATATACCAGGAACCGTAGGGCACGACTTCCCCCTTGCCGACGCCGATAAACAGGCTGTTATATTCCTCTTCGAGCAGGGCCGGATCCCGCCCGCACGCTGCGGCGGCAAGGCTTGACATGGCCAGGCCCAATTCGTCAGCCTGGTCGTCGCCCGGGTCATTACCTTCTGGCGACAATCCGCTCACATAGTCCAGCAGTGCTTGATCAGGTGCTGCGCGCAGTAACCCCGCGAGCAACGCATAGGCCGAGGCGCGGTAGCGTTGTTCGTCTTCGATGGATTGATTATCGGTGCCAGGCATATGAATTCATCAAGTAACGGGTTATTGTCGAAAACGCTTGTGCGGGTCGAACTGGCCGCCCATGGCCTCGGGATCCTGCATGACGTCGACGACACGGCAATCGTCGCACATCTTGAGGCGGTCGAGCGCACGATCGCTTGCAAACATATAGTGATCCTTCAGCTTGTCCTGCATCCTGGCGATGACCGAGGTGGGCGCAAAAGGTTTCCCGCAGGCGATACAGGCGAAGGGCGTATCGCTGTTCAGTGCCCGCGACCGCTTGCGCGATTCGGGGTCGAACAGCAGGCGCGGCGCCAGGCTGACTGCATCTTCGGGGCAGGTCTGTACGCAGGCGCCGCACTGCAGGCAGTTACTCTCGATGAAAAACACCTCTGGTATCTCGCGGTTTGAACCGTCCTGCAACGCCCGGCCCGGGCAGGCGCCGACACAGGCCATGCACAGCGTGCATTTACCCGCATCGATTATGGCTTCGCCGAAGGGCGCCGACGCAGGCAGCTCGGCCCGATCCACTGCCGGCTTGAGGCGCGTAACCAGGTGATCGAGCGCCTGCAGGATAGCGCCACGCTTGGCGATCGGCATGTCATATTCGGCAGCCTGGATTGCTGTCACGCCCTCGGTCTCGGCAAGCGCGGCATCGGCACGACACAGGCTGATGCAATCGCGCTCTATACCGAGCGCGACAATCAGCTCACCGACCCAGTCGAGCTGTTGCTGCAGGTTGCTCACCGAACTGGCCGGTACCTGCGCATCGACATACAACACGACGCGCTGCGCACCATAGGCCAGTGCCGAAAGGCAAAGATCCATACCGACGCTGCCGAGCTCTTCGACCGCGAACGGCAGCAGGTTATCGTAGGCATCGAGGTAAGCCTGCGGGACATAATTTTCACCGTGGAAGAAGATGATCGCATTTTCGCCGCCCTGCTCTGCATAACCTTGCAGCACGGCGCGCAGGCGCTTGCCGTTATCGCGCAGGTTGGGATAGAGATAGCGAATCGCGCCCGATGGACAAACCGTGGTGCAACTGCCACCGCCCTGGCACAGGAAAGGATCGACCTCGATGCGCTCGGCGAGGCTTTGAATCGCCTCCGCCGGACAGGCGTCGATACACTTCCGGCAAACCTCTTTGCCATTCACCGAGTGCGCACAGATGGATGCGTCGTAATCGAAGTAGCGCGGCTTTTGAAACTCGCCGCGCAACGCCTCGAGCTCGGCTACCAGATCGGCCGCCAGGTCGGCGTTAGCCCAGTCGGCAGGAGGAACATGGAAGTAGCCCGGCGGCAACATTTCGCGTGTCAGCAGCGGCGCCGCTGAGAGATCGAGGATCGCATCGCCGCGGTAATTCTGCGGATTCCCCTGCGCATCGCTGACCTCGACCAGGTAGGCGCCGAGATGGCCGCTAATGCTTACCTCACCCCGCACCGCGACGATGGTGTTGACGTCCACCGTGGTCGGTAACGCAACACATTGCTGCAATTGTGACTTGTCCCCCAACGCCAGCAGCTTGCCTGCCGACTGGTAACTGATCAGGCTGGTGGGTTCAAATTCAAATGCCTCGAACACCGCTATTGCCTGTTGACGCGCTTCGCTGTTACTCATCAGGTTCGTCCGCTATTACCGGGTTATCGTCGGGCACTGCGGCCAGCGTCGTCTGCCCGGATCGTTTGCTATCGTCCAGGGCCTCGATCTCAGCGTCGTCTTCAGCGTCCATATCTTCCACCTCGTCGGGCAGGTCATCAAGCTCGGCGTCTGCTTTGGCCTGATCTTCTTCCGCCGCCAGCGCTTCGCGCAGCTTGCGCTCCTGCACTTCGATCTGGTGTTTCATGTCGCAGGTGACGATATCGCCGAGCTTTTCGAAGGCAGTGTAATCTTCGTCATACTCGTCGAGTCCGTCACGAATGTTGAACACCGGCGCGTGGAACAGTTTGCGCAAGGCGAGATTACGTAATTTATCGCTGACACCCGGGGACATGAAGCCAGTAAAATCGGAGTCTTCAGCGAGGGTATCAATGTCGGGCATATCGGCGTCGGTCAGCGGCGCTGACTCCGGCGCGTCTTGCGCTGGTATATCGGCGGCAAGATCGGCATCGACGACCAGCGCCGCGACGTCCTCGTTGACAGACGGAGTCTGGGCAGCCTCCTGCTTGAGCCTCGACCAGCGTGATAACGCCGATTCCTTAGTGCCAGCGCCCATCAGGATTGACCTGCGCGCGGGGTTCCCGGTTTTTCGGTTTCATGCCAATTCTTGAGTTTGCGCTTGGTTTTTTTGATTGCGACATAATTTTGCAGCACGAAGGCCTCGGCCCACTGGTAGAGTTGTTGCGGAATTGGCACCGAATAAATTTGTTCATCCCCTTCGAGATAGGCGTGCACTTCGTCGAAGCTCAGCGAGACCAGGTAGGGTAGCGGCATATCGTCAGAATTGTCGGGCTGGCTGGCGACGATAAAACAACCCGGTTCGGGCGACATCAGGTTGTGATAATAACTCTCGCACTCGTCGAGGTGCAGCCGCAGGGTCAGGCCGCTCACCAGGTAATGTTCTTTTTCTGCGTCCTGGTAGATACAGCTAACCGACGCTTCCGTGTCATCGTCACGCACCACTACACCGATCGCATCGTAGCGGAAATCGGCCCAGGGATGGGTTGACGGCTGTTTCTCCATCACCACTGCAATCGCCAGCGAAGCGGGCAATGCCTGGTCGAAATCGTCCATTTCAAGTGTTTCCATGAGCTCCTGGGCAGCAAGAAAAATCGGGTACACAGTTATATCACAGCCGCAGACCTACGCAAGCATGCTCGGCGTGGGGAATTTGACATCCAGTTTAGCTGTCATTCCCGCGCAAGCGGCGGTCCGACGTATCGGAATCTTGCTCAGCCTCTACAGCTACAAATTCTCTACTCTCGAATGAGATCGACCGGAGAATTCAACATCCGGGTTAGAGGTCATTCCCGCGCAAGCGGCGGTCCGACGTATCGGAATCTTACCCAGCCGCTACGCTACAAATTTTCTAATCTCGAATGAGATCGACTGGAGAATTCAACATCAAATCCCTCCAGCAATGCTATTAAAAGATGGGATCTCGAAATACCGGCTATCCCGTCATTCCGATAAAGACCCCCGCTTGCCCGGGGTCGGACGTAGCAGGGATGACGTTAGCTTCGGCTATTGCTGTTCGATGGTAAACGGACGCTCGTTGTGCAGTGACGGAATACGGCTGCGTACTTTCGCCACCTCGGCGAGGTCGATATCAGCATAAATGATGCCGGGTTCGGCGCCAGCGTCGGCGAGAACCTCACCCCATGGGTCCACAATCAGCGAGTGTCCATAAGAATAGCGCTTGTCACAATGGTGACCGCACTGGTTGGGCGCGAGCACGAAACAGCCGGTTTCGATCGCGCGTGCACGCACCAGGGTATGCCAGTGCGCCTTGCCAGTAGTCTGGGTGAAGGCCGCCGGGATAGTGACGAATTCGGCGCCCGCTTGCGCCAGCGCCCGGTAGAGCCCTCCAAAACGCAAATCGTAACAAATCGACAGTCCGAGCTGACCCCATTCGGTTGCGACCAGCACCGCTTTGTCGCCAGCCGCGATCGCCTCCGACTCGAGATAGCTTTCGCCATTTTTAAGCGCGATATCAAACATGTGTAACTTGTCGTAGCGGGCAAGAATCACACCATCGCGGCCGAGCAAGAATGAACGGTTGAAGATACGTCCCTGCTCGTTGATCAACTGCGACCCGACCAGAACGACTACCCCGTGCTGCGCCGCCTTACCTCGAAATGCAGCAAGGCCCACATCGTCGGTTTCACTACTGGTGGCCGCGGGGATGCGTACATTAATCGGTTCGATCAGGCCGACTGTTTCCGGTAAGGCGATAAACTCGGCGCCACCGGCGACCGCATCATCGATATGTTCGCAAACCCAGTCGATGTTGGCCGCGATGTCTCGCGACGCCGTGTTCTGAATGCAGGCCGCCCTGAATCGACTCATGAGATTCGGCTCATGAAAGCAGGCTTTCCGGGTCGTGATAATCGTATTCCAGATCATGCGCCACTTCGCGCTGGGTAATCTTGCCGGCATGCACGTTGAGACCGTCGCGCAACCAACGATCATCCATCAGGGCCTGTCGATATCCCTTGTCCGCCAGTGCGATCACGTGCGGCAGAGTCACGTTGTTAAGGGCGTAGGTCGATGTTCGCGGCACACCACCCGGCATATTGGCGACGCAATAATGCACGACGTCATCGACAATATAGGTCGGTTCGGCATGTGTCGTCGGTCTCGAAGTTTCGCAACAACCGCCCTGATCGATGGCGACATCGACAATGACCGCGCCGGGTTTCATCGCCCTGACCATTTCCGCCGTGACCAGCTTGGGCGCCTCGGCGCCCGGGATCAGCACGCCGCCGATCACCAGGTCCGCCTCGAGGACATGGCGCTCGATCGCATCCTCGGTCGAAAACACCGAGTTGGTGCTGCGCCCGAACTGCTTCCAGTGCGCCTCGAGCGCCTCCGGGTTACGATCGATTACCCATACGTCGGCACCCATACCGACCGCGATATGCGTCGCGTGCGTGCCGACGACGCCCGCGCCCAGTATCACTACCTTGGCTGGGTCCACGCCCGGCACACCGCCCAGCAACATGCCGAGGCCGCCGTGCGGATGCTCGAGGCAATAGGCACCCGCCTGAATTGCCATGCGACCGGCTACTTTCGACATCGGCGCGAGCAACGGCAATCCACCGTGTGGCGAGGTTACGGTTTCATAAGCGATACAGGTTGCGCCGCTCTCGACCAGCTCACGGGTCTGCTCGGGATCGGGCGCCAGGTGCAGGTAGGTAAACAGCACCTGCCCCTCGCGCAGCATTGCGCGCTCCACCGCCTGCGGCTCCTTGACCTTGACGATCATTTCCGCACGCGCGAAGATTTCTGCTGCGTTGTCGACAATTTCGGCGCCGATCGCCGCATATTCGGCGTCGTTGACGCCAATTCCCGCTCCCGCCGTGGTTTCCACCAGCACCTGGTGACCGTGCTTGATGGCTTCACGTACGCTTGCCGGAGCCATACCGACTCGGTACTCGTGGTTCTTGATTTCCCTGGGAACACCTATCAACATGACCGCACCTTCGCTTCACTGTAAAAGCCTTACGTTAATCGAGCACCGCAATCCAGGCTAGTGCCAGTAAAATCTAAATACTGTGCCAGCCGCTAAAAGCGCAAATCCACTTTGCAATATCCACACATTTTATATCGTTTCTATATCGATGATTCGTTGCTAGAATAGCGCGTCTTATGGCAGCGACAACCACAGACAACCAACTCATCGACCGCTTCGGCCGCAAGGTCAGCTACGTACGCCTGTCGGTCACCGACCGCTGTGACCTGCGTTGCGTCTACTGCATGCCGGAAAAGATGAAGTTCGTGCCGCGCACGCAACTGCTGACGCTCGAGGAGATGGAGGCCGTCGGTCGCAGCTTCATTAAACTTGGCGTCGACAAGATCCGCATTACCGGCGGCGAACCGCTGGTGCGGCAGAATATCATGCAGCTGTTTCGAAACCTCGGTGAATGCGACGGCCTGCGTGACCTGACGCTGACCACCAATGCGACCCAACTGGAAAAGTTTGCGCGCCCGCTCAAAGAAGCCGGCGTTACCCGCATTAACGTCAGCCTCGATACGCTAAAACCTGACCGCTTCCGCGAAATGACGCGGATCGGCGATCTGAAAAAGACCCTGGATGGCATCGACGCCGCGATCGCCTGTGATTTTCAGCAGATCAAGATCAATACCGTGGTGCTGCGCAATCACAACCACGATGAAATTCTCGACCTGGTCAATTTCTGTATCGATCGCAGCATCGACATCAGCTTTATCGAGGAAATGCCACTTGGTCAGAATGATCACCACGACCGTGCCGTCGCCTATTATTCCAGTGACCAGATACTCGAAGACCTGCAACAACACTTCGAACTGATCCCGAGCACCATGACCACTGCCGGGCCGACCCGTTATTACCAGCTAACCGGCCACGACAATGCCCGCGTCGGATTTATCTCACCGCACAGCCATAATTTCTGCGAATCCTGCAACCGTGTGCGTGTCACCGCCGAGGGCCGCCTGCTGTTGTGCCTCGGGCAGGAACATTCCATGGATCTGCGTCACGTCATGCGCGCCAATCCCGGGTGTCCCGACGTACTCGAACAGGCGCTGATCGAGTCGATGGAAATCAAGCCGAAAGGGCATGATTTCAACCTGAAATCCCAGGAAGTCCTGCTACGTCATATGAATCTGACCGGGGGATAGACAGCGCCTGGCGCTGACCTGTCATGTCTTCCGCCCCCAGTCGACGCCTTCCCGAACTGACCAACGCCGGCCTCAAGGCGACCGCCAACGTTATTGCCTGCAACGAATACAACCAACCCGTCGAAGGCGCCATAGCGGTCGAGCGCGCGCTCACCATTTACCTCGACAAACGCGAAATCGTGACCCTGATGACGCTCGGCAATCATCCCGAGTTATTGATTCTCGGCTGGCTACGCAATCAGCGCATGATCGAAGACATCGAGGCCATCAAGTCGATCCAGGTCGACTGGGAAATCGATGCGGTCGCCATTACCACGCACGACGGCGTTGCCAATCTCGATGCCAAGCTGGATCGCAAAACGGTCACCACCGGCTGCGGCCAGGGCACCGTTTTCGGCGACCTGATGGAAGACATTGACCAAATCCAGCTGCGCCAACCACTACTTAAGCAGTCTTCGATCTACGCTCTGCTAAACGCGCTCAACGAATACAACGAAATCTACAAAAACGCCGGAGCCGTGCACGGCTGTGCGCTGTGCTGCGAGGCACTGGGGATCGAGCAGTTCATCGAAGATGTCGGGCGTCACAACGCGGTCGACGCGATCGCCGGCTACATGTGGCTTAACGATCTCGAAGGCGCCGACAAGCTGTTTTACACCACCGGACGGCTGACCTCGGAAATGGTGATCAAGGTAGCCTTAATGGGCATACCGGTGCTGCTGTCGCGCTCGGGGATAACCGCCATGGGCCTGGAGATAGCACAGAAGGTCGGCGTGACCCTGATCGCACGCGCCAAGGGACGTCATTTCCTGGTCTACCACGGTGGGGAGCTGATCGAATTCGACGAAATGCCCCCGCAACGTTCGCACTCGAGCCCAAAGAATAGCCGCCACACCCTCGACTGAACGCGCCAGGCAACGGAAAACTCGAGCTGGCTAGCCGAGCCGATCGTGACCGAAATCAAGTAAAAGTGCATTAGCTACCCTGTCATCGGGGCGAACCGCGGCCTGCAGGTCTGACCGCCAGTGACCGTGCTAAGATTGCGGGATGATCGTCAAACCATTTCGATCCAACCGCGTGTTGCAGGGACTGGTGCTGTGGCTGGTTTTGCTATGGATTATTACAGCGATCAATCCACTGTATCCGAAGGACTGGTTGCTGGAGAACCTGCTGGTTTTTTTCTACGCTGCCCTGCTGGTTCTCAGCTATCGCCACTTCCAGTTTTCCAATCTGTCCTACCTGCTGTTCGGCGTCTTTCTCAGCCTGCACCTGGTGGGTGCCCACTATACTTATGCGGAGACGCCGTTCGGCTTCTGGATGCAGACGCTGTTTGACTTCGAACGCAATCACTATGACCGACTCGTGCATTTCTCCTTCGGGCTGTTGCTGGCCTGTCCACTGCGCGAGATACTGCTGCGTAAATCGGGGGTAAATACGGCGTGGTCCTATTTTATTGCCGTCAATTGCATCGGCGCCTTCAGTGCCGTCTACGAGATACTGGAAGCGATTGCCGCAGAGATCGTCAGCCCCGAGCTGGGTACCGCCTACCTGGGTACGCAGGGGGATGAATGGGATGCACAGAAAGACGCCTTTCTGGCTATTATCGGTGCGATTATTGCGATGCTGGCGGCGTGGTTACAGGCTCGGCGTAAAGACGCGATCAACTGACAACGGCAGTCGATCAGGCGGGCCCGCATACCAGTTTGGCCGGCGCTCTCACATCGTGGCGCGGCTCGACGAACAGGCAGACTGTCCCCGGATTCCCTATTTTTCGCGTAGCCGCGGCATCAGCTCGACCAGATTACAGGGTCGCGTGCGATAGTCGAGCTGGCTGCTAATCAGCATCGTCCAGGCATCCTTGCAGGCGCCGGAAGATCCCGGCAGACAGAAGATATAGGTACCGTTGGCAACCCCCGCCAGCGCCCGCGATTGCAGCGTCGATGTGCCGATAGTCTGGTAGGACAGGCTGCGGAAGGTTTCGCCGAAACCGTCGATGACCTTGTCGAGTAACGGCGCAACCGCTTCCGGCGTGCCATCGCGCCCGGTGACCCCGGTTCCCCCGGTGGTCAATATCACCGGGATCGATTCGTCGACAATCCAGCGCGAAATGATTTCGCGAATGCGGTACTTGTCATCCGGCACGATCGCCTTTTGCGTCGCAACATGATCCGCTTCGGTTAACAACCGCACCAGCAATGCGCCCGACTTGTCGGATGCCTCGTCGCGAGAATCGGATACGGTCAAAACCGCGATATTTAACGGGATGAAATTGCGCTCGTCGCTCATGACAGTTGCAGATCAGTACTTGATTTCATCTTCAATCGATAATCCCCCGTCGATCAAATCGCATTCCAGCGTCATCTTCACCTGCACCGGGCTGCCGTCGAGTTGCCCGGCCTGGTCAGCCTGGCTCAGCGCGCGCTCTATCTCGCGCTGCGCTGTTATCCCGACTTTTTTCAAAAATTTGCGTATCGACATGTTCAGGGCTTCTTCGTCCATCGTTTCCTCGGCTGGCTGTATCTGAGGCCATGATTCTACCTGTTTTGCCGAATCAGCCCAATCACTTATCGACGCCAGGCTTGATGGATCGTCACACCCTGGAACCCGGTAAAAGCCAACACAGGATTTCTGCTGCAGTTGCGCCACTATTCACCGTTACCCTTTGCCTTACTGTCGATGTCATTGAGTTCAGGGTTCGGTCAGGCCTTCGACTGAGTGCCACCACGACCCACGCCGCCAGGCCCTGTTGTGCCTGCTGATACGGTTATGCATAGTGCAGGTGGCGTTGCGGATTGCCGGGCGCGATTGCATTCGAAACCAGCAAGGGCGCATTCGCCGAGGGCATTACCCTGGCCTCGTGCTGCTGTTTCTCGCCTTCGGGGTAAACGGCTGGTTGCAGTACGTGCAGGGAAAAGGCAGTATCAGCACATGATTGAAACCTTTCACCCCGGCGTCCACGATATCTGCAAGCGTTATGGCAGCAACCTCGTACTGGATTCGGCAGGCCATACCAGGCAACGATGAGCATCGACCACCGGGATATTACCGCGGTTATACTCGCCGGTGGCCAGGGCAGCCGTATGGGTGGCCAGGACAAGGGTTTGATCGAGTTTGACGGCAGGCCGCTGGTGGCTATCCTGGTCGACAACCTGCGGCAACAAGCCGTCGATATCGTGATCAATGCCAACCGCAATCACGCGCAATATCAACAATTCGGCTGCCCGGTAATCAGCGATCAGCTCGCCGACTACCAGGGTCCCCTGGCCGGATTCGCCAGTGCCATGGCTGTCGTCGATAGCGCATTTATCCTGACCCTGCCCTGCGATGGGCCGTTACTGGAAGACGATTACGTGCGGCGCTTCGTCGCCAGCTATAACGAGAATGCTGCAGCGGTACATGTCGCTTTCGACGGCGAGCGCCTGCAACCGGTGCACGCCATGATCAAGGTTGATCTACTCCCCAGCCTGACGACCTTTCTTGACAGCGGCGATCGTAAAATCGATCGCTGGTATGCCCAGCATGACTATGCGCGTGTTGATTTTTCAGCCTGCGCCAACATGTTTCGCAATATCAATACTCCAGCCGACAGGGCTTCTCTGCAGAGCAGTTCATGACCAGCAACATACCCATCCTCGGCTTCAGTGCCTACAGCGGTACCGGCAAGACCACCTTGCTGCGCCAGATTATTCCCGCTCTGAAGCAGCGTGGCCTGCGCGTATCGGTGGTCAAGCACGCCCACCACGATTTCGAACTCGATTTCCCCGGCAAGGACAGTTATGAACTGCGCAAATCCGGTGCCGATCAGACCGTGATCTGCACCATGTCACGGATGGCGACGATCACCGAGTTTGCAGATCCGTCCGATGAACCGGATCTGCAACATATCATCGCCTCGCTCGACAGCAGTCGCGCGGACATCGTGCTCGTCGAGGGCTACAAGGATATCCATTTTCCCAAGATCGAGTTGCATCGTGCCGCGCTACGCAAACCGTATTTGTATCGCAACGATGACTCGGTAATCGCCATCGCCTGCGATGCACAACCGCCCGCGGGTATTTCGATCCCGGTGCTCGACATCAACGATATCGAGGCCGTCGCACGCTTTATCTACGACGACTATTACCCTGGGCATTAAAAAACCTGCTCTAGATCCGGGTCGAGCCGATCAGGGTTTGTCCACGCGTTCCCCCGGACCAAACGCTATCGACTGATCCCAGATGCGCGCCCACAGCAGCGGCAGTCGGCTGAGATCCCTGACCGGGACGAGCATCCGGGGCACGCTGGGCCGGGCATGTGGGTTGCTGACTTCACCGACTTTAAAGCGAAATACGTAGTTCGGTTCGATGCCCATACGCAGATCACTGATGATGATATCGTCCTGTACCCGGGCCACCGCGTAAATCCCCTGAGAAAACCACTGCAGACGTTGCACCGGCCAGTAGTCTTCGATCCCCGCAAGCAACTCGCGCGCGCTCGGGTAGTGGCTGAAGCGTATATCGTTGGTCTCGTCGAGCAACGAGTAATAGGCCTCGTAATAGCCGTCGTCATCAATCACCACGGCGCGCCACAACAGCGAATTGAAGGGTGCCGGCGAGGTGTGTAGCTTATCGTGGGTGATGCCCTGCGCCTGCAGTGCGGACTTGAAACTGGATTCCGCCGCGAAACTGGCGACCACTGTCCAGGCGAGGTATAGCGAACTCAATATCAACCCGGCGCGGTTGGCGAGATGGCCGCGCTCGCTATGACGCGTCATCACCAGCGCAGCGATCAAGCCTGCCAGCAGTGGCAGCGTGTACAGTGGATCGATAATGAAGATCGTCGACCAGGCCACCGGCAGGTTGCTGACAGGCCAGAAAATCTGCGTGCCATAGGTAGTAAAACTGTCGAGCAGTACGTGCGTCGCAAAGACCGAGTAAACCAGCAACAGCCAGCGCACTCGATGCTCACGCAACGCAGGATGGATCTTGTTGATCAGCCAGACCAGCAGCGGCGTCGCCAGTGCCAGCATCAACAGCGAATGGCTGGCCGAGCGGTGATAGGTAAAGTCCTTGACGGCATCGCCGAGCGGCACGAATACGTCAAGATCCGGCAAGGTACCGGCAATGGCGCCCCACAGCATTGCCCGGTTACCGATTTTGCGCCCTAATACGGCTTCACCGACGGCGGCGCCGAGGGCGATTTGGGTGATTGAATCCATGATCGTTCAGGGTTGCCTTAACATGCCAGATACCGCGGTACCGCCGGGGAAAGTTTCCATATTCTAACACTTACGCCGCGGGAACCGGTTCGGATCGCTCGATTCCGCCTGCGCGCCGGATTTTACGCGATACCGCCCCGGCTAACCGTTCTTGTTATTGTCCCGGATCATAGTAAAAATACAGCGTCTGCGTGATAATGCGCTCACCGCAACGTGAGGACAACGAGACATGAGCTATACCATCGACAGGCTGATCGAAAACACCACCATCGAAGATATCGACGCCAGAACCCGCGCCGCGCTCGCGGCGCAGGGTTTCGGCGTGCTCACTGAGATTGACGTTGCCGCAACCATGAAAAAGAAACTGGATATCGACATGCCGCCTTACCGCATACTTGGCGCCTGTAATCCGACGATGGCACACCAGGCGATCGGCATGGAGCCGCGTGTCGGTGCGATGCTGCCCTGTAACGTGATCCTGCGCCAGGTCGATGCAGGCGTCGAGGTCAGCGCAATCGATCCGGTCGCGTCGATGCAGGCGATCGATAACGACGAACTGCATGCCGTGGCGGGGCAGGTTCGTGCGCTGCTGGCGGACGTGGTGAAGGCGATCTGAGTAAACCTTTAGCACCAGCCTCGTACCCCGACCCCTGACGCGGCGGTATTAACAAAGCGGTTGTGCTGAACGCTCCGTTCACCTCGACAACCGCTGCAGCAGTCGCAAAGCCGGTTATACTCCGCTTTCTGGCGAATACAGCAGCGCTCAGGCAAGAGACGTATGTTTACCCGCTTCACGAAATTATCGAAAAAGCGTTACCCGTGGATAGCTGTACTGCTGCTGTACCTGCCGGTTTGCCCCCTTGAGGCTGCAGAAGAGATCCTGGTAGCGTCGCATGATGACGTGGAAATCAGCGTGACCCGCCACGCCGCCGACGGCGAGTACCTGGTGATCTGGCTGGCGCCGGAGTACGGGTTTCGCAAGGCCCATCACGCGCTCGCGGCGAGGCTGCCCGCGCAGGGCATCGAAGTCTGGCAAAGCGACATCGCCGAATCGTTGTTCCTGCCACCGGGTTCGGCATCGCTGAAACGCCTCGATGGTCGCCATATCGCCAACCTGATCGAGCACGCCCATGCGACAACGGGTAAGAAAATTGCCGTCGCCGGTGACTCATACGCCGCCATGCTCGCCCTGCGCGGTGCACACCAATGGCAGCAGCGAACCGCGCGCGCGGACTACCTGGTTGGCGCGATTTTGTTTTCGCCCTACAGCTACGCCTACATCCCGCCGCTCGGCATGGCGCCACAATACCTGCCGATCGTCGAGTCGACCAATATACCGCTGATGATCTACCAGGCGCAGAAGAACGGCGTCATCAGCCAGTTCGACACGCTGCTGGAAAAGCTGCGCCAGCACGGCAGCCCGGTATTCACCAGCATGGTGGCTGACGTGATGAGCCTGTTTTACGAAGAGGAACCGACCGCCGCGATGCAACGCGCCGCGCAACCGGTAGCGCGCAGTATCGGGCAAATACTGCCGTTGCTGGCGCGCCAGAAATTCCCGTTGCAGCCGGTCGCGCTCGTCCCCGGCGGTTCGACCGCAAGTGGGATCGACGTTTATCTCAAGGAATTCCAGGGGCAGCGCCAGCCCGGGGCGATCAACCTCAATGACATCGATGGCAACGCTGTCGTCAAAACGAGTTTTGCCGGCCAGGTCACCGTGGTCAATTTCTGGGCGACCTGGTGCCCACCTTGCATCGAGGAAATACCCTCGCTGAACCGGTTGAAAGCACTCATGCAGGGACGCCCGTTCGAGCTGATTTCAATTAATTACGCGCAGGACAAAAATACCGTCGTCGACTTTCTGCAAAGAATCGACGTCGAGTTCCCGGTGTTGCTCGACCCCGATGGCGACTACGCAAAATCATGGAAGGTGATAAGTTTCCCATCGACATTCGTCATCGATAAACAGGGTGGCATCCGCTACGGGGTGAACGCGGCAATCGCATGGGACTCGCCGGAACTCATCGACAAGCTGGAAGCCCTGCTGGATGAATCGAGCGCGCATTAGCCGCGCACCGCAATGGGTGGCAACTCACGCCATCATTGTGGAAAGCCACCACGCCCAGCAGCATTCACCGGGTTGAAATTGCCCGGGAAACTTAAAACTGGAAGCCCGTTTGCAGAAAAACACCGGCCGTATTGTTTTTAATGACCGCCGCAATATCAAGATTGAAACCTAGCCAGAACCCGACGCCAGCGGTTAATTCGGTATCCCTGGCACCGTCTGAAACGTTGCTTGCCAGGTTTTGTGCGGCACCCAGGCGAAATTTCATGTAATCAAACGCGTTAAATTCGGCACCCACTGCGAGAAACTGTGTTTTCAAACCATCAAACGAATCATTGGCCAACAGGGGTTTGTTTTCGCCCAGGTCAAGATCTGCTGCAATCGTCATGAACTTGTTGTAGTAAGCCACGCCTAAACGGGCCTCGGTATCAAGATTCAAGGTTTGATTGCCGAGATCAAACTCATCGGAAATCAGGTTACGCAGGCTTAAGCCCAAACGAACCGACTCGCTTAAATCGACGGCAAACCCGAGGTCCACGGTCTGAAAGGTACCCAGATTTGCTTTGTTTTTGTCCTCATTAAGGATGTCGGAATCCGCACTGGCGGTCAGGATCGACTCTTCAAAGGTAAAGGCATCCAATTGGACGATTTTGGGCTTTATACCGATGGATACCTTGCGCTCCCACAGCTGAAAGTCGCGGGCGAACGACACCCCAAACTCGGTTGCCAGGACACCCTCGACATTCAGTATATTGAAGTCTTCACTGAGCAGTTCATTCGGGTCACAACCCGTTACCAGCACAGAACAGGATATATTGGTTACCGTGCCACCGGCAATGACATCAGAGCGAGCACTGACTGCCATGGAAAACGATTCGAATGATATGCCCACCGCGAGTAACGCCGTTGCTTCAGGTGCAACAATTTTTGAGTCT
>Ga0316191_10001627_pt1 | contig 15946 bp, 18 predicted proteins | sample Eddworburr2cm_MG_FD_204928 | JGI IMG/M metagenome (GOLD analysis project Ga0316191, IMG submission 204928) | Coastal sediment microbial communities from Maine, United States - Eddy worm burrow 2 cm | ecosystem: Environmental > Aquatic > Marine > Coastal > Sediment | place: USA: Maine...
GCGGTGGTCGTGTCATCGGAATTTATACTTTTTCCAAGCAGTTTTGCCCGGGTATGCGGGTCGGATTTAATATCGGTCCGCCGGAAACGATTGAGAAAATGACCAATATAAAGGAAGGCAGCACCCTTTGCACACCCAAGTACAATCAAGACATGTGCGCCGCTTTTCTCACCGAAGTTGACCTCGACGCCTACTTCGAGCGCTGCTGTGTCTACTATGGTGATAAATTGGAAATTTTTCTGAAGGCTATGGCGGACTACTTCCCACCGGAGAGAGGCGTGACGTGGACTCAGCCGGAGGGAGGTATGTTCCTGTGGGTCAGCATGCCGCAACAGGTGGACACCCGTCAGCTGTTTCACTCGGCCCTGAAGTTCAAGGTCGCTTTTGTCCCGGGAGAGGCCTGCTATGGTGAACGGCCCGAGCGGCACCACATTCGGGTGAATTTTTCCTATCCATCCCAGGCGCAACTGCGCGAAGCGGTCAAACGTCTGTCCGACTGCCTGGACCAACAGGGAATCTGAGACCGTTAGGCCTTAGTAGGTTCAGCGTTTCCTTTTTTAGCGTGCACCCTGTTCCTAGGCTATTAAATTAGCCACCCCGATAAAATAAAAGCAACAAAGATTTCATTGGGCAGGCAGACCCACACAGAAATACACAGACGTCTTTTTCCCTCATACAAATTGTCCTTGTGAGTCTGCGTGCGTCTGTGGCCAATTATTTTTAACCATTCGGAATCGACCCATCCTTAAAGACACACGCCGGGATCTGCCAAACAGGATACAGGTATTAATTGCTGATCAATGCTGACAACCAAGTATACATGCCTATCAATTTTCTTTACATGATTGTGTGGTTATTAAAACTCGAACTCCTTGTTCAGTCAGAAAATGAGATCTAAATAAGTCATGATCACAGGGAGTTAGACGATATATCTTCTGTTTATCCTACGTAACTTAAGCTTGGCATCAATTTTGCGAATCCATTCTGTAAATCTTCGAATTGTTCTGAATAACATTGTCCTATTCTGCTGGTACGCATAGATTCCAAAGATTTGATTGTTTATTCCAATGGTAGATGAAAGGAGGATAAACATGAAAAATGATCGGATGCAAACAGAACGTAGGCAACATCAACGTTACCGGGTTCAAAAAAACGCTTTGGCACTCCTCAGGAACAAATCGATCTATCCAGGACATATCACCGAAATCAGCCTGGGGGGAATGGTGTTTCAGTATCATTCCAGAAATGGCAAAACTCCTGAAGCGTCAGAAATCGATATCATATCTGCGAATTATACGGAAGCTGCTTTAATAAGGCATCTTGGAATTAAAACGATTTCCGACCTTGCCGTCTCCGAAAAAAAAGCCGGAGAATCGACTCGCTTGAGAAAACAAGCTGTCAGGTTCGGGACGCTCAGCCGAAGCCAGAGATCTCAATTGAAACATTTTATCCGGACTTACAGCAGCAGCAGAGTTTGATCATAAATGATTTGCAATCATGCTGCAAGTATCTTATTATGCCCGAATCTGAAATTTTGAAAGATATCGGAGCGAGAGTTAAAAATAAACACCGATTGGTGACGACCCACTGGTTCAATCCTCCCCAACTCGTCCCAACTGTAGAGATCGTCAGGGGAGAAGAGACATCCGATGATACGGTCGAGGCTGCCTATGACCTGTTGACCAAGATCCGAAAAGTGCCGGTTAAAATCAATCGGGAACTTCCAGGATTTTTAGTGAATCGGATTCAGGTGGCACTGGTTCGAGAGGTGCTTGATCTTTTTGAAAAGGGGATTGCCAGCGCCTAGGATATTGATAAAGCGATCAAGGGCAGCATTGGATTTCGCCTGGCCAGCATCGGACCGTTGATCACCATGGATCTTGACGGTCTTCAACTTTGGTTGAAGGTTATGGAGAATTTGCTGCCCCAGATCCGAAGTTCAACCGAACCTTCCGAGACCCTAAAGACCCTTATCTCCCGCGGACACGATGGGATTAAGAGTGGTAAGGGGTTTTATGATTATAGGGCCGATTGGTCGGAAGGAGAGGTTGAAGAAACGATTCAAAAGCGCGACCGGGAATTCTTGCAGCGTCTGAAAAATCTCTACCGGTAAAGCGAAACCCGGCATCGCAAAAGCTATCTTTCATCACTGGAAGAATAGCTAACCGTTTGTAAGGGCTTATCATTGACTTATTCTGATTTGAGGCGAGATAAAAACAGCGGCCCTGAAAGGGATCCGGCCGCCATGGTCAAGAAGCCCATGGCCCATGCCAATTGGCTGTCTCGGAAGAAATCCAGCACCACACCGACGGTCAGGGGGCCCAGAAAGGCCGCCCCAAAGCCGATCGTGGAGTGAACAGCCAGGGTTGTTCCCCGGAAACCGGCCGGTGCAACGGCCACAACGCCGGCGGTCAACGATGCGGAATCGCCGGTGACCGTTATTCCGTATAAAAGCGCCAAAAGGGCGACCAAAAAATAAGGCAAGGGCGCCGTAAAACCCAAGGCGGATCCAAGGGCTGCCGAACCGATCATCACCGCCGTTACCACTTTTCGGCGGCCGAATTTGCGGGACAATTCGTTACCGCCGATGCTGGCCGGAAGACCGATCAGGCTGACCAGAAAGGCGATCTGGGTTGGGCTCCAGGTGAAAGCACCCGCCGGCTGCAGTTGGATACTAAAAGCCAGGAACGCCACGATCCAGGAGCGCATAGAAAAAAGCTCCCACATGTGAGCGGCATACCCGAGGACATAGGCCATTGCCGGGCGGGACCTGAAGACGACTTTGAAATCCGCGAGCAGCGCTTGCCTTTTAGAGGTGTGAATTTTCGCCGCAGGCACATACAACCGGACGATGAACAGCGCCACTGCAGTTCCGACGGCTGACGCGGCGAAAGTCCAACGCCAACCGGCCACCGCATTGATCTCACCGGCCAGAAGGTACGACAGGCTGGCGCCGATGCTGAAACTTGCGGTGTAAAACGAGATGAACCGTGACTGGAGCGTTCCTTCCGTGTGATCGCTGACTACCTTTAGCCCGGGCATGTAAATTCCGGCCAGGCTGATACCCGCTAGGAACCGCAGGATCAGTGCCGACCAAAACCCATGGGCTGAAAGCGCAAAAACGATGGCGGTCAGGGCGCCGAGAAATGCCCCCAGCCCCATAATTTTGCGGGCATCCATTCGGTCGGTGATGCCGGCCAGTACCGGTACCAGAATCATATAGCCGGCATAGTAAGCGGCGCTGATCCAGCCCGCCTCGGTATGGCTCAAACGCCATTCTGTCATAAATGTCGGCAGCAGGGCGGGAAAGACTGCAATCGATGCCAAACCGAATATTTCCGCCAGACAGACAAACAGTGTCAGCCGGTAAGGAGAGGTTGATCTCATGAAATTAACTTACACAAGGCGATCGCATATGGCAACACCGGCATATTGATTTGAAAAAGGACGTCGAAGGAATCTCCGACTTCTGCTATAAATGGTAACCTGAGGTCCTTGTTGGAATTTATTTAGATTTGAAAACTTGGTTTTTTGGACCAGGTCAGAGATAATCGGCTCTGCCTGTAACAGTTTCACGATGGGATGGAATACTCCATAAGTATGTTGAGCAGAGCAGCGTCATGAAGAACCCCATTCCAGGTGGAAAACCAAAGCCAGGTCCTTCCCCGCAGACTAGCTCGGGATCTACGATGGGCCTGGATTCTTAACCTGTAATTTGGTGCTTGTAATTTGTTATTTCCGGTTTATCCGGGTTCGGAAAGGAGTGAGTCATGACCGTCAGACAATTAACTGTATTGTGCGAAAATTCAGCTTACCAATTGCGGAAGGTAATATCAATTTTAAGCAATGATGAGATCGACATCCGCGCCCATTGCCTGGTGGACAATGGCGACGGCCATTGTAAACTAAGGATGGTCGTATCCGAGCCGGATAAGGCCATGGCAATTTTGCAGGGCCGCCGATATGCTGCGGTCGTAAACGACGTCGTAATGATAGAAACCGATGATAAACCGGGTGGATTAAGCGTCCTGCTGGAAATGCTGGAAGGAGATGATATTCAGATTGAATATTCCTATACCGCGGCCAGTGTATCGCCTGGAATCGCGGAAATGGTTTTTCGTTTTTCCGACAATACGAAAGCTATTGGCGTATTGGAGAGAAATGGCCTGAAATTTTCGACCGGCAGTGTTTGACAAATCTTCTTTCATTGTCATTGGTGCAACGGTCTTTCTGAAAATAAAGTCAGCGGCTGCCTTTCCTGTTTCAGGTTGAGTCGCCCAAGGTAACCATCATCGCACCGATGACCGCCTCCACCGCAGATTCTATACTCAAATTCCCGGTATTGATTGTGAGATCGTAATGGATCGGATCCGAAATATCCGCGTTAAAAGATTGACGAACAAAGGCACTGCGTCTTGATTCTCTTTGAATAATACGTCGTTTGGCCTCGTCAGACGAAACGCCGAACCGGCGGGAAATATTTTTAATTCTCACATCCAAAGGAGCCACCATTCGCACTCTGAATCTCTTTTCCGGTGGAAGAATAAAATTTGCGCCGCGGCCCACTATCACAGCCCGCCCGTGTACCGCGATGGTGCATACCACTTTCATCAGGTGCTCGAGATACAAGCCAGGATACAGATAATGCTTGTTAACGAGCGATGAAATGAAATCTTCAACACCCGATAGCCTTTCTTTTTCAAGGGTCTCAATGACCGAGGCGCTGATTTTGGCGCTCTCAGCGATTTCCCTGATGATGTCGCGGTTGAAAAGATCCAGATCCAGACGTTCTGCGATCTTTTGAGCTAAAATATTCCCACCCGCACCGGGTTCCTTGCTGACCGTTATTACGGGAATTCGCGTTTCTTCTATCTTACCCTTCCCAGGATACAACCTTTCCCATTTTTTTATCTGATCTTTGACAAACTTCTCAGTTGTTACTGTTTTATTTCCCATAATAGACGTCTCTTAATTTTTTTGGCCGGATGCACTTGCCAGGAATTGATTGGTAAAATTCTGGTTGTCTTCAGTAGTTATCTCGTCCGGAAGTCTTTTCATTGCTAAAGATATGGCCGTATCCACCAACTCTGATTTAAACGCCCTTTGGGCGTCAAGAAGTTGGTTGTCGATTTTTTTCATGGTACTCTCGAGCAGAATTTTGCTTTCCTGCTTCGCATCCTCAATGAGTTTTTGCTTTTTTGTTTCGCCCTCCTTAATGATTCGCTCTTTTACTCTGGCAAAACGCACTTCGCTTTCATCCAGCATTCTGGCGGCATCCTGAATTTTCTTGTTCGCCGCTTCTTTTTTTTCCTCTACCATTTCAATTTCCCGGGCCACCTCTTCCCTGCGGCTCAGTAAGAAATCTTTTATCGGTGTTCTGGCATATTTTACCAGGATAAAGACGATAATCCCAAAATTCAACCATCGCATCACCAGATCGAATACCGGTCGCCAGTCGTCGGGATTATTAGCGGCTGAAGCCTCAGTGCCCAGCAATAGAATACCTATAACCACGGCCAGTATAAAATAGCAAATTTTGGCTATTTTTTTGATCCCCTTCATGGGCTCAGCCTCCGATTCAGCACCTTTTCCATAACAGATAACGACAGGGTTTCAGATTCTTCTTTGATATGTTTTTTAGCTTCAAAGAGCTGAGCATCAACCTCTGTTTGTGCTCTATCCCTTGCTGCTTCGATTTCTTTCCGGGTGTCGGCAAAAATATCATCGGCCCGGCGGCCGCCGGCTTCTTCAAGGGATGCCTTTTGGGCAGAGGCTTCCGACTTAACTGCGGATTCCTGGGCTCTGATCTGATCTGCAAGAGCGGCAAGTTTATTGTCAGCCGTAACGATATCTTGCTGGATACTCTTTATATGGTTTTCCCGATCAGTCATAACACTTCGCAACGGTTTAAACATAATCCGATTGATGATGTACAGAAAAATCAGAAAAGAGATGATCTGAACAATAAAAGTTTCATTTATACTGATAAGCGCTATGTTACTGATAATCTGCATGGGTCGTATTCCATAAATCAGCGTCCACCAGCAGAGCTGGGGGTATGAGGATGGCCCTCGAAGGGACCGGGGCCACCTCTGCTGGTGGCCGCTGAGTTTGTAGTTAAATCGTCAAACCGTATACTTCCGTTAAACGGTTAAACAACAAATAAAAGCAATAAAGCAACAACCAGCGAATAGATTCCGGTTGACTCTGAAACCGCCTGTCCGACGAGCATTGTTCGGGTCAAAAGGCCAGCCTCTTTGGGATTCTTGCCAATCGCTTCACAAGCTTTGGCTGCGACCATTCCTTCGCCCACACCCGGGCCGATGGCGCCGAGTCCCATGGAAATGCCGGCTCCGATAAACGCTGCTGCTTTTACGATTTCCGCACCTTCGATTGCCATTTCTTACCTCCCTATGTGAAATATTTTGAATCTTTATAGATGAATTGGATTCTTATCGTAAGTTTTTTTATTACACCACAAATATCAATACCAGGCTCACCACCATGGCATAAATCGCCGTGGATTGCGATACCGCCTGACCGACTAACATGATCCGCATTAAATCGCCTGCATGTTCTACATTCCGTGCGACCCAGCGCACTGCGCCTTCGGCAGTCATGCCGTTGCCCAGCCCTGGTCCAATGCCGCCAAAACCCGTGCAAATGCCGGCCCCTAACAGCGCCATTGAAGCGCTCAGGGCCGTGGATTCGGGAAATGATTTGAACATTAAAATAAAACTAACCAACAGCCCAAAGATGGAGGGGGTTTGAGCCACAGCCTGTCCGACCAGCATGATCGTCGTCACGTTTGCTGCCGTTCGGGGTTGTCTGGCAATTCCCTCGCAGCTTGCCCCGGCTGCCAAACCACCGCCGTATCCTGAACCGATGGCAGCCAACCCCATACTGATGCCGGCCCCAAGATAAGCAGCCCAGGTCGGAAAAAGCGGGGCATTTCCAAAATTGATGAACATCAGCATCAGGGCTACCACCATGGAAAATATGGCCGGTGTTTGACAAACCGCCGATCCGATCAGCATATTGGTCGTCAATTGGGAAGCTACGGCCGGCTGTCTCGCTATCCCTTCACAGGCTTTCCCGCCCGGGTATCCTGATCCGACCCCCGACCCGATGGCCCCAAAACCCATACTGATGCCGGCCCCAAAAAGAGCAGCAGCCTTCAGGAGGGTTGGAGCGGGTACGTCCAAAAATAGCAGCAGGATGGCGATGACCAGGGCGAATATTGAGGCCGACTCGGCCACGGCCTGTCCCACCAGCATGTTCTTGAAAATTTCGCCGGAATTTTTTGGATCCCGCGAGACGGCCATATTAGCTTGGGCGGCCGTATAGCCTTCGCCGATCGCCGCGCCGATAGCACCGAGCCCCATTGCAAGGCCGCCTCCAACATAGGCGGCGAGACTAACGATAGTTTCAACATCCAATGCCATTCTACTTCACCTGTACTGAAATATATACAACCGTTAGCATTGTAAAAACAAATGCCTGTATAGTGCCCACGAAAAGACCGAAAAAAGCATAGAGAAAAGGCGGAAGGATAAGACTGTATGTTAAATATGAAACCACCAGAATGATGATAGAGCCGCCCATAATATTACCGAATAAACGAAAGGAAATCGAAACGATTTTTGCAAGTTCACCAATCACGTTTAACGGCATCATGAAGAATATCGGTTGGAAATATTCTTTAAGATAAGCCTTAATCCCTTTAGATTTTATCCCGGCATAGTGGGCGATAACAAATCCCATAATTCCCAGACCCAATGTTGTGTTGAGGTCCTTCGTCGGCTCTTCAAGGTGGGGGATTAGCCCCAGCCAGTTGGAAAAAAGCAGAAACATGAACAATGCACATATGAGGGGCGCATAGGTTTTAGCCAATTCTTTTCCCAGAGCATCTTCGGTAAGCTCATACAGCAGGCTGACAATCAACTCCCCCAGTGACTGGATCGGTCTAGGCAGGATACTTTTTTTGTTACTGGCACATAAACCAATAATGATCAGCAAGGCAAAAACAATCCAGGTCATTAAGATAACTTCAAGATTTATGGTTATATTGTGCCCCAAAAAAGGAATGATTAGCTGATGTAATTTGCCCAGTTCATCCATAATTATGCCTCTTTATTCCGGAAAGAGATGATCAGCTTGAAGAAATGATCGGTCAGAATAACATACTGAATCATGAAAAGGCCGACGATTGCAGCCACCAGATCAAACTGATCAAATTTAACTGCCACCACAATCGGAATCGCCATCAAAGCGTATCTGAAAAATATTGAACCCAGGGAAAGAAAAAAGGTCTTTCTTTTGGATCTGCCTAATCGCAGTGGCAGGGTTTGACCGATGAGTATAAAGTTGACAATACTGAAAATGGCGCTCAGAACAAGCCCTTTGCCCACAGATTTTTGCCCGGCTAAAAAAAAACAAAGTCCGATAATAATCGCTGTCCACATCGCCCGGGAACAATATTTTTTTTGTGTCTGTTTAACGGTCTCCGTTGTCCCGTTTTTTTCGTTCGTTGCTGCTGTCTTCAATTACCTCCATGATTTGGCGATATACCGTGACACCGCCGCCGATGACTCCTAGAATAATAAAAATAGCTACAAATATTCCCCCGGTTCCCAACCATTTGTCCAGATATAATCCCACGAAAAAACAAAAAACGATGCATCCGGCCATGGTCAGGCCGATTTGCATGACTATTGTCAGGTTCTCAGCCCAAGGCCGGTTTTTTTTATAATTAAAAAGCATCCACCTATTTTAGTAGAGAATCATCAAACCGTACTTGCTAACAGATACTATTGAAGGATGTCAAGTAAAGATTCAGGATTTTAAGCATTCACCAGGTTACATATCAGTTCTGCGGCTTTTTCAAGGCTGACTTTGCCCATGTTCAGCACTAGATGATAGAGGTTGGGATCATCATAGTCCGTTTTTTGTAATTTTCGATAAAGATTGATTCGGCGTTTATCTTCATTTTTCACAACCTGCACTGCCCGACTGTGTGAAAGATCATAATGTTTCTGCATGAACTGCACCCGGTTTTCGGTCTTATCAATGAGAAGGATATGATAGGCATCCGGATGGTCGTTTAAAATATATTGACTCCCGCGACCCAGAATGACCACATCCCCATCATCGGCCAGCTGAGCAATAATCAAGACTAGATAGTCCAGGTAAATCTCTTCATCTATATAACCGCGCTCATCCTTTAAGATACGTCCCACCAGAGGTTTTGAAACCGTTCTCGAAATAAATTTCGAAAACTTGCCGCCGGCTTCCTTTTCCACTGTTTCGACAAAATTAGTTGAGACATTGGCCATTTCCGCAACCATCTTGATGATTTCCGTGTCGGCAAATGTATATCCGAATTTTTCGGAAACCATTTTCCCAAGGGTGATCCCACCGGCACCGAATTGTCTTGAAATGGTGATTACCGCCATTGAATCCTCCTGCTAGTGCACTTACCTAATAACCTTCGAATCGCTTTTTTTTATTTTTCAAAAGGGATTAACAGGGTCGGATAGATTGAATCTTCGGCAATCGATTGGGGAGTGCTGCCAAGCCACCTTTCGACCCAGGCAGTCTTTCCGGAAGAACCTAAAACAATCATGGATGCCTGATGCTCCCGCGCCGCCCTTTCGATCTCATCTTCAGCGTTGCCGATATAGACATGAGCGTCTGCCTTGACGCCTTCAGTTTCAAAAACATCGCAGATGTCGTCCAGCTTTTTTCTTGTTTCTTTGCGTTTTCGCTGCACTTCCATCGCCGAAGCCCCTTTCAACTCCTTTTCACCGACCACATGAATTACATGGATTTCAGTGATGACATCTTTTAGCACTTTTAAATATTCTACAGCCCTCAGGCTGGCTGGAGACCAATCAATTGCCAGCAGGGGCTTTTCAAATGGTTTTTCAATAGAAATAGCCGTCTCCGACAGTTGTTTGTATACCAACACGGGAATCGCTGCTCTGCGAAGCAGCTCGGTAATATCAGATGCCGCATATAATTGCTCGAGAACACCTTTATGGGGGCGGCCAATGACGATCAGGTCGGATTCCTCTTTTTGGGCCGCTTTGATTACCTCAGAAACCATGCTGCCGACCACAATATAGACGCCGACTTCCATTCCCTGTTCAAATAGATCTTCCGCCCAGTCGATAAATCGAATGTTGGCCGTTTCCCTCAGGCGGATTTCTTCTTCTTTCAGGTACCCGGCTCCCCGATGCATGGCAACCCGGTCTCGCTCGATGACATTGACAAAGACCACATGGTTTAGGGATGCCTTTCGCAGGCTCAGTAGTGACTGTAATGCATCAAAGCCCAGCTCTTCAAACTTTGTCACAAACAGCAATTTTTTTATATCCATGATTTTCGTCGCCTTACATTCGCCAATTTGGTTAAAAGTGAATTTAATCAGCCCAAGAATTTTTTAATCGCCTCAGCCAATTCTTCAGGTTCCACCGGCTTTTCCAGATAAATTTCGGGTTCCGGGATCTCCTTGCCGCCAAATTCGGTCAGTGCTTTCTGGGACCTCAGAAAGGTCTTCCTGGCTATTCCGGAGAGAATGATTACCTTGACATTTTTCAGAGATTTGTCGGTCTTCAATTCACGGTACAGCCGGATTCCACTCTGTCGCGGCATGAGAACATCGAGAATGATCAGATCGGGCTTCTTTTCTTTGATCATCTTGAGTCCTTCTTCGCCATTGGCTGCTTCCAGTGGGGTATACCCATGTTCCTCCAGAACTGTGACACTGAACAATCTGACGTCGGGGTCATCATCTACAACCAGCACTTTTTTGCCCATGACATATCCTCCTTGGGAACAATTTAGATATCTGATAATACCTAATCCGGATAAACCGGAAAAATGGCCACCAAGGCACAAAGACACAAAGAAAAACTGTTTATTAATAATTTAACTTCGTGTCTTGGTGCCTTGGTGGCGAAAATATTTTGTTAGATAAATCCTTCGCATTTCTGATACGATTTCAATAAAGTAGGTACTAAAGCTAAGTACATGCATTCATAGATATGGTAACGTAAAATTCTTGGTTATTCCGTCATATCCGACTTAGGTTTACCGTATTTACCCAACTCTGTCCACAGCAATCATTCTGCCGGTAAGTATTCCCTGTAGGGCAATCGGATCGTGAATACGGTTCCCTTGCCCAACTGAGAATTTACTTCAATCGTCCCGCCGTGTTCTTTGATAAGTTTGCGGGTGACCATTAAGCCGAGTCCGGTACCTCGATGTCCCTTGGTACTGAAAAACGAGGTAAATAGCTGTTTCAAAACCTCTTTATCCATGCCGGCACCGTTGTCGCTGACCTCAAATTTTACGATATTATTCTCTTCTTTGGTTGATTTAAGCGCCACTTGCCAGGTTTTATCCATATTTTCATCAAATAAACAGGCATCGACGGCATTGGACATGAGATTTAACAAACTCTCATGAATCGTGTCGGGATCCATGGAGACCTCTCCAATGGCATCATCAAACTTCGTAATAATTTCAACCTTGTGTCTAATGGCCTTGTCCTGCAGCAAATCACAAACTTCCTTTGCAATTTCATTCGGTCTGCAGATTTCATATTCCGGTTCGCGTTCTTTGGAATAGGACAGCAAATCCATCACCAGGTTCGACGTCCGGCCGACGTTCCGTTTGATCATATCCCAGCCTTTTCTAAGCTTTTCGGTATCGTTTTTGTTGATTCCGATGTCGACCAGATAGCTGCCCCCTTTTAGTCCGTGCAGGATATTCTTAATTCCATGCGCCAGGCCTGCAATGGTTTGTCCGATGGCGGCCAGTCGCTCGGATTGGACCAGTTCCTTTTCCAGCCGCTTTATTTCTCTCAGATTCTGAAAAAAGGCGACCGTACCCATTGCTTCGTCTTTTTCCTGCAAGACGGTGCCCGAAAACCTGACCGGGATCGTTTGACCGTCTTTGGATGTTATGGTCGTTTCAATCCAGGGGAAATCCACTATGTCATCGTCGCCGATGATCGCGTCACGAAACTTGGAAGCGAGTTCGGGTGGATATAGTTCCGTTACAGACATCTTGTAAATCACTTCGGATTGACGGTGTCCGAAGATGCTCTCGGCACCGGGATTGAAAATTACGATTTTCAAATCCCGGTCGGTTGCTACAATGCCGTCGTTTGAGCTCCGGATGAGCTTGATTTGAAAATTGGTTTGTCTTCTTAATTCGCTGGTGGCAAAGTCGATTTTTTTTTCAAGATCAATGGTATATTCTTTTAATTTTCGTTTGATATCCAGTTTTTCTTTGGCTCTATCCAGCGCAATTGAAAGGGCGTCATCTCTGACAGGTTTGTTGATGAAATCGGAAGCACCGTATTTAAGGGCTTCGATGGTATTGTCAATATCGCCGTGGCCGGTGACAATGATGACTTCCGTATTGGGCTCAATCGCTTTTATTTTTTCTAAAACTTCAATGCCGTCCATTCCCGGCATCTTAATGTCGGTAATAACAATTTCCGGTTTATCCTTTGTGAAGGCCTCCAGGCCCTCAGCGCCGCTAAGGGCCGGGATGACTTCATACCCGTCTGCCTTCAGCGATATCCCAAGAACTCTTACAATATCGGGTTCATCATCAATGAGGAGTATTTTATCCATAATTTAATAATAAGAGTGTCGTTTAGTAGATATAAAATAGTTCTTTCCAATCCTCAACAGTTGCAAATTTTAAAAGGGCTCAAGGTGCACGGCTCAAGGCGTATGGAAAAGGTAGATCTTTCAAATTTACAGGCCTTGCGCCTTTAGCCTTTGACCTTACACCTTCTTTATTTCCACTACCCTATGCCCTTTGCGCCGTGCGCTTTGCCTTAAGCACGTAACGCCGGAAACATCAGCTTAAATGTCGTGCCGGTGCCTATCTCGCTGTCGATTTCAATGCTGCCGCTATAGTCTTTCACGATCCCGTAGCTGATGCTGACACCCAACCCAGTGCCCTTGCCGACTTTTTTGGTCGTAAAAAAGGGTTCAACAATTTTATTTTTAACCTCTTCGGACATCCCGGTGCCCGTATCGGCAACCATCACCGTGACCTGTTGACCTTCCACAAAGGACTTAATGGTAAGCTGTTTTGGCGAATCATGGGCATCGGTCTGGTTGCTTTTTTCATCCATGGCATCGATGGCATTCGAAACCAGGTTGATAAATACCTGCTCCAACCGGTTGTGCTCCGCCATAATATCCGGCAGATCCGGGTCCAGATCGAGTTGCACATCGATATCGTGAACTTTCAATTGATGCCCCAGGACCTTGAAAACGTCCTTGATGGGATCGTTGATATTCACTTTGCTGCGAACCAGTTCCGATTGCCTGGCAAAATCCCGCACGTGTTTGATAACGCCGGTGGCCCGTTCGACATTGGACACAATATCATTGGCCATGGTTTTCAGATCTTCGTCGTCAATCTTGGCACCCCTTTTTAACATCTTCAGGAAAAAGTCGGCACACACCTGAATCACATTTAACGGTTGATTGATTTCATGGGCCATGCCGGCAGCCATGACGCCCAGCGTTGTCATCTTGCCGGCCTGTATCAGCTGGGTTTCTTTTTCCACCACTTCGGTGATATCGGTGGTGGCAACCATAATAATATAGCGTTCACCGTATTTTGCAAAGCTGGTGTTGATATTGACGTAAAACGGTTTGCGGCCCTTGCGGTAGTGTCGCTTTTTGGTGAATAAAAGAGATTGGTCTTCTGTGAGCGATTTTAATCCCTGGGCCAATTCTTCATCGGATTCATCACCCATCTCAAGAAACGGCAGACCCAGTAACTCCTCACGGCTATAGCCATAACTATCCTGGGCCCGCTGGTTCATATCCAGAATGGTAAAGGTTTTGCTGTCAAGAATGAATATCGGATGGGGATCACTGTTAAACAGGGTGCGATATTTTTTTTCCGATTTAATGTACTGCTCCTGTAACATCGCGTTTTCAATGGCGACACCGATGCGGTTGCCGATCAATTCCAGAACGTCTTTCTGTTCATGACTGAAATACATTGGTTTCTTGCTGCCGATGCGAATGATACCAAATGCCTTTTTTTCCTTACTGCTGATGGGAACATAGGCAATTGAAGCGATCTCGTCGCGTTCCAGGCTGCAGATTTCATCCGGACAATCTTCCGGCAATTCTTCATAGATGGTGTACTCATTGCTGCGGGCAACTCGGTGGATGATACTGTTTTCATCAAGAACGCCAACTTCTTTGCAGGCCTCCTCCGATAGTCCCCGTGAGAAGCGCAGGTAGTATTTTCCATCTTCACCCAGCATATAGATACAAATACCGTCGGCTGACAGGAATTTTAACAGCTCCTCGACGGCCTGGTTGATTCTTGATTCCAGATCTGCGGGGGCATTCAAAGCGCTGTATATGGTGCAAAGCGTACTTAGCTCCCTGGTATGAAATTCCCGTTCTTCTTCAGCTTTTTTATCTTCGGTTTTATCCCAAAGTGTTTCGATGGCCCCGACGATGGAACCGTCCTGTCCCTTTATGGGAGCAGCAGTAAACCAGCACCATTTACCGTTTTCCCCCAATCGGGGGAAAAAGACTTCAGCTTCATAGGCCTCTTCAATCAAGGCGGACTTGCGCCATTTTTCACCATATAATTTCTGGATTTCATCCTCACTGATTTGATCCAATATCACATCCGCCATGGTGGGTCGCTCTTCACCCCAAAATGGTGTCGACTGCCTGGTGGTTCCCACCATCGTCGCCGCCGGTGCACCCGTGAGCATTTCCATGGCCTTATTCCAATGGGTAACAATATGGTCCTGGTTTAATACAAAGGTTGGTATGGTACTGCCCTCAATAATCTGAGAGAGGGCGATTTCGCTTTCGATCAACTCCCGCTCTATTTCGACATAGCGATTACTTCTGCGCGTAATCACGCCACCCAAGCGGTCAGCGTATTTTTCGAACAGGGCATTGATGTCATGGGTGATGTCCTCGTGCCGGCCCAACGCTTTTAAAGCCTTTCTCTTTTCCGCCTCAACCCGGAGCGAGGTCCATATGGTTCTGGACTCGACATGGTCGATCAACCTCACGTTGTGAGGTTTTGTCATGTTGATTATCATACATAGCTTATCATCGGCCGTCAGTTCCATTATTATCTGTAAATTTTCCAGTTCAAAAAGCTCTCTGTAATTGCTGGTTGTGAATATCCCCTTGCGAGCGGCATACAACAATCCTTGGGCCCGATCATCTTGATCGGCGACGCCTAAAATCGAGGGACGTTGATCCTCAAAATCTTCACTGTGAAGCAACTCAATCATATTTTTGCAAAATCTGCCGCCGCCCACAATGGCAATTTTAGATCTCAGCAGCTCATCTATCATCCGAGTTCACCTTTAAAAGAAAACCAGGTTGACCACAACGAAGACCGGGATTAAAAATATCAGAGAATATCTCAAAATATAGCCAAAAAAACTCGGCATCGGTGTGCCGGCTTCTTCGGATATGGAGCGAACCATGAAATTGGGTGCATTGCCAATGTAGCTGCAGGCTCCGAAAAAAACCGCTCCGGCGGATATCGCCTTGAGGTAGACGGCATTTTCCGTCATCAGCAAAGGCACCGCCTCGGCCTCGGCCATGCCGGTGTAAAAGCTTCCGAGCGCGGTGTTGAAAAAAGTAAGGTACGTCGGCGCATTGTCCAGAAAACTGGATAGTGCACCGGTAACCCAGAAGTAGTGGAAGGGCTGGGTTACGCCGTTTACCAGAAATGCCAGGGCACCATCGGATCCCGCCTTTAATATCAGCAGACAAGGGATCATGGTAATAAAGATTCCGATAAACAGATATGCGACTTCGACGATGGGAAACCAGGTGAAGTCATTGTCCTCGCGCAGGCTCCTTTTAGTCGTTACCAGGGATAAAATCCCCATGATGATTAAGAGAATATC
>Ga0316191_10001632_pt1 | contig 15934 bp, 13 predicted proteins | sample Eddworburr2cm_MG_FD_204928 | JGI IMG/M metagenome (GOLD analysis project Ga0316191, IMG submission 204928) | Coastal sediment microbial communities from Maine, United States - Eddy worm burrow 2 cm | ecosystem: Environmental > Aquatic > Marine > Coastal > Sediment | place: USA: Maine...
TTTTGTACCGGGCAATCCGGCTGCCGACAAATTCGATTAACTCTTTTGGTTCGAGCGAATGCCCTTCTTTGAGCTGGCAGACGGTCTTGATCCCCTCCTTCCATTTGGGGTCCGGCACGCCGAAAACAACCGTTTTTTCGATGGCCGGGTGTTCCATTATCACCTTCTCCACTTCAGCAGGGTAGACATTTTCGCCCCCCGGCTTGATCAGCTCTTTTTCGGCTTTACGCCCCGCATACCAGAGAAAACCGTCTTCATCAAAACGGCCCAGGTCTCCGCTGTGATGCCACCCGTCTCGAAAGTTGTATTCATTATCTTCGGGAAGATTCCAGTAACCCTTAAAGACCATCGGCCCCTTCACGGTGATTTCACCCACCTGCCCGGCCGGAACCGGCTGATCGTAGTCATCCACCAGTCGCACCAGTGTAAGGGGCAGCATTTTCCCTGCCGATCCGGGCCTATCATTGTAAGCGCCATAAGTGGCCACACAGGTCGTCTCCGTCTGGCCATAGATGCTATAAAAGGTCCCTCCGGTTAGCTGTTGATATTTTTCAATGGTTTCGGGTGTATCCAGCCCGGCCGAGAGCCGGAGGCTCTTGATCCCTTTGCCGGTCTTTTCATTTTGTTCAAGAATGGAGGAAAGAATCGGTGAAAACGTAAACAGCATGGATACGTTCTTTTCTTCAATAAGTTCAACCGCCTGAGGCGCATCAAATTTGCTCATATTCAGGTTTAAAGCCCCGGCATGAAAGCTGGTGGTGGCCATAATGAGACCGGCGATATGAAAAAGGGGGAGTAGATTGAGATGCACATCCTCAGGGGTCACATTGAAAAGGTAATCAAAATGCATGTCCGCACAGGCAATATTTTCGTGACAAAGCAACGCCCCTCTGGGCCTTCCGGCCACAGCCGCCGTGTGGATAATGACAAACCCATCATCGCTGGAGACATCCTCCGGCTCAAATTCAGCGGGGTTGTCCATCAAGCTATCAAAAGCATGGAAACTGCCGCCTTCCGGACTTAAGTTATAGTAATTTTGCACGGATACTAGTTTTTCTTTTAAGCCCTGCAGCAGTTTCTGAAATTCCTTGTCTGCAAAAACCAGTTTCGGTTCACAATCATTTAAATTAAAACCCACTTCTTCGGCTGAAAGCCTCCAGTTAATGGGCAGTAGTATGGCGCCCAAAGCCGCAGCCGCACCGAAAAGCAGGAAATATTCGAGGCTATTTTTTCCCAAAACCCCGATGCGATCGCCTTTTTTGATGCCGGATTTTTGTAGGCCGCAGGCCAGATGATCTACCTTTTCTTTGTACTGCAAAAAAGTCAGGCTTCGATTATCATCCACCTCGAACCATGCGTCATGTTCTTTAAAGCAAACGGCATTGCGGGCAATTAGATCATAAAAGGTAAAATCATAAAGTCCCATAATCCACCTCATAAAAAATGTTTTTTACCACAATAGACAGCGGTAAATGATTGATTCGCCAGATAACTGGTTCCCTCAAGTGATGATCTTTGTGCTTGTCGCAACATCGATCAGCTCGCTGATTGATCATGGTTGTTACCATATTGTTTTAGATCCAATTAGTCAACCATACCGCCCTTATTCTGTCGCAAGTAAACCTTCATCAATACTATCTGTTCAGGAAAAGAGAGGGGCTTGTTCAGAGCATGCTAGTCTTGAACCCGGGGCATACAAAAACGATCGATTGCAGACCGCTTTGAGCTGTTAAAAATTTAATCTGCGTTAACCCCTCGCCCGCCATCGCGAGCCGCTCAGGCGAGCCGGGCGGGTGCGTAATCTGCGGATATTATTTAATCTGCGGATCGCCTTGAGCCTACAGCCTTGAGCCTTCAGCTTTGAGCCTGTAATTGATTTAATCTGCGTAATCTGCGGATTATATTTAATCTATGGATTGTAATTTGTGGACCCGGTGAGCGCTGCATAAATTAATCTATTTTCGATCGATTTTGCTAATCCAGTTCCGTATCAAGGTCTAATTTAGCAATTTTCTTGTTTAACTTCTGTACCACGTCTTTTGGAAACATGCGTAACCCAGATGATTCAAATTTGTATTGCGGCATATATTTGATAACAAGAAGTGCAATCGCCAGCCCTTGATCATTATCCCGCTGTTTTTTAACCGGTTCGCGATCCGTTTGCTCACTCAACCAAACCTTATGAATGGCAAAGGCTCTTGGATCGGGAACAACCATAGAGACCGGATAGCCATCTTCTCCGATGATCACCTGAGAAAATTTTGGAGAAGAAATCAACCAATGCAGGCTTCTAATTTCAGCGGCTTTCAAGTCGCCTGGTCCACCCATACGCACAGGATCATTTCTGACCAAAGATTTTGATTCAGGCTTTATCAGGTCTACCATGTAGCCGTCTCGGTTAACAGCCCGGAAACTTCCAGGGGCAAAAGGTTCAAAGGATTTATCTGCTTTGCGAAGAACATCTAACAGATCCATTGAATCCGTTTCATCTTCGGCGAAAAGCGTAAGCTTCGGTCGAACATCCCAGAGTATGTCCATATCCCTGGTCGCCGTGAGGGGACGATCCAAAAATACACCGGCAGCTGCTTCATAGGCATACATAGCGTTCGTACCGATTACCAGAATGTTTTGCCCGAGTAAATTTCGCTGATCTAAAACCCGCAATACTCCAGCGACTATTCTTGGTACCCGCTGGATCATTGCTGCCTTGCAAAACCTTGATTGCTCCTTTAAGCGATTTTTTAGACTTGCCAAGCGATTTTTTGCTTCTTTTTTTGCTTTTTGAAAGTCAGCCAAAATTTTTTCCGTTTCAGCAGAGCGTGGACCTAAACTTTCTCCATAGCCATAACGATCACGCGTTTTGAATAAATATTGCCGGCCTTTGGCTTTTTTCCAGTGCATCCCTCCTCTGTATGACCGGCTTTTTTGAAATGCTGAAATGAAAGCCTCGTATAGCTGGACAGCATCAAGGTAAACGCGTCTTTGATTATCGCTCATTTCTTTAAACATCAGGTTTTTCCTTCAATTCGAATTTCTATAATAATGAAGGAAAACTAAGAGAAAGAGTTTTCCTTCAATCGCTCACTTTTTTATTTTGAAGGAAAACCAGTCGATTGTCAAGAAATTACAGAATGAAATGGATTAAATCTGTAAAATCTGTGGATTTTAATCTGAGGCTCGCTTTCAGCCTTCAGCTTTGAGCTGGTTATTGATTTAATCTGCGGATCGCTTTGAGCTTATCAGCTTATTTGCTTATTTTATCGTGGTGTTTGACGTAATAGAGGGTGGCCCCTATCGGAGAGAACGATAAAAAGAGGATGTTGATCAGCGGCACCAGGAAAAGCATGCCGAAGCCCAGGTGAAACGGCAGGGTTTTCATCAGGAATCGAAAGCGCTCGGAAAACGGCCGCAAACGGCGCGCCGGTGTTAGGTCGGTGGCGTCCCAGGCCAGAAAAACGATCACTGCCCCGGAGGCCAGCAGAGAGATCACAGGACCGAGGGGTGTTAGCCAGCCGAGCAACATGAAAGCCAACGTGATCAGTATCGGAATCACTGCCCGTGGAATTTCCTGTTTGATGAGAAAGAAGAATTGTTGAAACAGGGAAGCGCCTTCAGGGTCATGCGCCGCTCCTGTAACAAGCTTTTCGGTGATTCTGGACATGAGGTCCATGATCAGCACACTGAATAATATCTGGGACAGAAGGTAGGAGAGAACCACCGTGATTCCGATCAGCAGCAGGGTAACCAGCCAGTCGACCACCACCCAGAGCCAGACCAGCCATACGCTGTCGGGCTTGGTCCAAATGAGATTAATCAACTCCTGATGATAGACCAGGATCAGGCCGGCTGAGAATATCGTAATCAACAACACCAGGGCGAATCTGAGAAGCCCCAGCAGCAGCAACCTGGGTGTTTTGATTGCCAGGGCAAGCCCCTGAAGATTGTATTTAATTCCCCGGATGAAATCCATTCTCTGGTTTCTCCCCGCCCATTGAGTGTGATCCGTTGACAGTGAAGTAATATTCGTTTTATTGCGTTTAGCTTTAAGCTGGCTCTTTATTTAAATATTTAATCGGCGTTAATCTGCGTAATCTGCGGATTACTTTATATTTCAACAGACGACATCTTCGCTATATGGCTGCCCTGGTCTCCTGAAACGCTGCTAACCGATTATTTCAATGTCTTCGCGGTTGAGCAGGTGATGCATTTTGCCGGAAAAGCGTCTGTTAAAAAAACCCTCCAGTGAACGGCTGACGGCCGCAATTTTTGATACATCGATTCCGGTCTCAATTCCCATCTGTTTCAGCATAAAAACCAGATCTTCGGTGGCGATATTGCCGGAGGCGCCTTTAACAAAGGGGCAGCCTCCCATTCCGCCGAAGGCACTGTCAAAATGCGTAATGCCGACCTGCAGCGCGGATAGCGCATTGGCCAGCCCTTTGCCTTCTGTGTCGTGCAGATGCAGGTAGACGGGTTTGCCCTCTGCCAGGGCCCTGACAGGGCCGCAGATTTCCTGGATGGCACGGGGATCTGCCATGCCGGTGGTATCTGCCAGCTCGATTTCATCGATGCCCAGATCCAGCTGCTCTTTTATCATGTCCATAACGATGTTCGGGTCGATCCGGCCTTCATAGCGGCAGCCAAAGACGCATTGAAGGCCCCCGCGGACGGTTAACCCGCTTTTTTTTCCAATGGTAACCATTTCAGAAAGCTGCCGGCGGGCCTCGGCCAATGTCATGCCGGCATTGCGCTGACTGTGAGCATTGCTGGCAGAAATTGAAGCAGTGACATGGGATCCACCCGCATTGGCAGCCCGTTCCATTCCTTTCGGATTTAATACCAGCACGCTGTAGACAACGCCATGGCGTTTCTTTAATCCGGCACACAGGTTTTCAGCATCGGCCATCTGGGGAATCAGTTTTGGATTGACAAAGGAGGCGATCTGGATCCTTTTCACACCGGCATCGATTAACGCATCGATGATTTCCAGTTTTTTTTCGGTGGGGACCACTTTTGCTTCACTCTGCAGGCCATCCCTGAGGCCCTGTTCCTCAATAATCACGGTTTTTGGATATGCTACCATTACTTGTATCCTTGATTTTTGTTGACGATAATAGCAAATTGTGAATTCTGTGCAAGCAGTATCCATGAAGCCAAAATATTAGACCAAAAAGAGCCTGATAACGGTGTTGACAATTTTATCAAAACCCGCCTATTTTACGAACCCGTAAAGCTGGATATTTAAAGTTAATAATCTGGCAAAAAGTCAGAAAATCAAATTTTTTGCGAGTGTGTTTTGTATTTAGTGTTTAGTATTCTAACATGCTGATATAGCATCATATATTTTATACTAAATACCAAACGCGAAACACCAAACACTTGATGAATTCGACTTTTTACGAATTCATCAAAGTTCTATATTGGAGGTTCAATGTCGGATATAGTAAAAACCATCAATGCCAGAGATCCGGGGGAAAGAGAATTTCATCAGGCGGTTCAGGAGGTTATCGACAGCGTCAAACCGGTTTTGGATCAGAATCCCCGGTACCGCCAGGAAGCGGTCCTGGAAAGAATTGTTGAACCGGAACGCGTGATTACCTTTCGGATTCCCTGGCTGGATGATCAGGGAAATGTCAAGGTCAACCGCGGTTTCATCATCGAAATGAACAGTGCTATCGGCCCTTACAAAGGTGCCTTGCGGTTTCACCCATCAGTCAATCAGAGTATTCTGAAGTTTCTGGCATTTGAGCAAACGTTTAAAAATGCGTTGACGACCATGCCGCTGGGCGGAGGTGCCAGCGGTTCTGATTTTGATCCCAAAGGCAAATCCGATGACGAGGTCATGCGCTTTTGCCAGAGCTTTATGACCGAGTTGTTTCACCATATCGGGGCCAATACCGACATACCCACACCCGATATCGGCGTCGGTGCCAGAGAAATCGGCTATCTTTTCGGAATGTTTAAAAAGCTTAGCAACGAATTTAGCGGCGCGTTGACCGGCAAGGGCATCAACTGGGGCGGCAGCCTTATTCGGCCCCAGGCCGCCGGTTATGGCTGTGTTTATTTTGCTGCGGAGATGCTGGCGACGCGCAGCATCAGCCTGGAAGGGCAGACCTGTCTGGTATCCGGTTCCGGCAACGTGGCCCAACACACCGCTGAAAAGCTGCTGGAATTGGGCGCCAAAGTGATTACCCTGTCTGACTCCTCCGGCTACATCTATGATGCCGGTGGTCTTGATCGCGATAAACTGACCTATGTCAAGCATCTTAAAAATTTTCGCAGGGGTCGCATTAAAGATTACGCCGAAAAATATCCGTCGGCGGTTTATACCGAAGCCGATTACAGCCTGGATCATAAGCCCCTATGGGGCCACCGCGCGGTTTGTGCCTTTCCCTGCGCCACCCAAAATGAGATCAATGATAAGGATGCTTATAACCTGATCAACAACAATATTAAGTTAGTGTGTGAAGGGGCCAGCATGCCGTGTTCGCCCGAGGCGGTCGATATTTTCATGGAGCGAAATGTCCTTTTTGCTCTGGGGAAAGCAGCCAACGCCGGCGGGGTGGCGGTCTCCGGTCTGGAACTGGTGCAAAACAGCATGCGCCTCAACTGGCTCGGAGAAGAAGTGGATCAACGCCTCAAAATTATTATGAAAGGCATCCACAACACCTGTTTGGCGGCGGCCGAACAGTATGGGACGCCCGGAAACTATGTCAATGGTGCCAATATCGCGGGTTTTGTGAAGGTTGTGGAGGCGATGCTGGATCAGGGATTGGTGTAAAACGGGTTCCAAAAGCCCCATCTTTTGCCCGATAGTCCACCGCAGGCGGATTGCGAGCCACTTTAAAATACTATTCGCGGCAAGATGCCGCTCCCACATAATTTTTTATAAAGCCAGATATAAGGATTGTTGTGATTGAAAAATTGTGGGAGTGGCTTCCAGCCACGAAGCGTACGCTCCGCTTTTTCGTTGAATCGGCTCACGCCTTTTGAACACCTTAATGTATTAAATCAAGATGTGAAATCCCGCATTTTGTGGGAGCCATCGAACAAAATCTGAGACTTTTGAAATCAGTTTAATTTTTATTAAGTTAGAATAAAATTCGAATTTTCGAATTTTATAGCGAACGGATTTCCTGCCGCATAAATACCGTATAGGAAATGGCAAAACAAACCACCGTCAGGGCAATCAGCGAAATAATGTACGGCAATACGATCAGGATACTTTGAAGCAGGGGCAGCGGTCCGGCAAATCGCGCCATGGACAAATTTTCCAGAGGGCCTGCTCCCATGGTGATGGCGGATCTGGCGGACTTGCGCGTCGGATCAATAATGGTGGTGGTGGCATCGGTATATAGCTCCATGGGCGATGTCAGGATAAACGCCCTTACGATATTTGCCCGCCTCATGGCGGATTCCATGCTGGTATCCGCCGGTTCGGCTGCCAAAGCATCTGCCAGTATGTTGGCACCGAGTGAAACAAAAAATGAGAAAAATATCCAGACGGCCAACGCCGCCAAAGCCGAGGTGGCCGTACTGCGAAACAAAATCGAAAACAAAATGGCGACCCCCAGCCAGAATGAAATATAGATGATACTGATCACCAGATAGATGACAATCCGCCAAATTTCCTCCAGGCCCGGTATGATCCCCAGAACAATGAGCCCCAGTCCGGTGATGACCAATACAATGGATACCATCATGACGGTGATCAGCACCACACCGGCCAGAAATTTTCCGTTGATGACCACATCGCGATAAATGGGCTGGGAAAGCAGCTTGCTCAGGGTGCCCTCGCTGCGCTCGCGGTTGATGGTGTCAAACCCTAAAATGAGGCCAACCAGCGGGCCAAAAAAGGCCACAAACTGCACCAGTGAAAACAGCGCGCCCGATGAGGTAAACAGCATCAGAAAAATAAATTGCGGTTTGGCAACCCCTTCCAGCTCATTGCGGATATTTAATCCCACCATATACGCCGTAATCAGGCTGATCATGGCAATCAAAGCAAAAATAATGGTAAACCGATAACTGGCAAAATGGTCGGCCAGTTCTTTTTTAATGATGGTTTTAATACCCCGCACGACTAAGCCTCCTGGAAATATTTCATATAGAGTTCTTCCAAGGTATACTGCTCTTTGCCCACCCCAAATTTTTCCTCTGCCAGGTGATCCATATCACCCTGGGCCACCATGCGGCCCCTGATCATGATGCCGATGCGATGGCAGATCTTCTGAACCTGGTGCAGCATGTGGCTGGAAAGCAGAATCGTCATTTTCTTATCGCGGCACAGGCCCTGAATGAGTTCGATCATCCGATTGGTGCCGTCCGGATCCAGCCCCAGGGTGGGCTCATCCAGAAACGCCACTTTTGAATCCTTGATCAACAGTTCGGCGATACCCAGGCGTTGTCGCATCCCGCGCGAATAAGCAGTGATTTTTTTGTTCTGCTCTTCGGCAAGCCCCACCGCTTGAAGGGCCGCTGTGATACGTTCTTCGGCGGCGTCCGCGGTGATATCATTAAGTTCTGCAATAAACTGGAGCATCTGGCGGGCATTTAGGTCACCGTAAAATCCCATGTTTTCCTGCATATAACCGATCACCGACTTGACTTTGATCGGCTCTCTGGCCGGATCCATACCCAGTACTTTAGCGGAACCGCTGGTGGGCTCGGTCAGCCCCAGCAGCATCAGAAGGGTGGTGGTTTTGCCGGCACCGTTGGGGCCCAAAAAGCCGAAAATTTCGCCCGCATTCACGCTAAACGAAAGATTTTCAACAGCCGCCTGGCCGTTGTAAATTTTGGTCAGTTCTTGAGTTTCAATAACGGCTTCAGTGCTCATTTTAACGCCTTCCCAACCAGCGAAATAATCCGAAAAGCCCGCCGATCACAATAACGATAATACCGATGCCGATCCAGCCCCAGGCCGCTGATGCTTTGACCGTGGTCCGAAATTCGATGGTTTTGGCTGCTTTTTCACCCTCCACGTTGACTCCCACCGAGTAATCGCCTACCAGGGCATCTTCATAAGGTGTTATGATGAGCTCGACTTGCTTGAGATCACCGGCCTCCATCGCATCGATTTTTTCAGGTTTAAACTCAACCTTCCAGTTTTCGGGCTTAAAGGTCATAAATTTGATGTCATGGTTTGTTGCCGAGCCGGTGTTTTTAACGTAAAAAGACATATTGGCCGGTCTGCCTCCCCGCGCTTCCAGGGACAACAGCCCCGAAGTCGTTCCGACCTCAAGCCCGTAAGTACCCGTCAGGGTGACTGTCAAGTTGGCTTCGGCATTGGCATCGCTTGAGCTGACCCGCACGTTGATGGGATATTCACCGGCGGCAGCTCCCATGGCGGGTTTAACCTCCACAGCAACGCTGGTGCTCTGTTTGCTTTTAATCCGCAGGCTGGAGATATACTTGGTTTCATAGGCCGGTTTAAAATTGATGTCCCAGCCCTGGGGCCCCTGGGCCAGCAGATCAAAGACCGCATCTTCATCCAGTTTGCTGTCGACTTCCAGGGAAAATTCAAAAGTGGCATCCGATGGCCCGCTGATGACCGGATAGGATGTCGTCAGCTTTACCCCTTTGGGCTCCTTTGATTTTCCTTCGTCGGCGGTAACTTTAACCGTGACGGCCTGCGACATTCTGAATTTGCCGTCCGAAGTTCGCGCATTAACCCGAAACTGGTAATCACCGGGCTTTATGCCTTCTTCCGGGTCGGCTTCAAATGTGAGGCTTTTATCCTCATTGGAAGGAACGTGGATCCCGGTGACCGTGTATCGATAGGTCTTTATTCTGGCCTTCCAGCCCTTTGGCTTTTCGGAAATCCAGACCTCGACGTCTTCATCCTTGCGTCCCTTATTGTGGAAAATAATATCCATGCTGACGTCTTCGTCTTTTGCGATTTCCACCCCCGGGTATTCAGCCGCCATCGAGATGGCTCTTGCCGGCAGTTTTTCTTTTTCCGTTTGGGCAAAAGAGCTGGCTGCAATCATCATCAGGGTGACCATTGCCAGAGAAATGATCAAAAACAATTTGTCCAGTTTTCCTCTTTTCATATACCGCCTCCCACATCGTTTTTTTCTAAGGTCGGGTTGATTTTTTTTCAGGCATTGCCAACGACCGCCCGTTTTCTAACCTAGGCGTTTGGAAAAGTCAACGCTCCCCGTAAATTATTTGGCCTGCTCAGTATGCGTCTGAGCGGGCTGGGAAAAGACTGTTTATTATATGGTTTCAGATAGATACAAGTAAGCCTGGCTCATTTCCCCCAAAATTTAAGCCATAATTATATGATGTCAAGTGGAACAAATAGGATTTTTCTCGCCAAACACGATCTATTTATCTGTTTTCACAAGAAAATTTTCATGAGGTTTTGGTGGATTTGAATGATTTTTGTCGACATGATAATAAATTATGATCTTGGCCGGAATATTCTCAGACCTGCTTTTTAGGATTTTAGATGAGCTCTTTAAATTCAGAATGCATCCAGAACCTTCTGCGACAGCCGCCTCGGTTGATTAAGCATATCACCCGCCGGCTTTATGCACGTAACAGCCGGCATTCGGTGTTCCCCGGTGATGGTATTGATTGGCAAAGCGCTTCAGCGGTTTTGTTTTTATTGGGCCGTCACCCGCAGAAAGGCAGCTTATCAGGTGAGCCTTGTTTGATTCTAAACAAGCGATCGGTAAAGGTCCGCCAACCGGGAGACCTGTGCTGCCCCGGCGGCAGGGTGAGCCGTCGTCTGGATGCCGGCCTGGCAATTCTATTAAAATTACCGATATTGCATTTGGCGCGCTGGCCCCATTGGCCCCAGTGGTGCAAAACGCGGCCCCGTGATGCGAAATGGCTGAGGCTTCTTCTGGCAACCGGCGTGCGCGAAAGCATTGAGGAAATGCGCCTGAATCCATTCGGCCTAGAATTTTTAGGACCCCTGCCGGCTCAGCCGCTGGTCATGTTTCAACGGGTTATTTATCCCATGGTAGTGTGGGTCTCGGGGCAGAAGCGATTTTATCCCAATTGGGAAGTTGAAAAAATCATTTACATTCCCTTGCGAGATCTATTAAATTCGACACGTTATGCTCGGTATCAGCTGCGATTCGAAGCCCAATCCACCCCTCCGCAGATCAATACATTTCCTTGTTTTCGATACGCGCAAGGAAATAAAGAAGAGGTGTTATGGGGCGCTACCTATCGAATCACCGCTGTTTTTCTCGACTATGTTTTTGGCTTCGTGCCACCCGATCTTAGTTCCCTTTCGAAAATTCATGGCAGTTTGAGCAGGGCGTATCTGAATAACACCTGATTTTTTTAACGAAGAAACGTTTGACCCTGTTGAGGTTGCAGCAGGACAGGGCGGACGGGGCAAAACGGGCAGCGGATTGAGCCCCGAAACGCATGTCGGCCATGCGGTGAACAAAAAGAAAGCCGGTTCGAATGTGTCCAATCGGTAGAAATCAATAAATATGGACAATCGTGCCTTGAGCTAAATAACAAGGAGGTGTGTTATGTTTAGTTTAGGTAAACACTCCAAACGTATAATATTATATTTCTTTGTAATAGTATTTTCGTCCATCGGATATGCGGCAGGCGAACCCTTACACCAAGCTGCAAAAAAAGGAGACATGGAGCAGATAAATCAATTGATTGAAAAAGGTGCCACTGTTGATGCCGTGGACGAATACAGTAATACCCCTCTTTATATTGCAGTCGGCCAGGGCCACAAAGATGTTGCGGAACTGCTCATTTTAAAAGGCGCTAATGTAAATGTTGTTTGCTGGCGTGGTTATACGCCTTTGCACTGGGCGGTAGCTGCTTTGGGAGGCGAAGGAGAATTGGCCGAACTGTTGATCGCAAAAGGCGCTACTATAGATGCTGTTGACTTTAAAGGTAAGACGCCCCTATCTCATGCTGCTTATAGTGGGTACAAGGAATTAGCTGAACTACTGATTTCTAAAGGTGCTAATGTAAATGCAATTGATAACAAAGGCCGGACTCCACTGGATTGGGCCGCTTATAGTCGCCATAAAGATTTGGCGGAACTGCTCATTCGGCATGGTGGAAAAACGCGAACACCATGGTCGGGTTCGCCTTATGGAAAATGGTTTTAAGATTCTAATGGTTGTGATCCATGAGCATAAGGGGACAAGGGATTGATCAAACGCATGTAATGGATTATCCTTCAATTAGACTGCATCTAACATCACCTGTGAAAGGAGAATTGTTATGGCGATCTTTTTTATGTTCGGCAAATACACCCCCGAAGCGCGTCGGGAAATTAGCGCTGCAAGAACTCAGCAGGCCATCAAGGCAATCAATAAATTAGGTGGTGAGGTCAATGCCATGCATGCGCTTCTCGGGCCATACGACCTGTTGTTTTGTATTACGTTGCCCGGCATTGATGACGCTATAAAAGCCTCGTTGGCGCTGAGTGATCTAACCGGAAGTTCATTTACAACCTGCCCGGCGGTAACCATCGAAGCTTTTGATGAACTGGTAAATTCCGCTGCTTAATACCGGCTCTATAGGAGCTGGGTATTCAAAATAAATCTGATGGTTCCTATTCGAGCGACGGCCTGCTTTGTTAAAACGGCTTTTTCGATGGTCTCGTAATATATCACGACTCCATGATATTGCTTTATGGTTGCAATATCACTTCAGTTGGTTCCAGCGGTACGTTTGTAAAGCCTTACAACCCGATTCGCTTATCACTTCAAAAGACGCTCCTGTATCTTTTTTCCAATCGAACAGGTTCGACAGAATTCTGACCAGAACTCCCGGTCTCTTTCTTGCCAGCCGGGACCCCAACGCGTTTCAAAATAACCCCACAGCTTTTCTAATAGCAAGTCCCATGTCGACTCATTCCGATGGTAAGCACCCAATATGGCATTCAACAGATCGTCGAGTTCGGAGAGTTTCGTTTTGGGTAGATAGGAAATCGCTCCTTTTTGAATCGATTCCATGAGGGTTTCCGGGTTGATGGAATGGGCGGTCAGCATCACCGTTGGAATCCCCCGTTCAACGGACTCTTCCAGTAATTGAAGCCCATTGACACCCATAATGTCTAAAATGACCAAATCCCATTTACCCGCCTTTATTTTCTTTGAAGCATTTTCATAGTCCCGGGCCGAACCGATGACCGATTCATCCAAAATATCCATGATGGTTTCCAGAATATCCTCTTCGTCATCCACGGCCAGGATGTGCTTACCCTTGAGTAAAGATTCATCACCTGACATTTAAAGCGCCTCCTGATGGTTTTAAGTTGCGAATGCTGCGAGCGGAGCCTCGCTTCACACAATAAAATCGGGCTGTTCGGCAGTGAAATCTATTCGATCTGGTAAAAATGATCAATAAAAAATTATTAAAGCAGCCCTGCCATTTTTAACTCAATGGTAGCAATAAATAAAAAAGGGGATATAGCTAAACCATAACCCCTTTATATTATTGGTAGGCGGTACTGGATTTGAACCAGTGACTTCTACCGTGTGAAGGTAGCACTCTCCCACTGAGTTAACCGCCCATTTCCACTTTTTGATACAATGAATTGATTACGGGATTTTCATCCTATAAGTCAAGTGTTTTTACGGATCTTGATCCGGCTTGGTTTCATCCGGTTCCATTGACGTTTCCGGGTTTTCAGCCGGAATTTCCGATTCCGCCGGAATCGAAGAAGCTACGGTCTCTTCTGTGTCTTCGCTTGAAATTTCGGTTGTTTCCTCTTCACGATCGGCCTCGTCCATTTCTTCCGCCAAGGCACTGCCGAATTCTTCGATTTCTTTTGGGGTAGGCAGGTCTTTGAGATTTTTTAAATCAAATACCTCCAGAAAGCGTTTGGTGGTGGCATAGATCAGCGGGCGCCCGGGGATTTCCTTGCGGCCCAGCACCCGGATGAATTTTCGCTCCAAAAGCACCCGCAGCACGCCGCCGCAATCAACGCCGCGAATATGTTCAACATCGCTGCGGATGACCGGTTGTTTATAGGCGATGATTGCCAGTGTCTCCAGGGCCGCTTTGCTGAGGCGCAGCGGCTTAGGCTGCAGCATGCGCTTAATCCACTCTTTATACTCGGGGCGGGTGCGGATTTGATATCCGCCGGCGACATGATTGAGATAAAAACCGCCCTGACGTGTTTCATAATCCGCCGCCAGCTCATCAAGCGCTCCACGGAGCTCTTGTGACTGCGCATCGGCTATGATCTTTTTCAGGCGGTCAATCGTTAAGGGCTCTTCGGCCACAAACAACAGGCTTTCAATAATATTTTTGATATCGTCCATTATAAGTAAAAAAGTCGCATAACGCCGGTTTGCGCATGTTGAACAATGCGAATCAATGCCAGTTTAACCATTTCTAAAATTGCCAGGAAGGTAACGATGACCTCACTTTTGTCCGGGTGTTCTGAAAATAATTCAACAAACGTTGTCGAGCCTTTGGCTTCCAGTATATCGTTAATCTGCGTAATCCTTTCTTTAACAGATATTTTGTCGGCCGTAAATTCCATCCGCTGATCGCCGGGGATTTTTTCAAGAATTTTTTGAAAAGCACCAATGAGTTCAAACAGACCCACTTGGACATACTCCTCGTCCTGTATCGTCAAAAACTCCTGTCGATCGCGTCCTCGCAGGAATGTTTCTTCGCCCAGGAGATGCCTTTCAGCCAATTGTTCTGCGGCGGATTTCATCTGCAGGTATTCTAATAGGGGCTTGATGATTTCATGGCGCGGATCGTCCTCGTCTTCTTCCTCCGCGGATGCCGGCAGCAGCATGCGCGATTTGATCTGGGCCAGGGTGGAGGCCATGACGATAAAATCACCGGCAAAATCGATGTTCATGATCTTTAACCATTCAAGGTATTGCAAGTACTGCTCGGTGACCATGGCGATGGGAATGTCATAGATGTCCAGTTCATTTTTTTTAATCAAATGAACCAAAAGATCCATCGGACCCTCAAAGATGTCTTCCAGCTGAACTTTGTAAATCTCTTCCTGCATCGAGACGTTCCGAATTCCGTGTTTTCGTGGTTAATTTATTTTGATTGCAGCCCTTACGGACTCCATGGTCGCCCGGGCGGTCTTTCTGGCTCTATCACATCCGTCGGCCATAATCTCCTCAACCAGTTCAGGGTGTGCTTCATAATACGCGCGCTTTTCCCGTATCGGTTCCAGGGCAGCGATCAGGTTTTCAGCCATCTTCTTTTTGCATTCCACGCAGCCGATTTGCGCCTGGCGGCAATCGCGGTCAATTTCTTTGACTTCGTCAACCGGGGTATACATTTTGTGAAATGCAAAGACGTTGCAGACATCCGGGTTGCCGGGATCACTGCGCCGGGCGCGCTGGGGGTCAGTGATCATCCGGGAAACTTTTTTCCTGATTTCTTCCGGCGCCTCTGACAAAAATATGGCATTGTCATAGCTTTTACTCATTTTGCGTCGATCAATACCCAGAATCTTCGGCGTTTCAGTTAAAATCACTCTGGGTTCCGGGAAGACATTGCCGTAGAAATAGTTAAACCGCCTGGCGATTTCACGGGTGATTTCTACATGGGGCGCCTGGTCAACTCCCACCGGCACGCCGTAAGGCTTGTACATGATAATATCTGCGGCCTGCAGGATGGGATAACCCAGAAAGCCGAAAGTGGAAAGATCTTTGTTGCTGATTTGTGTGACCTGTTCTTTGTAAGTTGGATTGCGTTCCAGCCATGGGACCGGTGTAATCATTCCCAGAATAAGAAACAGTTCCGCATGCTCCTTTATCTGAGATTGCACAAACAGGGTACTTTTTTCCGGCGTTAAACCGGCGCTCAGCCAGTCGATCATTATTTCTTTCGTGTAGTCCTTAACCAGCGCCGTATCCTCATAATCGCTGGTTAAGGCATGCCAGTCGGCGATAAAATAGAAACACTCGTATTCATCCTGCAACTTAACCCAGTTTGCCAGGGCACCGAG
>Ga0316191_10001633_pt1 | contig 15932 bp, 16 predicted proteins | sample Eddworburr2cm_MG_FD_204928 | JGI IMG/M metagenome (GOLD analysis project Ga0316191, IMG submission 204928) | Coastal sediment microbial communities from Maine, United States - Eddy worm burrow 2 cm | ecosystem: Environmental > Aquatic > Marine > Coastal > Sediment | place: USA: Maine...
CGCTGCGGTTCCGAGGGTGACTGGCTGGAGCAGGCAGGCTATTTCGTGGCACGGGCTGCCGTGGCGGCACTGACACCGCTGGGACAGATGCCCGGTGGCGTTGCATGGCCGGCTGCCATGAGCGCGCGCATGGCGCAGACATCAAAATCGATTGTAACCGGTGAAAACGCAGCCGGGCAGGAAAGCGAGAACCAGTACCGCCTGTTGGCCGGGTTCCTAAACTCATAACAGAGACTACGCATCATGACTGAACGCATTGTTGTTGATCCGATCACTCGTATCGAGGGCCATTTGCGCATCGAGGCGCAGATGGATGGCAATCGTATTGCGCAGGCATACTCAGCCGGCACCATGGTGCGAGGCATCGAGATCATCCTGCAGGGCAGGGATCCGCGTGACGCCTGGGCCTTTGCACAGCGCATTTGCGGCGTGTGCACGCTGGTGCACGGACTGGCATCCATTCGTTCGGTCGAGAATGCACTGAATTATCCGATACCGCCCAATGCCCAGCTCATCCGCAACCTGATGAGCGGTGCGCAGTACGTGCATGACCACGTGATGCATTTCTATCACCTGCATGCACTGGACTGGGTCGACGTGGTATCGGCATTAAGTGCCGACCCTGCGGCGACCTCGACACTGGCACAGTCCCTCAGCAGTTATCCGAAATCCTCACCCGGTTATTTCTCCGATGTACAGAAGAAGGTGAAGAAATTCGTCGAGGCCGGACAGCTGGGTATTTTCGCGCAGGCCTACTGGGGGCACCCGGCCTACAAGCTGCCGCCGGAAGCCAACCTGATGGCAGTCGCCCACTACCTGGAGGCGCTGTCCTGGCAACGTGACGTTGCCAAGCTGCAAGCCATATTCGGTGGCAAGAATCCGCACCCGAATTTCGTGGTCGGCGGTGTCCCCTGCCCAATCGATCTGAATTCCGATTCTGCCATCAATGCCAAGAAGCTGGCGCAGGTGCAGGAAATCATCACCAAGATGAACAGCTTCGTGGAACAGGTGTACATACCTGACCTGCTGGCCATCGCGGGTTTTTACAAGGACTGGGGTTCGCGCGGCGAGGGCCTGGGTAATTTCCTCACCTACGGCGACTTCCCGGAGAAGGGTATGGATGACCCGTCCAGCTTCCTGATCCCTGCGGGGGCAATCCTGAATCGCGACCTGAGCACCATCCACGATGTGGACATGAATGCTGCCGACGAGATCCAGGAGTACGTAGCGCATTCCTGGTATGACTACCAGGGCGGCAAGCAGGGTGGGCTGCACCCCTATGACGGCGAGACCAGCCTGAATTACAGTGGCCCGACGCCGCCGTACGATCACCTCGATGTGGACCAGTCCTATTCCTGGCTGAAGTCGCCGCGCTGGAAGGGCCACGCCATGGAGGTCGGGCCGCTGGCCCGCGTGCTGATGCTGTATGCCAGCGGCCACGAACAGACGAAGGAACTGGTCAACCTGACCCTCACCAAGCTCGATGTGCCCGTGGATGCACTGTTCTCCACCCTGGGACGCACCGCTGCTCGCGGTCTGGAAACCAAGGTGGTCGGGGACAACATGCAGACCTGGTACAACAACCTGGTCGCCAACATCAAGGCGGGTGATACCAAGACCTTCAACGAGACCCTCTGGGAGCCTTCTACCTGGCCGAAGCAGGCGCGTGGCGTGGGCTACATGGAAGCGCCGCGTGGTGGCTTGGCACACTGGATCGTCATCGAGGACGAAATTATCAAGAACTATCAGGCCGTGGTGCCGAGCACCTGGAATGCGGGACCGCGCGACCAGAACGGCCAGCCGGGCGCGTATGAGGCGGCCCTGCAGGATAATCACACCCTGCATGACGTAACCCAGCCCATCGAGATCCTGCGGACCATACACAGCTTTGACCCCTGTATAGCCTGCGCGGTACATATCACGGACCCGGATGGCGAGGAGTTGATCAAGGTCAAGGTGCGCTAGGACGGCGCTTTTTTAAATTACCGGCCGGAATCCCGCGCAGCGGGGCTCGGCCGGCAACTGTATACGAGAAACCGGAGTACACCATGTCACGAAAAGTCATTTTTACCAGCATACTGACATCCATTTCCCTGCTGCTTGCGCCGCTTGCCCAGGCTCACCCCGTAACACAGGCGGCAGCCGGCCTGGTGGAGGGCTTTATCCACCCGTTGACCGGTCTGGATCATTTGCTGGTTGCTATCGCCGCCGGCTACTGGGCAGCGCGTGCGGGGAATCACGGCGTCAGGGACATGATCCTGTTCCTGGGATTACTCCTGGCCGGGATGTTGGTCGGCCTGGCCTCGCTCGCGTTTCCGGCACTCGGGCTCGCGACGCTGCTGGCCTTCCTGCTGGCGGTGGCCGTAATCGCCGTGGCGATCGCCATGCCGGAAAAATTCGCCTATGTATTCTTCGGTGGCTTCGCCCTCTATCACGGGCTTACCCATATGCTGGAAATGCCGCACCATGCGATGGTTGCGGGCTACGTAACCGGCCTGTTAATCTCCACCGGTCTGTTGCTGGCCCTGGGCAACCTGCTGCGGCATGTCGTTATCACCCGCAAGCCGCATGCCGGCGGTTGAACCGGTGGCGGGACCTGGTGTCCCGGGTTGCGCTTCTTAAACTATTCAGAACAAGGCGTGAAAAATGACCGATAAATGCGTGGAAGAATTCGTTGTCAGCAAGGAGACCATCAAGGCATCCCCGCTGGGTACTGAGCTAACGGACGACCAGTGCGAGACCCTGGCCGAAGTAACCAGTGCGTGCGGCATCAGGGATGGTGCATTCCTCATCGAGGAAGGCCAGAAAGATGATGCCCTCCATGTCATTACCAGCGGCATGATGGAGGCGGTTTCCCAGACCGGCGGCGGTGATATGGTGACGCTGCAGGTTCTGCGTGCAGGCGACATGATCGGCGAGATGGGCTTCATCGACGGTGTCGAGCATTCTGCCGGGTTGCGTGCCATGGGCAACTGCGAGCTGTTGCGCCTCGACCGTGCCAGCTTTGAGGCGTTGCTGCACAAGGACCCTGACCTGGTCTACAAGGTGATGCGCGCCATCATGCGTACCGTGCACAGGATCCTGCGCAGCATGAACCTGCAGTACGTGGAACTTACCAACTACATCGCCAAGCAACACGGGCGTTACTAGCCAAACTCGGGGGCAGGTACAAACCTGTCCCCGGCCAGCCTATTCCCGGGAAAACTCGTCCCCCAGGTTGACGCCGACATGCCGCCCCGTGGCGATCCAGGCATGCTCCAGGGGTACCAGCTTGCGGTTTCCGGCAACATCCTCCAGCTGAACGGTTTTTACACCGTCACCACGTGCGGCGACGAGTACGCCGTATTTACCCTTGTTGATCAGATCGACGCAGGCAGAGCCCAGGCGGGTGGCGAGAATGCGATCCGCCGCGGACGGTGTTCCGCCCCGTTGCAGGTGACCCAGGATGGTGACGCGGGCCTCCAGGCCCGTGAGTTCCTCCAGTTGCACCGCCAGCCGCTGCGCATGGTTGCCGTGTGCGGCCTCCAGACGTGCCATGCCCTGCAGGGCATCCTTCTTTTGTGACTTGTCTTTTGCCTTGTGTTTCGAGGCTGTCGCGGCGCGTACGTTTTTGGCGTGCTCGCGTGTCATGGCGCCCTCGGCAATGACCACGATGCTGAATTTTTTGCCGCTGCGGACCCGCTTGCGGATGGCATCGGCTACGATATCGAGCTGGTAGGGGATTTCCGGAATCAGGATGACGTCCGCGCCGCCCGAGATTCCGGCACCGAGCGCCAGCCAGCCGGCGCGATGTCCCATGATCTCCACAACAATGATGCGGTGATGGCTATGGGCAGTGCTGTGGAGGCGGTCGATGGCCTCGGTGGCGATGCCCAGTGCAGTATCAAAGCCGATGGTCGTATCGGTGAGCGCGATATCGTTATCAATGGTTTTCGGGAGCGTAATGATGTTCAGCCCCTTTTCCTTCAGGCGTAGTGAATTCTTCTGGGTGCCGCCGCCGCCCAGGCAAACCAGCACATCGAGGTGGTTGTCGGCGTAGTTCTTCACGATGACATCGGTCATGTCCAGGATCTTGTCGCCAACCTGCATCTTGTGCGGTTTGTCGCGACTGGTGCCGAGCACGGTGCCGCCGGTGGTCAGGATACCGGAGAGGAATTCACCGTCGAGGCGGATAACGCGGTTTTCCACCAGGCCGCGAAAGCCGTCGCGAAAGCCGATGATGTGCATGCCATAGAAATTCTGGGCGGCCTTGCCCACGCCGCGAATGGCTGCGTTCAGCCCTGGGCTGTCACCACCTGCCGTAAGAATCCCGATATGTTTGGTCATGTGCTGTTTCCCTGGATTATCTGTGTTGTGACTGGCGGCCCGTTACGCTGGTCTTCCCGCGTGCGGCGGGTAATCTGGCGCAAACCTTTGGTAATGACCTGTTCCTTGACGGGTTCAGGAAGCGCGGCTGCAGAGCATAGCGGTGCATTGTTATATTCCTGTTAGGCATTACCCGAAAAAATGGGGCTGCTGGCAGTGTGCCTCCATCCTGGTACGTCAACGGTCAAATCCCCGTTTCTTCATGCATACTGGCAGATGCATTTCTACTGGGGGGATATCCGTGAACTGGAAAAACAGTGCTGTGCTGGGTCTCGGTTTTCGGCCGTTTTTCGCCGTTGCCGCGCTGTTTTCAATCCTGGCGACAGCCGGCTGGGTGGGCGGCTGGTTGCTGGGTCGGGAATGGCCTGGCGGCAGCATGGCGGCTATGACGTGGCATGCCCATGAAATGATTTTCGGTTATGCCATGGCCGTGGTAGCCGGGTTCCTGCTGACAGCCACCAGGAACTGGACCGGTGTGCAGACGCTGCGGGGGGTGCCCCTGCTGCTGCTGGTGTGCTGCTGGCTGGTCGCCCGTGTCCTGCTGGTCCTTGGCGACAGCGTGCCGTTGTTATGGGCTGCTGGCGCGGATTGCCTGTTCAATACCCTGCTGCTTGCCGCGGTCGCCTGCCCCGTGATCCGGGTACGCCAGTACCGGCAGATCGGTATTCTGTCCAAAGTCGCTTTGCTACTGCTGGCAAACCTGCTGTTTTACGCCGGGGTGCTTGATCTGTTCCCGCAGGGGACAAGGGCAGGCCTGTATACGGGCGTCTACATGCTCATGGCACTTATCCTGGTCATGGCGCGGCGGGTGCTGCCGTTCTTCATCGAAAAGAGCCTGGGCGTGGCGGCAGTGCAGAATCGCGCCTGGCTGGACGTCACTAGCCTGGTCCTGTTCCTGGTGTTCTGGATCGTGGATGTGTGGCGGCCGGATTCTGCGCCGGTGGCGGTCCTGGCAATACTGCTGTGTCTCCTGCATGGCGTGCGACTTGCCGGTTGGTACCGGCCCGGGCTCATGCGTGTGCCCATGCTGTGGGTGCTGTTCCTGGCCTATGCAGCACTGGTGCTGGGGTTTGCGTTAAAGGCCGCAGTATTGCCGTTCGGACTGTCGCCCATGCTGGCAGTGCACGCGTTTACTTACGGGGGCATCGGGCTGTTTACCCTCGGCATGATGGTGCGTGTCACCCTGGGGCATACCGGGCGCAATATTCAGGAGCCACCGGCAACGGTGGCAGTCATGTTTGCGCTGCTGGCAATCGGTGCGCTGGTACGGGTGCTGTTGCCGCTGCTGGACCCGGTACGCCATACCTTATGGATTGCCTTTGCGGAGTGCTTCTGGATACTTTCCTTCGGCATTTTCCTGGCGAGCTTTTTGCCGATGCTGTTACAGCCGCGCGTTGACGGTCTGCCCGGTTAATGCTGTCGGAAAAGCAGCGGCTTTGCGGTTGTGCCACGGTATAGTCCGGGAATCGTAACATGTTATAGTTCCGGCTCCGCGAACAAGACGAAAGGTCTGCCTTCACCCGATGTTGCGCTCTATCCTGGCTCTAGGTAAATCCTTGCTGAACAGCCTGCGGGATCTTGCGCCCATCATTCTTGTTATCACGTTCTTCCAGCTCGTGGTGCTGCAGCAGCCGATCCCCGACCTGGGTGGCTTGCTGGGTGGCACCCTGCTGGTGACGCTGGGGCTGACCTTTTTCATCTATGGCCTGGAGATGGGCCTGTTCCCGATCGGCGAGTCCATGGCACAGGCCTTCTCGCAAAAGGGCAGTGTCTTCTGGCTGCTGGTATTCGCTTTCACGCTGGGCTTCAGTACCACTGTTGCCGAACCCGCATTGATCGCGGTGGCAGCGGAAGCGGCCAAGGTCGCGGCCAATGGTGGCATGATTGAGTCGAGCGAACATGCCATGCACAGCTATGCCACGGGCCTGCGCCTGACAGTGGCGATTTCAGTGGGACTGGCAATTGTCATCGGCGTACTACGTATCCTCAAGGGCTGGCCCATCCACTACCTGATCATCGGCGGCTATGCCGGCATTGTGATCATGACGGGGTTCGCACCTCCCGCGATCATCGGGATCGCCTATGATTCGGGCGGCGTTACCACGTCGACGATCACGGTTCCCCTGGTCACCGCGCTGGGTGTCGGTCTGGCATCCAGCATCAGGGGTCGCAACCCCATGGTCGACGGATTTGGCCTGATTGCATTCGCTTCGCTGACACCGATGATCTTCGTCATGGGTTACGGGATGATCATCTGATGGAATGGCTTACTGGCCTGTTCCACAGCCTGCTCGCGACCTTGCGGGACGTGCTACCCATCGCCGTCGTGATCTTCGGGTTTCAACTGCTTATTCTGCGTCGACCGATCCCGCACCTGAAGCGGGTGCTGTTCGGGTTCTTCTATGTATTGCTGGGGCTGTCGCTGTTTTTACAGGGTCTAGAGCAGGCGCTGTTTCCGCTGGGCCGGCTGATGGCAGAGCAGTTGACGCACCCGGATTTCATGCAGAACGGCAGTGCCGGGTTGCAGCATGTCCTGAACTGGGCTGACTATTACTGGGTGTATATCTTCGCTTTCGCGATCGGTTTCAGTACCACTGTGGCAGAGCCATCCCTGATCGCTGTTGCCATCAAGGCCCACCAGGTGTCGGCCGGGGCTATTGGTGTCTGGGGTCTGCGCATCGCGGTGGCGATCGGTGTGGCAGTCGGCATCTCCCTGGGGACATGGCGCATCGTGACCGGATATCCGTTGCAGTATTTCATCATTACCGGCTATGTCATGGTTATTATCCAGACTTACTATGCACCCAAGCTTATTGTACCGCTGGCCTACGATTCGGGAGGTGTGACGACCTCGACGGTGACTGTGCCACTGGTAGCGGCACTGGGGCTGGGATTGGCCGAATCGGTACCGGGCCGCAGTACGTTGCTGGACGGCTTCGGGCTTATCGCTTTTGCCAGCCTGTTTCCGATAATGTCGGTGATGGCCTATGCGCAAATTTCGGAATTCCGGGCAAGGCTGGACGCCCGGAAAAAAGTGTAACTGCCTGCAAATCGAGGAACACTGATATGCACTTTAAACTAATCATTGCACTGGTGAAGGATAACAAGACCGACAAGGTGATCACCGCCGCCAGGGAAGCGGGTGCGACAGGTACTACCGTAATCAGCAATGCCCGCGGCGAAGGCTTGGAGAAAAGCCAGACTTTCTTCGGACTGACTCTGGAGACCCAGCGGGATATGTTGTTGCTCCTGGTCGAGGAACACCTGAGCCGGCAGATTCTGGAAACCATCAGCAATGTCGGCGAGTTCGAAACCGCGCCTGGTACCGGCATTGCCTTCCAGATCGATGTTGAGGACGCGGTCGGGGTACTGCATCAGGTGGCGGAATTGACAGAAAAGGTTGGGGAGGAACTCTGATGGAAAAGAAGACGATCCTGATAAAGGATATTATGCGGACCAGTTTCGGTCGCATAGACCGCGAGGAAACGGTAAGAACGGCTCTGTCAATGATGGCCGATTCCAACGCCCGCGCTCTGATCGTGAACAAACGCGACAAACACGATGAACTGGGTATTGTCGTCCTGGCGGATATCGCCAAGCAGGTGCTTGCCAAAGACAAGTCGCCGGATCGTGTGAATGTCTACGAAATCATGTCCAAACCAGTGGTCCAGGTGGCGCCCGACATGGATATCCGCTATTGCGCCCGCCTGTTCGAGCGGTTCGGGCTGGAGCGGGCGCCGGTTGTAGAAAACGGCGAGGTGCTGGGGATTGTGAGTTACCACGTGCTGGTGCTGCGTGGTTTGATGCAGTATTTATAGGAGCATCCGGTCAGCTACGGCTAAAACGGCCACGTCACAGTGCCGTGGCCGTACCCGGTTCGGGCGTTCCTCACTGCGAATCGCCGCCGCCCCTGTTATCGCCGGCATCTGAATTGTCACGGCTTCTTTCGCGGTCCCTATCCTGTTCCCGGTATCGATCCCGATTCGAGTCGCGGCTTCCATGGTAGTCCCGGTCCCGATCATCATGGTGCCGAGAGTGACCATCGTTGTCATCATCGTCATGGTCGCCTTTCTTCTTTTTCGACGTATCGTGTTTCTTGTAATCGTCACCACGCTTGAAGCTGGCATTATCGTTTGCACGTTCATAGGCCTGGTCACTTGGACCCTTGTTGCCACCCTTGTCGGCTGATGCAGTCAACGGCGCGCAGATGAGGGACAGGCTGATCAGTATGGTGGTCAGTATTTTCATGTTGTTGCTCCTGTTTGTCGCAGCTGCGGGTGTTGTGGTGGTGGAAGGCAGGTTACCGCACGCAGCGTGCCTTAATTAAACACACAAATTACCCTGCAAATCCAGCTGGGAGCCCTATCCGGTTCGCACGAACCATGGTTATGTTCACTGATTGCGATATAGTCCTGTCATGGGAGTGAATCTTTCACGCCTGGTGGAGGGTTGACTATGCATGCGGAAATCAACAGGTTACTGGACGAAATGCGCGACATCCAGGAACAACTGGAGCGCCGCTTTGACAGTGCGCGTGAAACCTTCCGCTACAGCGTGGAAAACGGTCGTGTCCGGATATCCCGGGAGGTGCAGGAACTGCAGCAGTGCTACCGGGTCAGTTCGCTGCGCTATTTGCTGAATGCCGATCTGACTAGCTTGCTTACCGCACCCATTGTCTACAGTATGCTGCTGCCGATCCTGATGGTAGATCTGGGCTTCAACCTGTTTCAGCAAAACTGCTTGCGTGGCTACGGTGTGCCGCTGGTGGCACGGCGCCGCTACATGGTCAACGACCGCCACAAGCTGGCTTATCTGAATACCATCGAAAAGGTGGACTGCAGTTATTGGGGCTACGCCAACGGGGTAACGGGCTATGCCAGGGAAATCATCTCGCGCACCGAGCAGCACTGGTGTCCCATCCGTCATGCGCGGCATGTCCCGGATGCCCATAAACGGTATCCGCAGTTTTTCTCCTACGGCGATGCGGTCTCCTGGCGCGACAAGCTGCAGGCCAAGCGCCGGGATTTGGTCGACGAGTCTGCCGCCCTGGAACAGGAGCAACCGTATCCATGAGCACTGTCGACAAACCGCACCGCCCGGAAATCCCGCAGCCACCGCACCCGGAGCACCGGCGGGAACCGTTGCCCGAATCCCAGCCCAAGGCGGGCGAGGAAGACCCCGGGGCGCCCACCCGTATCCAGGCGCTGCTGGACTCACCCAGCTACCGGCGTGCCGACCAGGACGTGAACTTCCTCGAACGCGACGAGGCGCGCGGTCTGCGCCTCAACCTGGAGTACATGAAGCCGGATCTGTTGCTCAAGGAGCACGCCGTGCGCAACACGATCGTGGTCTTCGGCAGTACCCGCTTCAGCGAACCGGCGGCCGCCCGGCGCCGGGTGCAGACGCTGGAGGCGGACTTGCGGGAGGACCCCCAGGATATCGAGCTGCAGCGCCGGCTGGGCGTTGCCAGGCGGGTCCTGGAAAACAGCCATTATTATGCGGTTGCGCGTGAGTTCGGGCAGCTGGTGGCCGAGTCCGGCAAGGGCCCGCTGGATTGCGACCTGGTGATCATGACCGGTGGTGGCCCCGGCATCATGGAAGCGGCCAGCCGGGGCGCCTTTGAGCGCGGCGCCAAGACCATCGGTCTGAATATCGATCTGCCGCATGAGCAGTTTCCAAATCCCTATATTTCCCCCGAGTTGTGCTTCCGGTTCCGTTACTTTGCGCTACGCAAGATGCATTTCATGCAGCGTGCCAAGGCGCTGGTAGCGTTCCCGGGTGGCTTCGGCACATTGGATGAACTGTTCGAGGCACTGACCCTGATCCAGACCCGCACTATCAGGCCGCTGCCGGTGGTGCTGGTTGGCCGCGCCTACTGGGGGCGCCTGATTGATTTTGCGTATCTCATGGAAGAGGGTGCCATCGATATAGAGGACCGGGAAATTTTCTGGTATGCCGAGACTGCGAAGGACGCCTGGCAGGGCATTCTCGACTGGTACCGGGAGAGCGGGGAGCCGATTTTCACAGAGGAGAACGGGCAATGAAAATTGCATTTCATGGTGCTGCGCAGGGCGTGACGGGCTCATGCCACCTGCTTACCTGTGCCGGCAAGCAGATCCTGATCGACTGTGGTATGTACCAGGGCGGCCGGGAACTGGTCGAGGACAATGCCAGCGACTTCGGTTTCGATCCTGCGGGGATCGACTACCTGCTGCTGACGCATGCGCACCTGGATCACTGCGGGCGTATCCCGCTGCTGGCAAACCGCGGCTTCCGCGGAGAGATTATTACAACGGCCGCCAGCCGCGAGCTTGCCCGGCTGGTGATGATGGATTCGGCGGGCCTGCAGGAAGAAGAGGCGCGCTACCGAAACCGTCGCGCCCGGCGGCGCGGCAGGGAAGAAGCGTTCCAGCCGCTGTATACAACGCTGGACACCTTCAATGCCATGGAGAATTTCGGCCGCAAGGCGCACTACGACGAGCCTTTGCAGCTGGCCTCCGGGATTCGTGCCACCTTTTTTGATGCCGGCCATATCCTTGGCTCGGCCAGTATCCTGCTGGAGCTGGAGGAGGACGGCAGTACCCGTCGTGTGGTGTTTTCAGGAGACCTCGGCCTGGGCGGCCGTCCCATCCTGCGCGACCCGGTGATGCCGCCGGAGGCCGACGTGGTGGTCATGGAGACGACCTACGGGGACCGGCCGCACAAGGAACTGCAGCCATCCGTGGAAGAACTCTACGCCGCCATCAACGCCACCGTGAAAAGGGGGGGCAACGTGGTGATCCCGACCTTTGCACTGGAGCGCGCCCAGGAAATCCTGTTTTACCTGCATGCAGGCAAGGAACAGGGGGAGTTGCCCGAGTTTTTGCAGGTCTTCCTGGATTCACCCATGGCCATTTCCGCCACGGAGATCTTCAAGCGTCACCATGACTGCTATGACGCGCAAACTGCGGAGCTGTTTCGCACCGGGCGCGACCCGTTCCTGTTCAATGGCCTGCACTTTACCCGTGAGACCGCCGAATCCATGGCCATCAACCAGGTTACGGGCGGGGCTGTGATCATGGCGGGTTCCGGTATGTGCACCGGTGGGCGGGTGCGCCACCACCTGAAGCACAACCTGGGCCGGGAACGCAGCAGCGTGATCTTCGTCGGTTATGCTGCACAAGGCACACTGGCCCGGCGCATCGTCGATGGCGCCAAAAATGTGGACATCTTCGGTGAGGACTACGCCGTGCGAGCGCAGATCCATACCATTGGCGGCTTTTCAGCACATGCCGGCCAGGCGGAACTGCTGGCATGGCATGGTCACACCGGCAATCCCGCGATCACTTTCCTGGTGCACGGCGAGAAGGACAGCATGGCGACCTTCGGCAATCTGCTGCGCAACACGCGGGTGGAAATGCCGCAGCTGCACCAGGAGTTCAGCCTGTAGTCTGCTTGCCACAGATTTTTATGGCCACGGAATCCACGGAAAAACACGGAAAAATTTCTAACAGGTCACTGCTGTCCCGCTTACATTGACTGAAAGTACTATAGGGCCATGAATGAACACATTGCATGGAACGGTTGTCGAGGATAAGGGGGTTACAAATCAGGTGATTGGCTCAATTTGATCTCTTCTCCACAATCCTTTTATGCCCGCTTTTTGGGTGCTCACGAAGGAAGAGGGAGTATGTGGGACAGCAGCGCTAACGGGTATTATTTTATTCCGTGTTTTTCCGTGGATTCCGTGGCCATTAAATCCGTAATGTTTGCAGCCGGGCCGGTCAGTGCTCCGGCGGGGTTTCTTCCTCATCGGTATCGGTGTCATCCTCAGCTTCATCTTCCCAGTCATAGTGTTTTTCCGGTGGCAGCGGGTCAAGCCGCCGGAACAGGAAGGCTGCAAGCACGCCGCTGGCCGCACCAAAGAAGTGGCTTTCGAAGGAAACACCCGTTTCCTGCGGGAAGATACTCCAGATCATGCCGCCGTATAGAAAAAACGCGATCATCGACAGGGCGATGGAAAGCCGGTCACGACGCAGGATGCCGGTGGTGAAGATAAAGAACATCATGCCATGGGTCAGGCCGCTGGCACCGAAATGGTAACTGTCGCGTCCCAGGCACCAGACGCCAAGGCCAGACAGCAGATAGACCATGAGTAGCGCGGGCCCCGCGGCGCGCGGATAACCGTAGCGCAGCGCCGTGCCGAGGATCAGCAGTGCGAAGCTGTTTGACAGCAGGTGGTTCCAGGAACCGTGAATCAGCGGGCCAAACAGTACGCCGGCAAGACCGGCGGCGGTGCGGGGATAGACGCCCAGTTGTTCCAGTGACAGGTGCAGGCCGCGGTCGAGGACCTCGATCAGCCACAGCAGCAGCACGAAAATTACGACCGGTACAAGCGCTTTTCGAAACGCCGGTTGCACGTGGGCAGGTTAACCTTGCCGGGTTATTGCTTCGAGGGCCGCGACGTCGCACCGGTAGCGGTGCGGGCCGGTCTTGTGCAGGGTACCACGCCGTTTCAGCCCGGCGACGATGCGGCTCGCGGTTTCTATGGATGTTCCGATTATGGCAGCCATATCCTCGCGTCCGAGCAGTTCGATATCCTGGTCCGGGGCGTTACTATATTCGAGCATGAACAGCAGCAGCCAGGCGACCCGCCTGCGGGCGGGTCCGCTGCCCAGGGTGACGACCCACTGGTCGGCACGGTCGAGATCTTCCTGCAGTCGCGCCCGGATTTCGTGGCAAAGCTGCGGGTAGTTGGCGTCCAGGTGCCGCAGGGTATCCAGTGGAATGTGGCAGACATCGACCGGTGTGAGTGCAACTGCCGTGTGACGGTAGCATTCATCCGCTTCCAGCAGTTCCAGGCCGATGGCGCTGCCGCGCCCGAGCAGGCGCACGATGCGCTGGGTGCCGTCAGTTGTCAGCGACAGCAACTTGATCATGCCGCTGCGAATGCTGAAGACACCCTTGTCGTGCTGTCCTTCCTCGAACAGCACGGTTGCGCTCGGGAAGCAGATATTGTCAATCGGTTTCAGCACCTCGGTGAAGGCGGGCTCCGGCAACCCGGAAAACATCATGAGGTGGCGAATATTGCAGCGCTGGCAGTTGGCACGGCCTTGCCAGGTGATGTCGGTGCAGTAGCTGCGTTCCGGTGTATTTCCCATGCTGCCCAGTTTAGCGTACCACTCCCTGCCGGTGGCAGGATTTCGACAGATCCTGGTATTTGGTGTTGGCTATACCCGTCCGCTTTGATGACCATCAATTACATTGCGTATGTAAAATGGTAAAAGTACAGGTATCTGGCGACAACCCGAAGGAGAGGACAATGCGCGTAATCCTGATGATACTGGCATTTTTTGCCGCCTCCACATGTCTGGTCATGGCAGAGGAGCAGCAAATTCCACCCGACAAGGCAGTCATTCAGTTCGACACCAAGCTCGGTGTAGTCACGTTTTTGCACCAGAAGCACGCGGATCTGAGTTTTACCGAGTGCACCACCTGCCACCATACCTTCAAGGGTGAGGCGGGTGAGACGGTTAAACCCTGTCACGCTTGCCACGACAAGGATTCGGCGGATGCGCCCGCTGCGAAGACCGCGTTTCATACCCGCTGCACCGGCTGCCATGAATACACGGTTTCCCAGGGAGACACAGCCGGCCCGCTGAAGAAGAAGTGCAAGCTTTGCCACATCAAGTGAGGGGATAATATAGGCATGAAAAAGGCCGCAGTATGCGGCCTTTTTCATCTACAGGGGCGAATCTCAGAAACGGTAGATAACCGAGGCCGCGATGGCATGCGCGTGGTAATCCTGCGTATCCTCACCCAGTAACAGCAGGTTGCCGATGCTGTTTTCCTGCAGGTTGTCGAGCGCCCAGTTGTCCGCGCTGTAGTCCTCGTACCAGTAGCTCAGCTTCAGGGAGATGTCCTTGCGATAACGGTACTGTGTCCAGAGCTTCAGCGAGGTCAGGTCGGTCTTCAGGTTGGGGTATGGGGTGACCGTGCCGCCGGGCGCCAGGTTCTCCAGGTCCACCTCGCCTTTGGCAGTGCTGTAGACCAGGTCGGCACCCACGTCCCACTTGCCGCGGATCCCGGTCATTTTGGCGCTTATACCATAGGTGTCCACGGTGTCGTCGAAGTCTGCACTCCAGTCGGGTGTTGTCGTGCCGGCCTCGCTACCGGACTGTTTTGACTTGATGTCCTCGCGTGTGTAGAAGGCATGTGTGGAGAAATCCTCGCGCGGCTGCCAGCTGGCGTCGAGCGTGTAGGTGGGCTGGGTCGACTCGGTCAGCCCGATGTCCGTATTGTCATAGTCGTCCTTGATGTAGTCGGCGCTGGCAGCGAGGTTCAGGGTGTCAGTCGCCATGTAGTCCACCGAGGCCCCAACCTTGCTGCGATCCCGGTCGGCCAGGTAATACTTGCGCATCGCCGGGTTTTCAGTGTCCAGGGGATGGTAGTTGCTGCCGTCCCGCTCACTCGTCTCGCCATACAGTGCCAGGTCGACATCGGCATGCGGCTTGACTTTCCACTTCGCGAAGAAGGTGTTCTCTTTCGTATCTTCACGCTCGGCGTCGGTGTAGTCGCGTGACATGTCGTCATACCGGTAGCCGCCCAGCAGGCTCATGCTGCTGTTGATGCGGTAGTTCGCGGTCAGGTCCATCTGGTTGCGGTCATAGCTAAGCGGGCGATTCTCTACCGTGCCACCGGGTAATCCATCGGCAACCACGATGTCATAGCTGTTCACATCGGTATCGTTGTCGCGCTTGTCATATCGATATTCCGCAACCAGCCGCAGTTTTGGCAGGGGCCGCGAGGCCAGTTTCAGTTCAGCCGTTGTCACCCATACCTCCCCATCCAGGGAGCTCTGCGGCAGCGGATTTGTCGTGATGGCGGGGTTGACGGTGTAGGGCAGAAAGTTATCGTCCTGGGTCATGCGCCCGGTGGCAACCACGCCGGTCAGCTGGCTGCTGTAGGGCAGCAGGTAGCTGCCGGTGAGCATGACCTGGTGAAATTCGTTGTCGGGTGCGAGGGCCTGGCTGCCGTAGGTGCCCGGGGCGAACGGGTTCTCCCAGGTCAATGCGTGTTTGTCGTTGTTGTACAGGGATACGTGGTAGGCGATGTTTAACTGCGCCTTGTCCTTGACGTATTGCAGGCTGACGTCCAGCAGGTTGGTCGTGTCGTCGATCGGTTCCGGGAGCAGCGCCGCCGTGGTGTTGCCGACCACGCCGACGCCGCCACCACCGCCGTTGCCATTGCCGCTGCCGCTATCACCGGTAGCGGCCGCCGTGGTGTTGCCGACTACTCCAGCGCCACCGCCGTTGCCGCCGCCGCCACCACCGCCGCCGCCACCACCGCCGCCGCTACCGGTGCCGGCGATGGCACCACCGATGCTGTCGGTGCCATCCCGGGTCTCGTGGTTGACGGCGACGTTCAGCCGCCAGCGCTGTTTATCGAACAGGCTGGCGCCGAGGCCGATGCGTTTGCGTTCCGTTTCGATGTCAAAGGAATGCAGGGCACTGTTGAGATTGGTATTGATATCAAAGCCCGGCGGCAGCGTCAGCAGCTCGTGGCCGATCCCGAGGAACGGAGTATTT
>Ga0316191_10001635_pt1 | contig 15921 bp, 13 predicted proteins | sample Eddworburr2cm_MG_FD_204928 | JGI IMG/M metagenome (GOLD analysis project Ga0316191, IMG submission 204928) | Coastal sediment microbial communities from Maine, United States - Eddy worm burrow 2 cm | ecosystem: Environmental > Aquatic > Marine > Coastal > Sediment | place: USA: Maine...
TCGTCGATGCGCTCGAGCAATATCGGCTTGTTCATGGCGCAAAACGAGGAATCCCGGGTTGCTGCCGAGCAGGCGGCTCAAGCCCTGGCCGATGCAATTGTTGCCAGCCCCGCCTCGACGCCGGTGGTGGGCAATACGGGATACACCGCCTGCACGGCCAACGAGAGCGGCTGCAACCGCAACGACCTGCCCGTCACCGATCCGGTGCTCGCCAGCGCCGTTGCAAATGATCACATGCAGGCGCGTGTAGAACGAACTGGCACGATTTTTCGCCCGCCACCACGCGTGGTCGAAACGAGCATCGACAAATTCAGCAGTGCGTCATTTCGGGTGGTTACGACGTTTGACCGGGTTGAAGACGGCCTCGGTCGTGAGCAGGTCACCGAAGGTGTGCTTGTGCTTGTGCCGAAGCAGTAATTCGATAATTGAGTAGAGATAGCGGTATGGATACCAAATTCCTGAAAGTTTTCATCACGACGGCGCTGGCCTCGTTGATTCTCACGATCGGCTCTGCGCGTGCTGACGATACCGATGTCTACATGAACCCCGGTTCCGGCCTGCCACCAGGCAGTGAACCGATGGTCATGTTCTCGCTCGACTATCGACCAAACCTTGGATCGACAGCATGCAACGGCGGCGAGTGCGACACTCTTATTGATGAGGGATATATGGCGTCGACGGGGCCGTATACATTTTTTGATGTGCTTCGTGGCGCACTCAGGAAGGTTTTCGACCCTCTCGAAGGTGTGCGCGTGGGCCTCATGCTCAATCACGACAACATCAATAACTGTGAAGGCTTCGGTCGAACAAAGTGCAGTAACGGCGGCTATATTGCGATGGGCTTCCAACCGTTTGAGGAAAACGACAGCAACGGTGCCAAAGCGCAATTCCACAAGATCCTCGCGTCAATGCCGATACCGCAGGGCAACCTGAGTCACTCTTACCAGGGCAAGGAATTGTTCTTTGAGTTCTTTCGCTACCTGACCGGGCAGGGCGTCTACAATGCCCATAACGGTTATACAGACTACGGTACGAAGAACACGTTCAACTTGGACGTTGATTATCCTGGCGTCGCCTGGGACACGACGATAGAAGCCGGCCCCAGAACCAGGCCCGATTACATCAGCCCTATCGATCCGAAGGGCGCATGCTCCAAGATTTATACTGTCAACGTCATGTTCCAGGTATCAAACCAGGACGATGACTCTGATGACGCAATAGAAAACTCTGTCTCTTCAGGTGGCTTTGGCTCGCCGCAACGCGAGTTCCCGGACGTCATCCAGTACCTGAACGACGCCGACCTTGGCAACGGCCGCTATGGCTCGGTTCCAGACCTCGATGACAAGCAAAACGTCATTTCCTACTTCATCGTCGACAAGACGAAGATCAATACGACAACCAAGGGCTACGCGCGCGCTGGCGGCACGGGCGTACCGCTTGCATTGACGGAAGATCCGGACGAACTTGTCGCGACCTTGCAGGAAATTTTTCGCCAGATCCTCAGCGTGAGTACGACCTTCGTTGCCGCGTCAGTGCCCGTAAACGTATTCAACCGCGCCGAGATCACCGACAACGTTTACATCGCGCTGTTCCAGGTCGACGGACAGGCACGCCCTTCGTGGGTCGGCAACGTCAAGAAGCTCAAGTTGACGGGCGCGAATGACTCATCCGCCACGGCTACGCTTGTCGACGCCAGGGGCACCCCGGCGATTGCGGCCGACGGTCGTATTCGTTTCGACGCACTGACCAGCTGGACCGTTCCCGATGCACTACCCGATCCGGACCTGGATTCCGGTGAGGTTGCAGGACGTGATGGCCGCGTGGTTGCACGGGGTGGTGCCGGACAGAAGATCCCGGGGTTCCTTACTGGCAGCCCTCAAGAGGCTAATGGACTCGGCGGCCGTACAATTTTCTACGATCGCACGCCCTCGGCCCTGGCGCCACTCAATACTGATCTTGTGACCGCAGCCACGCTGCAGTCCGACTTTGACGTTCTGACGGCCACGGAGTCGGCGGAGCTTATCGCCTTTGCTCGTGGCCTCGACGTTGACGACCTCGACGGCGATGGCGAGAGGAATGAAGCACGCGAGTGGCTCTTCGGCGACGCACTGCACTCACGCCCGCTGCCGATCAACTACGGCTCTATCGGTGCCTACACGGATCCGTCAAACCCTGCCATCTATCTTGCTGTTGCCACCAACGACGGCATGTTGCGCATGATTCGCAACACGAACACCGGCGGTAGCGAAAGCGGTCGGGAAGTCTGGGCGTTCATGCCCCGCAAGGCAATGGAAGCTCAGAAAACCCTGCGCGCAAATGGGACCGGTATGAAACACCCTTATACCGTTGACGGGGCGCCAGTCGCTTTCATGCAAGACCGCAATTTCGATGGTTCAATTGTGGCGAGCGATGGCGACAAGGTTTACCTCTACGTAGGCATGCGGCGCGGCGGCAAAGCGTACTATGCGTTCGATATTACCTATCCCGAGAATCCGCGCCTGATGTGGACGATCGAGAAAGGCGGCGATTTCGCAGAACTCGGTTACACATTTTCCAACCCGCGTGTCGGGCTCGTTAACTCTCCGAGCGGACCTCGACCCGTAGTGATGTTTGCCGGCGGCTACGACATGAACAAAGACGCTCGCGGTGTGCTTGGCAGCGACGATTCTGAAGGCAACGCGATTTATGTTGTTGATGCCGAGACTGGCCAGCTCGTCTGGAAAGCACGCCGCGGTTCAGGTGGTTCGGCAACAGTATTCGAGCATCCGCGACTCGTTGACAGCATTCCGTCAACGCTCGCAGTAGCCGATACGGATGGCGACGGCTTTACAGACCGCATGGTTGTTGGCGATACAGGCGGTAACGTGTGGCGTGCCGATATCCAGGGTCCCGATACGGCCAAGTGGAAGCTGACGCTACTTGCCTCGCTTGGTCGCCACACCAGCGGCGCCATGGGCATGATTTCAGACCGTCGATTCTTCCATCGGCCGGATATCGTACCGAGCAAGGACAGTAACGGGCTGTTTGACGGCATCGTCATTGGTTCGGGTAATCGCCCCAACCCGCTTGATGTGGGTGGCACAACCGTCAATTTCGCGTTCATGTTAAAGGACCGGCACACGGCTCCGGGCAGCGGCGTCGACGAGAACATTCAGTTGCTACAACTCGGTGACGTAACCAGTAACTGTCTGCAGTCAGACACTCCTTGCTCGATCGACCTGAGCAAAGGCTGGCGCCTGATGCTCGAAGAGACTGGCGAGAAAATGCTGGCAACGCCATTAACGGTTGTCGGCAAGGTCTTTTTCACGACCTACATGCCGCAAGCGGGTGGCGGCGCAACGGCCTGCTCGCCCAGCGAAGGTGGCGGTCGCCTGTATGCTGTGTCGTTGCAGGACGCGAAGTCGGTAATCAACTACGACTCAAGCGATGATGATCCGGACAACCCGGACCAGCCAACAAGCAAGAGTGACCGAAGCGTCGAGCTGCAGTCGCTGGGTATCCCGGCCGAGGTTGTTTCCGTACCGCCTAACAAGATCCTGCGGCCCGACCTGCAGATTGATAATGTCGATGCAACGACGCGCTGGCGTACTTTCTGGTACCTGGCTGAAGATGAGGACCTGTAGGAAGATGCACAAGAATCCAAGGAAATCGAGAAACGCTCAACGAGGTTTTTCACTGATCGAGCTGATGATCGTGGTTGCGATCATTGCCATCATTTCGGCGTTTGCCTACCCCTCGTACCAGCGCTATATCATCAAGGCGAAGCGGTCTGTCGCGCAGAATGCGCTACTTCAGGTCGCCGATCGTCAGCAGCAATTCTTCATGGACAACAAGCGCTTTGCGGCTGATATTACCAACCTCGGCTTCCCCGCTAACCCGTATGTCATCGATGATAATGGTACGCCGACGGTAGCGAGCGACGGGGACGCCGTCTATTCCTTGTCTCTCTCAAACGTCACGGCCACCACGTGGACAGCGACAGCCGCCCCAATCAATGGTCAGTTGTCACGCGATACCTACTGCGGGAGCCTGACCATTACGCAGACTGGCGCCAAGGGTAAGTCCGGCGCTTCGGACGAATGCTGGTAGCCTGGTTTTAAAGGGCCGCCAGCACGCGTTGCAGGCGGCTTTTCACGTCAGTCGCCAGCGGCGCGACGCCCGGGTTATTCACGAGAGACAACACACTCTCAGGGTCCATGAAATCGACGTGGACCTTGTCGTCGGAGTCCTCGCGCACAAGCACGTTACAAGGCAGCAACAGGCCGATATCTTCTACAGCTGAGATAGCCTGGTAGGCGAGTGCCGGATTGCAGGCGCCGAGGATTCGGTAACGCGGCATATCCTTGTCCAGTTTTGCTTTCATCTTGGCCGCGACGTCGATGTCCGATAGAACACCAAAACCCTCTTTCTCGAGTTCCGCGGTTACCTTGTCAATGGCGTCATCAAACGATGCGTCGACAACTTTGCCGAAGCCGAAATGTAAATTCATTATCCTAGTCCTTGCTTGAACAGTCGGTGGACCCACAGTAAATATCGTGTAGCAGGTTGATTATCCTGTCTGTCGGGCCCTTTGCGAGTGAGTAGTAAATCGTCTGTGATTCACGCCGCGTCTCGACAAGCCCTTGCTGCCGCAGACGCGCCAGTTGCTGGGACAACGCCGACTGGCTCAGGGGCACTATCGTATTGAGATCGCTAACCGAGCGTTCGCCCTCTGCCAGAACGCAGAGAATCATCAGCCGGCTTTCATTCCCCAGCGCCTTCATCAGGCCGGCCGCATCCGTCGCATGTTCCTGCATGTGACTGGACGGCGGCAAATTACGCGTGGAATTGCTCATCAGACCCCCTAATATAAAGAATATTATATTAGAAGTCTATAATTTAGTGTTTACTGGATTATCAGTCGTTGCTCAATGGCATCGACCGCCTGGCGCTGAAACTCGGCGAACTCGCGATAATCCTCCGGGGCAAAACGATCCTCCGATGCGACGTAGTCAAAGCGGATTTCAAGACCGCCATTATTGCGGTTGATCTCCCGCCGCCAGTTGCCAAATTTCGACTCTTCGCCGGCAGGCTTGCTAACCACCTGGTCGAGGCGACGTCCTGACAATGCTTTCACCGACGTAACCGCGCTGACTTGTAACGGGAAATAGTGCTCGAATGGAAATCGACGGTCTGCAACGCGGTCAAATTCAAGGTAGTAGGCCTCCAGGAATCCGGGTACGTCAAAGGAGCCATCATTATCGACCGGCAACGTGTACTGGATCTCAAGAACCAGGTCGTAGCCCGCATCGAAAATGTTGTCGACGAAATACTCTGTCAGCTCTGCATCCGAATATCGTGTGGCGATCCATCGTTGCAACGAAGCCTGCATTTCCGACGTTTCGATAGTGCGCAACTGGCCACGTAATTCAGCCGCCTGGTAGCCTGTAAATCGCGCGGTTTCGGTGACGTCTATGTAATGATCGTCACGCGTCTCGACAACTCGCTCGACGCTGATTCCCGTCAGGTTTGATTCGTAGTCGGGTATCTGAATAAGGTCGGGCTCGCTGCCGAGTTCCAGCGCAAAATTGCCGGCCATCGATCGAGGTGGCAATTGTCCCAGCCGCAGATCCTTGTCTGTTGCATCCAGGAACACGCGACCGCCCTCCGTCTGTGCCGTCACAATCATGTGGTCAAACTGATCTGTATTGGGCAGCCCCGGCGTAACCTGCTGGTTCAGGCTCACAAGCGCCAGTGACGCATCGACCCCAGCCGCTTCGAGCAACGAATACAACAGGACCGCGTGGTCCTTGCAGTCACCGTAACGGTCGCGCAACGTCTGCTGCGCCGTCTTCGGTATGTAGGCGCGCCGACCGAACTCGATGGCTTCGTAGTGAATCTCGTCCTGTACCCAGGCACTGAGGATCTCGATCTTGCGTTTCTCACTCTTGATGCCTTCCACGAGACGTGTGGCACGTTCGGCTACCCTGGTCGTGTCCAGCTTTTCTTCGATCTTCTCGAGGTACTCGGCGCCCGCAACCTTCCAGCTGTCGCTCACGGTGCCCAGCTTTACCCATGGCAGAATCTGGTCGATACCTGGTTGCAACGGCTCCCAGCGAAAAGCGATCGGTTTCTGTAACTCGAACAGGAGGGACTTGCCCAGCTTGCGTGGTTGCTTCACGCCACTTAGTTGGTACCTGAGCTCATCGTGTTTGCCGTTAACGAACACCGCGCTATAGGCGACAGGCCGATCACTTGACAGAAACACAGTTTCCAGCGGGAACGTGCCATCTTCAACTGACGTGCGCTTCGTGACGACGGCCTCTATCGTCGCGCCCGGAGACAGGCTCGGTACGGGAAGGTGCACTGTTTTTTCAGTGCTGGCCTCATATCCCGATTCACTGTGCGTAATGTAATACGTGTTCAGATCTCCTTCGGTAATAACTTCGCCAGATGCGTCGCGCACAACCAGCCGGTTCACATAGAGCTGCTCGTAACTTGGATCGAAATCGAACTCGAGGGTGCTGAAACGTGTAATGCCATTGTCGTCAAGAACGAGAATCTTGCGAAACTGAGTCTCGCGCCGGACATCGCTGCCATCAAACTCATAACCGGCCATCCGCGTCAGGAAAACCGCACCGTAGCCATCGAGCGGCGCCTCCAGGTCGTTTGCGGCGAATATCTTTCGAACCTGGCGCGGCATGGCTACCGCCTCGATTTCCTGCGCGATTGTCGTTGTATCCCCCTCTCCCAGCATATGGTCAATTGCATCAAGGAATTCCCTGATGTTGGCGTTTGCCGGGGAAAACTCGAGCGCTTGCTCGAATGACTCACGAGCTTCGCGGTAGGATCGCAGCTGGAATTCGGCGTTTCCCTTGTAGTAGTAGCTCTGCAGCGAACCGTAGCCCTTGGTAATGAGTTCATTCGCAATGGGAAGAATTTCCGCAGGCCTGCCCATCTGATCGAGGATCGACATCCGTTCGTAGGCGAGATCTGCATTGAAGGCGCGACCTTCGGCCATCTTTGCGAGAATTGCCAACGCATCTTCATAGCGCTCGCGACGCGTCAGGAGCTGCACCTGCAGCATCAGCGTTTCGTCATCCACGTCGCCCGCTGTGTACTCCGCAAACTTTCGATCGAGATCATCCCAGCGGCCGGCATCGGCTAACAACTCCATATAGGCCGAGAAATCGTCATTGTCACGATGACCCGAATCGAACAGGACGTCATAGATACGAAGCGCTTTCTCGGGATCGTTGGTCTGGTATGCAAGCCAGGCATCCCAACTTTGTACGAGAAGGTTCTCCGAAAAGAACGCCATGCGCGCGGCGATCCAGTCGGCCGCTTCGCCATACGCATCTATTTCAGTGAGGGACCTCACTGCATTGATGACATACGCCTCATCAGATGGGACGAGTTCGTTTGCCTGCCGGAAAAATGCGAATGCGTCGCGAAAGCTGCGCGACTCGTAATAATGCAGTCCAAGCGCATTCGCCTGGTAGGCATTTACGATGCGCTCCCCGTCATCCGCATAGTGTCCATCGACCGCCGTCGCCGTGCCCGTTATTTCAAAGTCGTTCCAGATCTTCTCGAGATCGGCAGTGATGGACTTTGCACTCTCCGGTCCCCATGCAGCAACCGTGTACGAACACTGCTCATTCGCAACGATCCACTGGTAGTAAAGGTACATCTCACCTTCGGCTTCCTCACGGCCAATGAACCGCTTGCCCGTCGCCCCGTCTTTTTCTATGTCCTTCTCGGCCACAATAAAATCCGACGGATAGTCTTCGCCAAACTGCTGCATCATGACTCGGTAGATTGCGTTGTCACCGGGGCGAACATCCTGCCAGCACATCGGCATGACGACCGCGCCATAACCACGCGCCGCCAGCGCACCAAAGTCAGCACCCTCGTTTGTCATGGCAAGATCGGCCCAGCCAAACCAGCCACGATCGCGCGCCCGGAACCGATAGCCAAAGGTCGGCGAACGATAGTCTTTGACGTCCGTTGCCTCGACAACGACATGCTGATTCCGCTCGCCATCGATCACGGAAAAGCCGCTGAGTACGAAATTCGCCTCGGCCAGGATGGCCTCATCGGGAACATTCGACGCAAATGTAAGCAGCTGGTAGGCACGAGGTCCGTCTACATGCGTGGTTAGAACGTAGGTGATCGGCGTCGCGCCGACCTCAGCGCGCATGGTCTTCTGAAAGACCTTCATGCCGCGCTCGTCGCGCGTGCCGATGTCGGCGAAACCTTTGAATACGCTCTCTGCCTCGACGGAGAGCTTGTCCTCCATCGCGCTTTGCACGACTTCGGCATATTGCTCAGCCGTTACGCCGGGGCCCAGGTCTTCGACAACGACAACCGTGAATGCATTTGGGCTGAAGCGCAGGGCCGCGAAACTGGCATCGGGGGCATTACGGGTAAAATCGATATACGTATAGGCCTCGCCACCGAGATCGAGGCGGTAGTTCAGCGCCTCGTGCTCGAACACGCCAACGCGCTCACCCACCCTCTCTGTATAGGCATCGCTCTCCTGCGCCACAACCGATTGGGCGATCAAGAGGAGACATAACAACGCAGTTCTCAGAATGCTCATGGCAACTGATTCTACCGAGGGTGGACGAATCAGCATATCTATCAGCTCTCATACTGCACTTTGCACCGCTCTCTTGTTATATAATCGCCCGCCACCGCCGGACCCAGAGTTCGGTCGAATTTCGAAAACAAGCTCCGGAGCAGTAAGTTGAGTCGGGACCAGAAATTTTTTGACATGTATTCCCTCGTTATCGGCGTCCTCGTTGTGGCCGCTATCGGCATCTATATCCTTGCAGCGAAGATGTCGGAATCCACGCAGCAGGTGTACACGCGCGAGACGGCTGAATATCAGGCGGCTGTCCTGGAGCGGATCGCCCCGGTTGGCGAAGTCTACCTGCCCGGCGAGGAGCAACAGGCTGACGCACCCGTCGTCGAGACAGCCGCAGAACCAGAGCCCATCGCCACGGCGATGACCGGCCCGCAGGTGTACAACACGGCCTGCCTTGCCTGTCACGCTTCTGGTGTGGGTGGCGCCCCGGTTGTCGGCGACACGGCACAGTGGGCAGACCGTATTGCGCAGGGTGTTGATGTACTCACGCGGCATGCGCTGGAAGGTTTTTCCGGCGCGGCGGGCTATATGCCTCCCAAGGGTGGCCGCATCGACCTGTCTGATGAAGAAGTTGCCAGCGCCGTCGATTACATGGTCGACGAATCTTCGTAAGAGCGATTGCGGGCCCTTCGGCCCTCTTACAGACGCCTGTCGAGACATCGTAAGGAAAGCGCCTCCGCCACATGCGGGGGCGCTATCGTTTTGGCTCCGGCGAGATCCGCGATCGTTCTCGCTACACGGCGTACGCGCTGGTGCGCCCGCGCTGACAAGTTGAAGCGCTCCGCCGCGCTTTCCAGAAGCGACCAGCACGTGTCGTCAAGCGTGCAAACAGCTGCGAGCTGCTCACCCTCCAGTCGCGAGTTGGCGCAGCCGGCCCGCCGTATCTGCAATTGCCATGCCTCCGCAACCCGCTCCGCGACAACGGAACTGGCATCGCCATCGGGGCCGTTACCGCGCAACAGCTCCGTCGACGGTCGCGGAACCTCAACGTGAAGGTCTATGCGATCGAGGAGCGGACCTGACACCTTATTCCGGTAGGTCACTACCCGATCACCACTGCATCGACAGTCCGACTGTTCGTCGCCGAGATACCCGCACGGGCATGGATTCATGGCAGCAATGAGCTGAAAGCGAGCCGGAAAATCTGCGTGCATACCGGCGCGGGCAATGGTGATGGAGCCCGTTTCCATGGGCTCGCGCAGCACTTCGAGAACATTGCGATTGAATTCGGGCAGTTCGTCGAGAAACAGCACGCCATTGTGGGCCCTGGACACCTCGCCCGGTGAGAGCTTGGGCCCACCGCCAACGAGTGCCGCGGCGGAGGCCGTATGATGCGGTGACCGGAATGGTCGTTTGTTCCACTCAGACGTATCGATGGCAACCCCGGCGAGCGAGTTTATGGCCGCTGTTTCCAGCGCTTCGGACTTCGACAACTTCGGGAGCAGGCCAGGCAGCCGACGCGCGAGCATGCTCTTGCCCGTGCCGGGCGGTCCGACGAACAGCAGGTTGTGGTTACCCGCCGCGGCAATCTCCAGCGCGCGCTTGGCATGGCGCTGTCCCTTCACGTCTGCAAGCTCGGCGGTGCAAGGCTCCTGCCTGGGGAGTTCTGAGCTCAACGCGTTCAGAATTGGCTTCCGTCCGGCGAGGTGCTCGGCTACATCACGCAGGCTCGATGCACCGATGACTTCGGCACCGGCAAGCGCCGCCTCGGCAGCATTTGCCCGCGGCACAATGACCCGGTGCCCTGCCTCATGCGCCCTTATGACTGCCGGCAGCAATCCGACAACCGGCCGCAGATCACCGTTCAGCGCAAGCTCCCCATAGCACTCGACCTGTTGCAGTGCATCGACAGGAAACTGCTTGCGGGCGGCAAGAATGCCCAGCGCGATAGCAAGATCAAAGCGACCGCCCGTCTTGCGCATTTCTGCGGGACCAAGGCTGATCGTGATGCGCTGCTGTGGAAACTCGAAGCCCGAACTCATCAGCGCGCCACGCACGCGATCTTTGCTCTCGCGTACCGCCGTCTCCGCGAGGCCGACAATCGTAAACGCGGGCAAGCCTCCCGAGAGGAAAACTTCGATCGTGACAAGGGGTGCCTGGGTGCCGTACTGGGCACGGCAACGCAATATCGCGAGGTTCATCCGGCCCTCCTTGGCCTTGCTGGAGCCTGCCTTGCGCGCTCCTAGGTTTTTTCCATTTCCTTCAATCGTGCTTCAAGTGCCTCGAGCTTGTCCCGGGTTTTCGCCAGAACGGCTTCCTGCACTTCGAATTCCTCACGTGTGACGAGATCGAGCTTGCTCAACGACGAACGCAGCACTGCTCGAAAATTGTTCTCGAGGTCCTCGCGCATGGAACGGAGTCCCTCGGGTACGGCTTCGGCCAGCTTGCTGGCCAGGCTTTCTACAGAGTCATCATTCATAACTATTTGATACCTGAGCCCCAGCCAAATGGCCAGCCGCATTTACCGAGGGCTTTGGCAACAAATGCGCGCGCCAAAACGGGGCAGGCTCTCTGCACAATGCACCACGAGAGTGCGGACAACCAATGACGTTTTCAGCAACATGCTGATATTTAAATAATTAATCATATTGGCACGGATTCTGCTCTATACGGGGTGAAACGACTAACGTCACCTACTTACTTCGGAGCATGAACATGAAAAAGGCAACCTACGGACTCACACTGCTGTTAATGACGGCAACCGCGCAGGCTGATCTATCGGGCAATCTCGGTTACATGAGCGAGTACCATTTCCGCGGCATTCTGCAAAAAGTTTCTTCCGTCAGCGGCGGCATTGACTACGAATCCGGCGGATTCTATGTCGGCAGCTGGGCTGCCGACGTGGGCGACGGTCTCGAGGTCGACGGCTACTTCGGCTACGGCACAGAAGTCGGCGATGTCAGTCTCAGCATCGGTTACACCGGCTACTTCTACACGGGCGACTTCGACGACACCTACCAGGAAATAAACCTGGGTGCCGGTTTCGGCATGCTGTCACTCGACGTTGCCATCGGCGAGTATGACAACTTTGATGGTCCGACCCAGGACTACACGTACTACGCCCTGACGCTCGAGAAAGATGGCTTCTACGGCACCTATGCCGGCTTCTCGCAGGATGCTGACGGCGAGTACCTCGAACTCGGCTACGGCACCACGGTGTCCGAAATTGATCTCGGCATCGCGCTGATCCTCGCCGACAAGGACCTGACGCCGGACTTCGAAATCGACGGTGAGTTATTCGCAACGCCCTCGGACGAGTCTTTGGTCTTCACGATCGGCAAATCGTTCGATCTCAACTAATCGGATCGGGCGGCCCCGGCCGCCCGTCTCTTCAATCAAGGGGAATCAGCAATGAAGATGATTACTGCGATTATCAAGCCGTTCAAGCTTGACGATGTCCGTGAGGCTGTTGCCGACATCGGCATCCAGGGCATCACGGTAACCGAGGTCAAGGGTTTTGGCCGGCAGCGCGGTCACACGGAGCTTTACCGCGGCGCGGAATACGTCGTCGACTTCCTGCCCAAAGCCAAAATCGAACTCGCGGTCGACGACAGCGTCGCAGAGCAGGTTATCGAAGCGATCGCCAACACGGCACGTACCGGCAAAATCGGCGACGGCAAGATATTTGTCACCGATCTCGTCGAAGCCATTCGTATTCGCACCGGTGAAACCGGCGCTGAAGCCGTTTAGGGAGGACACATCATGGATACAACCCAGGTAGCAGCGCAGGTTACTGAACTTGCCTACGCACTCGATACTTTCTATTTCCTCGTCATGGGCGCGCTCGTCATGTGGATGGCAGCGGGCTTCACAATGCTCGAGGCCGGCCTCGTACGCGCCAAGAACACGGCGGAAATCCTTACCAAGAACGTAGGCCTCTACTCAATCGCCTGCATCATGTACATGTTGTGTGGTTACGCAATCATGTATCCCGGGCAGTTCGAAGGCGGGATCTTCCAGAGCCTGACGACTATCGGCAGCGGCCTGCTGACATCGAGCGACAACGCAGCGTCCGACGTCATTGCCAGCGGCGGTGACACCTATTACTCGAATCTTTCGGACTTCTTCTTCCAGGTCGTGTTTGTCGCAACGGCCATGTCGATCGTGTCGGGCGCCGTAGCTGAACGCATGAAGCTGTGGTCGTTCTTTGTCTTTGCCGTCGTGTTGACCGCCGTTATCTATCCCGTACAGGGCTTCTGGAACTGGGGCGGCGGTTTCCTCACGGAGAGCTTCGGTTACTTTGACTTTGCCGGCTCTGGCACGGTTCACCTTTGCGGGGCGGCCGCGGCGCTGGCCGGTGTCATCGTACTTGGCGCACGCAAGGGCAAGTACGGCAAAGACGGCCAGGTCAATGCTATTCCCGGGTCTAACCTGCCGCTGGCCGCGCTGGGCACACTGATCCTGTGGCTCGGCTGGTTCGGCTTTAACGGTGGCTCTGAACTCAAGGTCTCCGACGTCAGCGAGGCCAACTCGGTTGCACTGGTGTTCGTCAATACGAACATGGCCGCAGCCGGTGGCCTGGTGTTCGCCTTGCTGCTTTCCCGACTCTGGTTCGGGAAAGCCGACCTTACAATGGCGCTCAACGGTGCGTTGGCGGGTCTCGTTGCCATCACGGCGGATCCATTGTCGCCGGCGCCGCTGTCAGCAACGCTCATCGGTGCCGTTGGTGGCCTGCTCGTCGTAGGGTCGATCGTGATGCTCGACAAGTTCAAGATCGACGATCCGGTTGGCGCCATCTCGGTGCACGGTACAGTCGGCATTTGGGGCGTACTCGCAGTGTTGTTCAACAATGGTGACGCCTCCTTCGTCGGCCAGATCGTTGGTATCGCCTCGATCTTCTTCTGGACCTTCCTCGCCAGCCTGGGTGTCTGGATCATTCTGAAGAAGACGCTCGGAATCAGGGTTTCCGAGGAAGAGGAGTACGAGGGCGTGGACATCGGAGAATGTGGCCTCGAGGCCTATCCCGAATTCACCTCTGCGGAGTAACTTGTCATAATCCCTGAAGGGCGGGCTTGATAGCCCGCCCTTTCTTTTTGGGCCGATCGAAGCCCGTTTTACGTTGTGATCATTATCACAGCCACCCGTCCCTTTTTCGTGGTGTAATGCTTTCTGCTTCAACACCTTATGAAAGGCACACTGTGTCAGGAAGGACGTCGATGAAAGGCAAACGGATAGTTCTTACGTGCGCGATCGCGGCAATGACCGTGTCGATGGGCGCCATGGCTAACGAAATCTACAAGTGGACCGACGCCGATGGCAACGTTCACTATGAAGATCGCCCGACGGGCGCCGCCACTGAAGAGCGCCTCGATTTGACGTATCGCTCGACCAACCGGAGTTCGGTACAGGCTCGCGTCAAATCCCGCGTCGACGCGCAGACAGCGCGCGAGGAAGCAAAATCCACTGCGGCGGCGGCCGAACAGGAAGCAGCAGAAAATGCTGCTGCCGAACAACAGCGTCGTGACCGCTGTGACCAGGCGCGTGCACGCCTCGAAACCTATTTGCAGGCACGCCGACTGTATCGCACGGACGAAAACGGCGAGCGCGTCTACCTTGACGACTCTCAAAGTCAGGAAGCCCGCCGGAAAGCTGAGGAGCAGATCGCCGAATTCTGTTCCTGAACGCGACTCGCGTCCAAGCGGCGCGAGCGCTCGGGCGCTACAATGCCCGCATCAGTTGAAGGAATTCGCGCTTGACGGCAGCCCCCACTCCAACCAGCGAAGACACCCAGGTCTACCTGCCTGACTTCTGTGCAGCGGGAACGCTATTCATTGTCCTGCTCGTCGCTGAACTCGTGGCCATCGTACTTACGCTGGCGGCGCACGAGCCCGACGGACAATTTCTGCTGCAGCTGTCGAAAATTTCGTTCTTTGTTCTTTGGCTGACGCTGCTCGGTTCAGCCGTGATGTGCCAGCTGCGCAGGTGGCTCGAGCGGGCAGGAAAAACACGCGCTTTCCTGCTGAGTTTCGCCATTCTCGAGATCACGTGTCTCGTTGTCGCAGAGCTGTCCTGGCAGCTGATGTGGCGTTTTGGCGGGGTCTCGATCATTGACGATCCGCACTCGGACTTCCTGCTCCGCACTTTCGCCATCAGCTCCATATTTATCGCTTTGGGTATGCGCTACCTGTACGTCTCAAGTGAGTGGCGACGCAGCATCGTGCTCGAAGCGCAAGCGCGTGTCAGTGCGTTGCAGGCGCTCATTCGCCCGCACTTCCTGTTCAATAGCATGAACACGATCGCATCGCTGACCCGCACCGATCCTCGCCAGGCCGAAGAGGCCGTAGAAGATCTTTCCGATCTGCTGCGAGCCAGTCTGTCGAGCACGCGAGATCGCACGAGTCTGAAGGAGGAGCTGGAAGTCGCCGCAATCTACCAGCGCATCGAAAAACTGCGCCTCGGCGATCGCCTGAAGGTTCGCTGGAATATCGACCAGCTGCCGATGCGCGCACGCATTCCGAGCCTGACGATTCAGCCACTTATCGAAAACGCCATCTACCACGGTATAGAGCTGTTACCCGATGGCGGCGAGGTCATCGTGACGGGCACAAGAGATGGCCGCCATCTGCAGATCGCCGTTTCAAATCCGGTTGCGCCAGGCAAGGCGCGCAACAAAGACGGCAACAAGATGGCTATGGCCAATATCCGCCAGCGTTTCGAGCTGGCCTACGGCAGCCGGGCGTCGGTCAGCGTCGATGACAGTAACGAGCAATATACCGTGACGCTGCGATTCCCTGTCGACGAGGACGCATCGTGAAAGTCCTGATCGTTGACGACGAAAAACCTGCACGCGACCGATTGCAGCAGATCCTGGCGGATGAAGACGGATACGATGTTGTTGGCGAGGCCGGCAATGGTCACGAAGCACTGGATCTGGCCGCCGAGCTCAAGCCGGACATCGTACTTCTCGACATTCGCATGCCCGGAATGGAGGGCATCGAGACGGCGCATCACCTGAATACGATGGATCCACCGCCCGCCGTCGTGTTTACAACGGCCTACGACGAATATGCTGTCGACGCGTTCGAAGCGCGCGCCATCGGCTATGTTTTGAAGCCAGTGCGTCGCTCACGCCTGACCGGGGCGCTCGAACACGCGGCACGCTTCGCACGCAGCGCCTTGTCCGAGGCCGCTGCCGAGGCCAACCTCGACGTGCAACGCAAGCATGTCTGCGCGTATACGCACGGCGAACTCAAGCTGATTCCGGTGGGCGAAATTGCCTGTTTCCGGGCGGACCAGAAATACGTCTCGGTAGATCACGATAGCGGTCAGGACCTCATCGATGATTCACTGAA
>Ga0316191_10001636_pt1 | contig 15918 bp, 10 predicted proteins | sample Eddworburr2cm_MG_FD_204928 | JGI IMG/M metagenome (GOLD analysis project Ga0316191, IMG submission 204928) | Coastal sediment microbial communities from Maine, United States - Eddy worm burrow 2 cm | ecosystem: Environmental > Aquatic > Marine > Coastal > Sediment | place: USA: Maine...
TTCCTGGATCAACTGCTAAGGCGATAACCCATACCCACCGAGATGAAAAAAGCTATTTTTCTGGATCGCGATGGTACCCTTAACAACAACAAGGACCACTACTATATCTGGCGCCCGGAGGATTTTCAGCTGAATCCCGGAGTGTGTGAGACACTCTCAGAGCTAAAAAAACGTGGATACCTCCTGATCGTGATCACCAACCAGGGTGGGATCAGCAAGGGTGAATACAGCCGGCAAGATGTGGAAGCCTTACACGAGCATATGCAATCCCTGCTGGAAGAAAGTGCTGTGGTACTTGATGGGATGTACTTCTGTCCGCATCACTCCAAACAGGAAAACTGCCTGTGCAGGAAACCTTTGCCCCTGATGATCCAGAAGGCACTGGCACGCTTCGATATTGACCCGGCACAGTCCTGGATGGTGGGCGATTCTGAACGGGATGTGGAGGCAGGGAAGGCGGCCGGACTTCGAACCCTCCTGGTGAAATCCAATGGAGATTTGAGAATAGTGTTGGGGAAAATTGACTGAAGCGAGTACTAATTGAGGCCGGGATCCTCGGGGAAATTGGCCCAGGCGCGGTACTTGTTGTTGTAGCTGGCCAGGGTCTTCTCCCAGAATTCCGATCCCATGGCATGCATTACCATCCGCCGGGGGAGCTTACCCACCAGCCAGGCGTGTTCTTCCATCTCTGAATGGAGCTGACCTTCCGACCATCCGGCATATCCCAGGAAGAAGCGAAGCTCATTGGGTTTCACAGATCCTTCGGCTATCAGTTGCTTAACCAGGTCGAAATCGCCACCCCAGAAAACACCATCGGTCACCTCCACGCTGTCAGGAATACGGGCTCCCAAGGTATGGATGTAGTGAACAGTATTGTTGGAAACCGGACCGCCCACCGAAACGGTGAGATCACATTCGGGAAAATCATCCACTATCTCGTTGATGCTTATTCCAAGGGGTTTATTCAGGACAAATCCCAGGGATCCCTCGTTGTTGTGCTCGGTGAGATAAACAATGGAACGGCGAAAGTAATTATCGGCCAGAAAGGGTTCTGAGATCAGAATATTTCCCTTCTCCGCGACACTGTCATTCACAATATGGAAAAAATCTATGTTCAGCTCCATTTCCCAGAGTTTGCGAACCGTACAAGTTAAGGCAAATTTGTATTAAATAAAACGATCATACAAGAAAAATAGTATCTTGGCAGCTTATGCAGCGTTGCCAATGAGTGAGAAAGAACCCAGGAAACCCAGCCTTCTCCAGGCCCTAGTGCCCATTGCAGTATTGATTTGTTTGCTGGTCCTGAATGTGACCCATTTCGGCGACCATACCCTGGACGGAGCCAACCAGGTTGCCCTGATTCTTGCCTCTGCCGTAGCAGGCATCATCGCCGTCACCCTGGGGGTGAAGTGGGACCATATCCGTACAAGCATGGTGAAGAGCATCTCTTCGGCCATGCCTTCCATCCTGATCCTTCTGATGATCGGTGCACTGGCCGGCACCTGGCTCCTGAGCGGGGTGGTTCCCACACTGATCTATTACGGTCTGAAGGTCTTTCATCCCAAAATATTCCTCTTTGCCACAGTCATCATTGCCGGAATGGTTTCACTGGCTACCGGTTCGTCCTGGTCGACCGTGGCCACCATCGGGATCGCCTTGATCGGTGTGGGACAGGCTCTGGGCATCAGCCAGGGCCTGATAGCCGGAGCGGTAATCTCGGGCGCCTATTTCGGCGATAAGATGTCGCCCCTTTCCGACACCACCAACCTGGCACCTGCCATGGCAGGAACGGACCTTTTTACCCACATCAGGTACATGACCATCACCACGGTGCCCGCCATGTCCATCACCCTGGTGATCTTCCTGGTGATCGGCTTCACCTATAAATTTGATGCCACTCCCGGAGATATTGAGATAGTGCTGGAAGCCATCGACGCCAAGTTCAATGTAAGCCCCTGGCTGATGCTGGTTCCCGCCTTCCTGATCTTCATTATCGTCAAGAAGATCCCTCCCCTCCCCGCCCTGCTGGCAGGCTCTCTGATGGGAGCAGTTTTTGCCCTGATCTTTCAGCCCCACCTGATCAGAGAGGTGGCCCTGACCCTGGACGGGACCACTACCACCTTCTTCAAATCGTCCTACCTGACGGTGATGCAATCCATTTTTGGCGATATCGCCATCCTCACTCCCAATGAGATGGTCAACGAGCTCCTCACCAGCACAGGCATGCGGGGAATGCTGAACACCATCTGGCTGATCCTTTCAGCCATGGTATTCGGAGGCACCATGGAGTCGGCCGGACTACTGGTTAAGATCACCAGCTCTGTAATCCGCTATGCACAATCCACCGGTTCGCTGGTGGCCACCACCATTGCCACCAGCATCTTCTTCAACATTACGGCTTCGGATCAGTACATCGCCATCGTGGTGCCCGGAAGGATGTTTGCCTCTACATACAAAAAAAGGGGGCTGAAACCGGAGGTGCTGAGCAGGACCCTTGAGGACGGGGGTACCATTACCTCGGTGCTGGTTCCCTGGAACACCTGTGGAGCGACCCAGTCGAGGGTACTGGGAGTTCCCACCCTGGAATATGTCCCCTTTGCCTTTTTCAACATCCTGAGCCCCATGTTCAGCATCCTTTTCGCCTATCTCAACTACAAAATCAGAAGGTACGGCGACGACGAACCCGCTCCTTCTAAAATCCCGAGCGGGGAGAACCGAATAGATGTATAATCCGCTCCTCGCTTATATTCGCACCGCTGAAAGAGGGTATACTAAAAGTCCTTTCCTGCGGTTTCATATTCCAAATTTTTCCATCAATATGTATGACGCGACTTAAAAGCAACTTGAAACGGGAACCTAACAACAGGCAAAACTGGAAGTCACAATGATGTAACTTACTTATAATGTTGTGACACTAATCCATATTACCTGAAATCGATCGTTGTTTACATTGTCCTTATATTCAGGTATATATGAAATAATACTAAATGAAGACGGATTGCTAAAAACTCACTATGTGGTGACTCGGTCTCAGGAGCATGACTTCGTGAAATTGAATCATATCAAGATAGGCCCTATTTAGAAAAAGAGGGCTGCCCCGGTGTGGAACAGCCCCCCAAACTATAGGTGGTTTTTGCGCTTAAAACCAGGTACAATGTACAAAGCAAATCCCTTATCTTCCTAATAATCTGAGCATTATATGATGAATGGCCGTTTTAGTCATGTAAGCGGCGAATTGTGACGATATGTGCTTAAAAAGGCTTCGCAGGATTTTTATCTAAGCCCCGGCAGCATTTATCAGGGATTTCAGCACATTAATCAGGGATTGATGAACCTCGCAGCGCTGCAAGGTTCATCGATTATAACTCACATAATTGAGCAACTTAGACTAATAAATTTTGGGGTAAGAGGAAGGATCGGACTCATGCATAATGCCATAGATCGCTTCAAAGACATCCTCAGCGTTGGGATTGGAGAAATAGTCGCCGTCTGAACTGTAAGCGGGACGATGTTCCTGGGCGGTGACAGTGGTGGGCTGGGCATCCAGGTAGAAGTAGGCCTTCTGCTCCTCCAGTACCTTCTGCATCATATAGGCGGTGGCTCCCCCGGGCACATCTTCGTCAAAAAACAGGACACGACCCGTCTTCTTCACCGATTCCACGATCACTTGGTCCAGGTCGAAGGGAAGCAGGGTCTGCACATCAATCAGTTCTACCTGTATGTCGAATTCGGCCAGCTGTTCCGCTGCCTTTTGAGCAATCCGTACACAGGCACCATAGGTAACTACTGTTACGTCCCTTCCTTCCAGCACCACTTCCGGAATCCCCAGAGGCACCCGGAATTCCCCCATATTAGCAGGTTTGTCCTCCCTCAGGCCATAGACCTTCAAAGGTTCGATAACCAGGGCTGGATCGTCGCCCTGCAAAAGGGTATTGTACATACCCGAGGCCTGGGTCATATTGCGGGGTACACAGACGTGGAGGCCCCTGATGGAGTTAATCACCATGCTGAGCGGCGATCCTGAGTGCCAGACTCCCTCCAGGCGGTGGCCCCTGGTACGGATGATCAGCGGGGCGATCTGGGATCCTTTGGTGCGCCAGTGCAGGGTGGCCAGGTCATCGCTAATGGTCTCCAGGGCATAGAGCAGGTAATCGAAGTACTGAATTTCGGCAATGGGACGAAGTCCACGCAGTGCCAGGCCAACTCCCTGACCAATAATGGTGGTTTCACGGATCCCGGTGTCGGTCACTCTCAACTCGCCATATTTGTCCTGCAGGCCCTCCAGGCTCTTGTTCACATCCCCGATCTTACCCGTATCCTCTCCAAAAATGACGATCCTGGGATCGGCTGCCAGCAGGGCATCAAAATTGTCCCTGAGGACCTCCCTCCCTGTAATCCTTTCCGGGGGATTGCTGTATACGGGGGCTACCGCTTCCACCTTCAGGGGGGAACGGTCGGTCTCCGACAGGAGATGGGTACTGTACCTCTTGTGATTTTCCTCCTTGTACTCTTCCAGCCAGGAGGAAATGGAGGACTGGAGTTCCGGGCGGACCGGACAGTCGCGGCAAAGGTGCCTCATAATCCTTTTGGCTGTTCCCTGTACATCGCGCCGAAGGGGGTACATGATCCGCTTCAGATCGCGGCTTAATATTCCCAGTTTATCCACCCCGTCTGAGGCGCAATTACAGCTCCTGTTATCGATGATCTTGAGCAGCTGCTCCCTCTCCCTCAGGATCGGCTCTGTATAATTAAGCCAGGCCTTGTCGCGGGCCTTCCTGGCCTCGCTGACACCATCCTCCCTGACAGCCGAGAGTTGCTCTTTGGTGGCCAGTCCCTTCTCCAGGATCCACTGCTCCATCTTAAGAAGCGGATCGTACTCTGCTTCCCACTCCAGACGTTCCCTGGATTTATATCGTTCATGACTCCCCGAGGTGGAATGTCCCATGGGTTGAACCATCTCATCCACATGAAAGAGAACGGGTACATGCTCCTTCCGGCAGCGCTCCACCCCTTCGGCAAATACCTCTATCATCTGGGGATAGTCCCAGCCCCTTACCCTGTAAATGAGGATGCCATTGGAGTCTTCTTCCTTCCTGAAACCCTCCAGGGCCCTTGAAATGCTCGCCTTAACGATCTGTTTGTCCTTGGTGACCGAAATTCCGTAACCGTCGTCCCATACCGCCATGGCCACGGGAATCTGCAGCACCGCTGCAGCATTCATGGTCTCGAAGAAATGTCCCTCTGCCGTGGCAGCATCTCCAATGGTTCCAAAGGCCACTTCCCTGCCCTTCCTGGAAAATTGCTTCATCCCTGCCAGTTTCGGATTCTCCCTGAAGAGTTTGGATGCATAGCCCAGTCCCACCAGACGCGGCATTTGTCCAGCAGTGGGACTTAAGTCGGCCGAGCTGTTTTTCATGTCTGCCAGAGCATTCCAGCTACCGTCGGGATTGACGCTTTTGGTGGCAAAATGGTTGTTGAAGTTCCTCCCGGCACTGCCTGGATTTTCCTTTTCGTCGGTGTGTCCGTAGACCTGGTAGAAAAACTGTTCCGCAGTGGTGATTCCGGCCGCCATCATGAAAGTATGGTCGCGGTAGTAGCCCGAACGCCAGTCACCTGCTTTAAAATTCCGGGCCATGGCAATCTGGGCTATCTCCTTGCCATCACCAAATATCCCGAATTTGGCCTTTCCAGACAATACTTCCTTGCGGGCCAGCAGGGCGATCTCCCTGCTCAGGCAGGCCAGCCTGAAATCGGCCAGTACTTCCTCCCGGCTTAATCCAATCGGGGTTTCTGACATATCGGGTAGTTTACTATCTTTGTAATGTAATAAACATTCATTCAGACAAGCAAATTTCTTAATTGTTCAGATGTTTTTAAAGATCCTTATTTTAGCCATTGTCCTTATCAGCCTGTCCATGATAGGAATGATGATGAATATACTGGTCAAGAAAAAAGGAAAGTTCCCCGAATACAGGGTGGGACACAACCGTGCCATGCGACAGAAAGGCATATCCTGTGTCAAACACGATGAGATCCGCTGCCACAATAAGCGCTTGAAAGAGAGCCAGGGCTGCTCGGGATGTTAAACTTTCCTGCTATGTCAGTCCGTACAATCAGATGCCTCCCCGTGATCCTTATCTGCTTGTTGGCTTCAACTTCGTTTGCCCAGGATTGGAAAGTTTACCCCCATACACCCGAAGGAAGCCTGATTTCATTTCCGGCAGATGAAGGCCGGCACCCGGCCGAATCCATTGAATGGTGGTATATGGCAGGTCATCTGGAAGGTCAAAGCTCCGGGACTTCATACAGCTTTATGCTGACCTACTTCTACTATCCAGGCGATGCCCAAGGCATAAGCTTTGATGGATTCCGCATCCTGAACCTGTCCAACGACGATAGCGGGGAGTTTCATACCGAAACCATGCCCGTGCGAAGCTACAGGGATCTGGCCGGCGATCACCTCCACCTGGATGTACTTCTGTTTAACCTGGTTGAAGAACATTGGATCCACAGGGAGGAGCCAGCCGGAACCCTGGTTCCCTTCGAATATGAGGTGTCGGCTTCTGCTGAACATGGAGGACTCGATCTGAGCACCGTGTTGCAAAAAAGACCCTTAATTCCGGGCGACGACGGACTCTTCGATCAGGGAGCAAGCTCCTACACCTATTATTACTCTCTGACATCAAACAGTGTAAGTGGCTCAATTAATTTTGATGGGACGATTGAGGATGTAAGCGGATCGGCCTGGATAGACAGGCAGTACGGAAGCTTCAATCCCAATTTCAAGGAGAAGTACGAATGGTTTTTTCTTCAGCTCTCCAACGGGATGGACCTGAATATCTGGAACCTGTTCACTCCTGAGAATCTTCTGCCCGAGCATGAAGCATACAGACATCTCTCAGTGTATGTGGATGAGAACAACCAGTATACGGAGCATGATTTTAGCCTGGAACGCCTGTCCTATACCTGTCTCCCGGGTTCAGGATCTTGTTACGCCCAGCAGTGGAGACTCAGCTCAGATTTAAATCAACTGGACCTGGTGATCACCACCCTGCACCACAATTCAGAAGTGCCCCTCCCCTTTACTTTTTTTGAAGGAGCTGTTTCAGTTTCAGGAACAGTGAATGGTTCTTCAGTTAGCGGCAAGGGCTTTGCCGAACTATTGAAGAGCTATGCGGCACCCCAACTAAGCATAGTCAGCCCAAAAAAACAGTGGAACAATACTATTCCCATTGTCTGGACCGTAGAAGATCCTGACCAGGGCCGCTCCCTGCAGTTTGACCTGGAATACAGCAGCGATCAGGGAGCGACCTGGCTCCCTGTGGCTGTTGAGTTAAGCGATACTTTCTACCTTTGGAATGATACGCCCCTTTTACAGGGTGACAGCTGCCTTTTCAAGCTAAGTGGATATAGCGCCGATCATACCCTGGAGAGTTTCTTTGAGAACCCGGTGCATACCCGGTATGAAGAGGAGTATACTGCGGTGGTCCGGGACCTGGAATCTTCCTTCCGGATCTATCCAAATCCGGCTCTTAACTCTTTGAAGATCCAATGGGTATCCGGACAGTCAGATGCAGGGGACAAGCCCTATCAAATCATTGATTTTCAGGGAAGACTGCTTGGCTCAGGATATGTATCTGAAGGAGAAATTGACGTGAGCATGTTGTCCGGAGGCATATACATGTTCATCCTGAAGACTGACTATGGCTCTGTCAGTCAGGTGTTTATTATACAATAAGGGCCTGGATATTAATCCGGATATACTTCCAATTCCTCCAGGGAGCCTTCATTACTCCCTTTCTCTAAAGGGTCCGGCACGAATTTGCTGTTTCTGGAATCATACTCAGGAACAATGGCTTGCAATTTTCTTACCAGTTCCTCTTCCGAAAGTCTTTCGCAAGATCGCAATAAAGAGACAGTCTTGGCCAGGGTAGCTTCGTGATCAAAATCAGCAACCTCGGCTATCTTGACTTTGGCATTGTAAGTGGGAATTGTCTTTTCCTGGTCGGTAAGCAATTCCTCATATAGTTTTTCGCCCGGACGCAAGCCAGAAAATTCAATCTTAATCTCCTTATCAGGTTCAAAACCGGACAACTTAATCATCTGTCGGGCCAGGTCCACAATCTTTACAGGTTCACCCATATCGAAGACGAAAATTTCTCCTCCCGATCCCATGAAACCTGCCTCCAGAACCAGCTGACAAGCTTCGGGAATGGTCATGAAGTAGCGTGTGATATCAGGATGAGTTACCGTCACAGGTCCACCCTCCTCAATCTGCCTTCTGAAAATGGGAATCACCGAACCGTTTGAACCCAGCACGTTTCCAAAGCGGGTAATAACAAACTGGGTTTTGTTCCCATCAAGACTTGATCGGGAACGAAGGATCTGCTCACAGGTACGTTTGGAGGCACCCATAACATTGGTCGGATTCACAGCCTTATCGGTTGAAACCATGACGAATTTTTCCACTCCGTATTTCACCGCCAGGTTGGTCATGATGGTTGTTCCCCCCACATTGACCCTGACCGCTTCATAGGGATTCTGCTCCATCAAGGGAACATGCTTATAAGCAGCCGCATGGAACACAAAATCGGGTTTATAATCTCTGAATACCCCTTCCATCCTGGCCTGGTCAGTCACATCTCCAAGAATGGTCCTTACGGGGGCATGGGCAAAATGTTCCAGGAGTTCACTCTCCAGGTTAAACATGGGGGTCTCTGCGTTATCGATCAACACCAGTTTCCCCACATTAAATCGGGTAAGCTGACGGACAATTTCCGAGCCAATGGATCCAGCAGCTCCTGTCACCAGAATAGTCCGGTCGCGCAAACCGTCCGCAATTCTTTTCATATTGAGCTGGATAGGCTCCCTGCTGAGCAGATCCTGGACCTTGATCTTCTTCAGTTGCTTTACTTCGAAGCTACCGTTGAGCCAGTCTGAAACAACGGGGATCTGTAGAACTTCCAATCCCAGGTCCACAGCAGATCTGTATATATCGCTCTTTTTTGAGGGGGTAATATCGTTGATGGCAAAGATCATGGTCTTCACTTTGTTCTTTTCCAGAAAACTGCTGGTCAGTTTTTCCGGGTTGAATACAGGTATGCCATTCAGAATCTTGCGTTGTAACTTCTTATTGGCATCAAGAAAGGCTACGATATTATAATCATTTTCCGTATCGCTGCTGATAACCCTCTTAACCACGACCCCCATGGCCCCTGCACCGTAAATGACTACATTCTTTTTATTGGCCGGCTTGATGGAAACCATCTCATAAAACATTTTCACCGATATTCTGGAGATAAACAGAAAAGCGTTGATGGTTACGTAGTGAATGACCAAAACGGACCCGGGTATATTAAATACTTCCTTCCAGTTTGAAATAGTTCCGGCAAAGGTGAAAATCATTAACACAATCAAGGCCGACGTGGTAGCCAGCAGGACATTAAAAATATCCCTGATTGTAGTATGCCGGATCAGACCTGCAAAGGATCTGAAGAGAAGTTCAAATCCACAATAGACAGCAATAACCAGCAATGATTGTTTTAAGGCAATCTCCAGGATGGGGGGACCCACGATAAAGTTAAACCTTAAAAAGTATGCGAAGATGAATGTCAGGAAGACTGCACCAGCGTCGAAAGCAAAGACCATCCAACGGGGTAAGGAATGCTTTCTGAAGAATGCCCTGGCCCGCTGGCTCAGTAAATTAAAAAAGTCTAAATACAATGCTTTCATTAATACTGTTTGTTGTTGATCGTCTCCATGACCGTTCATGCCTTTCTCAATATCGAGAACTGCAATTCGAAGTTATGAAATTCAGCTCCTAAAAAGACAAGCTTTAAGCCCTATTTGACCAACATGGGAATGTGTGTGATTTGTATAAGGATGTGAGGTTTAAAAAGGGCTTGACTGCATGACTCGCTCTCGATTGAATTAATAATCCTTCACATAAAAAAAACATTCATTGACTTCAAAAAACAGGGGTCTTATCAAAAATGAGAAGGAAATCAAAGAAGTTAAAAACAATTGCCTGTTAATAACTTAGGTGCTTCTGTTGTTAATAAAAAATCCGGCGAGGGAAGAAATACCCTCACCGGATTTGTTCAAGATTTGGCTTTGAACTTAGGTCTGAAACTAACCTACTTGTTCCCTACTATTATCTTACGTGTTTCCGATATGCTCTCTCCATGAATTCTCAGAATGTACATTCCCTTTGAAAATTCACTAAGGTCTATGGTATTTCCGTGAACTGTATGTTCTGAATGTACCAGCACACCCGAATTGGAGAAGATCTCAAGAAGGAGTTCCGCATTTTCAGGATTGTCCACTTCCACAGTAAGGCGATCAACTGCAGGAACCGGATATACCTTGAACATGAGATTCTCACTATCATCCCCAATTGAGGTCTCCCAAACGTTGTCGACCGTCACAGTGATTTGCTGAGTTAATGTACCTCCATTTCCATCATCGGATTGAAGCAAGAGAGAGAAAGAGTTCTGCAATTCGTGGTCCAACTCTGCATTCACCCTCAATTCATCTCCTACGATTTCGAAGAACAAATTGTCAGCATCCTCGTCTCCTCCTTCAAAAACGAATGTATAGGTATGCGTATCACCGATATCAGCATCGGTAGAGCTTAAGAGTCCCACAACTGTTCCCATCGCTACATTCTCTTCGACGGAACTGTTCGACAGACTAATTAAAGACGGAGCATCGTTGATGGGATTGACCGTAAATGTATAGACTTCAAAATCAAAGAGTTCATCGGTTCCATCGTCGGTAACCGTAACAGTGATCTGTGTACTTCCGTTCCAGTCAGCATCAGGTACCAGGTCATAGGTGCTGCCAGTGATATTGCCAATCAGGTTCGCAACGCTAACACCGGGTTCACTGGAAACCACTGCAATGTTATGGTTATCGTCCGGATCCAGATCGCTAAATTCCACAGCAAGTCCAATAACAGAATTGTCCTCATCCACACTCTGGTCACCAATCTCGACCAGCACAGGTGGATCGTTGACGGCTCCGACTGTGAGTGCATAAATCTCAGTGTCGGAAATTCCGCCTGTTATATTTTCTGTGACCGAAACTGTAATCTGTGCGGTTCCGGCCCATTCTGCCGCAGGCACCAGATCATAGGTACTACCACTGGTATTTCCTGTGGGACCTACTACAGTAACATTAGGCTCCAGAGAAACCACTGAAATAATATGCGTATCTGCATCCGGATCGACAAAGTCTACAGACAGTCCCGTAAGAGGGGTGTCCTCAATAGTGACCTGGTCACCGATCTCGGTGATTACAGGTGGATCGTTGATGGGATCCACTGTCAATATATAGGTCTCAACATCATCCATGGCAGGTGTTCCATTGTCGGTGACAGTTACGGTGATCGTTGCAGTTCCGTGCCAGTCGTCTGCAGGTACCAGATCATAGGTAGAGCCACTGGTATTTCCTGTGGGACCTGTTACACTAACATTGGCATCCCCTACCACTGTAATGGTATGTGTATCCGAGCCTTCGGTATCGGTAAAGGTCACCGTACGGGTAAGATCAGTGTCCTCATCGGTGCTCTGGTCACCGATTTCGGCGATTACAGGTGCATCGTTGACGGCAACCACGGTAAGTGTATAGATCTCTATATCCGAGAGTGGACTTGGATTTGTACCATTATCAGTTACTGTCACCGTAATCTGAGCAGTTCCGGACCAGTTATCCGCCGGTACCAGATCATAGGTAGAGCTACTGGTATTTCCGGTAGGACCTGTTACAGTGACGTTGGCATTTCCAGAGACAACAGTAATGGTATGTGTATCAAGGGCATCCGCATCGGTAAAGGTCACGGTGCGGGTAAGATCAATGTCCTCATTGGTGCTCTGGTCCAGGATCTCTGTAAGTACAGGTGCATCGTTGACATTCTGTACAGTAAATGTAACGTCAATAGTATTGAATTCAGTGTCAGGATTGGTGACCGTAAAGGTAATAAGTTCCGATCCGTACCAGTCCGCATTAGGAATGGCAACCGTGGCCACACGTGTCAGATCATCAATGGTAACTACCAATTCAGAACTTCCACTTGAGGTCCAGACCAATTCATCATCATCATATTGGTAATCCACTACATAATCATCCAGAGTAATAGGATCGAATGTGGAACCCTCCTGAATGGTCTGATCGGATATTGGAGAAACCACAAGAGAGGTAACAGTGAGGGTATTGGAAGTGTAGGTGTTTCCATATTCGGTCTGGGAGAAGGGTACAACTTCCACATACCATTCATCTCCGCCACTTGTTTCCTCAGCCGCCATGCCAGTATTTCCGTTAGTGTACAGAGAGCTGATCTGCTCCGGAGACAATGCCCGATCATAAAGCCTGGCGTCATCAATACTTCCCTGAAAACCATAAGTCCAGTTCAGGGCTCCGATCAGGACTGTGTCATCTACTACAGAGGTGAAGGTTTCCGTGGCCCTGTCAACTTCTGCTCCATTTATATATAAGATCATCTCACCAGTCTCGTAATCGAAGGTCACCGCCACAAAACTCCATGGACCCGAAGTAATTGCTGCCTGAACGGTGGAAACTCCGTTACTATGGCCCGCACCCAGGGTTCCGTCCGCATTTACCTTAAATGTATGGTTGTTGTCAGCGTGAATAACTGAACTCATGATATTTCTGAAACCGCTTCCACTCTCATTGATCCAGGCTGACTTTGTGTAGTCTGAATTCAAAGGAAAAATAGTCCCTGCATATAGATAGTCGTCGCCATCAAAGGTAAATGCTCCAGTCCCGTTATGTCCGCCAGTTGCATCCCAGGTCGGATGCAGATCCCGGTCTGAATCGCGTGAAGGATGATTATCATTCCCTGAGAAATCACGTAAGGCAGTAATAGTTCCACCCTCAAAAGGCAAATACAGCAGGCTCTCAGGCGTTCCGTTTTGATACCATGTGGTAACGGTTTCAACCACTCCTCCTGCCTCTGTATAGGCTAAAATAAGGTCGTCGGTTGTCAGAACATCAGGAGAAGTCGCGCTCAAGGTTAACCCGTTGATCTGAGGTATAATAATATTGATGATATTGGACTCGTAAGTTGCCCCAACCTCTGTTGCTGAGAAAGGCGTAACATCAACAGCCCAACCATCCAGGCCGTCAGTCTCCTGAGCAAGGAGCAGATTGTTAGTCGTATAGAGGGACATAATTTGCTCGGGCGATAAAGCACGATTGAATACTTTGGGCTCATCCATCCTTCCTTTCCAACCCCACTGCTCGTCCCTTGCACCTATATGAACAGATGTCCCCGGTATTGATCTTAATTCCTGTGGAACAATTCCCCAGTCCACTTCTACCCCGTCCTTATACAGTATCATTTCACCGGTCGAAAAATCGAAGCTAACTGCCACAAAATACCAGGTATCCTCAACCAGTTTTACGTCATCCTCAACAATGGCAAAGCCAAAACTATGTCCTGCATTCAGGATGGAGTCCGGATCTACTTTGAAATGATGGTCGGTGGCACCATTAGTTGTTGAACTGATAATGTTTCTGAAATCATCTCCGGTCATATATATCCAGGCTGTTTTTGTGTAGTCCGAATTTATACCAATAGCATTGTCAACAATTAAAAAATCACCGCCATCAAAGATCATTCCTCCACTCCCGTTATGTCCCCCGGTTGCATCCCATGTGGGCACCTGGTCCGGAAATCCGGAAAGGTAGGCATCATTATGGCGCCCCGAGAAATCAAGCAATGCATTTGTAGCACCAGCTTCAAAAGGCAGATAAACTGAGTTTATATACGTTCCGTCGTTCCACCAGGCTGTAGCTGTCTCAACCGCATTTGAACTGGTAAAGGTGGCTGTCAGGTCGTCATCACTCAGGTTTCCAGGTGAAGACGCAGCCAGTGTTAAACCGCTGATCGTGGGCGTCTGAGCTATAAGCTGTGTACCCAACATAAGTACAACAACCAGGCTTAACAGGCTCAGTCCATACTTTCCGGAACAGACATTCCGAATTAAGGAAAAGGATCTTGTCGTAGATTTCTTTGAATTCATGGCGTTTTTAATTTATCAATTAATTGTTGGTTTCGATTGCGCTTAAATGAAGAACTCCTTATCACCGACCCACATATTGTGTGCGGCAATCTTGAGCAAGGTAATAAATCATCCCCTCGTCCATCTTCCAGAGCATCCATGTTTGACAAACTGTACAAAAAAAGGGGATATGCATGGAAAAGAAAGGAACTAATACAGTGACAGGAAGTAAACTTGCTTCACCTGTAATTTGTGGACTTTTACCCTTATCCAATGTCCGTTGGGTGAAAGAAATGAAGTGTTGGTCAAAAGTGATGGTAAATTTTGATTCCTGATGCACCTAAAATACAGGTGGATTGATCTACACTTACGAGGGCATAAATGCCTTTAAGAAATCAATGATCTCATCTGTGTAGATGCTTGCAGCTTCCCGCATCAGATGTTCCGTGTCGAAGAAATAATTTTGATCCCTGTAGATGGGATTCTCTGTATTGTAATGGTGACAATGCACATTATCGCCACTTAATTCCCTGATTCTGTTCTCAAAAGATTGGCTTGGTATCTGGTAATTCGGAGGAAAGGTAATCACCAGCTCCACCCCGTGGGCCTCACAGGTCTGAACCATGCTCTGGAACGCTGCCACCTTCTCCGGAAGTTCCTTTTCCCGGGGATAGGGTTTTTCCTTTGTGGGGAATTCCCAATCAATGCCTTTGTCCTGCCAGGTAATGGGCATGGAACCGCAGGCCATAATGGTATCTAAGGGTGTAGGCATCTTTTGCCTGAGATCAAAATTGTATTTGTTCAATCTCTGCAACACAATAATACCGGCCAGTTCACTATCCAGGTATCCCCTCTGAGCCATTTCTTTCCAGATATATGAGTGCCGGACCAGGGGATAAAGACGGTCTCTTCGGAACAGTATTCTGTCTCCCCCGTCCATGAAAGCATTGTTGTCGTCCACCATCAAAATCAGGATCTTGGGAGGCTCATTGAACTTAAGCAGGGTCTTAAGGATGAATTCATGAAATTCCATGCTCGATCCGGGATAGCAAAGATTGTAAGCTGAAAGACCTGTTTCCTCTTCTATCTGACTGGCTATGATATCTCTGCTCCCTCTGGAAGAACCAATTATCACAAGCTCTTTATTAATCTGTCCTTCTATCAGATATTCAAGACGCTTATCCACTTCGGTCTCAGCGGATCGATTGGCCACCAGGATAAATAATTTGTCATAAGCCAGAAAGACCAGCAAAAACAAGAGCAATTTAAGTGCAAGTCTCTTCATTAGAATTGAAAGTATATGAATTCCTGAACATCGTTATTAAACACAATCACAATGGTGATCAGAAAAACATAGAGACCCCATCTGATCACCCTGCTCATGTTACTCTTCCCGTACCACCACGCTTCTATGCTGTCATGCAGGCTAACAAAGTCGTTTTTAAGAAACTCAAACAGCAAAATGGCAAATGCGAAAAATATGGACAGAAAGAAAATTGCATCGCTCATACCACCGGGGGTAAAACCATTGCTTACCGACAAATTAGAGAAAAAACCAATAACGGATTGGATGTTGGGCGCAAAGAAAAAGGTCAGAGATACTGCATAAAAAACATAGGTGAAAATCCGCCCCATCCAGGTCCGGAGTCCCCCGGGAAGTTTGGAGAAGAACCTGACACGAAACCTTTTGGTCGAAAATTCATAGAAAACCGCCAGGGCCTGCAACAGGCCCAACAGCATAAAGGTCCATCCCGCTCCATGCCAGATACCAAATAAGACCCAGGTCAGGAACAAAGCATAGGTGGTGGCATTTTTACTCCATTTTCTCATTCTGAAAAAGGTCCGCATGAACACATAATCATGAAACCAGGAGGAGAGAGAAATATGAAAGCGC
>Ga0316191_10001637_pt1 | contig 15914 bp, 10 predicted proteins | sample Eddworburr2cm_MG_FD_204928 | JGI IMG/M metagenome (GOLD analysis project Ga0316191, IMG submission 204928) | Coastal sediment microbial communities from Maine, United States - Eddy worm burrow 2 cm | ecosystem: Environmental > Aquatic > Marine > Coastal > Sediment | place: USA: Maine...
CGGTAAAGCGGAGCACGTCAGCGACAGACCGTTTGCAGTACCCGCAATTGTAGTCGAAGAACTCGACCAGGGTAACATTGCCATCCGGATTGCCAACAACGACATCATCTTCATTGTGGAACAGTTGTTTGGCATTACTGGCAATGGCTTCACGAGCCAGCTTTTCCTGCTGCGCGCGTTCAGCGCTCTGCAGTTTCTCGATCATTTCGTTGATAATGGATGGGTTTTCCAGCAGGTACTCGCGGATAACATTGTGCATCTCATTGATTTGCGTCTTCGAGAATGTCTCCTGAGCAGACACCTGCTGAGGCAACAGGGCACTGCTGGCAGCAAGCGCAAGCACTACAAGGCTGGCTGTGAATTTGGCGCGCATTACATGGAACTCCTTTTTCACCCGAAACGGGCGGGCGTGTTTGATGGACTGCTTATAGCCATTCTGTTGGCAAATTCACCTTCAACTTTTCTTTTTTTCCAAAGCGTTGAGTATGTCGCTTGCCCTGATCCAGACTGTGGAACCGGATTTTGCCCGGCGTTTGGCACCTTCAGCCTTGATTTTGGCGAGTTTTTTGTCACCCCTCAGCATGGCGCTTTCCGCCGTCGACAGTTCGGCACGGGCATAGTCCCCCAAAATGCCGTACGAGCGCGCTTTGAGCAGATGCAGGGTGCCTGATTCTCCTTCAAACCTCTGCGCTTTCGATAACACCGACAGAGCAGAGCGGGCAGCCTGTTTTGTGTCTGCAGCAAGCAGTGCCTGTGCCAGCAGAATGCCGATCAGTCCGCTGTTGGGATATAGTTTCAACGCCTGCTGCAAAGGCGCGATAGCATCTGCCGGATTGCCTTTCTCCAGCAGTGCCTGTCCTTTGAGTTCCCAGAAATAGGGGTTTTTGGGTATGCGCGCGATCAACCTGTCGATCGCCGGAATGGCGGTTGGCAGATCTCCCAGCCGGTAGGCTGCGATGGCGCGTGCATACTGGGCCGGTATGGACGTGTTTGATGCCGGATATGCCGAATGGACGGACTGGGCCGTGCGGGTAAAGCCCGCCAGCTTTGCCTTTGCCATATTGTGGCGGAATACCAGATAATCCTTGTCGGTTTTGTTGAAGTGCCTGGATGCCCGTACCCGATTCTCCAGCACCCGGATACGCTGCAACGGGAAGGGGTGGGTCACGGCATAAGGGTCAACGAATTGCAGCGACGCAATGGACTGGCTGTATAATTTTTGAAACAGTTCGAGCATCCCGCGGCCCGACTGACCCGAGGCATCAAGATAACGCAGCGCACCTTCATCGGCAGCCGCCTCCTGCGCGCGCACATAGGTCAGCAAATTGCGCTTGGCAAACTCCTGACCGCTCAGAACCAGCGCGCCGGTTGTTCCCCGGCCGGTTCCCGCACCTCCCTTCGCCGCACCAATGGCCGCTGCTGCCCCCAGCAGGGTGCCGATGATGGCCTGGGTGGATGCGCGGTCAATCTGCACCCCGAGCCTGGCCAGATGACCACCGGCTACGTGGGCCGTCTCGTGCGCCAGTACACCGATAATTTCGTTCGGCGTGGCTGTCTGTTCGATCAGACCGGTATGAATGAAAATGCGCTGCCCGCCCGCGACGAAAGCGTTGATTCGGCTGTCATCGATGAGGTAGATGTTTACGGTTTTCGGAGGAATGCCGGCCACCTTGAAAATCGGCTTGAGATACCGCCGCATCAATTCTTCAATTTCCGCGTCACGGATCAACCGCGGATTGTTGCCGCGTTGTTGCGCAAATGCGGGCAGACCGGCCTGAGCCAACAGGGCGGCAGACAGTACGAGTGTGCCGATCTTGCGCAAGGTTTTCTGCATCAGCTTGTTAATCATGTCCTTTTTGCACAGCGTCCTGCATTGCCGCCGCCGCACGGCAACGCGTTTTTGAGTCCGACGGAGTTGTATTGAACATTAAGGCAAAAGCATGGGGGATGCGATGAGTTGCGGGGTCACAGAGGCGTGATGGCAAAGGAATTGTTCTGCCATCTGCCGGTTTGCATGCACCAGCGCATCTGATAGGTAGGGGCGGATTTCCACTCCGTTCTTGAACCATCGATTCCAGGTGCCATGTCCCCATCGCCATCAAGCCGCGCTGCCTTTGTAAAACCGTTCATTGTCATGGACATGTTTCGCGAGGCCAATGCACTCGCAGCCGGCGGTCACGACGTTGTGCATATGTCGGCAGGTCAGCCCGCCGGTGGTCCGCCGGAAAAGGTTGTTGATGCGGCACGCGAAGCGCTCAACGGTGCCTATATGGGCTATACGGATTCCTTGGGACTACCGGCCTTGCGCGAGCGCATCGCGCGGCATTATCACGAAGCCTACGGTATTGCAGTCGACCCTGGCAGGGTGGTCGTCACAACCGGTTCATCAGGTTCATTCGTACTGAGTTTTCTCGCCTGTTTTGATCATGGCGACAAGGTTGGGCTCACCGTGCCGGGCTATCCGGCCTATTCCAATATTCTTTCGGCGCTCGGCATCAACGTCACACACATAGAGGTTGACGGCAGAAACCGCTGGGCACCGACGCCAGACCAGATCTCGATGGCCTGTGAAAACGGATTGTCCGGCCTGTTGCTGGCAAGCCCTGCGAACCCCACCGGTACAATGATCACGCCGGATACCCTGGCGGCCATTTCGCAGACTTGCGCGCGCAAGGACATCTGGTTCATCTCCGATGAACTGTACCATGGTCTCAACTATGAAATGCCGCAGGCGACCGCACTGGCCAGCAATGCCGACGCCATCGTGATCAATTCATTTTCGAAATATTACTGCATGACGGGATGGCGCATCGGCTGGATGATCGTGCCGGAATGTCTGGTTCGCCTGGTGGAATGCCTGGCCCAGAGCCTGTTCATATCGCCACCGACCCTGTCGCAATACGCAGCCATGGCAGCGTTTGACGCATCCGAGGAACTGGAGCAGCGCAAGGCCCAATATCGTGAAAACCGTGATTTCCTGTTGCGCGAACTACCTGGTCTGGGCCTTGGAAACCTGTCGCCGGCAGATGGTGCGTTCTATCTTTATGCCGATGTCGCCAGCCTGACCAATGACAGCTTCGCCTTCGCCCAGGCCATGCTGAAAGAAGCACACGTTGCCGTATCTCCGGGCGCCGATTTTGACGCTGATCGCGGCAATCGGTTCGTGCGCCTGTCGTTTGCCGGGTCCATGGAGCATATGGAAAAGGCCGTCGAGCGGTTGTCGCGCTGGCTGCCAAGAGCTGGATAGGACCGCTCAATGACGTCAGCAGCCATTGCCGGCTTTCTGCTCGGCGCGACCCTCATTATCGCCATTGGTGCGCAAAATGCCTTCATTCTGCGGCAGGGCCTCAAGCGCGAGCATGTATTTGTTTTGTGCTTTATTTGCGCGTTGGCTGACGCGGTGCTGATCGCTGCCGGTGTGGCTGGTCTTGGTACGTTGATCAAGCAGGCACCGGTTTTGCTGAACTTCATCACTGCAGGTGGCGCTGCGTTTCTGTTTGTCTACGGGGCTTTGGCGTTCAGACGTGCCGTGTCGCCAGACAGGTTGACGGCAGGCGATGGAGGTCCGCTATCCCTGAAGGCGGCAATTGTCACTGTGCTTACCTTCACGCTTCTCAATCCGCACGTCTATCTGGATACGGTGGTCCTGCTGGGCGGACTCTCGGCGCGCTACGATGGCGCCGCCAGGATTGCCTATGCAGCCGGCGCATGCATCGCATCGTTTGTGTGGTTTTTCTCCCTGGGCTATGGCGCGCGTATGCTGTCACCATTGTTCGCGCGTCCATCCAGCTGGCGGATACTGGACACCATAATCGGGGTCATCATGTGGGCGCTGGCGGCACGGCTGTTGTTGGAACTGTTTTAGGTCACCTCTTGCTCGCAAAGCCGGTCTACAAGCCCTAGGTGGGAAATGATCTACTCAAGTCTGGTGACGATGTTTGAACCGTCCTCCAGCAATTGTGCGCCCGACATGAAAATGTCCTTGCCGATCCAGTCCTTCTCGAGTTGGCTACGCCATTGCGCGTCCATGGGTGAGTTGACGAAGTATTTGTTGAAGAAACGCCGCGTGAGAGCCTCGCGTTCAAACGAAAACCCTTTCGCCTCACTGCCGTCATCAAAGTAGCGCTTGGGCTCGTGGAACATGAAACGGGCAGCCGGCGCTGCAATGCGGTTATCACCCTGCAGGAAAATCGGGACGCACATCGACATGCAGATTGCTGTGGATGCCACATAGGTGTCGAGCCGGTGGGTGTGTTTGATGCGTTGCAGTAATTCGATGACATCGCCACCCTCGCGCAATGACCCGCCCGGCGAATTGAGCTGCAGCAAAATTCGCTCCGACCTGCTGCGCCATTTGTCAAATGCCTGCGCCAGCAACGTGTGCATGGGCAGTTCAACCCGCCCGGTCCACGCTACAATGAGGGTCTTGCCGCGCAAGCTTGCTGCAAGCTGCCCGGTGTCAGCATGTTTTTGTTGGTAAAGCCGCCAGCCCATCACAACCGCGACCATGATCATTCCGAAAAGAAGAAGGCGGTTTGTGTTCATTCAAACCGCCTTTCTTCCAGGTTTCGCAATGTTAGCGTTTACCCCACCAACCGGCTTTTTTTGGTGCTGATGCAGCATCAACCGTTGGCTCGGGAGGTGTCCATTTCGGAGGTAAAGGTTCGCTCACCGCCGATTCGGCTGGTGCAGCGCTGCCATTTGAGCTTTCGCTTTCATCCGGCGCTTCGGTTTCCACAGCCTTGGCCTTTTTGACGGCACGCTTGCGCGGCTTTCTGGCAGGTTTGGCATCCTGCGAGACTTCAGCTTCAGATTCTGCGGGAACCTCGCTTGCTGCTTCTGCTGTGTCTTCAGGGCTGTCAGCCTTGGCTTTCTTGGCTGCCTTGCGTGGGCTGCGCTTTCGGGCCTTTGGCTTTTCGTCTGCCTCTGCACTCGCCTCTATGTCGGGTTCAACCGCAGCTTGCTCGGCTTCTGTGTCTTCAGGCTCTGCTGCTGCCACGACTTCATCAGCGCCTGTACCTTCGGCAGCGCTCTTGCCGCGTCCGCCCCGCGAGCGCCGGCGGCGCTTCTTGGGCTTGTCTTCGTCACCTGCATCGCTGTCACCAGTAGCGGAGTCAGCCTGTACAGTAGTGCTCTCGTCTGTCGCGCTATCCCGCGTTGCATCACCGGTTGCCTGTGCGGCTTCGGCAGACACCCCGTCTTCGCTGGAGACTTCGCCATCACGCTCTTCGCGCTGCTTGCGGCCTCCACGGCGTCCGCGGCGGCGGCGGCGTTTCTTGCGGGGTTCGCCGTTTTCGTCCAGTTGAACCTCGTTGTTTTTGTCGCTGTCAACTTCGCTGCTTCTGTCGCTGTCAGTGTCTTCTTCAGTTATGTCATCGTCTTCGGATTCGGTTGGTTCGTCGTTGGCTTCCATCCCGTGACCCATCGCGACAGCGGTATCTGATGATGTGAGACGCGGGGTCGGGCCTTTGCGGTCCGGCTTGCGTTCTATAACGCTGTCGGCAAGGGCGCGTTCGGCGTCCGGCAGGATGTAGATCGAAATGCCGTAATTCTCTTCGAGTGAAAGCAGATGGTCGCGTTTTTCATTGAAGATATAGAACGCGACTTCCGGGTGCACGCGTACATCCAGGCTTTCGGGTTTGCGTGACAGAAGATGCTCCTCGAGGCCGCGCAATACCGACAATGCGCAACTTGAGACACCGCGGATGACGCCCGTGCCTTCGCAGTGCGGACACTGCATGGTGGAGCTTTCCATCATGCCTTGACGCAACCTTTGCCGGGACATTTCCAGCAGGCCGAAATGTGAAATTCGACCAACCTGTATGCGTGCCCGGTCGTTCTTCAGAGCATCCTTGAGCTTGCGTTCGACCGCTCGATTATTGCGGTTTTCTTCCATATCGATAAAGTCGATAACGATAAGTCCGGCAAGATCGCGAAGCCGCAGCTGCCTGGAAATCTCCACGGCAGCCTCAAGGTTGGTTTTCAGCGCGGTGTCTTCGATATTGTGCTCGCGGGTCGCCTTTCCGGAGTTGATATCGATCGATACAAGAGCTTCGGTCTGGTTCATCACGATATAGCCGCCGGACGGCAGGGTGACGTTTGGCGTGAACAGTCCGTCAAGCTGGCTTTCAACCTGATGACGGGTGAACAGTTGGCGAGTATCCTTGTAAAGCTTCACATTGCGCGCATGGCTTGGCATGAGCATCTTCATGAAGTCCTTGGCTTCCCGGAAGCCTTCCTCGCCTTCCACGACAACTTCATCGATGTCTTTTGAATAGAGATCGCGAATTGACCGCTTGATGAGGTTACCTTCCTCGTAGACCAGCGTAGGTGCCGCCGATTTCAAAGTCAGTTCACGCACTGATTCCCACATGCGCAGCAGGTAGTCATAGTCGCGGCGAATCTCGGTTTTGGTTCGCTGCGCACCTGCGGTTCGCACGATAAGGCCCATACCGGTGGGCACTTCAACTTCCCGGATTACATCTTTCAGGCGACGACGATCGCTGGCATCAGTAATCTTGCGTGAAATGCCACCACCACGCGCAGTGTTGGGCATCAAGACACAATAGCGCCCGGCCAGAGACAGGTAAGTGGTCAACGCAGCGCCCTTGTTGCCGCGCTCTTCCTTGACAACCTGGATCAACAGGACCTGACGGCGCTTGATGACTTCCTGAATTTTATAGTTCTTGCGCGGTGCCCGTTTGCGAGGCTTTGCCGCAGCAACATCTGCATCACCATCATCATCTGCGACGGAAACGACACTGTCGTCATCCGCATCTGCAGTTGAGTCTATGTCATTGTCTTCGCCGTCACTATCACTGTCGTCATCTTCATCATCGGCAGTGGCCTGGCTGGTAGCAGGCTCGTCCGCGTCGACGTCGGTTGCTGCAGCGTCTGTCGCGTCTGATCCGGCAGTGTCACTGTCGGCGTCTTCCGACCCGTTTTCACCTTGATCTGCATCACCGTCAGCCGTTTCGCCGTCTACCGGTTCGCTTGCAACCTTGTCGTCCTTGGAGCGTGCAGACCGCGACCGGCGCCGGCGCGGTTTGGTTTTTTCCGGTTCGGATTCTTCTTCCTCTTGCGCCAGACGGGCATCTTCTGCATCTGCTTCAAGCAGTGCCTGCCGGTCAGCGACCGGGATCTGGTAGTAGTCGGGATGGATCTCGCTAAATGCCAGGAAACCATGCCGATTGCCGCCATAGTCAACGAAGGCGGCCTGTAGCGACGGTTCAACACGCGTAACTTTGGCGAGATAGATATTACCCTTTAGAGGGCGGCGAGATGCGGATTCGTAATCGAATTCCTCGATACGGTTTCCGCGGACAACGCAAACCCTGGTCTCTTCCGGGTGCGCTGCATCGATAAGCATTTTACTGGCCATACTGGCAAATCCTTGCCGTACAAGTTGGCACAAGTTCGGACAGGCGGCGCTCCGGGTGGCGCACCTGTGCGATTGCGATCAATTGTACGGGAGTAATCAGGACGGGCGCGCCTGCTGCCTGTTAGGCACAAAACAACCGGGGATTCACTGCTGAAAAGCAGGAACCGGCCGGTTTTTTTGTTTGCCGCGCTCATTCTTTGTTTCCACATATGTTCGCGCCTCAATCGGGGCGCTGAACGGTTCACTAAACCGCTGCAGGGTTTGGGTCACGCACTGGGCAATTGCCCATCGAACCTGTCACCCTGTGCGGTGACACTCGCAGTTCTACAAAGTGGCTTTCTCCAGCCCGGACTTCGCGAACGCTAAGAAATTTCAGGTCCTGTCTGCGCGTGATGCTGCTCTGCAGCACCGTGAAACCACGCTTCGGGATCAGCCCCGCTTTTATCACGTCTTATAGGTTACGCAATAGCGCGTTTTAAATTTTCCGTTAGGGCAGGGTTTTGCATGTGCTGAATTGATGGGGCGACTTTCGACCCACGTCTCCAATTGTCACTACCCCCTGGTGCAATCCGCGACGTTTTTATCATCCGACCGGGAGTATGATGGGGCCCCCTAAACGAATGGTTAACCACAGTATAGCTAGAGTCCGTCGAAATGAATCTCGAGACGGGGAAAAGCAAGTTCGTGGCTCGCTTGGCGCTACATTTGATCAAGGCTTTGCTGAAACGGCGGGCCGCGGCTTGCATTGCCGTGGTTGTTCTCGCCGCACTTCACATTGCCGTGTATCCGGTTCCTGCAAGGGCAACCCCGCCATTGGCCAGCGTTTCCGAGGCACGAATCGCAGGTGATGAAGCAAGAACCCGCTTTGTGGCAGACCTCGACAGGCCGGTGAGTTATTCCGTCTATGTGATCGACAATCCCTATCGGGTAGTGGTGGACCTGCCGGATGTGCGCTTCAACATGCCTCCCGAAACCGGTGATGAGGGCAAGGGCCTGATCAAGACCTATCGGTTCGGCCAGCTTGCACCGGGCAAATCGCGCATTGTAATTGATACAGTTGGCCCCGTTCTGATTGAAAAATCGTTTGTTCTTAACCCAGAAAACGGTCAACCCGCGCGGATGATAATTGATATTATCCAGACCGATCAGCGGACTTTTTCGCGGATCAAGGCGACTGAACCATCGACCAGATCCGTGGCGGCTACGTCGGAGCAACCTCCGCCGGGTACTTTGGCCGACCTTCTGCAACGCGAAGGTGTGGCGCGCATCGACGAAGAGGCTGAAAAGGCCGAGCAGGCAGAACGAACTGCCAGCCTTGTTCCCAAGCCCCGCCCCAGGCCCTCCCAGGTACCGCGGGCATTCGAACCAGACCCTATTACGGCAAGGCCGGTTATTGTGCTGGATCCCGGCCATGGCGGCATTGACGGCGGCACCGTTTCCAGAAAGGGCACCCTGGAAAAACAGGTCGTACTGGCATTTGCTCGCGAACTCCGCAAAAGGCTGCTGGCTACCGGACGCTTTGAAGTTCACATGACCCGCAATGATGACAAGTTCATTTCGCTGGGCAAGCGCGTCAAGTTTGCCCGTGCCAAGAAGGCGGATCTGTTCATCGCTGTTCACGCAGACAGCTTGCGTCAGCGCCGCGTGCGTGGCGCTACCGTATACACCTTGTCTGAAAAAGCCTCGGACGCGGATGCAGCAGCGCTGGCGGAAAAGGAAAACAACGCAGACTTCATAGGCGGCGTTGATCTTGGCGAGGATTCAGGCGAAGTGGCCGGCATATTGCTTGATCTGGCACTGCGTGAAACCAAGAATCATTCCATCTATTTTGCCCGTCGGGTAGTGAAGAACCTGAAGTCGGTTACACCGTTGAACCGGCGGCCAATGCGCTCTGCCGGGTTCAGGGTACTGCGTGCGCCGGATGTGCCTTCGGTTCTGCTGGAACTCGGATATCTGTCGAATCGTCACGATGAGGGCAATCTTGTTTCATCGAAGTGGCGGCGCAAGGCTACAACTGCCGTTACAGAGGCCATCGAGGGCTTTTTCTCGCCGGAAGTCGCAGCCCGCCAGCAACTGGCGCAGTGAGAAACCGCGTTCAGGGGTCTTAAGCGTGTTGCGCGAACCGCACTTTTTCTTCATACAAAACATCGCAGTGCCGTCCGATTGCCACAATGTTTGGCTTTGTGAGCCGACGCGACGACTAGATGCGTATGCCATGGTTCGTTGCACAAGCGGGACGCTGATCTGAATGCTTCGATTTATCAAATATCTGTTCAGCTTTGGGCTGGCGGTGTGTTTCGCCGTCGCATTGGCTTTGGCCTACATAATCTACGACACGTCCAAGACATTGCCGTCTCACGAAAGCCTGGCACAATACGAGCCTCCGGTGATGACACGCATCCATGCTGCCGACGGGTCTCTGTTGGCGGAATACGCCAAGGAACGCAGGCTTTTTGTTCCTATAGACGCGGTGCCGAAGCAACTGGTGCAGGCAGTCACCTCTGCCGAGGACAAGAATTTCTACAGTCACCCAGGGGTTGATCCGGAGGCGTTGGCGCGGGCGGTTCTGGTCAATATCCAGGCCCGGCTCAACGGTTCAAAACGACGCCTGATCGGGGCATCCACAATCACCCAGCAGGTCGCCAAGAACTTCCTGCTGACCAATGAGCGCACCATAGCCCGTAAATTACGCGAGGCGCTGATCGCCATTCGCATGGAGAGTTCTTTCAGCAAGGATCAGATTCTTGAGCTTTATCTCAATGAAATTTTCCTGGGGCAGGGATCTTATGGGGTCGCAGCAGCATCGTTGAACTATTTTGGAAAATCGCTGATCGAGCTGGATCTGGCGCAGATCGCCTATTTGGCAGCACTGCCCAAGGGGCCGTCGAACTACCATCCCGTTCGCCATCGCGAGCGGGCAATCGAGCGGCGAAACTGGGTTCTGTCGCGGATGTATGACAATGGCTACATTTCCGAAGCGGAAATGACGCAGGCACAGGCCAAGGACATCGAGGTGACGCTTCGTCCGTTTGGCGCCAAATTGTTTGCTGCGGAATATTTTACCGAAGAGGCCAGGCAGGCAGTAGTGCGGATCTACGGCAAGGAAGTGCTGAGAACCGGGGGGTTGTCGGTCCGCACCACCATCGATCCCAAAATGCAGATATTTGCACGCCAGGCCCTGGCCGGCGGGCTTATACGGTTTGATCGAAATCACGGCTGGCGTGGTCCGGTATCCAGCATGCAGGTGACTTCAGACTGGCCCGCCGCACTGGCCAAGATGAAACCGCTGGATGATGTTTATCCCTGGCGGCTGGCCGTCGTACTGGAGGTGACAGACGAACAGGCACGCATCGGACTGCGGCCTTCGCGAGTGGTCAAGGGCAAGGCGTTAAACGCCAAACAGGGTATCATTCCGCTGCAATTGTTGCAGTGGGCGCGCCAGCACAAGGGCATCAACAAGAATGGTGCGGTGCTGGGCAAGAAGATAAAGTCTGCCACTGATGTGCTGAAACCGGGAGATGTAGTTTATGCAGCCGCTGTAGGAACAGGCGACACTTACCACCTTGTACAGATACCGGAGATTGAGGGCGGAATGGTTGCCATGGACCCGCACACGGGCCGGGTTCTGGCGCTGACGGGCGGCTTTTCCTATGATCGCAGCCAGTTTAACCGGGCCACACAGGCGAAACGCCAGCCGGGATCATCCATCAAGCCGTTTGTTTACGCCGCCGCACTGGATAACGGCTACACGCCATCATCCGTTGTGCTGGACGCACCGGTCGAGATAAAGTTGCGCAGCGGTGAAACATGGAAACCATCCAACTATACCAACAAGTTTTACGGACCCTCGACCCTGCGTCGTGGCATCGAGTTTTCGCGCAACGTAATGACAGTGCGCCTTGCGCAGGACATGGGCATCAAAAAGTTCAAGGGCCTCACTGAACGGCTGGGTATATATGATGACCTGCCGGCTGTGCTCGCGACATCACTCGGCTCAGGAGAGACGTCTCTGCTGCGCATGACGGCGGCGTATTCGGTGTTGGCCAATGGCGGCAAGAAAATCGAGCCCACCATGCTGGATCGCATCCAGGATCGCCATGGCCGCACGGTGTGGCGCCATGACAAACGCGAATGCACACAATGCAATGCCCCCGACTGGACGAACCAGCTGGAACCTGAATTCATTGAGAACCGCGAGGTGGTGATGAACCCGTACACCGCCTATCAGATCACGTCGATGCTGGAAGGTGTGGTTCAGCGTGGAACCGGCAAGAAACTGAAGGAAATCGGCAAGCCGATTGCTGGCAAGACCGGGACTACAAATGACGAACGCGATGCCTGGTTCGTTGGCTATACGCCTGACCTGGTGGTTGGCGTATATGTCGGCTACGACCGGCCACGGCCGATGGGCAAGGGCGAAACCGGTGGTTCGCTGGCGGCACCTATTGTTGCGCAGTTCATGAAGTTTGCATTGAAAGGCGTGTCAGGCACGCCGTTTCGTGTTCCTGCAGGTGTGAGATTGATCCCGATTGATCCCAAAAGCGGCAAACGCGGCACCTACGGCGAAGACAATGTCATCCTTGAAGCGTTCAAGCCCGGTGAACAGCCGCCGGAACGCGCGCGGCTTGTGACCGGCGGTGATGCCCTTGCCAGTTCCGGGATCAACGTGGGCAGTTACAACGATACCGGCGATACCGGATCGGCAGCGGTGTCCGAAGGCGGGTTGACGACAGGCACGGGTGGCCTGTACTGACCGGGCCAACTTCAATCATCAAACTCGCACGGAAAGATTAGCATGCGCGCTGAAATCGAGACACTTGTCGACGAATTCAAGCAGTCCATAGGGCTGCTGAGGAGGCATCTTTGACTGGGATCAGGCATTACGTGATCTCGATCTGCTGAATGCCCAGGCCGAAGATCCAGATCTTTGGAATGACTCGGAAGAAGCCCAGCGCGTGATGCGCAAACGCCAGGACCTTGAAAGCCGCATCGGCACGGTTCGCCGCCTGGAGCAAACCATTTCCGACAGTGTCGAGTTGATCGAACTGGGCGAAATGGAGGGTGATCAATCGGTCATCGACGAGGCTGAGGCCCAGATACAGCAACTGCAGCCCGAAATTGCCAAACTGGAAATCGAAACGCTGCTGTCTGGTGAAGCGGACAGTAATGACAGTTTTCTGGAAGTGCATGCAGGCGCCGGCGGGACGGAGAGCCAGGACTGGGCGTCCATGTTGATGCGCATGTATACCCGCTGGGCCGAAAAGCAGGGTTACAAGGTTGAATTGATCGAGCTGCATGATGGTGAAGAAGCCGGCATCAAGTCAGCCACACTCAAGATAAGCGGTCACAATGCCTATGGGCGGCTGAAAACCGAAAGCGGGGTTCATCGACTGGTACGGATTTCGCCGTACGATTCTAATGCGCGCAGACACACCTCTTTTGCATCGGTGTGGTCTTTTCCGGTGGTGGACGACAATATCGAGATAGACATCAATGAAAGCGATTGCCGCATCGATACCTATCGTGCATCCGGCGCAGGTGGTCAGCATGTCAACACAACTGACTCTGCGGTCCGCATAACCCATGTTCCGACCAATATTGTGGTGCAGTGCCAGAATGAACGGTCACAGCACAAGAACCGGGCGACCGCCTGGAACATGTTGCGCGCGAGGCTGTATGAGCGCGAGTTGCAAATCCGCGAGGAAGCAGCCAGCGCGGAAGAGGCCACCAAGACCGACATCGGCTGGGGACATCAGATCAGGTCCTATGTGCTGCAGCCATATCAGCTTGTGAAGGATCTGCGCACCGGTCATGAGAGCACCAACCCGTCTGCAGTACTGGACGGAGATATCAATGAGTTTATTGAAGCGTCTTTGGCGCAAAGAGTGCACGGCGGCGGGCCCGACGAAGTATCCGATATCGACTAACCGTGTCGATAACGACTGCATCGGTTGGCATGATTTAGATTGAATGGGAATCGTGCACACTGCTGCAGGACAGCCCGAAGTTCTCCGTGGATTCAAACGTATGGTGCTGCCGTGTGGTGTTGCGAAGGCTGTTGCCTGTTGAAAATGCCCTGATGCTTGTGCCTGGTCATTTGTGACCGGGCCCAGGTTGAAGCAGTCTACTCAGCCGCCTTTGGCTTGCGGGCAGGGGCCTCGGTATAAACCGAATCATCCTCGACATCTCCGGTGCCCGGCAGGGAGTAGACATTCTCTTGCGGGTAGTTGTCATAGACAGGCGCATAACCCTGTCCCCAACCACTGCTGGCATAGCCCTGTTCCTGATCAATAGGTTCTGACAGCGGGTCTTCCACGCGGCGAATCTTGCCATCGACATGGGCACCGTTTTCGATCGAAAGAGTCTGGTTGATGACATCGCCTTCGATGTGCGCGCCTGCGTAAATATGGATGTGGAGTGCGCGTATCGGACCAATAACCCGGCCTCGGACAATCACCTCTTCTGCGGTAATATCGCCATAAACCACGCCATTTCCGTCAACAACCACGGCGCGCGCACGAACTGTACCGTTTATGGTGCCGTCAACTTGCAATTCACCACCGGTTGAAACCGAGCCATCTATGACCAGGTCCAGAGACAACAGCGACGGACCGGAACGATGACGTTGCCGGCCTCCGCCAGTCGCTGCGCTCTTTGGTGCTTTAGCGCGTGATTTCTTGAAAAACATCGCGGGCCTTCCAAAATCTTACAGGGTCTATTGCGCGGCCGCCCACGCGTGTTTCGTAATGAAGATGCGGGCCTGTACTGCGACCTGTACTTCCAACTTGACCTATTCTATCACCCGACTTGACCTTTTGGCCAGTGCGAACCGAAATTATGCTTAAATGGGCATATCGACTGGTAACACCGCCATCATGGCGAACTTCCACCATTTTGCCATATCCACCTGACCAGCCGGCCTTGATGACCTTGCCCGGTGCTGTTGCATGAACAGGGGATCCGGTTTTTCCCCGAAAATCAATCCCGGCATGCATTGCGGGGCGTTTGCGGAACGGATCCTTGCGAAGGCCGAATGTGCTGGAGGTTGCATGACCCGGCGACATTGGCTTGACCAGCGGCAGGCGGGTGCTCTGGAACTTCAGGGTTTCCCACCTGTCCAGTTCCGTAGACAGGTCAGATATCTTCTGGGCCAGCACTTTCGACCCCAGGTCAGCCGCACTCGCGGCTATGAACGGGCCGCCAACGGCTTCGGGCTTGTACGTTGACGACTTTGCAATCTTGTCAGCGTTCACCCCAAGTGTGCGGTATACTTTGCCAATTCGCGCTGTCGCACCTGCGACATAGTCCGTAACGACATCCAGCAGCGCTGACTCGCGGGCTTCCATCTGAGCCATATAGCCGCGCAATTCGTCCAGCGGCTTTGCCGCTTCTGCCGGTGATGTGAAGTCGGCGGTGAACTTGTCAACTGCACGTGGTGACGTGGTGTTGTCTGCAGTTTGTGTGTTGGGCGCCCCGTTTGGTGACAGGCTGCCTTTCTGTTGGCGCGTGGACCCTTTCGGACTGGGCAACCATCCCTGTCGGAAAAACTCCGACAATTGTTCATGGCGCTCTACCAGGCGATCTTGTTCAATGCGTACTTCGTCGACTTTCGCGAGATATGCTCGCTGGTCCAGCAACAACCGGCGGTTCAGCTTGTCAATTGTGGAGCGCATTTCCCCAATACGGTCCTCGTATTGCAGGCGCGCCCGATATTGACTGCGTTCTTTTAACGCCAGAACCTGATCCCTGAATGCCACATTGACCGTAACGTAGGCGACCCAGAAAAGCCCCACTGTAAAAGCGAATATGACCGTTGCCTGTACCCAGGGTCGAAGCGTGATGAATTGAACTTCACCTTCGGAGCGCAGATAAATCTGTCGCTCACGAAACGCATAGGCCAGACGGGAAAAAAACCCGCGCGGATGATGCCCCCCAATATGCCGCCGTCTTTTACGCATAAGCCCTCCCTGCCATGGGCCGATGTTCGAAACGCCACGTGCTTGCCTGACATCACGACTGGCGTTGCGATTCAACACGGTCGTATAGGTGTGCCGCTGCTTTGTGGTGCGATTATGAACATCGCGGAAGAAAGTTCAACTCTTGCGATGTATCACATCTTGCCGACTATCGCGGGTAAACACGGCTAATCCAACGCTTCGGCGGCCTTCAAAACATCTTCGGCATGACCGGCAACTCTTACCTTGCGCCAAACCCTGGCAATCTCGCCGTTTGAGTCGATCAGGAATGTTGAGCGCTCGATGCCGAAATACTTGCGTCCATACATGGCTTTTTGGACCCAGACGCCGAAGGCTTTCAGCGTGTCCAGCTCCGGATCAGACCCCAATATGACGTCAAGATCATGCTTTTCGATGAATTTGTCGTGCTTTTGCGAGGGATCGGCTGATATGCCGACGACCTTGGTATCGGCTGCTTCGAATGCGGATTTGAGCTGGGTGAAGGCGATTGCCTCTTTGGTGCACCCCGGCGTGTCATCCTTGGGGTAGAAGTAGATCACTGCCTTGTGCCCCTTGAT